>SKER01000414.1_pt1 | contig 51302 bp, 41 predicted proteins | sample 4826961 | NCBI WGS metagenome assembly SKER01 (sample SAMN11008804, study PRJNA524170) | human gut metagenome | biome: Human fecal sample; material: Feces; isolation source: fecal sample from pouch patient p47 | host: Homo sapiens | place: Israel: Tel-Aviv | collected 2016-11-16 | reverse complement strand
TCCATACTTTTTACTTAAATATGTCGATCTTTTATTTTCAATAGTCCATTCTTTATAAATATTCAATTTATCTTTTTTAGTTAATTTAGACATAGTAAAACCCCCGAAATCCGTGTCCGAATTTCGGGGGTCACTACAAAGCTTTTAAAGGCCTTAGAGAGCTATTTTGGTATTTATTTTGAACAAGAAAAAGCCATAGCAAACAAGCTATGACCTTTTTCTGTTATCTTCTTCTCTTTCTATTCTTTTTACGTCTTAAACCAAGTAAACCACCAACAGCAGTTGCAAGTAGACCAAGTAATGATGACGAATTCGTAGAAGCACCAGTTTGTGGCAACTTACGACGAGTATTCGTTCTTACCCGATGTTTCTTAGCACTAACTTGTTGTTCAGTTGATTCTGCCGGCTGTTTTTCTGGAGTAATGTTTACGCTAGTTTGTTCGCTGACAGATTCAGCAGGACGTGAAATAGATGGATTCGTAGTACTATTAATTGATTCTGAATTATTAGCATTACTGTTCGTTTCAGAAGTACTCTCAATTACTTCTGAGTGAGTAGAAATTGAAGTAGATTGACTAATTGAATTACTAATTGAAGCTTCACTTTCACTTAATGAATTGCTTAGGCTTCCACTCTGACTTGTTGAACCTTGTGAATGTCTTGGAGTATTAGAACCTGAGTTGCTTAAGCTGTTACTCAAACTTTCGCTCTCACTCAAGCTATTACTCAAACTCTCGCTTTGGCTTAAGGAGTTGCTCAAACTCTCGCTCTGGCTCAAGCTGCTGCTCAAACTCTCACTCTGACTCAATGAATTAGACAAGCTCTCGCTCTGGCTCAAGCTGTTACTCAAACTCTCGCTCTCACTCAAAGAGTTGGACAATCTCTCACTTTGGCTGAGTGAATTACTTAAGCTTTCGCTTTGACTCAAGGAGTTACTTAAGCTCTCGCTTTGACTGAGTGAATTACTCAAGCTCTCACTCTGACTTAAGGAGTTGCTTAAGCTCTCGCTTTGGCTCAAGGAGTTACTTAAACTTTCGCTCTGGCTAAGTGAATTGCTTAGGCTTTCGCTTTGACTCAAGCTGTTACTCAAACTCTCACTCTGACTCAATGAGTTACTTAAGCTTTCACTTTGACTTAAGGAGTTTGACAAGCTTTCGCTTTGGCTCAAGGAGTTACTTAAGCTTTCACTTTGACTTAAGGAGTTTGACAAGCTTTCGCTTTGGCTGAGTGAATTGCTCAAACTTTCACTCTGACTTAAGGAGTTGCTTAAGCTTTCACTTTCACTCAATGAGTTTGACAAGCTTTCGCTCTGGCTCAATGAGTTACTCAAGCTCTCACTTTGGCTGAGTGAATTACTTAAGCTTTCGCTTTGACTCAAGCTGTTGCTCAAACTCTCACTCTCACTCAAGGAGTTACTCAAGCTCTCGCTTTGACTCAAGCTGTTGCTCAAGCTTTCGCTTTGACTTAAGGAATTGCTTAAACTTTCACTTTGGCTCAAGCTGTTGCTTAAGCTTTCACTCTGACTTAAGGAATTACTCAAGCTTTCGCTCTGGCTTAGTGAGTTAGACAAGCTTTCACTTTGACTCAATGAGTTACTCAAGCTCTCGCTTTGACTTAAGCTGTTGCTCAAGCTCTCATTCTGACTCAAGGAATTGCTTAGGCTCTCGCTTTGACTCAAGCTGTTGCTCAAGCTTTCGCTTTGACTTAAGGAATTGCTTAAACTCTCACTTTGGCTCAAGGAGTTACTCAAGCTCTCACTTTGACTCAAGGAGTTACTCAAGCTTTCACTCTCACTCAAGGAGTTACTCAAACTCTCACTCTGGCTCAAGGAGTTGCTTAAGCTTTCGCTCTGGCTTAAGGAGTTACTCAAGCTCTCGCTTTGACTGAGGGAGTTACTCAAACTCTCACTCTCACTCAAGCTGTTAGACAAGCTCTCGCTTTGGCTTAGTGAGTTGCTCAAACTCTCACTTTGGCTAAGTGAGTTACTCAAGCTCTCGCTCTGGCTTAAGGAGTTACTTAGGCTTTCGCTTTGACTCAATGAGTTACTCAAACTCTCGCTCTGACTCAAGGAGTTACTCAAGCTCTCACTCTCACTCAAGCTGTTGCTCAAGCTTTCGCTTTGGCTCAATGAATTACTTAGGCTTTCACTCTGACTCAAGGAGTTACTTAAGCTTTTGCTTTGACTCAAGCTGTTGCTTAAGCTTTCGCTCTGACTCAAGCTATTGCTCAAACTTTCGCTTTGACTCAGTGAATTGCTCAAACTCTCGCTTTGGCTTAGTGAGTTACTCAAACTCTCACTCTGACTTAAGGAATTGCTTAGACTTTCGCTTTGACTCAGTGAGTTGCTTAAACTCTCGCTCTGACTCAATGAGTTACTCAAACTCTCACTTTGACTAAGTGAGTTACTTAAGCTTTCACTTTCGCTAAATGAATTACTCAAGCTCTCGCTTTGGCTTGTTGAATGACTTAGACTCTCACTTTGACTAAGTGACCTACTTGTACTTTCACTTTGTCTAATTGAATTACTTAAGCTTCTACTTATACTTCCTGAAGTAGCTTCACTAATACTTAATGATTCACTTCTACTTTCGGATCTTTGAATTGAATAACTATTTGAAATACTATTAGATACACTCTGACTTGCGCTAATACTTTGAATATCTGTGTAATGTAAATAAACGGTGAATTTATTAGGACTGTCAATTAAATTACCATAAGGATAAGCAGTTAAATTCTTAAGATCTACTCCTTCTGGGGGGGGTAATTACCTTTCCTGTTTGATCATCAAGTACTTTTCCAACGAATTTTCCTGTTTTAGCATCAAATACCTTTTCGAGAGTATATCCTTGCTTTTCTAAATATTCTAAAGTTTTAGTAGCATTTGAAAAGTCAATTTTACTATCGGCTGTTCCTTGAGCAGTATTTGTTGCAGACACAATCGTAATTGGATTAGCAGGATCATTGTCATTAACAAATTCTAGAGTTGCAGTTCTTGTATTAGTTGGATCTACGGCATTTTTAACATCACCACTAGTGTCATACTTGATCGCAGCCGTCCAGTACGTACCCATTTTTCCAGTGACATCTTTATTATTAGTAGTATTAGTGACAGTTATTAAGGCAATTGGCGTTTTTTCTAACGCATTTAGAAGAGTCTTGTTAGATGTATCTGCACCTTCATAATTCTTACCATTATCTATATCACCCTTTATTAAATGATCATAATCTTCTTGATAAGTTTTAATATCAGATGGCATCGTAAATTCATTAGAAGAAACAGTTAATGGGATAATGCTCCCATCCAATCTGGCATTTGGATTAGATAATTTAATATGATAAACTCTTTGAATTCTACCACTCGCATCAACTGGCGTATCAGTATGTTTAACCTTTACTTCAGAGTCAACTTTATCACCATTTTTTTCGTTATTATTCAAATATACATTTGATTCTGAATCTACTGTATTACTTAAATCATTCGTTACATATTTAGCAAGGTGATCTTTTATTTGATTTGCTAGATCTTCATCTGTAGCCCATTGATAATTAAAGACATCATTTTTCCCTACGCTAACGGTAATGTCAAAATTATTACTAGTATCCTGATTAGAATCTTTTGCTCCACTTGTAGCAATATTAACAGTTACCTTGTTGTACCAGTTAGTAACGATTCCAACTTTATTATCTGGATACCAAGTACGATTGTACGGTTCATTCAAACCTGAAGATGTATAATCATTTCCTTTCAGGTATTGTTCGTGATAGACATATTGTCCTTGAATATGCAAACCACTAGCATAGCGTTGTCCATTTATTGTGACATCGTTTGTAGGTGTATAAGGAAACTTTGTACCATTAAGAGATAGATCATCTGTATATTTATAAACAAAGGGAGTACCTAAGTTAGTAGTATTACTGCTACTTTGATCAGTACTAATTGAAGGAGTTTGTGAACCTGGATTACCCCAACTGAGCTTTAAATTCCAAGAAGGATGGTTATTACCAGTCGTATATTTAGCTGCATTTGCGTTAAATACTATCCTATAATATGTTCCCATATTATAAGCTGTTCCGACTTGAGTACCGTCAGTTGTTGTAATACTTAGATTATTACCTAATTTAGTATCATATTGTTTAATACCGCCACTACTGTCAGGCAAGCCTAAATTAATATCAAGATATTGACCACTAGTTATTTGCTCTTTTGGAGTAAACGTGAAAGCTAGTTGCTCATATCCTGCATCTTTAATTGTAGCTCCTTCATATGGTGTAACTTTTAGATTACTAATATCATATGCCTTTTTAGAGAGTGCAGTCGTACCAGCTTGAACAGTATAGGTAACAGTACCATTTGTATAGTTTAATCCATAAAAATTTTTTACTACTGTTAAAGGCTTACCATCCACAGTAAATGTATATGTGCTTGAGTCATATGGTTTAGCATCGGTCGAAAGTTCTGAAACGAAAGGAGGAACAGTTTCCACATTGGTATCATAAGTATATTTTCCCGCCTTCTCAGGATTTAGGGCTAACTTAACGGTCCCTTTAAGAGGATTTGATTGATCAGATGCAGTATTATTGGTTAATGTAATTTCAAATAGTTGTTCTTCTCCCTCCTTACTACCATAATTTCCTAAAAATTGAATATTTGAAACGCTTGATGCTCCATCGCCGCTAAATGAGAAACTGTCTTTAGTTGCAGAAAAGCCTGCTGGAATCATAACGATAAAATGAGGATTTTTTACAGTTGAAGAATCCATCGTTAGAAGCCTAAAACTATAGCTTGGAACTGTATCTCCACTGTAAGTTTTACCATCGGGCTCAAAAAATGCCGTACCAGCAAACCGTGGTATTTGTGCATCATTTATATAGTAAGTTACATCAGTTGCATTGCTACTTCTTACAACGTCATAAGTCTTACCATTAGCAGTAATCGTAGCAATACCTGCTGTACTTTGACCATCACTTGCAAGTTCAGATACTAAAGGCGTGCTGCTACTATTATATGTATGGTTTCCTTGTGCAGATGAATCTAAAGCTAACTTAAATTGTAAGCCAAGATCTTTGTTATTACTTTCAGATGGATTGAAGTTCAGTTTTACGCTATAAACTTCTTCTCCATTACTGTTCGTTCCTAACGATTCAACGGTATACTTCTCCTTATTAGTGAGAGTATTAGTACCCTTGAAATTACCATCAAAATACTTACTTATATTATCAGATGAAATTAGACTATTACCGGTTACCTTAAATCCTTTAGGAATTGTAACGATAAATTGTGGATTAGTAACAGTGGTAGTACCGTTTGTTGATAGTCGAACGTTTAAAGTAGGCAATTCATCTGTTGGAGTATCATCTGTATAGTTAGTATTATTTGCTGAAACGAATGTACCGTTTGTAAGGTTGCCCAAAGTAGCAGTACCTGTAAACGTTGGTTTTAGTGCTTGGTTAACAGCATAATTAATAGTAGGTTGTGACCAATCAATACTAAGAGCATCTTTAACAACATTGTATGTTTGTCCATTTATAGTAATTGATGTTGAACCACCACCAGAAAGGGTATCTAAATATGGATTTGCATAATCAGATTCTTCAGATACTAATGGAACACCATTAACAGTATAAGTATACTGACCTGTCATATTTGGATTAATGCTTAATTTTACTGTTCCATTTACTCCCTGATAAGGAACAGCATTGAAATCAGGCGTTTTTCCAGTTAATGATATTTCAAAGAATTGTACCTTTACATTATTGCTGTCATTTGCTTCACCCAAATATTGTGTCGAGATTTTACCACTATAATTATTAGCAAAACTAAAATCATTAGTTGTAGTAGTGAATCCTGCTGGAATCATAACGATAAATTTAGGATTAGTCACTGTTGAAGTACCAGTAGTTGAAAGGCGAAAAGTGTAGTCAGGTACCGCGCTACCATTGACAAACGATTTTCCATTGAATTGGCTTAGCCCTACAATACCCGTAAATATCGGCTTAACAACAGCATCATTCGTAGCTGCCAAAGTCATGAAATTAGCAGCTAAAGTAACTGGTAATTGAGAATTTGAATTATTTGAATTTGAATTATTACTAGAAACACTATTAAAGGCTAATGGTAAGTTAGACAATGAAGAAAGATCATTACTTAAATTAAGACTTGCCTGTAAGTTGGTCGTAATATCATTAGAAGTAGAAGCATATTGACTCGCTTTACTGTCTGATTTATGTGAAGTACTCGTTGCTTGCTTATTAGACTTAGCTTCTTTTTCTTTACTTTTAGCTAAGCTTAATGAATTAAGCGCACTTTCAGATTCACTTAATGAATGACTTAAAGATTCTGATTGGCTAATTGACTGACTCAAAGATTTTGAAAGACTTTGAGATAGTTGTGTACTTTTAGAAGCTGAAGTTGATTTAGTTTTATCTTCAGAAGCGCTAATACTAAAAGTCTTACTATCAGACTTGCTACCAGTAGTATCTGACGCACCACTCTTGATAAAGTCAGAAACTGATCCAACAACTTGTGATTTTGGATCAACGGAAGTCTGAGCCGCGTATACTCGCCCATTCGGAAGCAGAGCTCCACCAGTTGCTCCAACGCCAAGAATTGTAGCTAGACCTGCAATATCTTTCAGATAAGAAGTTGCATCATCTTTGTCATCTCTAATTGCATTAGGATCAACATAATGTTTAACATGTTTTTGAAGTTTTCTATTTCTAAAATATCTTCTCATAAGTTATGCCTCTAATGTATTTATTCCTAGTAGTAATATTTTAATCATAACTAAGTTATATAACTATTAAATTAATAGCAGTATCTGAATCTATAATACATCATTTGTTATTAAATGACACATAAAATTTAATATATTATTTGATGATATTTGTTAATTTGTAGCGCGCTTAAATATATTTAATTAATATTTTTATTTTTCGAATTCTTCACACCGTTATATTATCTTCTTTCTTGCAAACATAACATCGAACAACCAGAATTTTTATATAAAGACGATAAAAAAATAAGGCAAAGCATCTTTCTTCGATACTTTGCCTTATTTAATACCTGTTTTTCTTTATCTAACAAAAGTCTGCAATAAAATCATTACCAAAATAATTGTAAAACATACCCCCATAATGATTGTTTTCCAAGGAATTTCTTTTGGCTTTTTTTCGTATGCCTTTTGTTTATTCTTTTCTACTTTTGCCAATCTTTTTAATGCATGTCTTTCAACAAGCGTTTTACCTTTTTCACTCATTATTCAGCGCTCCAATTACCTTTTGATAATTTTCAACTGTCGTGTCCCCAGCAGTCAACCGCTGGTCATCAACAAATTTTTGCATCTTTTTTGCGTCTTCTAGCGCTTCATTAACTCGATGAGCCATATCATTCACTTGATCAACTTCAAAAATACTATCTGGACTTACAAAATTAGGATTATGCAAAGTATTCTTAAAGCCAACAATTAACATATTTTGCTCAAATGCGCCACGAACAGCATCAAGAATTTCATTACCATGATTAATGTCAAAATAGATGTCACAAGACTGATATAAATCCTTCATTCTCTTTGGTGTAGCATTTGGATACAAGTGAACATTGTTATATTTATCAAAAGCTAAAAGCTTAGCCGACATTTCTGTTATCGCTGCAATATGGAAATTAATATTAGGAAGAGCTTCAACTATTTCCTGCAAGTGTTCTATTTGGTCAGAATTAGTCAAAATGACAGCCTCTGGTCGTAATTTATTCCCACGTGCATGTGGATAAATCATCCCCAAAAAGCGAAAATCTAGCTTACCACCCTTAGGTAACTTATTTTTCCACTTCTCCCAATCCAAGTAATTCTCAAATACTACATGCTTAGTACGTGTGCCATTCTTTGAAAGATAAGTCATATTCCCCGGCAGCTCTTCACCTAACTTTTCATGCCAAAACAGCGTATCCGAGCCTTTTTCACCCATGCCTAAGCTAACAAACATTGATTGGTTCAAAGTATTATAGAAAATATGATCTACCTTATAATGGCGTGCTCTTAAATAATATTGCATAAATTGGACTAAATTAGAGAAATGTCTTGTTTCATCATCGTCAAACAGTAAAATATCTCCAGCTACTAAATAATGAACAATTACAGCTTTTCCCTCATTATCAAAGTACTTTCGTAAAACTTCTTGTCCATTATTCACATAAGTTTTGGCAAAAATTCTGCCTTCACGATTATAATGATCAATCCAGCTTAATTGCCCCTTGTCATCTAACCATCTTACTTCTTTAACTAACCGATTATTATCCGTTGCAGCAAAGACAATATCAGCTTTCTTTTGATGAAGATCGAAAATTTCGCCTTTCTGCGCCGTAGCAACGATACGATAGAACTTAGGTATTTTAACTTTGTCAAAATATAAGGGAGTATTTTTATCTGTAACCTTACAATAAAATTTGATTGGCGAATCTACTTCTTTAGGTAAGAAGCCATCATCATGGATCACGACTGAAGGAATATTAAGCCCAGCGAAAAGTTGCGATCTTAAAAAATCAGTTGATGCAACATCTAAGTTTTCAAATAAGTTAATCATTTGTTAATTCTCCCAATACTTCTTTCCATTGCTTAGCTACGCGATCAGTTAGATAAGGTTCTGCAATTTGATATGATTTTTCATTAAAGGCTTTTAGATCACTTTGCTTAAACAATTTAATAATTGCCTTGGTCAATAATTCCACCTTGCGATATTCATTCCAATCCTCATCATAAGGCAGTAAATACCCATTCTCATTATTTTTAATAAAGGTTGGATCTCCATAAGGAACGTCAAAACCAATCATAGCTAATCCCGAGCCAATTGCCTCAAGTAGTGATAACCCAAATCCTTCACTAGTTGAAGCAGCAATATAAGCCGGATATTTAACATAAATATCTTTTAAATCATGCTGTCCTTTTAAATGAATATAATCCTCAGCCTGGTGATTCTTAATCATTTCGTCAAGAGCTGCTCCTTCGCTGCCTTTGCCATAGATATCAAGCTTCAGTTCTGGAATTTGATTCTTAGCAGCAATCACAGCTTTAACAATCCAATCAAGATGCTTTTCTTTAGCTAAACGCGATGCAGTAATAAGTGAAAATGGCTCACGTTTCTTAACCGGGTAAGTTAACTTTAAAAGACTACCCACCGGGATACAATCAACACGTGGTGTAATATGATAATATTTTTGAAATTGTCCTTCTAATACTTTCTTTTGAGCTGGCGTAGCTACCACAAAACTTGCTACTTCTGAAGCATGTGAGAATTGATACTCATAAAAGTTATTCCACAAAACATGATGATCATTAGTAAAGTGCTTATCATAGTGATCAGCATGAACCACAACGACAATTTTAGCAGGACCATGATTTTCAAAGATTAGTTGCCCATTAATTAACGACTTATCTTCATCTTCACGATCTAAGATAATAACATCTTTTTTAGTGAAACGAAGTGCTTTAAGCATCTTCAGATATAATTCATCTTTAGAATAAATAATTTCGCCATTTGTAAATTCATAAGTTTCTTGATCATTATTTAGATGCTGAACATAAGCAACTGAGCCATCTTCATTGTAAAATTCTCTAAAAACTACACGATTATTTTCAGCTGTACCTAGATAGTACTCAGCCGCATACCTAGTATAAGAATAAAAATCACGTCTTAAAATGGTATTATTTTTTCGATAAACAACTTGATCAATAGTTTCTTTTTGGCGATCATGTAATCTTGCAACAGCATAAAAGTCATCTTTTAATTTATAAACAACTTCTTTGCCCTCATTATTAACTTCTTTAGTGAAATTCTTAAATTTCAAGCTAGCTTCAAAGGCTTTTAAGGTATAAGAAGTTTTAGCAATCTTAATATCAGTAAAAAAGTTATATAGCCAAATAATGCTTTGGTCCTTAAAGCCCATATTAGCAGTCAGATCGCCAATATTATTATCTAAAATTAAGTCAGAAAAAATAAATTTAGCGTCAATTCCAGTTTTTCTAAAACTTTGATCACGATACTTCTGTGCATACTCAACACCAGAACTTGCCCAACCTATTCCTAAATTTACATTATAAACTGTCATTATTTACCTCTAATTAAATACAACAACCAATTGACCTTTTTCATTTATATTAATTTGGCTCAAAAGCAAATTATCAAAAATTGCTAGAGTAATCTTATCCCAAAACTGTAAATACATCTTAAAGGCTGCTTGGTGTTGCAACAAATCTTGTGGACGACCTGAATTCGTCCAACCATGCGCCTCAATTTTTAATTTTGAGATCTTATCCACTTCATCAATCCAGCAACCATCCATTGCAGCAATCATTATTTGACGATAAAAATTATTAAGCTGTTCCTTATTAATTAAAGTTTTCTTTTTCTGGTTAATAACTTTATTAATAATTTCATGCAAATATTTTTTATAGTCTTGGATATTTTCTAAATCTTCTGGAAGTATAACTTTATTATAGGTTACATGTTCATTAATAAAATACTTCAAGTCGTTCTTGTTTTTTATTTTTTCTTTCTTAAAATATAGCTCGATCCCTCTATCAATTGCCTGGTCAATATCTGCTTGCAAATCTTTCTTTGCCATCACACGATCACGCATATCGTAATAATTTTTTCGCTGCAGAGATAAAATTAATTCTCCTTTATTTGTTTCAGTTCTCTGGAGAGCGCTCATTGCTGCTACTCGATCGCGAAGCATATGTAAGCTGAACTTAGTAATTGGCGACTTTAATGTTACTAGATCTTTTCCATTTTGCTTTTTTCTCATTAACCGGCGATAATATTTTTTCTGTCTGACAGTGTTGTTACTAGAAACAAAATCATCCTCTAGTGAAATAAAGAATTGACTTGAGCCAGGATCTCCCTGTCTTCCTGCTCTACCAGCGAGCTGCAATTCAACTCGTCTAGGAAGCATTTCAGTACCAATTACTGCTAGGCCGCCTAATTCTTTTACGCCCTTGCCTAACTTAATATCAGTACCACGACCGGCCATGTTTGTTGCAATTGTTACTTCTCCCTTTTGACCTGAACGTTTAACAATTTGTGCTTCATAAGCAACACTATAAGCATTTAAAATATTATGAGGTATTCCCATATTTAGCAGCAATTCAGAAATAATTTCTGAATTTTCTACTGAACCTGCAACTAGTAAAACTGGTCGACCCGTCTGATGAAGTTTTACGACATAATCGATGGCAGCCATTAATTCATCTCGAGTTGTTAAAAAGAGTACAGGCTTTTTATCTTTTCTGATAACAGGACGATTAGTTGGAATACGGGTAACTTTTAAATTATAAATATCCAAAAATTCTTCTTCATTAACTTTAGCCGTACCACTCATTCCACTTACCTTATTAAACAAACTAAACAAGGCTGGAAAAGTAATTGACGCAGCAGTTTTTTGGATATTTGTTAATTCAACTTTTTCTTTAGCTTCAATGGCTTGGTGCAAACCAGTACTTACTTGAACTCCACGCTTTAAACGGCCACTATCTTCATCTAGTAGGATTACTTTTCCTTTAACAACTAAATAATCATGGCCCTTACGCATAATTAGATGAGCGGTCATTGCTAAGACAATATGTCGATAAACTGCCCTACTTTGCTCATCAAATAAATCTTTCAACTTAAAAAAGCGCTCTGCTTTTTCAATTCCATGAGCGGTTAGCCAAAAAACTCCATCATCTTTACGGAATTCATAATCCTTCTCACTATCTAGTAAATTAACAAACTGATCAGCTAAACCATATAAGTTTGATTGAACACTTGGTTTAGATGACACTACAAATGGTGATTCAGCTTCATCAAGTAAAACCTGGTCTACTTCATCAATAATGACGAAATTAAATGGCCTTAAATATTGCCTATCTTTTGTACTACTCAAATTATTAAATAAATAATCAAAAGCTAAAGATGAAGCAGTAGTATAGGTAATATCGCTTGCATACCATTTACGCTTCATTTGCGGCGTTGCTTTTTGCTCTTCATCATCAGTACTCAAGAAAGCTAAACTAACTGTTAAACCTAAGAACTTATAAACTGGCGCTAAATCTTTTTCATCCCGGGCAGCCAGATAGCCATTAGGCGTAACTAACATCGCTCCCTTTCCAGTTAGGCCATTTAAATAAAGCGGCATCGTGGCTACTAAAGTTTTTCCTTCGCCAGTTTTCATTTCTGCAATTGAACCCTGACTCAGCATAATGGCACCTAGAACTTGAACATCATAAGGATAAAGACCTAACACTCGATAATCTGCTTCTCGAACAGTTGCGAAAGCTTCAGGTAAAATATCTTCTAGCGTTTTTTCTTTTTTAAGAAGCTCCCTAAAAATCTGGGTTTGATTTTGTAGTTGCGCATCACTCATTTTTCTCATTTTAGGAGCTAGTTTATTTATTTTTTTGAGAATCTTTCTTGGCTTTCTTAGCCTAAGAGTATCTGTTAACACGCTTTATCACTTCCTCAAATATCGTTCTACATTATTGAGAACCTGTTGTTGATCAAGCTTAACCATCTCTGGAAGAAACCAAGGCTGTTGTCCTTGATTTTCTAAAGTATAATTCGAAGTTATAAATTCAAAATCACATTTTTTTGCCAATGAATCTTCCAAAATTTGATCAATTTTCTTGTCACTGCTAAAGATAAGTACTGTCTCTTCTTCATGTTTTTTAGCCACGACTCTAATCTAGAAACCGGGTTAAATAATTCTTGCCAACTAATATAACCCATAAAAACTTGCGTATCTGTAATAGTCGTCTTTAACTCTTCTGGAAGTTCTCTGGCTCTTTTATTATCTGCCACTAAAATTAAGGCTACTTTCTTTGCTTCTTTCAGTTGATTTAATGGCATTACGAAAAATTCATCAAAGGCTTTTTCAGGTAAATCAGCTCTTCCAAGTTGAACTTTAGCGAAATTAATTTCGCTGCATCCCCCATTAATGATTTCAAAAGTATATGACACAGCTTGACTAGGATAAATAAATTCTTTTTCCATGGATGAAAACACGACTTTACTAATTTCATCGGTTTGTATATCAAAGAAACGTAAACAAAAAATTGCAGTATCTTCAGGATTTACTTCCATATTTATCTTTATGCGATATTTTTTGCCACTTAATAAAATTGGTAGACGTGGAACTTCTTTATAGGCCTGATAATTAAGCCTAGACGACCAGCGCATAATCTTCTCACCCGACGCCATTAAATTATTTTGGAAAGTAACTGTTTCATCGATTCTTTTGCTTAATTTTGTTCCATACATATAGGTCTCATTAACTCGATCCCAATATATTTGATTAATAATCTTCATTATTCATACTTTCGTCCAAAATTACCCATAATTTCATACAAACGATAAATAAACCAATAGTTAACAGCTGGATCATCATTATGTCGCCCATCAAATCCTTTAATTGAAAACTGAATAGCATTTCTTACAGCGGGTGACTTTTCTAGTTCAGCCACTGCATGGTCATCATAATCATCATTTTTCATATAAGCTACAAAAAGTCTAGTCTTAGATAAATCACTTTGACCAAGTTCATTCATCGTCTTTTGATCTAATTCTTTTAACTTTTCAAAAGATAAAGATCGGTTAATCGCCCCATCAACGTCGAAAATGGTATCAAAACCACCTGGTCTATCTAAAGCAGCTCGACGTGCTATATAGCCTAAATTCAATAAGGGCTTAGCTACATTGATTGCGTATGGCTTAAGTTTGGCACCATATTTTATTGCTGGATAAGTTCCCATGGAAATTCCAGTCATTACTAACTGAGATGGATCAAATCCTAATTTTTTTAGAGTTTGCTTAATTACTTCAATAATCTTTTTACCAAAGTAACCTTCTGCATCATCATAGAAACCACCAACAGCTAACCGCATATCCGTAAACAAGAGCATTGGAGCATTTAATCTTTTCATTAAGAAATATCCTTCAAAACCTTCTCGTTCACGTGCACCTGAAAAGTAAACATTTAGTGGCGGTTTTAAATCACCGGGATTAAAGTAATATGCAATATCTTCACGAGTTGCTGGATCAACGATTCGTTTTCCACCACTGATAAAATCACCAGCTCCATCTCGTCCCCAACGTGCGTGAAGTGTACCAATAGTCAACTCCCCGCTTCCCTTTACTTCAAGGCTAATAGTTGCATTTCGATAATATTCAAGCACCTCAAGTTGAGAAAAATACTCATCTTTTTGAAACTTAGTTAAGTCAATAACAACTTGATCTTTCACATCACCGTCTGAACCAGGATTTTGAATAAAAATTCTCATTCTAACTTGGAAGTTTTTATTTTTCATCGTTAGCCAAAAGTTAATCCGCTTACCCGGGTCAATATAAATACCGGTTTTGTATACTCCAAGATTAATCCATTCGTTATTGGTATCTAAATTCAGCTTCAATTCACCATGACCCAAATATTCAAAGCTGTGTACTTGCCGATCATTAAGCTTAAAATTAACAGCTGCAACACGCATTCCTGTTTGACCCACAAAGTAGCGCTCTTCTAATTTATTAATTAGATATTGAGGATCTTCAGTAATTTCTTGAGCAGCAATACTTTTCAAAAAGTAGCTTTCCTCGTTATCAGCAATTTCTAGAACTTTAGGTAAATAAAGAACCTGATATGGTGGGACTAGACCTTTTAAATCAGCCCAATTTTTTTTAGTCAGATTCGTTGGGCCTGTAATCAAAATTACATCATAATTTTTTATTTCAATCTTTTTCTTCTTAGGATCCTTTTCATCAACCTTTTCAATAGGTGGAAAATCATTGAAATGCCACTCTAAGTTTTTAGTTAATTCATACTTTTTAGACCATTCTATTGATCCTAATTGTAAGACTCTCATTTTGCATCACCTAGTAATTTTTCCCAACGCTTCATAATATTTTCTTCTGAATAACGATTTAGCATTTTAACGTTATATACAATTGCATTATTCCAAGCTGTTAAATTGTTTAAATAATCATTAAGTGGCATATCAATTTCTTCAGATGATTGGCAAATGTAACCATTTTTTTGATGTATCACTGTCTTTGAAACAAAATTTTGAATTTGCGGAATTCCGATACTTACTGCTACCATTTGCATTAACTCATCCACGCTGCCCCAGCTAATCAATACACGAGTTTTATCCAATGCCTTAAGTAACTGAGAAATATTAGTCAAACGCAATTCTTTTATTTTAATTTGTGGCAACCCTTTAGCTTTACCTAAACCAGCAATTTCAATATTTTCGACTTTTTCCTTTTCATCGCCACTACTAATAATCCACTTTCCTTTACTGTCTTTCTTAATTTTAGCTATTACCTGATTTACCCAGTTATCTTTATCAAGACTGTAAGTGAAAACTTGGATACTTTTATTCTTAAAATCATGACTTACATATTTGCACAAATGCTTGATAATTTTTTCAATGTCTGCTTGATTTGCATTTTCTGCAAAGAAGGCAATTCTTTGTACCCGTTCTCTAGAACTATGCCCTAATCGAAATTCAGAATTATAAGCTGGAATTACATTAACGCTAAATTTTTCAGGATATTGCTGCTCTAATTTATCAGCCAAGTCCGTTTTGCTAACTAGTAAATTTCCTTGATTCAAATTTGACAGCTCTTCTTGATAAGGCTGCCTTGGATTAATCATAAAAATTGCATTTGAATGATTAAGTTGGTTTAAATCTACTAAACTATCGTTATCGAGAGTCACAATCAAATGATCAGAATTTTTTAAGTTCGTTTCCAAGTATTGCTGTAAAACCTCATTAATTAAATCTTTAATATTAGAATAGGTCGTTTTTTGATAAAAATTAAAATTAGGATTAATTGTTACCACACCAGTATCCCTATCCTGCTTAAAACGCCAATTGCCGTACGGGTCATAAAAAATAGCTTCATGGTCTGTATTTTTAGAAGAAATAAATCCCCGACTATCCATGATCAATGTATAGTTTTCAGACGGCGTATCTCCATGATGCTCAATACGAATAACTTTTCCAGCAAAATCATAAAAGACTTTGGCAATGAATTTATCTTTATCTGCTATTATCGTTCTAAATGGAGTATAATCAAAAATTGCATTTTTCGGCCAAGCAAAATCATTTATTTCAACGACTCTACTTTCTAAATTATGGATGCCTTGTAAATAATCATAAATTGAAAATAGCTGATCAGGATAATAATCAATTGATTTAGACGTGTCATTAGTCCGGGCTCATAAGTAGAAATAATAATTCCTACCTGATGACCATTATTTTGTAAAATACGCATATGACTTGTAGCATCTAAAATAGTAATCGATGGAATTGCAACAGCCCAATCACTATTGTCTTCATGCCAAGCTGGGATAAAGTATTCCATTTTATTTTTCTCTTTCTAAGCGGTCATACTTATATGGGAACAAGAGAGTTGCCACTTGATCACGAATTCCGCTCATAAACATAACTATCATTACAACATTCATTGGAATAACTGCAAAGCCTGCATATCTCCCCATAAAGCGCGAGCCATATAATCCTAATACCAATTGTGCAGCATTCAATATAGCTCCAGGAAAACCCAGAATCCAAATTAATTTTCGAAGATATGTTTGAGTTGGCCTACCTGGTGCGATTCCTAAAATATAATTATGATTATTTCTCATCGCCTTTGCCTGATCTTTAGGATTGAAAGCAACAAACATGAAAAAGTAAAATAGTAAAATTGCCATTACAGTTGAAAAAGTAGCTGAAAATTGCCAACTATTGAGTAATTTATTAGAACTAAAATATGGTGCAATCATCACCGGCAAAGTTAAAATGGCCATTCCAACCATGTACATCATCATTGCTGACATGTTTAAACCAATTGGAACAAGCATAGCTTTGCTTTTCGACGGTAAACTAGGATTAATAACTCTTAATGGATAGTATGTTTTATTAAATGCCATCCAAAATAGAATAAATAGCAAAATAAACATAAATAATAAAGTAATCCAGATCCAAGAGTTTTTAAACTTTAGCAACATCTTAATATTATTAAAAATATTTGGAATAGCGCCGGTCATAATACTAGTCAAAATAATTGGAGCACTTGCACCAACTCCATATTTAATATTCCGATAGCATAGCCAAACAACTAGACAAGATCCAGCAATTAAAATTACAATCATCTCAAAGTCCCGCCAGAAATCTCTTTGTGGCGTCATACCAAAGACTAAAAGAACTGCTTGTAAAATTGTTAAAGCAAGTGTAATCACCTGCATAAAAAATTCAATTTGCGGCTGAGATAGTGCATCAAAACCGAAAAGCTTGGTCATCATTAACAACTGCAAGATCAACATTGAAAACATAAGTGGATTAAGTCCCACAGAAAAAATTGATATGCGAGCATAATTGGCTCCGCTAAATACTCCTAGCAAGGTAATCGGAGTGTGATTCATAGTTTGTGCATATTGCTTCGTAATCTCTGCAAACGGCAATGGAATATATGTCCCCATGACATAGATAATTACAATTCCTAAACTGAAACTAACTCTTTTAATGACATTCAAGAGATTTTTGTTTTTTATCAAAATAAAATGCCTCGTTATTGTATGTTGGAACTTAACTTATTTGTTATACAACTATAGTCTATCATTTTTTAGAGTTAACATTACAACTGTTTTGTTTTTTAATATATTAAAATAATTTTTTTGTAAAAAATGCCCCTGGCTACTGTGCCAGAGGCTTTTGAATTAAATTACGAATTTTTTAAGTGCTTTTGCGATGCCATTATGGTCATTATCATCTGTAACAAAATCTGCTTTTTCCTTAATATCTTCAATTGCATTGCCCATCGCAATTTTCTTAAAGCTCGGATTTTCAAACATCGAAACATCATTACCTTGATCACCGAAGACCATGACATCTTCTGGACTAATCTTTAACCGCTCTGCTAGATTCATCAAGGCATTTCCCTTTGAAGCACCAATACCATTTAATTCAATGCAATTATCTAAACTACGAACAATATCGTAAGATTCAAAGGCCCAGTAAGGAATAGAATTCCAGAGCTTTTCAATTTGGTCGCTATCTTTTGGACAAGTAAAGCCAACTTTATTGAAGGTAAAGTCTTGCGGAATTTCTTTCCGTTCACGAACTCTAATTTCATTATCAGTTAAGGCCGCATTAATTTGCATTTGTACTGAAAGATCACGATCTAAAGTCCAAAAACGTTCAGTCGTTTCAAAGTGCAAGTTCACATGGGCAAGACGTTGCAGACGAAGCATTACTTCAAAATCACGGTAGTCCATCTCTTGACTCATTAAAACTTTTCCAGATAAATCTTGGACCACAGCTCCATTGAAAACAACTGCATATTCTTCTGATCCCTCAAGTCCTAACTGATTCTCAAATGGCATCACACCAGAAAGAGGACGTCCCGAAGCAAGTACAACTTTAATTCCCATACCATGCGCTACTTGCAAAGTTCTTAAGGTTTCAGGTGAAATTGCATTGCCACTATTGAGCAAAGTGCCATCTAAATCTACTGCAATTAATTTAATCGCCATACATACTCCTATCTTCCAAATATCATATAGAAAATTACATTTAACACAAGTCCCATCAGTGCCCAGCAAGCTGCTGCTTGAGCCTTGACTTTCTCTTTCCTTACTAAATATACCAAACTAGCAATGAACCCTACTAGAGGAAAAACTACATAAAAGAATAATATCCATTCACTAATTCCATTGACGTCTGTATTCAAATTACGAATAATCTTTTTCATTTTTCTCCCCATAAAAAATAGAGACTAACAAAGTATTAGTCTCTATTTTATATTAACCAACATAAAATTCAATATGCTGCTTCAGATTTTCAAAATCAATTGGTAGATGACCACCAATTTCGCCATCTAAATTAACGGGAATTGGTTCTTTATCTTTACTGTTATCTAGTAATTCAACTTTTAAGTACTTAGTCTTAGTATAGATAATTTGAGGATCATTAACATGATTTCCATTTAAGGCCATCGCCATTAAACGTAAAACATCTACCGGATTTGCGGTTTTAACCACGATTAACTGGAACAAACCATCAGATAATTGTGCATCAGGCATAATACGCTCAAAACCACCGATTGAATTAGTCATCCCTAAAAGAAACATTGATAAGTTTCCTTCATAGACACCATCATCATAGGTTAATCGCATCTTGTTACTGCTTATTTTTGGTAACATTTCTGCACCCTTAAGCAAATATGCACTATAGCCAAGAACCGATTTCACTTCTGAAGGAACGCCATAAGTTAATTCGGTTAATGAACCACTGGCCGCAATATTCATAAAATATTGTTTACCAGCACGACCGATATCCATCTTTTGCGTTTTACCCGTCAGAATTACTTTAGCTGCATCAACTAAATTATCTCTTGGAATTTTTAAAGCTCGAGCAAAATCATTCGTTGTTCCTGCTGGAATAACAGCTAGCTTAGGTCTTTTTTCTAGGGGAGCTACACCATTGACTACTTCGTTAATCGTTCCGTCTCCACCAGCACCTACTAGCAAATCGAAACCAGCTAGGGCACATCTTTTTGCTTCATTTTGAGCAGACAAAGGTTCTGGCGTAGTTCTAAAGGCACTCGCTTCAAAACCAGCCTGTTCTAATACGTTTAAAATATCTGCGACATTTTGAAGCATCTGCTCGTGACCTGAAACAGGATTATAAATTAATCTTGCTTTTTTCGTCATCGCCTTTCGCCTCCCTAAAATGATTAACGACTTTGCAGTTCCTTATTAAGCAACTGGTTAACGACCTTAGGGTTAGCCTTACCACGAGTTTGCTTCATGATTTGACCAACTAAGAATCCAATTGCACGATCCTTACCATTCTTGAAGTCTTCAACAGATTGTGGATTGTCATCAACAACCTTAGTTACCATTGGCCCAAGAACAGAAACATCTGATAATTGGACCATGCCCTTGTCTTCAACATACTTCTTAGGATCAGTACCATTTTCAATAGATTCTTTGAAGACCTTCTTAGCAATCTTAGATGAAATAGTTCCATCTTTGATCATCTTGATCATTTCAGCTAAGTGTTCTGGCGTCAATTTAATATCTGCAATACCAACTTGGTTTTCATTCAAGTAACCATTAACTTGAGTGTTCAACCAGTTAGCAGCTAAAGTTGGATCAGCACCAGCAGCTACTGCAGCATCGTAGAAATCACTTGATTCCTTAGTTTGTAAAATAACGTCAGCATCGTATTCCTTAATACCGTATTCTTCAACGTAGCGCTTGCGACGTTCAAATGGTGATTCAGGTAAACTTTCTGCAATTTCATCAATCCAGCTTTGCTTAATGTGGTAAGGTGCAATATCTGGTTCTGGGAAGTAACGATAATCTGCGTCACCTTCCTTAACACGCTCTAAGACGGTCTTACCAGTAGCTTCATCAAAACGACGAGTAGAAAGTTGAACTCTGCCACCAGAAAGAAGTACTTGTTGTTGACGTTTTTCTTCATATGCAAGAGAACGACGAACGTGGTCAAATGAGTTCAAGTTCTTCATTTCGACTTTAGTACCCAGCTTTTCTTGACCAGCAGGACGGATAGAAATGTTGGTATCAACACGCATTGAACCTTCTTCCATCTTAACGTCAGAAGCACCAGTAAATTGAACGATTTGACGTAATTTAGTCAAGTATGCGTAAGCTTCTTCTGGATCTTCCATATCAGGTTCAGAAACAACTTCAAGAAGTGGAACACCCTGACGGTTTAAGTCAACGTATGAATAACCATTAGCTCCGTGAGTGTTCTTACCAGCATCTTCTTCGATGTGCATTTCGTGAATACCAATGCGCTTCTTCTTACCGCGAACTTCAACTTCGATGTAACCATCGCGAGCAAGTGGTTGGAAGAATTGCGTAATCTGGTAAGCCTTAGGGTTATCTGGGTAGAAGTAATTCTTACGGTCAAAGTGAGTTACAGGCAAGATATGTGAATGAGTTGCTAAAGCAACCATAATACCAAGACGGTAAACATCTTTATTTAAACGAGGTAAGACACCAGGCATAGCCCAGTCGATAACATTAGTTTCAGTGTTTGCTTCAGCACCATAAGTAACTGGTGATGGAGAAAAAATCTTACTCTTTGTTTTTAATTCGAAGTGGACTTCTAGACCAATAGTCGATTTAAAATTCATTAATTAATCCTCCATTCCTGTAGGTGTTTTTTCGTAGAATTTGTTATTACGTTCAATGAAATCAGCAACCTTAAATACAGTACCTTCATCAAAACGTTTAGCCATAATTTGAAGACCAGCAGGCATACCATCAACTAAACCTGCAGGTACACTAGCGGCTGGGATACCAGCTAAGTTAGCGGAAATTGTTAAGATATCGTTGTTGTACATCTTAATTGGGTCTGAAAGTTCTTCGCCAATGCCAAATGCTGGCTCAGTAGTTGTTGGTCCAACGATAACATCATTTTCTGCAAAGATCTTTTCAAAGTCGCGACAAATTAAAGTTCTAACTTGAGCAGCCTTCTTGAAGAATTCGTCATATGCACCTGCTGATAAAGCAAATGAACCAAGCATAATACGACGCTTAACTTCGTCGCCAAAGCCTTCACTTCTAGATTTTACGTAAACATCTAATAAGTTCTTAGTATCCTTTGCACGGTAGCCATAACGAATACCATCGTATCTTTGAAGGTTTGAAGAAGCTTCACTAGAGGCAACAATATAGTAAGTAGGAACAACATATTTAGTATGTGGCAATGAAACTTCATTAATAACTGCACCAGCATCCTTCAAGACATCAATTTGCTTTTGGACAACATCGCGCATTTCACCATCAACAGCATCCATGTATTCCTTAGGAACAGCTATGCGTAAGCCTTTAACATCTTGACCTAAGAAACTAGTAAAGTCAGGTACTTCTTTTTCTGAAACAGTTGCATCATGTTCATCAGGACCAGCAATTACGTTTAATACTTCTGCTGAATCCTTAACACGTTTACTCATAACACCGATTTGATCTAATGAAGAACCAAAGGCAATCAATCCCCAACGTGATACACGCCCATAAGTTGGCTTAATCCCAAAAATACCATTGAAAGCAGCTGGTTGACGAATAGAACCACCAGTATCAGAACCAAGAGCTGCTACAACTTCACCACTAGCAACTGCAGCTGCAGAACCACCAGATGAACCTCCAGGAACTTTTTCTAAGTTCCATGGGTTATGGGTTGCACCATAGTAAGAATGTTCAGTAGATGAACCCATTGCGAACTCATCCATGTTAGTCTTACCAACAAAGGTTGCTTGAGCTTTCTTTAACTTGCTAATTACAGTGGCATCATAAACTGGCATGTAATTGTAAAGAATATGGCTAGCTGCAGTAGTCTTCATACCATTAGTAATGATGTTATCCTTAATTGCAATTGGGATACCAGCCAATTTATTTTTAGCAAAATCTAAATCTTCTGCTGGCTTTGCGTCATCGTCAACAGTAATCCAGGCATTAATTTTTTTGTCTGTTTCTTTAATATTTTTAACTGTTTCCTTAGCTAAGTCTTCAGCTGTTATTTCGCCATCTTGTAATTTTTTATTTAATGAGTCAATGTTTTCATTTAAGTAATTCATTATTCATTATCATCCTTATCAATAATTACTGGCACCTTAATGAAGCCATCAGCTTTTTCAGGAACATTCTTCATTAATTCTGCGCGACTTTCCCAATGTTCAGGCTTGTCTTCTCTAAAGTCAGTCTTTCGATCAACAACTTGAACAGTTTCAGGAACTCCTTCAGTATCAACTTCGGCTAATTGATGTGCCATATTGATAATGTCACCCATTTGTTCAGTAAACTTATCAATTTCGTCTTCACCAAACTCAAGTCGAGATAGTGTTGCAACGTGATTGATTTCATCTTTTGTAATTTTCACCGTTTGCCTCCTATTCACCGCCAAAGACGTGGACATAATAACTATCGTCTGCGGAATTCTTAGCAATTAATGCCTGCGTATCATTAACAGAATTAATCTTAATTTCTATTGGTGCATCTTTAGGTAAGTACTTCTTAGCAGCTGAAAGCACAAGTCTTGAGAAACTCTCGATCTGTGCATAGCCAAAGAATTGCGTAGTTACAGTAATGTTCATTTGCGTCAAAGTTTTATTTTGATAGCGAACAGTTGCTGTTACCCCACTAATATTAGGGAAGTATCCTTGAATAGCAGCCTTAAAATCACTAAATGAAGCTGCATCAGTAGAATTAATTGCTTTTTCGCTTCCAACAGTCGGTAGCACTTGACTACGATTATTGACTGTTTTCCAATCATTTATTTTACTACTATTTGCATTAGCAATTCCATATGCAAAGTAATTTCCGCCAACTAGGGAATCTTTACTAGTCTTACTAAATAGTCCAACTAGAATTGGGATATCCTTTAATCCCTTCTTTTTACGCAAGTAAGAAACCAACTTGTTAGCTGCTTCCTTACCAAAAGTCTCCTGCTCTGCGCGAGAAATATCCTTATGATATTGTGGACCATCTTTAACTTTTTGATAGTAATCAACTGAGTTAAGGGCTAAGCCTACACTCATACCACTCATTTTGTAACTAGAATTAGATTTAGTCAAAAAATCTTGTTCCAAAATTTGGTCTAAAATGACTGGATTATAAGAATCTTTCTTAGTACTCTTTTCCGCATTTAAACCATCTGCATTGCTCTTAGACTTTCTTCCTAGCCAATCAGTCGCATCTGCAACAGAAATTTTTTGCCCTTCTTGGAAAACATACTTACTACTTGAAAAAGTATTTTGGGATAAATTTATTAATCCAGATTCTAAAGCACGACCGTCAACATTATTATCACTAGTATTTTCAGTTGTACCTTCAATTGGACTAGTTACATATTCACCATCTTTTAAGAGGACATTATAACCATTCTTACTTGTACTAGTCGTTTGATAGCTTTTCTTCTTGGTTGTCGAAGTTGTGGGATTATTAGCAAGATCGGAATTTTTTAAATTGCCACATGCACTTAAGCTCAAACCAGTTGCCACTAGCAGTGCTATTTGCAAAAATCTTTTCAATTTATTTTTCCTTCTTATTTCTTTATTTTTCAATTTTTGCAATTGCTTCTTGTTCAGTTAACATCGGAACTTGAAGTTTCTCAGCCTTATCTTTCTTAGAGCCGGCATCTGCACCATAGATCAGATAATCTGTCTTCTTAGATACTGATCCAGTCACTTTAGCTCCAAGATTTTGAAGTTTCTTAGTAAATTCACTTCGAGTAAAGTCTGATAACTTTCCAGTTAAAACAACAGTCTTTTCTTTAAAGAAATTATCTGGTGCTTCTTCTTCAACTGTTCCTAAATATTCCATATTTAATCCACTGTCACGCAACTCTTGCAACAACTTTTGCGCACTCGGCTGATTAAAATATGCTGTTAACGATTCCGCAATCGTCTCTCCTATTGTATCGATACTTATTAATTCTGGCACTGTTAATTGACTAACCTTTTCCAAATTTTTATATTTTTCCAAAATTAATCTAGCAGCTTTAGCACCAACGTGATCAATTCCAAGACCAAATAGTAATAATTCAGCTGAATTTTGCTTACTATTCTCAATTGAAGTTAACAAATTAGTAATTGACTTATCTTTAAAATGATCTAACTGACTTAATTGCTCATTAGTTAAATGATACAAGTCAGCTACATCGTTGACAAATTTTTTATCAATTAGCTGTTTTACGATTCTTGGACCAAGTCCCATAATGTTCATCGCGCCGCGTGAAGCAAAGTGAATAATTCCTTCTTCAACTTGAGCTGGACACATTGGATTGATGCAGCGGAGGGCTACTTCATCTTGCAAGTGAACCAAGTCTTGTCCACAAGATGGACATTTATTAGGAATCTCATAAGGCTCACTATCTTTAGGTCTTTTATTTAAAACGACACTAGAAATTTCTGGAATAATATCCCCAGCCTTGTGCAATTTAACTGTATCGCCAATCCGTACTCCCTTTTCTCTTAGGTAATCAGGATTATGCAAAGAAGCACGTGAAACAACAGTACCAGCAAGCTGAACGGGATTCATCACCGCAGTCGGCGTGACTACTCCAGTTCGGCCAACTGTCCATTCGATCTCTTTAACTATCGTTTCTTGTTCTTCAGGAGGAAACTTATAGGCAATTTCCCAACGCGGTACCTTGACGGTATTTCCTAATTCATTTTGTAAGCTCAAATCGTCAACTTTTAAAACGATTCCATCGATACCATAGCTTAAATCGTTACGCTTAGCAGTATATTCATCAATAAACTTAAATACTTCATCCATTGATTCTAGACGACGACCAGTTTGATTAGTGTGAAAGCCTAAGCGATTCATTTCATCAATTGCCTGGTGCTGACTAGTAATGTTTCTTGGTGGATTAACCCAAGTATAAATAAAAGTACTTAAATTTCTCTTTTTAGTAATCCGCGCATCTAATTGTCTCAAAGACCCAGCTGCTGCATTTCTAGGATTAGCAAATACTTGCTCGCCTTTTTCATCGCGTTCCGCATTTAGCTTGGCAAATGCTTCTTTTTCCATATAGCATTCACCACGAACCTCAGTTGTTAAAGGCTCAGGCAAAGTTTGTGGGATATCCTTAATGAACTTGGCATTAGCTGTCACATCTTCACCAACACGACCGTTTCCTCTAGTAGATGCGCGTGTTAATTTACCAGCTGTATATTCTAGCGATAAAGATAAGCCATCAATTTTTAATTCAACGTTGTAAGCCACAGGATGTCCAACTAGCTTTGTAATTCTGTCATCAAATTCTTTAAGCTCATCTTTTGAGAAAACATCCCCCATTGAGAGCATTGGAATAGGATGTTCCACTTTAGAAAGATCACTCTTAATTTCGCCACCAACTCGCTGCGTAATTGAGTCAGATGTTACTAAGTCAGGAAACTGCTTTTCTAATTCTACTAGTTCTTGATAAGCCTTGTCATAAACTGCGTCTTCAACTATTGGTGCGTCTTTTGCGTAATAATCTTCTGCCCATTCATCGAGCTTTTTTCTTAATTCATCGACTTTCTGAGAAGCCTGATTGTGAGTTAAAACTGCCATTATTTCAGTCCTTATCTAAACCAAACTACTTCAATCTCATTATATCTTTTTAATTGGTGCAAAGGCAGCTAAAAGGCGCTTTACTCCTTGACTAGCAAAAGCAATATCTAATTCCATATCTTCTCCGCTGCCGTTAACTTTGACGACAACACCCTTTCCCCAAGCCTTATGAGAAACTTGATCGCCAACATTCCAGGTCTTCTTATCTGCGCCAACTGCACCACTAGCCTTCTTAGCTGTTTCAATTCTAGTTTTGGGACGATAAACTTGAGAAGTTGCACGTTCACTACTTTTAGCAAAAGGAATCGACATTGAAGAATTAGATTGAACTGGATTAACAAATTCCAGATCCTTATCTTCAATTTCATCAATAAAACGAGATGGCTGATTATTTTGCGGACGACCATACATTGTTCTAGAAAAGGCATTCGTGATGTAAAGTTTCTTTTCAGCACGCGTAATACCTACATAGGCTAAACGACGCTCTTCTTCAAGTTCACTTGGATCGCTTGCCGCTCTTGAAAGCGGGAATAGACCTTCTTCCATGCCAACTAAAAAGACAACTGGAAACTCTAATCCTTTAGCTGCATGAAGCGTCATTAAAGCTACTTGATTATCTTGATTTTCTAAATCATCTTGATCGCTTAAGAGTGAAATTTCTGAAAGAAAATCACCTAAGGCAGTCGAATCTTCATCTTCTGGCTCATAATTATCATCAAAACGCTTAGTAACAGTTAAGAATTCGTTCAAGTTTTCTAATCTGGTATCAGCTTCAATTGTATGTTCATTTTCTAGGGCTTCTTTATAGCCAAAGTCAGCTAATAATTTTTCAGTTAAACCAGTTACGCTATGCGTCTTACTGTACTCAATTGCATCTTTTAGGGCAGTCCCAAAAGTTGCTAAAGTCTTAGCTGGACGTCCTGTAATTGGTGCTAAGCTTAAGTTCTTAAATGTTTCTTCAACTGTGAAATCATTGTCATTGGCAAAACCATTAAACTTAGCCATCGTTGTTGGACCTAATCCCCGCTTTGGCACATTGATAATTCGATTAAAACTCATCGAATCAGCAGGGTTTGCTACAACCTTCAAGTAGGCCAAAATATCTTTAATTTCTTTTCGATCATAGAATTTATGACCGCCAACAATTCGGTAAGGAATGTTTGATTTAACTAAAGCTTCTTCGACGTTACGAGATTGGGCATTTGTACGGTAAAGAACTGCAAAATCCTTGTAGTCTCTGTGATGCTCTTTTATTTCTTCGTTGATCTTTGAAACAATAAAGAGTGCCTCATCGTTACCACTTTGAGCACGATAATAGTTGATCTTATCGCCATCGCCCTTATCAGTCCAAAGTTTCTTATACTTACGATTTTGATTATTCTTAATAACTGAATTAGCAGCATCTAAGATATGACCAGTTGAACGATAATTTTGTTCAAGTTTAATCGTATTAACTTCATCATCTTGATAGTCATGCTCAAAATTAAGAATATTTTCCATGTTAGCACCGCGCCAACCGTAGATCGACTGATCTGCATCCCCAACAACGCAAATATTTTTATATTGAGCAGCTAGTGCCACACAAAGTTGATATTGAGCTTCGTTTGTATCCTGATACTCGTCAACTAAAATATAGCGGAACTTATTTTGGTAATAATGAAGCGTTTCTTTATCTTTCTTAAACAAGACTAGCGTTTGCATAATCAAATCATCAAAGTCCATAATTTGATCTCGCTTTAAGCGGTGCTGATATTCTGCATAAACTTGCGCTGTTACTTTTTCAAAAGGACTAGCTGCTTGTTCTTTGAAATCTTTTGGCGTAAGTAAGTCATTTTTGCCGTTAGAAATAGCACCTAAAATAGCCTTAGGATCATACATCTTAGGATTAATATTAAGATCCTTTTCAATTCGCTTAATTAAAGTTAACTGTTCTGCTGAATCAGCAATTGAAAAGTTATTAGAATAGCCGATTTTTTCTGCATCTCGGCGTAAGATTCTCACACATAAAGCGTGAAAAGTTGACATCCAAACACTATCAGCAGCTGGCCCTAAAAGCTTTTGGACACGTTCTTTCATTTCAGTTGCAGCCTTATTAGTAAAAGTAATGGCTAAAACATTCCATGGCGCAACGCCCTTTTCTTCAATTAAATAGGCAATTCGACGTGTTAAAACTGATGTTTTTCCACTACCAGCTCCAGCAACTACTAAAAGTGGACCTTCAGTACACTGCACAGCTTTTTTCTGCTGCGGATTTAATCCTGCAAGAATTGTTTCTTCGCTCATTGCTTCTCTCTTTCCTGATAACTTAAACACTAAAATAGACCTGTCTATTATAACAAAAAACGACGATAGCTTTTACCTTAACTATCATCGTTTTGGAATTAATCATATTGCGTTAAATTGAACTCTTTAATTAAATCAATTAGCTTTTTAGCATAACCTGGATCAGTCGCATAACCATCCGTCTCTAAAGCTTGCGCTTGACTTGCATAATCTTTTGCAGCTAAAACATGCTGATATTGATCTTTATTCCAGCTAGTTCCATTCACAAATAACCGCGTATGTGCCTGAATAGATTCTTCATAAGAATTATAAATTTGAAAACGACCAGTTACAGTTTCCCAGTGATCATTAACAAATTCCGAAGTCGTCAGCTCTCGGCTAGTATTAGGATCGGTTCCCTTGACACCGAACAAATTATAATATTTTTTTGAAAGCTCACTTTGACCAAAATTACTTTCTAAGCATGCTTGCGCAATGGTAACACTTGGAAATAAACCATAAGGCTTATCTGCTCTTTGAGCAATTGGAGCTACTACTTTAATAAACCTTTCTTTACTTTGAAGAGCGCGTTCCTTTTCTAACTGCGCTTGCCTTAATTGTTCATTAACCGCGACCTCGTGACGCCAGTACAAAAAGCCTGATAAAATTACTACCAAAGTAAAGCAAATAGCAAAGGCTCTTGCAATTACATATTGAATATTTTTTTGACGGCGTCTACGCGGCATTTTAACTCATCTTCCTTTTCATTACTTGCTTCAAAGGCATCGCAATTGCTGGCGTAAGGATAGCAGTAAAGATTGCTTCTACAACACCATTAACACCTAAAACACTTAATAAAATTGCAATTAAAGGAGCTGAATTTTGAGTTTGGCCTAGGCTTTGAAGCAAGGCAGCTGGATTATTCATAAACCATAAACTAGTAATACTAATCACCAGTAAAGTATTAGCAAGTGACGTACATAAGCCTGCAATTGTATAAACAACGGTCTTCTGAAGTTTTGATTCATCCTTTGCAGCTTGACCAATCATTCCAGCAATAAAGCCAGCTGCTGCCCGCGGAACTAACGCAATAAAGATATTTCGAAACAACAACATGCTGACAATATCGCCAGGTTGCGTATAAGCAATAAATAAACTTAATAAGCCCCAAAATAAGCCAATCGACGTACCGAACCCAGGTCCCATTAAGCAACCAGCTAAAGCCACGGTCAAAGGAATAGTTGTAATTGAAGGCAATCCCGGCAGAATTCTAATGTAGCCGATGTAAGGAACAAAAGTCTGAACTAAAATAATTGCAACAAAAATAGCACTAATAGCAATTCTAAAAGTCTTCTTATTAATCATAGTCTTTCCTACTTTTATCAAGTATATCTTTAACAAAAAAGAAAGCCGCATTTGCGACTTCCTTTTCTTAGTGGTGCGGGCGAGAAGACTCGAACTTCCACGATCTAAAAGCGATCACAAGATCCTTAGTCTTGCGCGTCTGCCATTCCGCCACGCCCGCGGTACTTAACTAATATACCAAATAATTTTTCTTTTAGCAAATGGAAATTTGTTTTTTTACTTATTTCTTCTAACTAATTTTAGTCTACCACCACATCTGCCGCAGCGATATTTTCTTGTATTTACTTTACGAACACGAGGATATTGAAAATGGCAGTCTTCACATTTATAAAGATAGTTTTTAACTTGCCTGCGTCTTAACCCAATGTCAGGTGTATAACGACTACCACCAACACGAGCTAATAAGTTCTTAAAATCACGATTGCGGTGCTGATAGCCTAGTCCCGCTAAGTGTAAATGATAATGCGTCAACTCATGCTTAATTATTCCCACTAAGTCTGAGCGATATTTTTCATCTAAAAAATGACCATTAATATCAATATGATGGTCATTTAGAAAATATCTTCCTCCAGTTGTCGTCATGCGATTATTAATCTTAACTTCATGCCTGAAAGGAAGGTGAAAATATTTTAATGAAATTTCTTCTACTAATTTTTGTAATTCTGTTTGATTCATTATTTTCGAATTAATTTTTGATATAAACTAGCCTGTCTTGGAGAGGATATTCTTCTCTTTAGACCGGTCACAATTTTTTGCTTTACTGACTGCTGCCCATCAATCCAAGTACCAGTAAATAAGTGAATAGAGTATGAATCTTTACTTGGATTACACAAAAAGCCATCTGGATAAACATGAACGCCATCTTTTAAAAGCTGCTCGCAGTTACCTGTTTTTAGCCCATACTTTTCTTTCAAAATATCAGTTACTGACAAACTATTCACGCCCGCCATTTGATTATTTTTGTCAAAAGTAAACTCTTTGTCTTGATAATAATCGAGAATGTCTTTTATGAATGGATGATAGGCCTCTGCACCAAAAATAGCAGCTGACAAGTAGTCATTATTTTCAAAACCAATAAACGCCTGATTCTTTAAAAGTGGATCTAGCTTTTTAAGAACTCTAACATCTGTATCTAAATAGATTCCGCCCTGTTCATAAATAGCACGAGCGCGAATATAGTCAGACACAAAGGCCCATTTTTTAGCCTGATAAGCTTCTTCAAGATAGCGATTCTCATGCATATCAAAATTACTTTCATTCCACTCAATAATTTCATAGTCAGGCAACTTCTTTTTCCAAGTCGTAAGACACTCTTTAATTAATGGCGACTTGGGGTTATGTCCTACCCAGACGTAATGAATTTTTTTAGGAATCATCTTTTTACCTTTCTAAGAAAGCGAGTTATAAAGTCCATGATATCTTGATTAAAGTCTAACTTCATCATAAACATAATTCCAGCATAAATAATTAACATCAAAATTGATTTAACTGCCATGTTCAAAAAACTTGAACTAATTAGGTTAGGCATGAGCATCCCTGCAATTAACGTAATTATTCCAATTAAGAAATACTTTGGCACGTCACTAAATGCATTTTTAAAACTATAATCATCTTTCACAATCCAAAGCCGCAAAATTAGAACTACAAATTCCGTAATTAGAATTGCGACTGTTGCTCCACTAGCTCCATATGGTCGATCAAGTAGCGCTGCTAAGACAACTTCGATAAGCGCCCCAATCACAACTGGAATGGCGTATTCCTTATCTCTTCTGTTAGCCAGCGCAAACTGATTAGCAAATACTCCCCCCATCGGAATCATGATGATCGTTAAGGCAAAAAAGAACATCAAAGGCGTCATTGGAATAAATTTCTTACCAAAGAAGAATGGCACAAATTGCTTAGTATTAGCCATAATAATGACTGCGAATAAGGTTCCAAGCATCGTCGTTGCTTCAAGCGACTTTTTTAAGACAACTTTCTGCGTTTCTTTTTCTTCGCTAGCCATCTTCGGCATGATGACTAAAGAAATACTAGTAATTACTCCTAAGATCATATTAGAAATTCGTTGCGAATTGTCATAAAAGGCAACTTGTGTTGAATTGCTAAAAAAACCTAGGATTGGCTTATCAAGCGAGGTATAAATCTGCGTTGCTATCTGCGGAATCATTAAGGTAATGATTGAAACAATCGTTGTTTCATATTTATAAAAATGACTAACCGGTTTTCCTACATAGCGATGAATATCAAGCCAAAAGACAAAAGACCCAAGCATTGTCGAAACTGACATAATTAAAAAATACTTCCAAAGATCAGCTGGTGACTTAATTAATAATAAAATCAAAACCACACTAGCTAACTTAACAGCAGTATTTTTTAACACTACCCGACCAAAATCAGCTAAACCTTGAAAGAACCAAGAAATATCGACCTGGGCAGAAATCAAATATGGAATCATTAAGATTAAGTAGTTCCAGTATTGAATATGAAAAATATTGGTAATCAGTAAAGTAATTAAAATAGTCACCAAACCAGCAATTGCTTGGAAATACCATAATCCCCAGAAAGCTTCTGTCAATTCCTGAGGCGTACCATAAGTTCTGGTTCGAGAAACAGTTCGAATTCCAATATAGGAAACTGACAAAGTGCAAAATACCATTAAAAATTGCACAGTATTATTTACACTACCATAAATACCATAAATTTTAGGTCCTAAAACACGAGATAAATATGGAACTGTAATTAGCGGCACTAAAACTAGAAAGATTTGATAGACCGCATTATATAAAATATTAAGAAAAGTTCGCTTCACTACTTTTTCCTCTAAAATTTCTTTGTCATGTAATTGAAGATAGGCTCGCAAGAATCAAGATTATCAACTTCATCAATTAACTCACGCCAATAAAAACGTTGATTTTTGTATTGATGATCATCAGGATGCCTCAAAACTTGTAAAAATTCCTCTTGTGAATTAACACAGGGACCTGGCGTAACGTCCTCATATGGACTCAATAATAAGCCACGGACCTTTTCATATTGCTTTAGATAGTTGGTAATGAAAATAATTGGCTTATCTAAGTACAAATAATCAAAATAAATTGATGAAAAATCAGTAATTAAGAAATCAGTATTTCCAAGCAGCTCGTATAAGTCGAGATCATTTTTAAATAAATAATCATTATTTAAGAAGGCGATGTTTGAAAATTGACTGTTAAAGTCTTCAAACATCCGCATTTCATAAGGATGAAGCTTCACGATTAGATACTGATGCTTTGCTTTTAATGCATCATTTAATTTATAAGGATCAAAATCTTGAAAAGCAAAATAATTTCCTTGCTTTATTTTTTCCATAACCAATGGATCTTCAAGCTCATAACGAAAAGTTGGCATGTAGATTCCTATTTGAGCTTGATCATCTCTAGTTTTAAATAAATCTACTAATAATTTTTCCTTAGAGATTGCTGGATGGTTAATGTAATCAATTCTAGGAAAGCCTAGCTTTTGATATTTTTTACCTTCAATTGCCATACAGGCACTCATTAAACTTTCGTAGAGATCAGAGCTTGAAGTTACCAGGTCTGCATTTTTATGCCATAGCTTTTGGTTACGCTTATTATCACGATAGTGCGTATTGTGAGCCATAAAGCCCATACGTTTTAAAGGTACGCCATGCCAGAACTGAATATTAACTTGAGCAGAACGTGCTTTAAAAGGTTGATGAGTAGTAATCACATATTTAGCTGCACCAATTTTCTTCCAGGTTTCCCATGATAAGTGAGAAGATGGCCAAGGTTCAACTAAGGTAATGTTATAGTCTGGATGATTAGCCTTAATGTATTTATAAAATAAATAGCCATTTGAGCCAGATCTGCCTGAGCCATTCAAGATAACAATATTCTTTTCTTTAATTGGGCGAAGACTTGCAAGTAAGCTTATTCCCCATAAGTACAAGCGAAAAAATAAACTTTTCATTTAGATGTTCCTCAGTAAATGGATTTATTGATAAATCTTAAACATTTGTCAATTATATACTCATTATTAAGGGTATAAAAAAAGCTTGAGTAAACTCAAGCTTTTTTTGATTATTTGATAAAACTTTATCTTCTTCCACTATCTCATTACATTTTTATTTCTATATTTTCCATTTAAAATTTCATATAATTCATAACTAGATAGACTTTTATAGATTGGAGATTACAACATGAATATTGGCGAAGCATTAAAACAATATCGTACTAACGCAGGACTAACTCAAAAAGAATTCACTCAAAATATTCTTTCTTCAGCACATTATTCGAAAATAGAACGTAATCTGCATGAAATTTCAGCAAATGATCTGTTAAAACTTTTAAATCAAAATAAAATACGTTATTCAGACTTCTTTTCATCTCTTGATCAAAACAGCGCAAACAACCAAGATGAGAAACTTAGCGAGAAATTATTATCTGCTTACTACGATCGAGATCTTAATAAAGCAAAAGATATCTATACTCAAATTAATACATCTAATGATGATTTATTTAAATTACAAACTCAACTTATTCTCAATACTCTACAATCAGGTCGTCATAAATTTCCTAAAAACAAAGATAAAATTATACAGAAAGTCTTTTCAGGCAATCATTGGCTCAATGATTCTAAAAAAATTGGGATATTATCTACTTTTATTGAAGTTCTTGATCCTCTTGACTTACCTTTCTTTTTAAATCAAATTTATCAGAAATATCAAAACAATCTTGGTAAACAAACTCTAAAAATTCAAGAAAGTGCCGCATCTTTCTGTATCAACTATTTATATTCAGCATCCCAAAACAAAAATATTGGCTCAACTAATAAAGCTCTTCAACTATTAACCGAATTAACTGAATGTCCTGAACTGGGTATCGACAAAATTTTAGGTTATTACTATCACTGCTACTTTACTGCTCAAAAAGAACAATTGGAAATCATCATTACTATTTTAAAGAAAAGCAATCTAAGTAAAATATTAGATATCCTGCCTCAATAAACTGCATATACGCAACTCGCTAATCAATTATGCAAAAAAAAGCTCTTCATTACGTTAATCCTTTATCATTTATCTCATCTTAAATTGAAAGAGGAGTAACGATGAAGAAGTTTATCAACAAAAAATATTTTGCCTTAAGCATCTTGCTTTCATGCTTGAGTGGCTTAGAATTGCCTTTTGGAACTTGGTCATATTCAGAAATATTCTCTTTAATTACTGAAAAAAATATTCCTAATACTATCAGGATGGTAGCAGTTATTACTATTGCCCAAATTCTTTTGGTCATTATTAAGTATTTGAATACACGGATACTTAACAGAAATATCGCTTGTTTTAATCAAAACGTGCGTGAATTTCTAATGAAAAGCAACTTTATTGAAATCAGTGAAAACAATGTATCAAAGCAAATTTCTTTTCTTTCAAATGATCTTAACTTAATAGAAGAGAACTATTTGAAGCAACTTTTTCAATTAATTTCAATGATTGTAACAATTGTCGGTACTTCAATAGTTGCAGTTGGCAATAGTTTTTTATTAACTTTAGTTTTTATTTCATTCGCTATTTTTTCAAGTATTATCCCTAAGTTTTTTAGCAAGAAAACAGCCCAGCAGTCAAATAATTGGAGTACTTCTACTGGAACTTACATAACATTTATGTCCGATTTTTTAAAGAATATTAGGACAGTTTTAAATTACAATGCATTAGATACCTTTATTAAAAAAGGGCAAAAAATTATTACTCAATCTACTGAAAATAAGAGATTACGTGATAATACAATTGCTAAAAGCAATTTTTGGGTTAATATATTCGTTTATTCTTTTGACTTTTTACCTATTGGAATAGGAATAATTATGGTCATCAAAGGGATGCTTACTCTAGCCTCATTTGTAGCTGTCCAATACTCCAGTACTTGGATTATTAACAGTTTTTACAGTATTAATAGCTGCCGTAATCAAATGTCATCAGCCAAACCTATGATAGATAAGCTACTTTCTTTTAAACCAGAAGAATTTGACAAAAATATTCCTAATTCTAACCTAAATACCTTAACCCTTAACAATATTAGCTTTGGATATAAGCCAGGAGAATTAGTACTAGACAAAATCAACTTAAAAATTAAAAGAGGTGATAAATTATTACTTACTGGTAAGTCTGGTCAAGGAAAGTCTACCCTTCTTAATCTTTTAACTGGTCAACTAAAACCTACTAAAGGAAACGTGCTCGTCAATGGGATGACCAATCAAAATTATACATTTAGTGAGGTACAACAGACTTCTCAAATATTTAATGATACTTTACTTTTCAACCTAACATTAGGTAAAAAGTTTGATGATTTCAAAATTACAGAAGCTATCAAAAAGGCTGGACTATTGCCATATGTTAATCGGTATGGCTTAAATACGATTATAGAAGAAAATGGAAATAACTTATCTGGCGGTGAAAAGAAACGAATAGAATTGGCACGAGCTTTTCTATATGAAAGAGATTTTTTAATTGTTGACGAAGGGACAGCTTCGCTTGATCCCACCACAGCTAATCAGATTCATGAAGTGTTCTTAGATTCTCCATTAACAGTAATTGAAATAGATCATCATATTCCACCTAAAATTATGCAAATGTTTAATCATCATTATGATCTGCACGACAAGCAATTAGAACGGATATTCTAATTTGTAAAAAAAGGCAGCTAGAGAATTTAAACTAGCTGTCTTTTTTCATGCATATTTTTTATTCTACCTGCTAGAAGATGATATTTATTATTTTCTAGCAGTCCGTCTTTCAAAGAATTTAACGATTTCAACAATGATAATCATCAAAAGTCCTGCAATAATTACAACCAACCATTGCATCCCATCTAATTCAGTCACATCAAAAATCTTAGTTAAAAACGGAATTTCTACTGCAGCCATAACTAAAGCAGAAATAATAATTGCTCCGTTGAACCACTTATTTTCAAATGTTTGCCCTCTAAAGATTGACTTGTGAATAAATTTAGAGTTAAAGGCATGGAACAACTGAATTAAGCCTAAAGTAAGGAAGGCCATAGTTAAAGCATCTGCATGTTGCATAGCTGCGTTTCCAACGTGAGGTCCGACATGTAAACCAAACTGATATGCACCTAAAACTAAAATACCTTCTAAAATACCTTGGTAAATAATCGAACTTGCAACACCACCGCTAAAGAAGTTTGATTTTCTACCACGCGGCTTCTTCTTCATAATTCCTGGCTCAACTGGTTCAACACCCAAGGCAATTGCTGGTAAGGTATCAGTAACCAAGTTAATCCATAACAATTGCACTGGCATTAGAATATCCCAACCAAGCATTGTCATCATGAAGACTGTTAAAACTTCACCGACGTTACAACTCATTAGGTAAAGAATTGCCTTTTGAATATTCGCAAATACTTTACGGCCTTGCTTAATTGCTTCAACAATTGTTGCAAAGTTATCATCAGCTAATACCATATCAGCTGCACCTTTTGATACTTCAGTACCTGTAATTCCCATGCCAATACCAATATCAGCTTGCTTTAAACTAGGTGCATCATTTACACCATCCCCAGTCATTGCAACAATCTTATTATTTGCCTGCCAAGCTTTAACAATTCTAACCTTGTTTTCAGGAGATACACGAGCATAAACGCTGTAGTCTTGAACGTGCTTGTTAAAGTAATCATCTGACAACTTATCAAGTTCAGCACCTGTAATTACGGACTTATCTTTGTCTGAACCTGCTTCTAATATACCTAAACGAGAAGCAATTGCAGCAGCAGTGATTTGGTGGTCACCAGTAATCATAACTGTTCTAATACCAGCACTCTTGGCTTCTGCGACAGCGGCTTTAGCCTCTGGTCTTTCTGGATCAATCATTCCGACTAAACCAGCAAAAATCAAATCTTGCTCAACGTTATTAGTAGTTGGATCGTCATAAGCCTTATCCACAATCTTGTAAGCCAGTCCCAAAACACGCAAGGCTTGTTCAGCCATATTCTTGTTAGAAGCTAAGATGTTTTCCTTTTCACTGTCAGAAATTGGCGTTACTTGACCCTTTTTTTCGATCTTAGTTACACGTTTTAATAATTCGTCAGGTGCACCCTTTACAGCAACAAAGAATTTATCGCCATAATGGTTAACCGTTGACATTAACTTTCTTTCTGAATCAAAAGGAACTTCTTGAACACGGCTATCTTTCTTGAGTAAATCTTCAACTTTGACGTTTTGATCAAAAGCATATTGAATCAAAGCTGTTTCAGTTGGATCTCCTAAAAGCCGTCCACCATCTTCAATTTTAGTGTCGTTAGCCAAAATCATGGCCATCATAGCTGGATTATCTACCTTAACTGCCTCTTCATCATTATGAAGTTCACCATCATAGTAAACTTTTTCAACAGTCATTTGATTTTGCGTTAAAGTACCGGTTTTATCAGAACAAATAATATCTGTTGCACCTAAAGTTTCAACAGCAGGTAGCTTTCTAACAATCGCCCTATGCTTAGCCATCGTTTGCGTACCAAGAGCTAAAATAATCGTTACAATTGCCGGTAAACCTTCTGGAATTGCAGCAACAGCTAAGGAAACAGCAACTAAGAACATATCAATAATTAACTTATTAGTTGGCTCGCTTCCTTGCTTGGTAAACATCCCCACGACAAAGACAATTACACAAATTGCTAAAATCATGATGGTTAATGTCTTACCAAGTTGATTTAAGTTTTCCTTTAATGGAGTAGCTGTTTCATCGGCGTTGTTTAACATTGTCGCAATTTTACCGACTTCAGTCTTCATCCCTGTTCCAACCACAATACCTTCTGCTCGGCCATAAGTTACATTAGTATTGGCATAAGCCATATTAACTCGGTCACCTAAAGCTACATCATCAGCTTTTAAGATGTCGCTATCTTTTTCAACCGGAACTGACTCACCAGTCAAAGCAGACTCTTCAACCTTTAAACTAGCTGTCTTAGCTAAACGCATATCAGCAGGAACGACGTCTCCTGCTTCAAGTAGCACAACATCACCCGGCACAATGTCAGTACTTGGAATCTCTAGAATTGCTCCTCCGCGTCTTACATGTGCATTTGGGGTCGACATTTCTTTCAAGGCATCAATTGCGGCTTCTGATCTGGCTTCTTGAATTACGCCTAAAATTGCATTTAGCAAGACAACAATCATAATAATTGCTGCATCCGTCCACTCATTTGCCACAACTCCTGATAAAACTGCGGCTACAATCAAGACAATGATCATAAAATCCTTAAATTGATCAATGAAGCGCATGAACATACTGCGTTTTTTCTTTGATGCTAAAGAATTAGGCCCCTCTGAAGCTAATCGTTTCTTAGCTTCATCATCAGACAGCCCATTATCTAGTGATGTATGTAGTTCTTTCTCGATTTGAGAAATATCTTGAGCATAGTACTTCTCTTTCAAAGCCAATCCCTCCAATAACTAAAAAAGACTTATAACGAACCCATCGTCATAAGTCTCACTAATTAAGATAAGCCCAGAGACATTCATCCCGGTTGTTGAACTTATCGCAATAAATTGCCGTTACTCTCTTATGCAAGTTTATTATATTAAACTAACGAGTCCGACACAAGTTTAGTTCTTTTTATAAAAATCATCAAAAATAGTTACTGGCAAGTGACGCTTATGCTCACTCTTCTTCCATAACTTTTCAATTTGTTCAGCAGCTTTATCGCTTACTTCTTTACCTTCTAAGTAATCGTCAACTTCCTTGTAAGTTACGCCTAAAGCTACTTCATCTGGTAAATCTGGTTTTTCTTCTTCTAAATCAGCAGTAGGTGCCTTTTCATACAGATGTTTAGGACAACCAAGCTCTTTAAGCAGCGCCTTTCCTTGACGCTTGTCTAAGCGGAAAAGTGGTGTAAGATCAGCTGCACCATCGCCGTACTTAGTGTAAAAGCCAGAGAAGTTCTCTGCAGCATGGTCAGTTCCGACAACTGCCCCATTATTTGCACCAGCAATTGCATATTGAACAACCATTCTTTGACGCGCCTTAATATTACCCTTATTAAAATCAGTAATCTTTTGACCAGTTGCTTCAACTACTTTGACCATTGCATCAACTGGTTCTTTAATATTTACGATTAGATCTTGATCGGGCTTTTGAAAAGCGATTGCATCTGCCGCATCACTTGCATCGGCTTGAACGCCATAAGGAAGACGAACAGCGATAAATTGGTAAGAATCGTCGCCAGTTTCTTCACGCATTTCTTCAATTGCCATTTGGCAAAGCTTACCTGTTAAGGTTGAATCTTGACCACCAGAAATTCCCAAAACATAGCTCTTTAAAAATGGATTTTCTTTTAAATAATCTTTTAGAAAATCAATTGATTTACGAATTTCTTCTTTAGGATCAATTTCTGGTAATACATGCTCATAAGCAATAATTTTTTCTTGTAATGGGCGCATTCTAATATCCTCTTTTCACAATTCGGCTGCGAATATTATTAATCAAGTTTACCTTGTTGTCATATAATTTTTGCGATAAATCGACTGGGTAGTCTTGTGGATTCAAGCTACGCTTGTATTCATCCCATAAACCATCGAGGTTATTTGCGGCAAACTCTTTCGTTTCTTTTAGAGTAGGTTCTTGATAAACTAACTTACCTTCATGGAAGATTTCGTGCAATAACGGACGAGCAGTATAGTCGGTAACAACCTTATTGATATAAGTATATTGAGGGTGGAACATGAAAAGAGCATCGAACTTTCTTGGGTCTTCATCATAGCGTGATACCCAATCACCTTCATTTTTCTTTTCAGAGTTAGCTTGAATTCTCCAAACTTGCTTTTTACCTGGAGTAGATACTTTTTCAGCATTTGAAGAAATCTTCAAAGTATCACGCATATTACCATCTTTATCTTCAATAGCAACTAGCTTGTATACCCCACCTAGAGCAGGTTGGTCAAAAGCCGTAATTAATTTAGTACCAATTCCCCAAACATCAATTTTTGCGCCTTGCATCTTAAGGTTTTGAATAGTCTTTTCATCCAAGTCATTTGAAGCATAAATCTTTGCATCAGGGAAGCCAGCATCATCTAATTGCTTGCGCACTTTTTTAGAAATATATGCCATATCTCCTGAGTCAATTCGAACGCCTTGGAAGTTAATCTTGTCGCCCATTTCTTTAGCAACTCTGATAGCAGTTGGAACACCACTTCTTAAGGTATCGTAAGTATCCACTAAGAATACACAATTCTTATGTGTTTCCGCATATGCCTTAAAAGCATCGTATTCACTATTAAAAGCTTCAACTAAGGAGTGAGCGTGAGTTCCAGCAACAGGAATACCAAATAATTTTCCTGCTCTAACATTACTAGTAGCATCAAAACCACCAATGTATGCTGCACGAGTTCCCCAAATAGCCGCATCAGTTTCTTGAGCACGACGTGAACCAAATTCCATTAAACCGTCATTACCAACTGCAACCTTAATTCTAGCTGCCTTAGTTGCAATTAAAGTTTGGAAGTTAATAATATTCAAAATTGCTGTTTCAACTAATTGAGCTTGTGCCAATGGCCCTTCGATTTGCATAATTGGCTCATTAGCAAAAACCAATTCACCTTCTCGAGCACTGCGAATGGTTAATTTTAATTTTAGATTACGTAAATAATCAATAAATTCATCATCATAACCACAAGTTTCCTTGAGATATTCTAAGTCGCTTTCCTTAAAATGGAGGTTATTCAAGTATTGAATAACATGGCTTAAACCAGCATTAACTGCGTAGCCGTTACCAAAAGGTTCTTTTCTAAAAAATACTTCAAATACTGAATTTCTTTCACTTACACCCTTTTTAAAATAGGTATACATCATATTAATTTCATACAAGTCTGTATGAAGAATTAAAGAATCGTCTTGATCAATTTGTGGGTAAAACATTTTGTCTCCCTCATCACTAAATAAATAATTTCTTTCTTGTACCTTATTATAATCAAAGACACGCAGATATCAAAAAGAGACACCAAAATGATGTCTCTAAAAATATTTAAGCTATTTACTTATGATCTTTACATAGTCTCTAATTGTAAAAAATTCTAAAATTTCAGTTAATTTTTCTCGATCTTTTTTGTTCACCACGTAAAGGCTTGTTCCCTGACTAATTACTTTCATTAAATTAGCGTAAAAAGGCGCTAGTTTATTTTGTTTGAGCTTTTGAATAAATTCTTCAATATCTGCTCCGTGGTACACTTTTAGGTCTTTAGGAATAATGATTTCTATCTTTTTTTCAGGATTATAGTTAGTACCAAAACCGACAATTGTTTGTAAGTACGGTGACTTAACATTCTTAAGCCTATTTTCAATAATTAACGGAGTAATTTCTTTCAATGAGGTCTTACCCTGCTTAAAAATCACTGGACAAAGCGAAGCAATATGACACTTATTAAATGCATAATAAATAGCAGCTTGAAGACCATAAAATGGTATTTTAATTTTACTTGTAATGTGATGCAGAGTGCGTAATTCTGCTATAACCTGATCTTGATTCAATTGCTTATCTGCTGGCTTTTTATTTTTAACAATTCGATATTTTAGACCTACAAAGTTACCATTGACCATTCTTAGACCAAAATTAATTTGAGCATTATACCAAGATGGCATTCCATTCACTAAATAGTTCTCTTGCACACTAGTTTCAAAAACTTCTCTGCGCCAAAAAGCATAATTAGTATAAATGTTTACACCCATGCCGAGTGCTGTTTTTACCAAACTAATTTGATTACGATAATATGGTCTAATTAAATGCAATTTACCATCTTTTAAGCGTTGATACATTGCTCGAATACCTACAAACATTCCATCGCATTTTTCACCATAAAGCGTACTAGCTGCACGATAAAAGACATTCTGATTAAATAAAACTTTATCAGCATCTAGAACAAAAATTATTGAGCCTTCTACAAATTTTGTTCCGTATTCAATCGCATGCAAATAATTATGCTGCTTTTGCTTATGATATTTAACTGGTAAAGGCGTATTTTCTAAATAACGCTTAACAATTGTTTCCGTTTCATCATTTGAACCATCATTAATTAAGATTATCTCCCAATCACGGTACGTCTGATTCTTGATTGATTCTAACGCCTCAACAATTGTATTAGCACTATTATGAGCTGGAATGATAACTGAAATTTTTCGCTGATTTCTGCCTAATTCAATATTGCCGAATACGTTGACTATACATAAATCTATGATCAAGACTAAAACTAAATAACTGGTATTAATTACATTTGATTCAGCAATAATCAAACTACGTTCGTTAATAATTAAAAATAATACAGTCCCTAAAATTAAATGACTGTTTATGTTCAACTGCCTTTTAAGCCTTATATAGACAATTGCTCCCAGCGTTTCTAACAATAAAGAAATTGCTTCAATATTCCAGGAAAGATTTTTAAAAACAAAGTCAGTAAACTCAGGTGTGTACCAAACTAGCGAAACGAGCAAAACAATTAAATAAACGCATAGTAAAAAGGGTCTCAATTGTTCACTAAAAGTAACTACTACTCTAATTACATAGAAAATAAAAGTTAAAACAGCAACAATTAAAATTAAGATTGTTCCGGACCTAACTGATAATTGAGCTAGAATATTTAAATTCAACAAAAGCAATACTAAATTTTTAGTATTAAAATGTCTATCTAAGAAATATAAGGTTCCCATATAAGCAATGATAGCTAAACGGTATAGCGATCCTATTTCGGCAAAGGGCAAAACTTCGCTCTTATTCAAAATCGCTGTCAAAGATAGAAAAACTGATAAATAGCTTAGAGCCTTTTCTGCAAACCACTGATCTAGATCTTCAATTTCAATTGATAAAGTTAACAAAAGCAAGATCAAACCATATGCCGCGCTAATTATAAAAAAGCCATTATCGCCATGCCAAATATTGCTGCTTAGTTCAAAAATTAGCGGTAGAATTCCAATCAAAATTGCCAGCAGACTACTTTTATGATAATTTTCCACTATTTTTCACCCAAGATGAATTTGTAATAATTTTCAATTGCCACTAACTGATTTTTCATTGAAAAGGCATGCATCAAATACGTCTTTTCTTTTTCTGCCATCTCTTCAAGTTTTTCTTGACTAGTTGAAATTGCCTGCTTTAGCTTTTCACTAATATCATTTAAGTTTCCAATTTTAGCAACAAATCCATACTTTTCACTAGGAATCATTTTTTCAATATCGCCAACATCTGTTGACATAATTGGTACTAAATTATCGCTAGCTTCAAGTAATACCAAAGGAAAACTTTCTGAATAAGACGTCAAAACAGCCAAATCCATTTTTTGATAGAGTTTGCGGATCTCTTTCTGGTTCAAAAAGCCGTGGAAAGTTACCTGTGAACTAATCCCTAGATCTCGCGCAAGTGCTCTTAAATTATTAAATTCGCTTCCATCACCAGCAATATGTAAGCGAACGTTTTTATCATTGATCTTTTTAATGGACTTTAAAAGCAAATCTTGTCCCTTAACTTTTTCTGTTCTTCCAACATTAATTATATTGAAATAGGGATGAGCATATTTTTTAGGTAATTCTTTATTATCATGGAAAAAAATTCCATTATAGATTACACAAATTTTAGTTTTCGGAATGCCTACCTTTTCAACTAAAAGATCAGAAAAGTTCTGCGTAATCGCAAAAATACCATCAGCTTTTTTTAAAGCCATAATGTTCAACTTAGTAAAAATGTTTCCAATCATTCCCCGTCCTTCAAAATCTTTTAAAGGATCAGAATGAACTGTGATAATCCATTTAGCCTTAATTTGCTTTTTAATCATCGAAACGAATAAATTAGCTCGTGCACCATGAGTATGAACGATATCAAAGTTGCCATTATTAATGAATTTAGCGAGTCTTTTTAAAACAGTTAAATCATAACGACTTTGGGCACCTAAAATCGTTGTCTTAATTCCTGCTTTTTTGGCAGCTTTTGTCACCGGGCCATCTGCTAAGGTCAGCAATTCAAAATCAGCATCTTGCCGATTAGCTTCTGTTAATAAATTAACAATATGAGACAGGCCCCCGCCCTTTTCTAATCCAGCGTTAACATGTAAAACTTTCATTTAATTTATATTCTTTCTATTATTTTTGTTTCTTAGACTTTTCGACTTCAACTACAAATTCTGGTAAGGCCAGCATCCGTTTAAAACGTGTTGGATTGGTAATCAAGCGATAAAACCATTCAAGATGAGTTTTTTGAAATACTTCCGGAGCACGTTTAACCGCACCCGAAAAGACATCAAAACTTCCGCCCACTCCCATCATAATTGCTGGCACCTCTGCTTGCCGCAATAAAGAAATTAACTCTTCTTGTCTAGGAAAACCAATTGCTGCAAAAACCAAATCAGGTTCAGTATTTTCAATTCTTTTAGCGACGGTTTTAAGATCATCCTTAAAGTAGCCATCTTCAGCCCCAACTAATTCGATTCCTGGATAATCTTTAGCAATTTTGGCCTTAGTAATTTTCATTACTGCAGGCGTTGCACCAATTAAATAGACACGGAGCTTTCTTAAATTTCCCACATGCAAAAGCCAGGTAAACAAATCATAGCCTGTTACACGTTCCTTGACTGGAGTTTTAAGCATTTTTCCGCCTAAAACAATTCCAATTCCATCAGCTGTAACTAAATCTGCATCCTTTTTGATAAGTTCCATAAATTTAGGATCTTTATTTGCAGCCATCACAATTTCAGGATTAGCTGTTACCACCATAGTTGATACTTTATTGTTTAACCGGTTAATTAATCTATCTTTAAATTCTTCTAACGAATAATTATCAAATTCTATTCCTAAAATACTAACTTTATTCATGCTCTGTTTTTAACCATTTCTAATCGAAATATATCTTTACTTACCATTTTAACAAAAAAGTGCTACTAACTTTTTTAAACATAAAAGTTTCACTTTTTTCTACTTCTGCTAGAATAGTAACTATTACAAGGGAGTATTTATTATGAAAAAAATTATTACCTACGGTACCTTTGATCTACTGCATTATGGTCATATTCGTCTTCTAAAAAGAGCGCGTGCACTAGGAGACTACCTAATAGTAGGACTATCAACAGACGAATTTAATGAATTCAGCAAGCATAAGCAGGCTTACAATAATTATGCCGAAAGAAAATATATTCTTGAAGCAATTCGATATGTGGATCAAGTTATCCCTGAAGAAAATTGGGATCAAAAAATCAGCGATGTCCAAAAATATGATATTGATACTTTCGTAATGGGGAATGATTGGGAAGGAAAATTTGACTTTCTAAAACCCTACTGCAAAGTAAAATATCTTGAAAGAACCCCTGGAATTTCTACTACTCAAATCAAAGAAGACTTAAAATAAAAAATGCATGGTGCAGTCAATAAATCAAAATCAACTGTACTATGCATTTTTATTTTTCAAAAGTAAATTCAAATCTTTCAGCTACATAAGATGCACGAACGTACTCAAAAGGATAGTGATCGTTAAGTTCTGTAACCTGCCGTCTCGTTACTAATGGTTCACCCTTTTTCACTGATAATAAGCGTGCTTCATTTTCATTGGCAACAGATGCACCAATATTTTCAACTACACTACCAATCTTATAGCCACCTTTTTTTTCAAGAGTTTGATATAAACTACTCGAAATCTCATCTTTAGAGAAACGTGAAACTAATTTGTAAGGAATTGTAGCTACTTCATAACAAATTGGCACATTATCAGCAAAACGAACACGTTCCATTCTTAAAACATTATCTGTATCCTTAATCTTTAACTTTTCTTTTTCAGATAAAGAAGGTTTAGTTACGCGGTAAGACAATAATTTACTAGAAGGGACTTGACCATTAGCACGAGTTATATCCGTAAAGCTCATAATTCCAGACATTTTTTCTTGCACCTTTTGGCTAGAAACATAAGTCCCGCTTCCTAAGCGTCTTTCTAAAATTCCTTCATCTTCCAATGTCTTAATTGCTTGACGTAATGTCATTCTAGAAACATTAAATTTCAAGGCTAATTGCCGCTCAGCAGGGATTCGCTCTCCAACTTTATATTTTTTATTTTCAATATCACGCTTTATTTGGTTGTGAATTTTAATATACATCGGTTCTTGCATGATAAACCCTCACTTCATTATCCTATCAAGTTTATTTTAGCTTAAAGTAGCCAATTAGTCATTGTTCTTCTTTGCTTCCCAACGCATTCCTAAAATATTTACATTAGGCCGACTATTACATTCTACTTCTAAATCTTTGCTGCTGCTTGAAACAATATTCAGCTTGATCTTAGCATCATCTTGAACTGCAAGCGTACTACCATTAGGGTTAAGAATTAAATCTCTACCACCTAAACTCGCTTGCCCATTTAAAGCTAAAAAGTATTCGAAATCATCTCTACCAGAAAAAGCAACTCTAGTCGCATCAGCACTTGCCTTATCCTGAAAATCAGCATGGCTCACAATACTTGAATTATTGAGTGTAACTTTAGCATTATCACAGGCAATTAAACGATCTATTTTACTATTTTGAATTAAAGTTTTAGTATTCTTATCAATAAAAACTCCGCCTTTAAATTCAGATTGTAAAATATTTACCCAAGAATCATCAGAAATATAAAAGCTAGAATCATCATTTTTTTCAACAGTCGAATTAAGCATATTTACCCAGGTCTGTCCATGAATTAACCCATAAGAAATCGAGGTATTATTCAAATCAACTTCTGCATTTGAATCAGGATAAGTACTTAAATTACCGTGAATCACACTATTAGAAATAATTGCCGTCCCTTTTCCCTGAATACCTAAAGCAGCGTAATCTTTAGAATCATAATCAATTAAAGAATCAGTCATGGTCAATCTAAAATCAGCTTGCGCAAATAAAGAAACGCTAGAATTTAAAATTTTACTGGAAAACAGCTCAAGGGTGCACTTACCATTTACAGCAATTGCAGCCATATCATTTTCATCGCCGTAAAGATTAGTGTTGCGCAAAGTCAGATAAGTATCCGCGTTGTCTTCAACATAAATAGTATTATGGTAAGATTTTGTTTGAAGACAAATATTTTCTAAAGTAAAAAAACTGCAATCCCTATCAAGTACAAAAAAGCCGCTAATTACAGTTTCTTCTGGTGCATTACCTGTTCCTTTGATAGTAATATTATTTACTTCTAAGCCTTGATTTAGCTCATAAAAACCTGGCGCAAGCAATAATACGTCATCGGGCTGTAAGTCTTTTAGTGCACTTTTCCAATCAGTCCCGTCTCCGCGACCACTAACTTTAACAAGACGTGTCATATCGACTAATCCTTTCTACACATAAATTTCACACATTATTCCTTCAAATTTCAATTTTTTTAGCTTAAATATAATTGTTAATGGAGGTAACTATGATTAACATTACTACAAATCAATTAGCAGAAATTCTAGCAAAAGATTCTACAATTAATTTATATGATTTACGAACACCAATTGAATTTGCATCAGGACATATTCCTGATAGTCATAATCTTCCCTTTGAAGAATTAAAATACTTCAATGATCCCAAAAACGAGACCTACTACTTCATTTGTCGGTCCGGAGATCTTTCTCATTATGCTTGCCAAACCTTAAAATCTAAGGGTTATAAACACCTAATTAATATTAACGACGGCATCCTTAATTGGAAGGGAAAAATCCAAAGTTTAACTTAAAAAATATAATACAACAAAAAAGGTCATCAAATGATGACCTTTTTTTCGGGTTGGGTGTTCTTTCGAACGATTGGGTTAGCTGGATTCGAACCAGCGCATGATGGTACCAAAAACCATTGCCTTACCACTTGGCTATAACCCATTTGATTGAACTTTTACTTGTTGTTCAATGCAACCAGCTGGAATAATCCAGCAATGGAGGCCAGTGGATTCGAACCACCGAACTCAGAGAGAGCGGTTTTACAGACCGCCGCGTTTAGCCACTTCGCTAGGCCTCCGAAACGTTACTTAATTATAATAACGAACCGCCTAGCAAAAAGCAAGTAAAAAAATAAAAAAGTTGGAAAAACTCCAACTTTTTATTTTCTAGCTTTCTATTTTAGTTGAGCAATATGCTTTTTAATAATTTCAGCTGACTCTCTTAGTTTTTGATCTTCTTCACTAGGTAACTCTAAAGGAATAACTTTTTCTACACCATTTTTACCAATAATTGCTGGATAACCAATATATGTTCCAACCTCATCTAAATAAACTGAAGCTGGGGCAAACAAGCGTGCATTACTAAAGACAGCCTGAATTAAGCGCACTCCGCATGTAGCAATTGCATAGGAAGTATATCCTTTACCAAAGGCAACTTTCATTGAGTTCTTATTAGGCTGTGCGCTCAATTTTTCTTCTTGTTCTTTTGTAAACAATTCTTTAGCGGATTTGCCATTAATCGATACCGTCGACCAAGCAGTAAATTGGGATGCTCCATGTTCACCTAAAACAAAGCCAGCAACATTTCTTGGATCTTCATTTAATTCTTCACCAACAATTCTTTGCATTCTAGCCGTATCTAAGAAAGTACCTGTGCCCAAGACTTGCTTTCTTGATAAACCAGTCGTTTCTTGCAAAATAGTTGAAATAGCATCACATGGATTTGAAATATTAATTAAAACACCATTGAAACCTGATTCTTTAATTTTTGCTCCGACTTCTTTAGCATTTTTAGCGTTAATCTCAAATTCACCAAATCTGTCCCCAGTCTTAACTGTTGCGGCAATATCACCAAAAGAAGTTACAATAATATCTACATTCTTTAAATCATTGTAGTCGCCTAAAAACACATTAACATGATAATCATTTCTAGCTAAAGTATCACGTAAATCATTGTATTCAGCTTCTGCTTTAGCTTGATTTTTATCTAATAAATATAAATTATCAACAATTCCATGAGTAAACAAAGTGAATGCGACTGTTGCACCAACGTGTCCCATTCCAATTACGGCTACATTTCTCATTATAATTCCCGCTTTCTATAAAATTTCTTACACCTTTAGGATAATCCACTTAAGACAAGTTTTAAATTATTTTTAGATTTTTTGACTAGAAATAATTTGTTCATGCTGTTTAATATTCTCAATTCGCTTCTCGTTCCTTTTTATAAGTAATAAAAATAGAGCTTCAGTAATCGTAAAAGCTGCTACACGAGAAAAATAATATTGATTTTGCAAAATTGTCTGTCTTACACCAGTCTTTAAATGATAGTCACTCGCTAAAGCAATTGGAGAAGCAGGATTATTAGTGATACTAATAACTTTTAGCTTATTTTTGTGTGCTAACTTTATTTCCTTTAACAAAGCTGCTGATTCCCCAGAATTTGAAATAACAATTAGACAATCCTTCTTGCCTAAATTCATTGTTTGCGCATCAGCTGTTTCAACATTTCCACCAGAAGCAAATGACAATAAGCCGATTTGATTAAATTTGTAGACAGCATCGGCAGCTACTGGATAAGTATCACCTTCTGCGCTAATCTGGATGATTCGGCTTGCTTCAATAATAGAAAGAATCTTTTCTAATTCATCAGTTGGAATTTGATTTAAAGTAGCGTGAATTTCACCAACTTTATTTTTTTCTATCTCTCCTAGCGCTGCCTGCATATCGTCTTTTGGTAGTTTCTTTAACGATTCACTTTCTTTTTGACCAATGCATTGTGCTAATAAAATTTTTAGCTCATGAAAACCAGATAAGGATAAATTACGACAAAATCTTGTAATAGATGCATCACTTACACCTGCTCTTTTAGCTAATTGAGAAATTGTAATGTTTATAATCGTTGCTGGATTCTTGAGAATTGTTCTACCTACCTTTTGATCAGAAGGAGACATGCTACTCATTTGTGCATAAATTTTATCAATAATATTTTCCACGGTTCTACCTCATTTCATAGAAATTATATCATGATTGTAAAATTATTTTCACATATTGATATTTGACTAAAATAATTTTTAATATTATTATTTCTTATGTAAATAATTTTCACATAATTTATCAGCTGAAAATAATTAACGGAGATTTTTCATGTCAATAATTAGTAAAAAAGCGCTTAGTAAAATACAACCTAATATGACCGTTAGTCTTGGTGGCGGAAGCAACGTTTTAACCCTAGCTAAAGACTTGAATAACGCACAAATACCAGGTTTACGCCTTTACTCACCATCTGAGATTACTAAGTTTCAATGTGAGCAGCTTGGATTAAATATTTTAGCTTTAAATGACAATATGCCTAAATTTGATCTAGCATTTGATGGTTGTGATAGTATTGATCAAAATTTTAACGCATTAAAAAGTGGTGGTGGAATCCATCTTTTTGAAAAAATAGCCGCAGAAAATGTAGTGACCCACAAAAATTGGACACTTTATTAATATTATGCAACTAAGGATTGATTCCGATATTGAATCGGAGTCAGTCCTTTTAGTTTACTCTTTGTTCTTTCGTAATTATAAAAGTGAATATAATCTTTAATCGCTTGTTCTAATTCATTCAGATTGGCATAGTTTGATTCTTTGCCATAAAACATCTCTCTTTTAAG
>SKER01000407.1_pt1 | contig 51769 bp, 44 predicted proteins | sample 4826961 | NCBI WGS metagenome assembly SKER01 (sample SAMN11008804, study PRJNA524170) | human gut metagenome | biome: Human fecal sample; material: Feces; isolation source: fecal sample from pouch patient p47 | host: Homo sapiens | place: Israel: Tel-Aviv | collected 2016-11-16 | reverse complement strand
TGCCATTTTTTGAAATGAAGTTGACTCTTTTAGCATAGAGGTTGCCATTTAGGGAAAGAAGTTTCTGCTTTTTTATATGGCAAGTTTCCGCACTTTCCGCATTACTTTCCACACTTTCCGTACCCCATGAGATATGAACACCTGCTAAACTTTTTCAGAGATTGCTACTTTTTAAGGCGTAGTTTCTAAATCTTGCCCAAAGGATGCTACATTTTGGCTCAAGGTCGCTAAACATAGAGCACAGAAAATCCCGCAATAATACAATTAAACTTATGATAATTCGGATTATATTATTTCTTGTAAACTGCATCTTCCTGAATCAGAATCAGGTTGGAGTTCTCCGCTGCCATTTCCACCAGTCGATCTGTAAAGCCGCTCTTGGAGAACAGCCCGTACACAATTTCGTAGCCCTTAAACGCCGCTGTAAGTTCTTTGGACTGCCCCTTTTCCTGCAAAGCAGAGTAGACCGCCACATCCACAGGTTTCGCATGGTACTTGCACTCACCGAGGAACAGCCGCTTATGCTGATGGTCCACCGCCGCAACATCAATCTCTGTGTCTCCCTCGTTGTCGTTGCGCCAGTAAGAACCAATGCGTGAGGGTACAAAGTCGATCTGCCCCTTTCGGCACAGCTCCGCAAAGATGTTCCGGCAAATGCTCTCGTAAGCGAACGCCACGAACTTTTGCTTGAAATCTTTGCTCATCTCGTCCAGCACGATCTGCTGATTGTCCAGTTCCAATTCTCCCTTGAACGGGTACACATAGCGGAACCAGAAGCGGATGAAGTTGTCCGAGACATAATACAGGCTCTTTCGGGAACGCTCTGGATTCTTTTCGGTGATGGGAACGTTCTTGATAACAACACCAAGGTCGATCAGTGTTTTAAGGTACGGCGTAATAGCCGACGTGTCCTGTTCCATCGTCATGCCGATCTTGCTCAGCTTGTGGTTGCCGTCCGAAATCGCTTTTAGCACAGAAAAATAGTTGATAGGCGTCTGCACTTCCTCGTTGAGCAAGAAATCCGGTTCTTCATACAAAAAGCCATTTTTCGACAGCACCACACGCCGAATCTGCTCCACCAGCGGTTCGTCCGTCTGGAAAAACTCCATATATTTCGGTACGCCGCCCGTGATGGCATACTGCTCCACAGCCTGCTCAAACGACAGGTTCTGCGCCGCATACACATCCGTAAATTGCAGCGGCATCAGCCGAATCTGTGCCGTTCTACGGCCATAGAGCGGGCTGTCGTATGCCAGAGCGTGTTTTTTCATCATGCTGATGAGGGAACCGCAGAGAACCAGCATCACGTTATGGTCTTTCAGCACTTCATCCCATGCGTTTTGCAAGATGGACGGGAAATCCGGGTTCGTCTTGACCAGATACGGAAATTCATCAATGACAAGCACCTTTTTCTCGTCCGGGTGGTCGTCTGCCACCACTTGGAATAAATCCAGCCAGTCGGTGAATGTGACCTTGCTGAGCATGGGATTCTTAGTAGTGCGGGAAAGCACCCCGGCAAACCGCTTCATGCTCTGGGCTTCGCTCTCTGTGGTTGCCAGAAAGTAGAATGCGCGTTTGTCCTTGATAAATTCTTTAATCAGCGTTGTTTTTCCAACACGCCGCCTGCCGTAAATCACCACAAAACCGCTGCCACGCTCTAATTCTGCATTCAGCGTTGCCAGTTCGGATGTTCTGCCGATGAAGTCCATGTCATTCACCTCTCGCTTAATATAATTTAAATTATGATAATTTCAATTATATTATAGCTGTTCTGCACAAAACCGTCAATAGGACGAAACATCGAATTTTCAACATCAAATTTATACAATGTAGAAAACTCCGGGCTTTTTCTGCTTGCAGATTGAACCGATCCCGAAGAAACGGTATAATGATAGCTTTACAGTATCGCTCACAAAGCCAGAAAGCAAAAAATGCCATTGAGCAGATCAAAGAAAACTCCCGTCCGTCTGTTTTACAAAAGCTGCATCAGCGGCAGGAGGAAATTAAATAGCGCGAGCAGACACGCACCAAAACGAAGAAGCGTATCAGTCAATGAGGTACTACCATGAAAGTTGCATACGTCCGTGTTCAGCACCGAAGAACAGAATAAAGCCCGCCAAATTGAAGCGCTCAAAAAGCACGGCATCGGGAAGTGGATCACCGAAAAAATCAGTAGCAAGAGTATGGACCGCTCTCAACTCCAAGCGATGCTCGATTATGTACGGGAGGGAATATTATCTATCTCCATGACTTTAGCCGTCTTGCCCAAGGACCTGTTGGAGATTGTGGAGCGGTTACAGGCCAAGGGGGCATCTGGTCAGCGACAAAGAAAACTTGGATACCGGAACTCCTAATGGGAAACTTATGCTCACCATGATCGCCGCCATCAATGAGTTCGAGTGTCAAAACCTACTAGACCGTCAGTGGGAAGGCATTGCCAAGCAGAACGGCATCAATAAGGGCAGAGAGAAAGAAAGTAACCGCACCCGATAATTTTTCGGAGCTCTATGCCCGGTACACCCGCCGGGAGATGAACAAAGGGTAGCTGGCCGAAGCGCCACACATTGCCCGTCCGACGTTGGAACGAATGATACGGGAGCACTTGACAACAGCTACGCAGATTTGAAAGGCTGCTTGCAAATTTGCAAGTAGCCCATATCTTACAGTTGCGGCACTGCTATTTGGGAAATGTAATAGGCTGCGATTCCGTCGTATCTACAGAATGCTTTTTTTCGTGATAGATAGGAAGGTTTGCAACTTTTCCCGCGAGGGTATAGAAAGGACTCTCTGGCACCAGCGGAAGTGTAACAGACGTATGGGTGGCGGCAGCTGCATAGATGGCGGTGATCAACTCAATCGGTTTACGGCCTTCTGTGCCGTTTACGGCAAGGGGCTCCCGCCCCAAGAGCGCCAGCAGAAAGTTCCGGGCCTGTGCCGGATGCTTTTGCAAGGGTAATTCAGGAAGTGTGTTATAAATAGTGTTTAACTTGGCCAGCTGCTCTGGATCAGACATCGGGTAACCGTTGGGCATAGCACGGCAGGCCGTTGGCTCCCACGGAATGGACAGGCTTCCATCTTTGCAGTAGAAGTGCAGGGACTGCTGCTCTCCCTGTGCGACCAGAGAAGCTGAAAGCTGAACAAAGGCATCTGGGTATTCCAAAACCGCACTGGCAACATCCTCGCACTGTGTATTGGGATGTCCGACATTGCTCATGACTGCCGTCACACGCTGTGGCATTCCAATCAGATATTGGAGCAGATCGATATGATGCAGCGCCTGACTGGTCAGCACACCGCCGCCCTCGCTTGCCCAAGTGCCACGCCATGCGGGGTCATGATACTGCGGCCCCCGCCACCACAAGCTATCCACAGAGGCGTAGCGCAGCGGGCCGAACTCCTGCGTCTGGAGTAGTATGCGTAAACGCTGAGCCTCTGTTGTAAAGCGCATTTGGCAGATAATGCTTAAGAGAACGCCGCAGCGGCGACTGGTATCGATCATCCGGTCGCATTCTTCCAGCGAATTTGCCATCGGCTTTTCCACCAGAACGGCACTTCCGTGCTCCATGGCCCAGACGGCAGCATTGCAATGAAGTGCCGGGGCGGTACAAATGACAACTGCGTCCGGTATCCCGGCAGCAAATGCTTCTTCCAAATTGGAGCAAGCGGCCGCATTCAGCCCTTTTTCTTGGATGAGTTTTTGGGCTTTTTCCACATGACGATTGCATACGGCGGTGATCCGGCACAGGTCGCTGCTCTGCAACAGCGCATCTACATGGGTAGCGGCAATGGCACCTGCTCCTAAGACAACGATGTTCAGCATAACAATTCCTTTCGTTTTAAGAAGTCTGCCTTTGTTTCTGGTATTGCTTTGGGCTCATCCCGACCTTATTTTTGAATGTGCGGCTGAAATGGGACATGTTGTTAAAGCCGGAGCGCGCACAGGCATCCTCTACGGAATATCCATCCAACAGCAGTTCTTTTGCCCGCATCAATCGACAATTGATAATATATTGATTGGGGCTCATACCAGTTACCTTTTTAAAGACCTCACACAGATAAAATTTGTTCATGAAGAACTGTGATGACAGAGCATCCAGTGTAAGCTCGTCGCTGTAGTGGGTGTGGATGTAATTGATGATGGCATAAACGCTCCGGTACTTACTGCTGGCCGAGGGGGAGGCGATGTGATGGGCAGAGCGGTAGAACGAGTTGACATTGAGCAGCAGCTCCGCCAGCAGAAGCCGCAGATAGAGGGCTTTGCCGTAAAAGGTCTCGGCAGGGCGCTGATCAATGTCCAGGATCTTGTCCAGGAGCTGCTGCAGGAACTGTGACTGCTCTTGGCTGACGCAGAGGATCTGCGCCGAGGGAAAGGGCCGGAACAAAAAGCAGTCCAGCAGGCTGACCTCATCTGTGGAGAGGGAGTCGATGTAAGCTGGGTCGAAATAAACTACATAGCGGAAATTTTCGCCAGCTGCCTCCTCCGGGTAAAAGTAATGGCGGTCCATATTATTGATGAGCAGCAGAGTGTTTTTCCGGATCAGGTGGTGCTCTGTTCCGGAGCCGCTGTCCACATCGAAGCACATATGATCGGACAGGCAGAAAAGGAGCTCGTACTGGTCGTGGATGTGGGGCATGGAATTTTCTTTTCCGGGGGTGGTCTTTTTTTCAACCGAAAAATCAAGGCCGAGCTTCTGATAATAGGGGGCAAATCGGATTCCACACACGCTGAAAACATCCTTTCAAATCTGTACTCCAAAATGCCCAAAAGCCCCACCATCACAGGAAGGGCTCTCAGGCAGTAGATCAGAGGAAACGGGAGGAGACTTTATACAGAGCCGTACAGCATCCGGGGCAGCCAAAGCGAAATATCCGGAATGAATATCAGCAGTGCAAACTCCAGCAGGATCGCAGCCACAAAGGGGATAGATTCCTTTGCGTAGTCTTCGATGGAGCAATCAAGAATGTTGCAACAGGCAGCCATTGCGGTACCAACGGGAGGTGTCATGCAGCCGAGGGTGCAGACAGTAGCCATAATCACGCCAAAGTGGATGGGATTGACACCAAGCTGCTGCAGAAGCGGCAGGAAGATCGGCGTAAAGATAATGATGTTGACCGCCGAATCCATCACCATGCCCATAAAGATCAGGAACAGTAGGATCAGAAAGATTAAAATGTACTTATTATTCGAAAGGCTCATCAGCGCCTGGCCCATTTGGGTGGGAATCCCGCTGTAGGTCAGGGTGTAACCCAGAATACCAGCCATGGTGACGATGGAAAGGATGTTTCCGCAGTCGGTAATACTGTTGTCCAGAACGGTCATAAAGTTTTTGAAGTTCAGATCTCTGTGGAAGAAGATGCCAACAAAGATCGCATATACCACCGAGAAAGCACCGGCCTCTGCAGTAGTAAACAGACCGCCGCGGATCGTGACCACAAGGATCACAGGGAAAAGTGCAGCCCAGATGCTGGATTTCAGCGATTTCAGAACTTCGCCGGCCGTCGCACGGCGAGGAGACGTGGGAACATAGCCCCGCTTTTTAGAGACGATGTGAACGGCGGTCATAAGCACGATGGTCATCAGGATGCCGGGAACAATGCCGGCAACGAACAGTTTGCCGATGGAGACATTGCCCACATATCCGAACATGATCAGACCGGCACTGGGCGGGATCGTAGCAGTGATCAGACCGCCGTAGCTGAGGATAGCGGCGGTAAAGCCTTTGCTGTAGCCCTCCTTCAGCATGGAAGGGCCCAATGCACGAGACTCCATAGAGGCATCGGCCACGGCAGAACCAGAGATACCGCCCATCAAGGCACTCAGCATGACAGAGACCTGTGCCAGACCGCCGATCATATGTCCCGTCAGCGTTTTTGCCAGAGTGATCAGGCGGTCCGTAATACCGGCAGCAGACATCACGTTGCCTGCGATCAGGAAAAACGGCACCGCAAGGAAATTGAAGCTCTGGGTCGCAACAGCGATCTTGACCGGGGCGATGAGCATGGAAACGTCCGAGGTCGTCATGAGAAAGATTGCACCGCTGATGCCCAGCACGAAGCAGATCGGCATACCCAGCAGCAGCAGGATGATAAAAGTACCAATAACCAGCGTCATACCGCATCACCTCCGTTTTCATCCTTTTGAGGATAGAAATCCGATTTTTTTCTGCGCCCCAGAAGGATCAGGATGTCCTGTCCAAACTGAACGATCAGGCCAAGCTCCATCAGGATGCCTCCAATGGCAAGCGCCAGCAGGATCCAGGAGTAACTGATGCCCAGAGACGTGATGCTCTGCCTCCAGTTCAGCCGAGAAATATAGAAGGTGTAACCAATGATGCTGGCCATAAAGGCAACCATCAGCGCCCCATTGAACACCGCAATGATCTGCTGGAGCTTTTGGGGGAGACGATCCACCAGAATGGACATATTCACCGCAGAACGTCTCCGGATCGCCTGGCTGGAGGCAAAGAAAGAGAACCATGCAAACAGCAGCAGCACCAGATCCAGCGACCATGTCCACGAAATGTCAAAGTAACGGACCACCGCAGCAAGGAACGTCAGCGCAACGATGAGGATCAGCAGCGCTTTCGAGCAGAATTCCTCTGCAGCGATCAGGGCTTTATAAAATTTGTGTGCAATATTCTTCATCGAGAAAACCTCTCATCTATGGCCAAATGGGTTATTTTTCGATTGCCTCACGCAGAGAAGCACGCCATTCCTTGTACTCCGGATTCTTATCGTAGAAGGACTCGGCAGCATCCTTCCATTCCTTGAGTTCGTCCTCGGTGAATTTCCGAACCACAAGGCCCTTAGCCTCCATATCCGTCAACATAGCATCGGTGGCTTCGTTGGTCTCACTGGCTGCATACTCGCCACCCTCTGCAGCGGCATCCAGCAGGATCTGCTGCAGATCTTCCGGCAGGGCGTTGAACCAGTTGGTATTAACACACATACCAAGCATCAGGTGATACTGGCCGGTCAGGGCGTAGTAAGGCGCCACCTCATAAAGCTGCATACTGCTCACCGTGATGATCTGCTGGTCGGCACCATCCACCACCTTGTTCTGGATGCCGTTGTAAACCTCAGACTGGGCCAGAGCGGTGGGCACAGCGCCAAATGCTTCCAGTGTGCCCACCCACTCTTTGGTGGAACCGGTGCGCAGCTTGACGCCGTGCAGATCTGCCAGACAGTTGACCGGCTTGTTGGTAAGGATGTGGCGGGCGCCCTCGTAGAAGTTGAAGCACAGCAGCTTATAGCCTTCGCTTTCCATCTGGGCAAGCAGAGCATTGAAGTAATCGGACTCCACCGCCTTCAGGCCCTCCTCGTAGCTGTTGATCACATACGGCGCATTCAGGATGCCCATCTCCGGGACAAAATCGGTAAAACGGCCGGCATCAGTCATAAAGCCAATGTTCGAGCCGGAAAGGCACTGGGTAACAAGCTCGGCGGTATCGCCCAAAGAACCGCTGGGGTAGACCTCGATCTTCATCCGACCGCCGGACTTCTCCTCAACGATGCGCTGGAACTCGTACATACCCTGCACCACCGGCGTGTCGGCGTTCTGGGTATGGGACACCTTTAAGGTATATTCAGCCTTTGCGCCAGAGGCCGTGCTGGCCGCCCCGGAGGAAGCGGTGGAGCCGCCGCAGGCGGTCAGGGCACCAGCGACGCCGGCAGCACCGGCGATCTTCAGGAAATCACGACGGGAGATGAAGTGTTTCATAATGTGGTCCTCCTTCAAAATGACGATTTGTATTCCGTTCTCTTTTCTTCCTGCGGCCGCTCTGTTTTTTCATCGAGGGCAGCCGCTTGTTTTGATGGTTTCATTGTAACAGATTAAAGAATGTGCTTTTTTGTTTTTCTTCTGAAAGATTTTGCATATCTTGGGATTTGGAATTATTCTGTGCAAAAATCAAAACCTGCACCTGTGGATTTCACCAGATTCCATCGATATTTATTGTGCAAAGAAAACAAAACGATACGTTAGTGATGAAAAAAACACGGAGAAATAGCAGAGACGGCGGTGCTTTTCTACAGTATATAATAGTTACAGAAAAATGTCACTATTCTTGTAAAAAGAAGAACAAAAAGACTTTTTGGTCTAGCAGAAGTGAGCCGTGTTTGAAACGCAAATCCCAAGATATGCAAAAAAGAACCTCGGGAAAAGAAAAAAATCCCCGAGGTTCTTTTATTATAATAGAGCCAACGAAGAAAAAATGACTGCATCGGCTAAGGTCAAGCCGTGCAGCGAGCCAATTGATAATTGATATGTGAAAGGAGCGCACCTATAAAATGAATGGAATGGTAACAGAGATCGAGCGCTTTGCGCTGAACGACGGCCCCGGCATCCGGACAACAGTGTTCCTCAAGGGCTGCAACATGAAGTGTGCATGGTGCCACAACCCGGAGACCATCAGCCCCAACAAGGAGCTGCTTTACTACCCCAGCAAGTGTATCAGCTGCTATAAATGTGTCTACGCATGCCCCTGCAAGGCCCAGAAGCGCATCAACAATGTCCATATGTATTACCCGAACATCTGTGTCAAATGCGGCAAGTGCGCCGATATCTGCTATGCCGAGGCTATGGTGGTCAGCGGCAAAAAGATGAGCGTAGAGGACGTGATGGCCGAGGTCATTCAGGATAAGGCATATTACAAGGACAGTCACGGCGGCCTGACCATATCGGGCGGCGAGGTGCTGTGCCAGCAGTCCTTTGCCGAAGCACTGGTGGATGCCTGCCATGCCGAGGACATTGAAGCCGCCATTGAAACGAACCTCAGCTTCCCTTGGGAGAAGATCGAACCGCTGATCCGCAAGCTGGATCTTGTGATGTGTGACCTGAAGCTGGCGGACACCGATGCGCACAAAAAGTGGACCGGCATCGGCAACGAGCAGATCAAGGAAAACATCCGCCATCTGGCTGAGAGCGGCAAGCCCTTCCTCGTGCGCACCCCACTGATCCCCGGTGCGACGGATTCGGATGAGAATATTGCCGCCATCGCCGCATACCTCGCAGAGGTCAACACCAAAAATACCATGCTCTATTACGAGCTGCTCAACTTCAATCCTCTTGGAGACAGCAAGTACAAGAGTATGCGCCGCAAGAACCCGTTTGAAGGGGTCAAGCCCCTGCCTACGGCTCGCGTCAAGGAACTGCAGAGCATCGCACAGCAAGCTGGCATCACCGTCCGGGTGGAGTAAGCGTAAGAAAGGAGAATTGAACCATGGGACGCATTCAGTTTATCAACGAGTATCCGGCCGATGAGGTCTTTACGCTGGACAAGCGGATCCGGCTGCTGAAAGAGCGCAAGCTGGCACAGACCCAGGAAAAGATCGAGATGGAAGGTGGTCTGGACGAGGATGATTACGGCCGCGTTGTTCCGCCGGACGACTTCCATTTTGACTTCATCCCCAATAACGAGAACGGCAGCTATTACGGCTACGAAGGCTGGCGCACCAACTACTGCAAGCTGCTGGACGAACACCCGCTCTATTGTGACCCACTGGACGCCTTTGTGGGCCGCGGCTTCTTCTTTATGACCCGGCAGAAGGGCGCAATCTGGAACCCGGATATGCCGTACGATGACTTAAAAGATGCTTTTGATGAGTATAACATCGTCTGCGGCATCGGCTCCGACGGCCATTTTACCCCCGATTTGCAGATGGGCTTTGACCTTGGCTGGGGCGGCATTCTGGAAAAGCTGAAAAAATACCAGCAGATCAACAATGGCCCGGAACATGCGCTGTTCTATGAGAGCGAGATCATGGTGGTGGAACACATTATCGCCTTCCTGCACCGGATGGCTGGCGAGATCGCCCGGCTGGCCGAAGAAGAGCAGAATCCTTACCTGAAAAAGAATCTGCAGGAAATGGCCGCCTGCAACGAGAAATTGGCAGAAGGCCGGCCTGAGACCCTGCGCGAGTGCATCCAGTGGATGTGCTGGTTCAGCTTCTTCAGCCGCCTGTACAACCGTGGGCCCAGCGGTGGCCAGCTGGATGAGATGCTGCGCCCCTTCTACGAACACGATATTGCCGCAGGTATTCTGGACGACGAGACTGCCAAATTCTATATTGCCTGCCTGTTCCTCAACGACACTCGATATTACCAGCTGGCGGGCCCCGACGAAAACGGCAAGGATATGGCTTCCCACATCAGCTACTTGATCCTGGAAGCCGCCGACTGGATCAACATTGCCTGCAACCTGACGGTCCGTGTTCACGACAACATGAACGAAGACTTTTTCCACAAGAGCGTTTACTATCTGTTCAAAGATAAAAATGCTTGGCCCCGCTTCTCCGGTGACAACAGTCTGGTGGACGGTTTTATGCGGCTGGGCTACGACCAGAAGCTGGCCCGGCGGCGATTGGCTGGCGGCTGCCACTGGATGAGCATCCCCGGTATGGAGTACACTTTGAACGATCTTGTCAAGATCAACGCTGCCAAGGTATTCGAGGTAGCCTACTTTGAGATGATGAAGGAAGCCGACCAGACCCCGCCCAGCACCGAGGTACTGTGGAACAAATTTGAAAAGCATCTGCGGAGAGCGGTGGACACCACTGCCCACGGCATCCTGTTCCATCTGCGTCATCAGGATAAGAATGAGCCCGAACTGATCTGCAACCTGCTCAGCCATGGCCCCGTGGAAAAGGGCGCAGACGTGACCCGCAGCGCGGCTTACTTCAATATGTGCATCGATGGTGCCGGCATTGCCACGGTGGCCGATAGCTTTGCCGCCTGCGAGCAGCGCATTGAAAAAGAGGACCGTATCACTTGGGAAGCTCTGACCCGTCAGTTGGAACTGGACTGGAACGACATTGACGGCGAATACATCCGCCAGATGATGCTGCACAGTGCTCGCTACTGCGGCGGCAATACGCTAGCCGACGCATGGGCCGTGCGGGTGAACAAGCTGTTCAGTGATCTGGTGCGCGGCGAGGTGGAGATCATCCGTGCGGAAGCACCGGATTACCCAGCCATCCAGTTCATCCCTGGCTGGTTCAGCTGGTCCAATACGCTGGAATTCGGCAGCCATGTCCGTGCCACTCCCAACGGCCGCCACAATGGCGAGGCCATCAACCACGGCGCAAACCCCACCTTCGGCTACCGCAAGGACGGTGCTGTGACTGCCATGGCAAACAGCATCGCGGCCATCCAGCCTTTCTACGGCAACTGTGCCCCGGTCCAGCTAGAACTGGATCCGCAGCTGGCCAACACCCCGGAAGGCGTGGATAAGATGGTGTCGATGATCCGCACCATTCTGGAAACAGGCAATACATTGCTGAACATCAACATTATTGATAAGCATAAAGTTTTGGAAGCCCACAAAGATCCCAGCAAGTTCCCGGATCTGGTGGTGCGCGTGACTGGCTTTACCGCTTACTTCTCCATGCTGAGCCCGGAATTCCGTCAGTTGGTGGTGGACCGTATTCTTGCCGTCAATGGCGATGACCCGTCTTTGCCAGATGTTCGCCCCAGCAGCGGCTGCTGAAAACAAAACAGGAGGATAACATAATGTCTGCATTACCCGTCAAGCTGTCCGATATCAAGATGGAGGTCCTGTGCAAGGACACCACTACATTATCTGCCCACGAGATGCTGCCCGGCGAGATCCCCGGTGCGGCGGTCATCGACCACACACTACCCAAGGGCACGGTGCTGCAGTTTGCAGGTCAGCGGCAGTGCATCCGCATTTTCTTCCTCTGCGAAGGCGCGGCTTCGTTTGCCGCAGCGGGTAAAACCTTTTCCTATGCGGAAAAGGCCATGTTTGTGGCAAAGCCCGAAAGTGATGTGACGATCACAACGGCAGAGAATGCCAACCTGCTGGAGATCCGCTGGGATATGAACGAACAGGACCTGGCTGATCTGGATGCCAGCAAAGAGGACTTCCCCCTGAGTCAGGCCTACGCCGATGCCCCGCAGTACCGCGATTTCTTCAAGAGCGAGACCACCATCAGCCGCGCCATCCTCAAACAGACGGTGATCCCCCGCTTTGCAATGGGCAGCGTGGAGGCAAAGGCCGACGATCTGGTCGGCCAGCACGCCCACCCGCTGCTGGACCAGTTCTTCTTCAGCTTCCCGGAGAATGATATGGACCTGCTCATCGACTGCCGTATCTGTCCCATGAAGGGCAACACCCTGCTGCATATTCCTCTGGGTAGCAACCATGGTGTCATTGCTCTTGGCAGCCAGAGGATGCACTATCTGTGGATCGACTGTACGCCGCAGGATCTCAAAGATCAGGCCGTTGCTTACCTGAACGATGTCCACAAGGAAACAGGTGTGAAGCAGGTACTGAATCAGTAAAGGAGGAGCCTTATGCGTTTTCCGGAGACCAATTTCCCCTTCTTACTGGATAATCCGCGGGCATGGCGCACCTATCTTGGCGGCTCGCAGCTGGACCGACTCCACGGAAAAGAAATCGGTGAGGACGGTCATTTCCCGGAAGAGTGGATATTATCCACCGTTGCGGCCCGCAATGCCGGGCGTGAACAGTACCCCGAAGAGGGCATGAGCCATCTGAAGGGCACGGACACCACTCTTAAAGAGGTGCTGGAAAGCGACCCCGCAAGCTACCTTGGCGCAGGGCACACCGATGCATCCCTTGGCGTGCTGACTAAGCTCATCGACAGTGCCGAGCGCCTGACTTTACAGGTACACCCGGATAAGCCCACCGCCCTGCGGCTGTTCCACAGCCCCTACGGCAAGACCGAGTGCTGGCACATCCTCGACGGCCACCCCGTGAATGGCGAAGAGCCCTGCATTTATTACGGTTTTAAAGAAAGCGTCACCCGCGCCCAGTGGGAAGAGCTCTTCCACACTCAGAACATCCCCGGGATGCTGGATGCGATGCAGAAGTTCCCCGTCCACCCGGGTGATACGATCCTGATCGAGGGCGGGATGCCCCACGCCATCGGGGCCGGGTGCTTCCTGGTCGAAATTCAGGAGCCGACGGATTACACCATCCGGGTGGAGCGCACGACCCCCAGCGGCTTTGCTGTGGCGGACAGCATGTGCCACCAGGGCCTTGGCTTTGAAAAGATGTTTGAGTGCTTCCACTATGAGCCCATGACCCGCGAGGCCATCCGCAAAAAGGGCTTTGTGGAGCCGTTGCCTGTGCTGAGCCAGCCCGACGGCAGCATCACCACCCTGGTGGGCTACCAGCGCACCCCTTTGTTCCGTTTGGATGAAGTTCTAGTTTCCGGGCAGTTGGTTGTTCCTGCAGAAGAAAATTGCTTCAGCGGTCTGTATGTTCTAGAAGGAAGCGGGACGCTCTCTGCAAATGGCAAAAGCATGGCGGTTCAGAAGACAGACCAGATTTTTGTCCCGGCAGGTACTGGGGAATTTATCTTGAAGGCCAAGACTCCTCTTCGGGTTCTCCATTTCTTCGGACCGAAGCCCGAAAATAAATTTTAAAAGATGAAATTCTGTTCTCCGATAGCACAGAAAAGGTCCTGCCGCTCGATATGAGTAGCAGGGCCTTTCTTCTTTATGCATGTTTCTGTTCACGGATACGGATGATACCCTCCAATGCGTCTGCCGCTGCGGGATCTGCGCTCTGGATAGCGGAAACATAGATGTTTAGCGTTGTGGAGGTCTGTGCATGGCCCAAGCGACCAGAAACCGTCGTAATAGGGGCATGGGCGGCAATCAGCAGGCTGGCATTGGTGTGACGCAAACTGTGGAAATGCACTGCCGGGAGATCATGAGCGGCTAAGAAGCCCGGAAACCACGATGTTACCGTCTTGGGGTCGATGGGCTCACCGTTCCATTTGGTGAAGAGCAGGTCATTCTCCACTGTTTTCCCGTTTTCTACTGTAATGCGCCGTGTCCATGCAGAGCCGACTTTCAGGCGCTCCGCCTTTTGATGCAAGCTGTATTCTGTCAGCAGGGCAACACAATCGCAGCATAATAGAATATCTACCAAAACGGTAAAGTAGATTTTATCTGCTTTGCCGTTTTTCTTTTTGTCCAAAATTGTATTCCAAAACGGCCCTATAGATTCATATTGGTGTAAGAAGTTTTCCAAACAAAATTTGAAAATCAGGTTGCCAAACACCCTTTTTAGAATGTTATAGGCATAGGAGGTTGTTTGAAAAAGTGAAAATTCCCCAAATTTTCATAAGACCCCGTTTAAAAATACCCCTTTAAGTTTGTATAGGGTGTAGGGACTACTTTCAGAAACGAACCCCTTTGCATTTTGGAAAGTCCACAACTTCTTACAAAAACCACACTGTACCTTGACAACAACATGATCGGCTGCAAGTTAATATGCTTTTTCGGAGAAGTGCCGCCACGACAAGAGCGCACCAAGAAGAAGCCATACGCCGGAGGGAATCGGGCAGGAACAGCTTGCGGGCAGACCGACGCCGAAGAAGAACCGGGCAAGCTGGCAGAGAGGACTTCACAAGTCTTGTCTGTCAGGTTGTTCGGCGCAAGAGTGCAGAGATCGCAGATCTTTGCGCGGGTCAAGGGCGGCAGCCTTGCCCAGTGGATGTGATGCCCTGCGTCATATCCTACTGGGTATTATCTGGCGCATAGCAGGCGGCAGATTTGCAGCTTCGCTGCACCGCGTTGCCCCTACCCCGCGCACGGCGTTCTCTGCGTGACCCCCAGAAAGGAGAGATGGTCGCTGAAACTGACCCGACACAATGGCCGCGCCGGAAAGCACGGCACTTATAACCCAAAGCACAATGACCGCAGTTTTGAAATTGCCAACAGCGAGCATATCGACCCGGAACGTGTCCAGCAAAACATTTATTGGGATTGTTATAACGGCATCCGCTCTGCTCTGCAGCCCAAGAGTGAGGAAAGTCTGGCCGACACTTTTGAAGAAGTCGAAAAGCTCTACTACAAACTCCATTACACCAACTTCACCGAAAGACAGAATGAGCGCAACGCCAAAATCCGGCACACGGAACGAAACCGCTCCACCGAAGATTTGCTCGCCAGCAAGAAAACCTGCCCCGAAGAAAGCATCTATCAGCTTGGAACGCTGGAGAGCCACGCTTCGCCCAAAGAACTTTTTCAAATCGCCACAGAATTTATGGACGAGTTCCATGAGCGTTTTGGCAAGCATGTTCACATTCTGGATTGGGCCTTGCATCTGGATGAAGGTACGCCGCACATCCACGAACGCCATGTGTTTGACTGTGAAAACAAGTATGGCGAGATTGCTCCGCAGCAGGAAAAGGCATTGGAAGCACTGGGTTTTGAACTGCCAAAACCAGACAAGCCCATTGGACGCTACAACAACCGCAAGATCACATTTGATGCAGCCTGCCGCACGATGCTGTTTGAGATTGCCAAACGCCATGGTCTGGAACTGGACGAAGTGCCAGAATACGGCGGACGGGCTTATCTGGAAAAGCAGGACTACATCCTGAAAAAGCAAAATGAACGGATTGCAGAACAAAAGAAAGAACTGCAGGAACAAAGTATTCAATACGTCGGATTGCTGGAAGATTGCCGTAACCAGCGAGATGAATATGCTGAACTATTTAATCAGGCGATAAGGCAATCTGAAGAGATTTCGAAAAACAATGAAAAAATTAAAAGCCAGGAGAACGAATTAGAAGAGCTGTTTTCGCAATGGGTAGATGTAAACGATTTGTTTAATGATGCTGTAAGTGGTTCTTATGACCAAGCGGTCCTTGCGGTTTCCGATGTTGGACTTAATAAAGCGTTACAGGAAGCTGTAAATGAAATTGACCAACATTTGGAATGGCTAATGGAACCAGAACGAATTGCAGATTTCCGCACCAGAAAATATGCAGAAGAACAAATACTCTGCCTGCGGAAAAATATCATTGGGGCAATCAAGAGCCTTCTTTCAAGAGGGACGCAGTTCTTCTATATCCCAGAGGTGAAAAAAGCGGTCATGGAGCAAATCAAAGAAAATACTCGTCCGTCTGTTCTGCAAAAGTTGCAGCAGCGGCAGGAAGAAATCAACCAGCGTGAGCAGACACGCACAAAGCCGAAGAAGCGCAGTCATGGCATGGAACTGTAAAGGAGGAAAATTTTCAAGAACAACAATTTATTTGAAATCGTAAAGCTAAATATTACCGCCCGACAAGCCGCAGAAGCCTATGGTTTTCGTCCAAACCGCAGCAGCATGGTTTGCTGCCCATTCCATGCAGACCGTAATCCCAGCATGAAAGTGGATTTACGGTTTCACTGTTTTGGCTGTGGAGTGGATGGTGATGTAATCGACTTCACCGCAAAACTGTTTCAACTGTCTCTGCTGCAAGCGGTTGAAAAGCTAGCCGCAGATTTTGGGCTTTCTGCAACAGGCACTTTTCCATCGATACGCTATAAGCTCGTGGAAAAGCCATTGAACCAGAAAGAGCAATTCTACAAAATCCTGTGTGGCTATCGTTCTCTGCTGGCAGATTGGCGCATAACTTACGCGCCGCAGAATCCAGAAGATCCCCTGCATCCTTGCTTCATCGCAAGCATACACTACGCAGACCGTGTGCAGTATCTGCTGGACATTCTTTTGCAGGGAAGTCCACATGAAAAGCAACAACTATTGAACGGAAAGGAAGTGACCGCCCTTGGAAAAGCAATCGAACGATACAAAGAAACCGAAGCAGCAACATAGTGCACCTGCCCGAAACTGGGTGGGTGACAACGGGAAAATCATTGAACCATTGTTCGCAGATTACTTTTTGAGCCTGCACCCCATGCGCTGCTTTCAAGGCAGGCTATTTACGGTAGATGGCATGGTGGAGGATGAAGCTCCGCTGAAGAAGGAAATCTATGAGCAGATTCGCTATTATGCTACCACCAGCGTAGCACGGCGGATTGAACATATCATGCAGGCCATCAAGTTGGCCTGCGCATCCGAGCCGCCGGAGATTCAGGCAGACCGCATCCATGTCCGAAATGGTACATATTTTGCAGACGGTCACTTTACCCCTGAAAAAGAATACTGCATGAACCGACTGCCCATCTTCTATGTGCCAGAAGCACCAGCACCGACACGTTGGCTGCAATTCTTGAACGAACTGCTATACGAAGAAGATATTCCGGCCTTACAAGAATACATTGGCTATTGCCTGCTGCCTGTTACCAAAGCGCAGAAAATGCTGCTGATGGTCGGCAAGGGCGGTGAGGGAAAATCCAGAATCGGGCTGATTCTTCGAGAATTGTTCGGCAACAGTATGTACACAGGCAGTCTGCAAAAGGTAGAAACCAACCGCTTTGCCCGTGCAGACTTGGAGTATAAGCTTCTTCTGGTAGATGACGATATGAAAACCGAGGCCCTGCCGCAGACCAACAACATCAAGACCCTTGTTACACTGGAAGATAAAATCGACATTGAGCGCAAGGGCCAGCAGAGTGTGCAGGGTACGCTGTATGTTCGGTTTGCCTGCTTCGGAAATGGCAGCTTACACGCGCTCTATGACAAGTCTAACGGTTTCTATCGCCGCCAGCTGTTGCTCACCACTAAGGAAAAACCTGTTGGCCGGGTGGATGATCCTTTCCTCATTGACAAGATGCGGGGTGAAAAAGAGGGTATCCTGCTTTGGGCATTGGAGGGGCTGCATCGGCTGATTCAAAACAATTACCAATTTACCATCAGCGAACGCACCGCCGCGAATCTGAAAGAAGCGATGGAGCAGGGCAACAATATCCTGGGCTTTCTCAAATCTGAGGGCTACTTTGAAATTCGGCAGGGGGCCAAGTGCAAATCCACGGATTTCTATAAAGTCTATGAACGATGGTGTCTGGACAATCTGGAAAAGCCGCTGGCCGCATCCACCTTTATCCACCACCTGAAAGACAATCAGAAAAGTCTGGGCATTGTCTATGATGATAAGTGCATCGGCACAAACCGGGGCTTTCACAATGTAGCCGTTGACCTGTTTTTACCCGTTGATGTTCCAAGTCCGTGGGATTAAAAAATAAGAATCAACTTGAAAAAGCCCTGCTCAGCCTGCTCACAGTGCGCAAAAAGTGCAGGATGAGCAGAGTGAGCAGGCGATTTTGAATTTACATCAAAAATAAAACATGGAGGTTTTGCCTATGAACAAATCTCGGCCTGTTGCGACCGAAACTGTGAAATCTTTGGATTATACGAAAAATATCTTGCAGACCATTCCGAATAACGATAAAATGGAAGTGGTCACTCAAACCAATGCCGTCAAGTCTCCGACTGACAGCCTGAAAGCCACAACACTGGTGTACACGGTGGAAGAGATCGCACAGATGCTGTCCATCAGCCTGCGCTCTGCTTACAACCTGTGCAACAGCACCACCGAATTCCGTGTTCTGCGGGTAGGCGGAAGCATCCGCATCCCGAAAGACAGCTTCGATGCGTGGCTCCGGGCAGCTTGAAAAAGGAGATAACGTATGGCATATATTACGAAACGCGGCAGCTCCTATGGTGTCCGCTATACTTACCAAGATGAGCAGGGAAAAAACTGCAACAAATGGGAAAGTTTTTCTACAAAAGAGGAGGCAACAAATCGCAAGAAACAAATCGAACACGAACTTGCAAACGGAACGTTTCTGATTCCGTCCACCATCACCGTCAAAGAGTTTTTGATGGAGTGGCTTCCCAAACAGTGCAACAAGCACAAGTGGGCACCGCAGACCTATCAATCCAATCTGGGAACGGTCCAGAACCTCATTATTCCGTATATCGGCGATATGCAGATGCAAAAGCTCAAGCCTTACCATCTGGAAGACCTGTATTCTACCCTCAGCAAAACGCCTTGCAGCCAATATCTTGAGGGCAAAAAGCAGGTGCTTTCGGAAAAACAGCAGCAGCGGCTTCTCTCTGGAACAACCATCCACGAGGTGCACCGCCTGCTGCGGACAGCGTTCCAATACGCGGTGGAGTGGGGCATCCTCGTCAAAAGCCCCGTTCCGGTGGACAGCCCCAAGAAATCGATTCAGGAGCGTGCCATCTGGAATGCAGACGAGATGTGGGCCGCACTTGCCAGCATGGAGGACCCCATTCTGCATCTGGCAGTCCATCTGACGCTGGTGGGCGCACTGCGTGAGGGTGAAGTCGCTGGTCTGACCCCGGAAGATCTTGATTTTGAGGGAGCAGACGGCACCGGCACATTCCGCATCAACAAGTGTATGCAGCGTGTCCAAAAGGCATCGCTGGCGAAAACGGGCAAGGGCTGCATCTTGCAGGAATTTGAGGATAAGCGTGAGGGCAGCACCACAACGCTGGTGCTCAAAAAGACTAAAACGGCATCTTCCAACCGAACCATCTTCATGACAGCCGTGCTGAAAGAGGAACTGAAACACTGGCTAAAGCGTTTGGAAATGGACGAAGCCGTTGAGCCGGAACGCTACCGCAACAGTGGGATGCTCCTGCGCTTGCCCAATGGTCTGGCGGTGGAGCCGATCCTCATCCGCAAGAAGTTCATCAAGTGGCAGGACGAGCACCCGGAGTTCACTCGCATCGTGTTTCACGGCCTGCGGCATTCCAGTGCCACCTACCAACTGATGATCTCCGGCGGTGATGTGAAAGCGGTACAGGGCACAACGGGCCATGCCAGCGCTAATCTTCTGGTCAACACCTATGCACACATCCAGCAGGATTCCCGTAAAAAGCTGGGTAAAAAGTTCGAGGAAGGCTTCTACAAGCCGGGAGCAACACTTGTGCAGGCTGCCCCGGTTGAAGCAGAGCCGACCATCTCCGTGTCGGCACTGTTGGAGCTTCTGAAGGACGCAGACCCCTCTGTAAAAGCGCAGCTCCGCTTGGCTTTGCTGACCTGAATTGCAAAAAATAGCACGAATTGCAGAGTAATTCACAGACTTACTCCATCTGACACGAAAAATGCGGACCGTGCAAAAACCGTGCAGAGACCGTGCAAATGGCGTATAAAAAGAAAATCCCACGAGGAATCTTACGATTCTTCGTGGGATTTTGGTGCGCTCGAGGGAACTCGAATCCCTGGCCCTCTGATTAAAAGTCAGATGCTCTACCGGCTGAGCTACGAGCGCATATTTCCGCAGTGAACATACTGCCGAATAATATTACCACAACTTGCGCAAAAATGCAAGGGTTCCCGGGCAAAAAGGCGCAAAAAGCTCCTGCATCGGTGTGGGCTTCCGCTTTTCATCCGCGCGGCAGATCGAAGATGCTCCGGTGTCGGCAGCGGAAGGGGCTTCATCCCGATAACTTCCTCTTTACAAACCCGGCAAGAATCGTTACAATCAAATCAAATCCGTCTGCAGTGCGCTGCGTTTTACTGCCCGGCAGTGTGCGCCCCGCCGCGCTGCACCCGCAAACTTTTTCCCGGCTTTGGCATTCTGCCGGGCCGCACCGATACGTTTTTTGCAGGAGGTTTTTCCTATGAAGATCACTCGCCGTGCTGTTCTTCGCCTGACCGGTGCCGCTGCCGCTTCGCTGGCGCTTTCCAGCTGTAGTGCTTCCGGCAGTGCCATTCTGGGCAACAATTTTTCCAGCTGGATCCAGCAGACACTGGGCATCAGTTCTTCCGGCGCAGCTTCTTCTGCTGCATCCTCGGAGGCCATGGCTGCTTCCTCGCTGGCAGCAGGCGAGCAGCCCGCTGCCAGTGTTGCCGCACTGCCCGCTTACGATGCCGACCCGCTGACCGGCGAGGCCAAGCGCAGCAATGGCCGCATCGTGGGCGTAATGGTGAACAACATCTCCAACACCTCCCGTCAGAACGCCCGTCCGCAGCGCGGCCTTTCCTCTGCCGATCTGCTGATCGAGTGCAAGGTGGAGGGCGGCATCACCCGCTTCTGCGCGGTGTTCCACGATGCCGACTCCATCCCGGAGATCGGCCCGCTGCGCTCTGGCCGCGACCAGTTCCTGCAGCTGCTGATGCCCTATCAGGCGCTGTACTACCACGACGGTGAGAGCGCCGCCTGCACCAAATTCATCAGCGTATACAACTATTCCGGCCTGAACATCGGCGGCAAGAGCTACTTTAATACTCCCACCCATCCGCATGTGGCTCACCGCGACAGCCGGGGCCGGGATGTGGCCTATGAACACACCGAGTTCACCTCCGGCAAGGAGATCCGGCAGGCCGCTTCCAACGCGGGCATCGGCCTGAAATACGATTACGATGCCACCTTCTTCCGCTTTGCGGACTACCGCACCGGCGAGGAGAATGCCATGCAGGGTGCAGCATCCGGCAGGACGGTCAGCATCACCCACTCGGACCACTACAAGACCAGCTTCCGCTATGATCCGCAGTCCCGCACCTATAAAATGCAGATGTACAGCCGCATCTCCGGCAAGTTTGAAAACACCGTGGACGAGCTGAATGCAAAGCAGCTGAGCTTTGACAACCTGCTGGTCTGCTTTGCTCCCATCGAGCGCTATTCCGGCGACTCCGGCGATGTGCAGCAGGTAAGCTACATCTCCGGCGGCGATGCCTATTATTTCAGCCGCGGCGCTGTACAGCATGTCCGCTGGGAAAAGGCTTCGCCTGAGCATCCGCTGCTGGTCTACGACAAGACCGGTGCGCAGATGCTTTTCAACCGCGGCAAGACCTATCTTGCCATCGTGGACGACGACGAGTGGTCCAACTTCAGCTATCAGTAACGAGGGAACCGCATGAAACGCATCTGGAATCTGGCCCTTGGCACGGCGGTGCTGTGCACAGCCCTGCTGTGCGGGTGTGCGCTGTCCGGCCCCACTGCCCCGGACAGTGCAGCGCCCACCGACCCGCTGACCGGGCAGGAGCTGCAGTATCCCGGCGAACGCACCGCTGCCGTGGTGATTGACAACGCCGCTTCCAGCACCACACAGTGGGGCATTGGCAGCGCATCGGTGGTGCTGGAAGCCCTGACCGAGAGCGGCCAGCCCACCAGCCTGTGCTTGGCTTATCCTTCGGTATCGGCCATGCCAACCGTCGGCCCAGTGACCCTTGGGCAGGATCTTTACTGGCGGCTGCTCAGCGGGCAGGAAGTACTGCCCATCCAGCGGGGTGCAGGGCAGTTTGCCCGCAACTATCTGGATTATTATAACCTGCGGGCCGTGGACGCGCTGGAAGTGGGCCGCAACGCCTTTTCCTGCGATGATGTCTGGAGCGGCGCGCCGCTGTGGCATACCAGCGGCGGGGAGGTCGCTTCCGTGCTGGGCAGCCTGAACCTTTCCGGCGCATTGGGCGACCACGGCAGCAGCGCTTCCTCCTCGGCCAGCACTGCCGAGGACAGTTCTGCCATTTCCGCTCTGCCCGCCCTGCTGCCGCAGGCCAAAGAGCCCCGTCTGCCGGAGCCCGGTTCCCGGGATGCCGAACAGGTGCAGATCAACTTTGCGCCCCAAAGCACCACCGGTTTTGCCTACGATGCGGCCAGCGGCACCTACGGGATGCTCCGTGCCGACGGCACCGCCCAGCTGGATGCCAACACCGGCGCGCAGGCGCAATTCGACAATCTGCTGGTCCTTTACTCCGCTTCCAGCCTGCGGGACGACGGCACCACGCTGGACTACGACCTGTCCCTTGGCGGCGGTGTCTGGCTGAACGGCAGCCAGCTGTGGCACATCACATGGACGCAGGGCACAGACTCCACCTTTGCCTTTTACGATGCCGACGGCAGGCCGCTGACCATCCGCACCGGACGCAGCTACATTGCGCTGGTCTCCAGCGTGACCGGGCAGGAGCTGACGGTATTGGATTCCGCCGGGCAGAATGTGCTGAATTGACAAAACAAATTCAAAGGCCCCTGCACAGTTTTCCTGTGCAAGGGCCTTTGTGTATTTTGAATGGTATTTTACAGATCCACCACGCTGCCGACCTCGGCAGGAGAGGTGGGCACCACGCCCAGCACGGCGTGGTCAGTGCTGCGGTTGACCGTAAAGGTCACGCTGCGGCCCGCCGCGAAATCCGGGTGATAGGTCAGCTCCAGCGTCTGCCAGTTGTCCGGCACTGCGCAGAAGCAGTGCAGCAACGCGCCGCGGCCTGCCGTCAGGTTCAGGGTGAACACCGAAGCATCCGCCGCGTTCTCGCCGTAGAGCGGCGCAGCAAAGCTGCCGCAGCGCACCGGCTTGCCATCGCACACAGCGGTAACGCCGGTGCCCATACTGTACAGCTCGCCAAGCGTGCACACCTCACGGCTCTGCAGATAGCTTGCGCCCACCGGCAGGGTGGATGCGGAGAGGTTCTCCACCGAGAGGTACACCAGCACATTGCCCATTTCCTGCGCAGGGGCATAGCCCAGCAGCTCCACGGCAGCTTTGCCGTCCAACAGGGCAGGTTCGCCTGCAAGACGCGGCTGCTGTGCCGCTGCAGGTACGCCGGTGAGCAGCGCTGCCGCAAGGCTGACCGCACCGGAGCCGGCACATTTCAGGAATGACCGGCGGGAAATGGACTGGGACATGGAACTTCCTCCTAAAATAATCGTTCCCTTATACAATAAAGGATTGCGCCGCTTCTGTCAAGGGATGGGCCGAAACTGTAACCGAATCCTTACTCAAAGGCTTCGTTTTCCTCGGTCTCAGCCTGACCGCGCAGGGTATCGGCATAGCCAAAGGGCACGATGTCGATGGCTTCCACCAGACGGTCCCGCATCCACAGCTGCACATCGGTCTGCACGGTGTAGCCGCAACCGGGGTCTGCCATCCACTGCTCCGGGCGGCGGGTGGGCACCGCGCGCTGGCTGAGCATGCTCATGATCACGCCGCCATGGGTCACACAGGCTGCTTCGGTCACATCCATGCGGATCATATACTCAAACAGCTTCATCAGGCTTTCGGCGCAGCGGGCGTGGAACTGGTCGGTAGGCTCTGCGCCTTCGGGCACATAGCCGGAGCCGGGGGTGATCCACTTTTTAAAGTCCTCGTCGTGCACCAGCTCCTTGACCGGCTTGTTCTCAAACTTGCCAAAGCCGGCCTCCCGCAGGTCGTGCACGGTAAAGGTGTGCTTTGCATCCGGGAACAGGATGTTGGCTGTTTCCACCGCGCGCAGCAGCGGAGAGGAGAACACGGTATCCACCTGCGGATACTCGAACCGCTCTTTCAGCTCATTGAGCTGCGCGCGGCCCTCGTCGCACAGAGGGATGTCGGTGCCGCTGCCGATGTACAGGCCCTGCAGGTTGCCTGCAGTCATGCCGTGGCGGATGAGATGAAGCTTGAACGTTTTCATGGATAGTGCCTCTCTTTATCGCTGTGCGGCGGCACGGGAACGGGCGGCAAAACCCGCTGCGGAGAAAAAATCTGGCAGAAAAACGTGTCGTCTGCCAGATTTTTTGCTCTTTGGCGGCAGCTACGGCCCCGCGCACGCCACAAAATGTATGCGTTAATACCTATAGTTTAGCATAGATATGGTGTCCAGAGCAAGTCTTTTGACAAAAATGACGAAAATCAACGAAAAATATCGTCACTTTTCTTGCTTTACAAAAGGTTTTCCGTTGTGTATAATCAACCTGCTGTAAACCAAAAACAAGGATGTCCCCCTATATCGAACTTTGAGGAGCCAAAAATCATGGAATTCAACCGTATCATCAAGCTGCTGCGCAAGGAACGCGGCATCACCCAGAAGCAGGCCGCCGAGGATCTTGGCGTCTCGCAGGCGCTGCTGTCCCACTACGAAAAAGGCATCCGCGAATGCGGCCTGGACTTTGTGGTGCGCGTGGCAGACTATTATAATGTTTCCTGCGATTATCTTCTGGGCCGCAGTGCAGAGCGCAACGGCATGATGCTCTCGGCAGAAGACCTTCCGAACCCGGACAAGATGAAGGACAACATCTACCACGGCAGCGTGCTGCCCACCATGAACAAAAAGCTGATCTCCAACGGCCTGAACGTGCTGTACGCCAAGATCGGCCAGTGCCACAGCAAGGCCCTTACCACCGAGGTGAGCGCCTACCTGATGATGGCCGTAGCCAAAATGTTCCGCCTGCTGTACTCGGCCGAGCCCCACAACGCCGCCAGTATGTTCAGCATCGATCCCATCCGCTGGCGCGGCTGCTCCGATGCCGTGATGCGCATGTCCGAAGCCAACGTGGAAGCCCTGCTGGACGGACAGGATGTGAACGGCGGCGAGGGCGTAAAGGACCCGGCCTGCCTGACCATGACCACAGAAAGCCTGACCCGTGAGTTCCCGCTTTATACGCCCAGCCTGTTAAATCTGGTCAAAACCAGCGAAACACATGTGAAGGGCCTTACCCACGAAGGGTGATATTCCTGTGAAAAAGCTGTAAATTCAGCCCCCAAACCCTTGCATCTTTCGGGCAGAAAGGGTATAAACAGAATAGAATATTCTGGAATACGGTTTTTCCTATCAAAAGGAGGATTTATTTTATGTCCAACTTCATTTCCCGCCGTACCTTCCTCAAGTGCACCGGCGCATCCGTTGCTGCTCTGGGCGCAGCAAGCCTGCTGGGCGGCTGCCAGCAGAATGGCAGCGCCACCATCGTGGATGTCAAGGTCGGTGATAAGGTCAGCAACTGGAACGGCCTTGGCGTTCAGCTGACCAGCCTGTTCAACATTGATACCGCACCTGCACAGGCCGGTTACGAATACATTGCTGTTCTGGTCACCGTGGTCAACCGCACCAAGAACCAGACCTTCAACATCGGCGCACAGAATCTGGCCGAGATCAATGCTGCTTATCCCGTGCCCCCGCAGGAGAACGTGGATGCAAACTTCCACGCACTGGCAGCAGCTTCTACCGATTTCTCTGCTTCCTGCGACGGCCAGAGCGTGGAGTGCGGTGCCAACATCTCGCTGTACAACTCCAACTCTCAGACCTTCTCGGATTCCACCAATCTGCCCCCGCAGGGTACCGGCTATCTGCAGCTGATGCTGATGGTCCCCAAGGGCTGGCAGCAGCTGAGCGTTACTTACATGCCCACCTTTGCAGCGGATAAGACCATGACCTTCGTCATGACCGCTGCAGACGTGACCCGCGCCTGATACGCGGCCCGCACAGGACGAAATTTCGTCGCAAAACAACGTCACAGCTCAAAATTTCATCATTTTATTTTGCCAAAAGGCATTGACATCCGGCCCGGTTTCGCCTATCTTATAGGTAATGCCGCAAGGCCGTACTGATCTGCTTTTTAAAGGAGGAACGAACATGTCCTATACATTCTCCCGCCGTGACTTTATGAAATATACCGCTCTTACCGCTGTTGCCATTGCAGGTTCCGGCATGCTGACCGGCTGCTCCAATCCGAACCGTCCTACCGGTACTGTTGGCAGCAAGCTGTCTCCGGGCGGCAACATCTGTGATGCCACGCTGAAGAGCGCTTCTTATAATCCGGATACGCTCACCTGCGAGTTTGAGATCTATACCAAGGTGAGCCTGCAGGTCAACCAGCAGCATTTCCAGGTAAATGTTACCGATGCTGACAATAAGCTGCATACTTATTATCAGGGTGTCTCCGGTGTCACGATTGATTTGGTAGGTGGTTCCAACGCCAGTGTCGATGCGAAGACTACTGTGACTCCTACGCTGAAGGTTTCCGGTATTGAGAACCTTACCAGCGCATCCAAGGTTCAGGTGCTGTACATTCCGAAGATGTACGCAAACGGTAGCATCACTGATTCCTACAGTGATGTCTACGGCACTTGGGACATCACCGATGCCATCAAGGTTACGATTGTGGACTGATTTTACTTTTGCATTAAAGGCCCGCACCCTGTGGTGCGGGTCTTTTTGCGTATGCGGGCCATTTGTATCCAAGTTTTGGGCGATATCATGTAAAATACACAAAGTTTTTTAGTAGATTTATGCCTTGTGCACAGGTTTCTTTTCCGGTACAATAGGGTTATAAAAATGTGCAGGAGCATCGCAGCGATGCGGTGCTTTTTGCATTTGAGGGGCAACCCGGAAAACCTGAAAAGGAGTGCTGTTTCGATGATCAATATGGTAAAGCTTCCCACCAAAAAAAGTAACCTGTTCCTTCGCGTAGCAAAGGGCCACTTTGCTACCAGCCACAGCCATATCAACTATTACATCGATGTCACCACCCAGAAGTCCCGCCTTTCCGAGGCCAAGGCCGTGGCAAAGGAGCTGGTGGCCGCTTACCAGCACAGCACCATTGTGGACACCGTGCTCTGTCTGGACGGCACGCAGGTGATCGGCACCTGCCTTGCCAACGAGCTGACCAAGGACGGCTTTGCCAACATGAACGCCCACCAGACCATTTATGTGATCACCCCGGAGTACACCACCGGCAGCCAGATCATCCTGCGCGACAATCTGGCCCCCATGGTCAAGGGCAAGCATGTGCTCATTCTGTCCGCTTCCATCACCACCGGCTACACCGTGCAGGCCGCTGTGGAGGCCGTGAACTACTACGGCGGCACCGTGGCAGGCCTTTCCGCTATTTTTGCCACCACCCATGAGTGCATGGGCTATGAAGTCACCTCCATCTTTGACCCCGCCAGCCTGCCGGACTACGCCAGCTTTGACAGCCGCGACTGCCCCCTGTGCAAGGCCGGCCAGCACATCGATGCGCTGGTGAACAGCTTTGGCTATTCGGCGCTGTAACCCCTTTCAGTCTGCTCACTTTGTTCGCATCCAGCTCCCCCGAAAGGGGGAGCTTTCTTTGTGCTTCCCGTAAAATGCAAAAAGCTCTCCCTTTCGGGAGAGCTGGCATCGCGCAGCGATGACTGAGAGGGTTATTTTTTCGGGAACACAAACGGCTCGTGCAGGTACACCGCCACCAGATATGCCGTCATGAAGAACCAGATGATGGGCTCGCACAGGATGACCGCATTGTACTGGAATTTCGGGATGAACACCAGCACAAAGATCACCTTGCCCACCAGCTCGATCACGCTGGAGAACAGCGGCAGCACCTTCTGGCCAAGGCTCTGCAGCGCGTAGCGGGTGCACAGCAGCACCCCCAGCACCGCATAGAACGGTGCGTTCCACAGCAGGTACCGCGCACCGTTTTCCAGCACGATGGGTTCCGAAGAGCCGGAGATCAGCTGCACCATCCACTGAGCACCAAAGTTCATCAGCACCACGGCGGCGACCATCACCACCACCGAGTACAGATACATCTGCCGCATTCCCCTGCGCACACGGTCGGGCTGGTTTGCGCCGCGGTTCTGGGAAACGAAGGTGGAACCGGCGTTCGCCATGGAGATGAGCGGCATCTCCGTAAAGGCAAACAGCTTGCGGGCAGCGGTGTGCCCCGCAATGGTCAGGGTGCCAAGCCCGTTGATGCCGTACTGCAGCACCACCGAACCCGCAGACACGATGCTGCTCATCAGGCCCATGGAGATGCTCTGGCTGAACAGCTCCCAGTAGAGATGACTGCCCACGGCGAAATGCTTTTTCTCCGGGATGAGGATGCACACCCTTGCCAGCACGTACAGAACGCACAGCACCACCGAGATGCCCTGTGCAATGACCGTTGCCACCGCTGCGCCCCGCACGCCCATGCCAACCCCGGCAATGAACCACAGGTCCAGCCCCACGTTCAGCACCGAGCTGATGAGCAGGAACACCAGCGGCATTACGCTGTTGCCAATGGCGCGCAGCAGGCCTGCGCACAGGTTATACATAAACATGACCACAACGCCAAGGTCGATCACGATGATGTAGCTGTAGGCATCTTCCAGAATTTCTGCCGGGGTATCCAGCAGCTGCAGCAGGGCATGCAGGCCGAAAAAGCCTGCCGCTGTAATGACCAGCGAGGCGATCAGGCCAATGACGACCGACCCCACCACCGTGCGCTTGAGCAGTTCTTCGTCCTGCGCACCGTAGGAGCGCGCTGCAACGATGGCAAGGCCATTGCCGATACCGATGCCAAAGCCGACTAAAAGCTCGTAGATCGAGCCGCAGGAGCCAATGGCGGCAAGGGCTGTATCGCCCAGCACATTGCCCACGATCATGGTATCCACCGTGTTGTAGAGCTGCTGGAACAGGTTGGAAACCAGAATGGGCAGCATGAACAGCAGCAGGCTTTTTAAAATAGGCCCGTGCATCAGGTCTACGTTCATGTTGAAGAAGCTTTTCTTTTGGGGCTGCGCGTGGGTCATAGGGTTCCTCCAAAATTATAACTTTTAAGATATCTGTACACAAAACAAAACATCTGCAATCCCTTCCCGATTTATAAAAAACAGGAAAAGGCATTGCAGATGATCGATCTTTTTGCGGGCCTGAACTCCTTCAGACAAATCCTCCGGATTTGCCAGCTCCCTCAAAGAGGGAGCCTTTGGCATAACGGTAAAGTTTCTGGTTTTGCCAATGCCTTCCTCTCAGAGGGAGGTGTCACCGAAGGTGACGGAAGGAGTCCGTGCCATAAAATTACAGCTCCTGCGTCTCGAAGCCGCTGCCGGTAAGCACCTGCACGCTGGTAAAGCCTGCAGCCTTGATGGCGGCGGCAGCTTCGTCAAAGCCGTAGGTCAGGCTGTTGATATCATGAGAATCAGAAGTGATGATGACCTTGCCGCCCATCTTCTGCCACTCGCCCAGCAGCCACGGGCCGGGGTAGAAGTCCTTGCGGTAGCCGCGGTACACGCTGCCGGTGTTCACTTCCAGCAGGCAATCGTTTGCCTTTGCGGCCTGCAGGGCCTTGAGGGCAGCGGCCTTGTAGCGGGGCGACTCTTCGTCGAAGAACTCGCCGTTGGCATTCAGCTTCTTGATGAGGTCGATGTGGGCCAGAATATCCGGCTTGAGGGCAGCCACCTTTTCCACCTCGGCAAAGTAGGCTTCCACAGCGGCAAGGGGGTCTGCGTCAAAATCATCGTTGATGCAGTCCCACAGGTCCTGCGGGCGAAAATCGATCTCGTAATACTTGCCGGTGTTCTTGCCGTACAGGTGGTGTGCGCTGCCGATCCAGTAATCGTAACCGGTGCGCTTATCCTCGCTCAGGATATCCCACTCGATGCCGCACAGGATATCCACCTTGCCCTTGTACTCGGTCTTGAGCTTGGCAATGGTGGCCTTGTACTGGGCGGTGCGGCTGGGGCTCATGCAGTATTCGCGGTCGCGCTGGGTGTAGCTATGGCCGGTGAAGCCCAGCGTGGTCAAGCCCTGCGCACACGCAGCACTTGCCATATCCTGCAAGGTATTTTTGCCATCGCACATAGTGGAGTGGCAATGGACACTGGACTTCTTATAATCTGCCATAGATAATTCACTGCATCCTTTCCTGTTTGACCTTGTGGTCAATGACGTGACGTTTTTCCAGTTCACGGGTCACATCCTCCACCGTGATGCCGGCGCTGACCATCAGCACCAGAACATGGTAGGCAAGATCGCTGATCTCGTAAACGGTCTCTTCCTTATCCTCTTTTTCGCCCGCAATGATGACCTCGGTGCACTCTTCGCCCACCTTTTTCAGGATCTTCTCCTTGCCCTTCTCGAACAGGTAGGTGGTATAGCTGCCCTCCTTGGGGCTATCCTTGCGGCCCTTGATGAGCTGGTACAGGCCCTGCCAGCTGAACTGCTTCAGCTCCGGCGAGACGTATACTTCGTTGAAGAAGCAGCTCTCGGCGCCGGTGTGGCAGGCGGGGCCGGATTTGACCACTTCCACCACCAGAGCATCGGCATCGCAGTCGGCGGTGATGGACACCACCCGCTGCACATTGCCGCTGGTCTCGCCCTTGCGCCAGATCTCCTGACGGCTGCGGCTCCAGAACACAGTGCGGCCCTCGGCGATGGTGAGCGCCAGCGTCTCGGCGTTCATGTACGCGAGGGTGAGCACCTCTTTGGTGTAGTGGTCCTGCACGATGGCAGGGATCAGGCCCTTTTCATCAAATTTCAGATTCATAACGGTTCTCCCTCCCCGGATGGGGATATTACTAGTTTAGCGTATTCGGTGCGCAAACGCAAGAGTTTGCGGGTTGTTTTTGCGGAAATCCAGTTTCGCGTTACGGCTTCTCCCCGCGCCGGGGAGAAATACCCCGGCGTTACAGCCGCATCTCCACACCGTTTGCGTTGAGGTATTTTTTCAGATCCCGGATGGTCAGCAGCTTCTGGTGGAAGATGCCCGCCGCAAGGCCTGCGTCGATGCCCTTGTGGTGGAACAGCTCCAGAAAGTCTTCCTTTTTGCCTGCGCCGCCGCTGGCAATGATGGGCACGTTCACCCGCGCCGCAACTGCATCCAGCATCTCAAGGTCGAAGCCGCTGCGCACGCCGTCGGTATCGATGCTGTTCAGGCAGATCTCGCCTGCGCCGTGGTCCACGCACCAGCTGATCCAGTCCAGTGCATCCCGGCCGGTGTCCTCGCGCCCGCCCTTGGCGAACACCCGGAACTGGCCGTCCACCCGCTTCACATCGGCAGAGAGCACCACGCACTGGTTGCCGTAGCGCTGTGCTGCCGCCGGGATGAGGTCGGGATTTTTGAGTGCGCCCGAGTTGACGCTGACCTTGTCCGCACCGCACTTGAGCACCCGGTCGAAGTCTTCCAGCGTATTGATGCCGCCGCCCACCGTGAGCGGGATAAAAATTTCGCTGGCGACGCGGGTCAGGATATCCGTAAACAGTGCCCGGCCCTCGAAGCTGGCGGTGATATCGTAGAACACCAGCTCGTCGGCACCGGCAGCGTTGTACATGCGGGCCATTTCCACCGGGTCGGCCACATCCCGGATGCCTTCAAAGTTCGTGCCCTTGACCACGCGGCCATTGCGCACATCAAGGCAGGGAATAATGCGTTTGGTGATCATGTCATTTCCCCTCCGTTCACTCCTGCACCAGCTGCACGCAGCGCGCAAGGTCCAGTGCGCCGGTGTACAGGCTCTTGCCTAAAATGGCAGCGGCAGTGCCCATTTTTTTCAGTTTCAGAAGCTCTGCTTCGGACGAGATGCCGCCGCTGGCCGTAAAGTCCACGCCGGGCACCTCTTTGGCAAGCGTGCGGTACAGGCCGAGGTTCGTGCCCTGCATGGCACCGTCGCAGGCAATGTCCGTGTAGATGATGGCGGTGCATCCGGCATCTGCCAGCCGCTTGCAGAAGTCCACGCCCGGCTCGGCGCTCACTTCCTTCCAGCCATGGATGGCCACATAGCCGTCCTTTGCGTCCACGCCTACGGCAATTTTATCACCGTATTTTTTCAGCATCCGGGCGGTAAAGTCAAAATCCGTCACCGCCACGCTGCCCAGAATGCAGCGGCCCACGCCGAGGGAGAGGTATGTTTCAATGCGCTCCTCGGTACGGATGCCGCCGCCCACCTCAATGTATAAGCCGCCCTGTTTTGCCAGCGCGGCAATGGTATCGTAGTTGGAAAGGGTGCCGTCCTTTGCGCCGTCCAGATCGACGACGTGCAGATTTTTGGCCCCCGCTGCAAGGAACTCCCGCGCCTGTGCACAGGGATCCTCGCCGTAGACGGTCATGCGGCTGTAGTCGCCCTGCGTCAGGCGCACCACCTTGCCGCCCCGCAGGTCAATGGCTGGAAATAATTGCATCGTTGTTTCTCCTTTAGCGTCCTCGCCCACTCCGTCCACTCGCACTGCTCGTGTCCACCTCTCCCAAAGGGAGAGGCCTTGGCAGTACGGCAAAGTTTCCGGTTTTGCCAAGGGCTCCCCCTTTGGGGGAGCTGGCGCGTTAGCGCCTGAGAGGGCGAGCCCGCTTACAATTCGCTGAACGCCTTCAAAATTCGTAGTCCAGTATCCCCGCTCTTTTCCGGGTGGAACTGGGTGCCATACACCCTGCCCGCCCGCACCGCGCCGGTGACGGGAATGGAATAGTCGCTCACAGCCAGTGTACTCTCCGTACAGTTCTTGCCGTAGTAGCTGTGGACGTAATAGACGTATTCGCCCTCACGGATGTACTTGAACAGCGGGTCGTCCTTTACAATGTGCAAGGCGTTCCAGCCGATCTGCGGCACCTTCAGGCTCTTGTCCGCAAGGTCGGGCTCCAGCGGGCAGACCTCGCCCTTCACAAAGCCGAGGCCTTCGTGCTCACCGTACTCGTAGCTCTTTTCAAACAGCAGCTGCATGCCAAGGCAGATGCCCAGCAGCGGCTTCCTTTCGGCTTCTTCTTTCATGACCGGTACAAGGCCCGTCGCCTCCAGCTTTGCCATGGCATCGGCAAAAGCGCCCACGCCCGGCAGGATGAGCCGGTCGGCTTTGCGGATGGTGTCCGCGTCCGCAGTCACAACGGCTTCCAGTCCCAGCTGCTTCAGACTGGACTTCAGGCTGAACAGGTTGCCCACGCCATAATCGATAATTGCGATCATACCAGCAGTCCTTTCGTGGAAGGAATTTCGTCCTTGTGGGCTTCGTCGATCTTCACGGCCGCGCCCAGTGCATGGCCTGCGCCCTTGAAGCAGGCCTCGAGGATGTGGTGTGTATTTTCTCCCGCAAATTGTACAAAGTGGATCGTGGCGGGCACGCTGCGGGCAAAGCCCAGCCAGAATTCCTTGGCGCACTCCACGTCAAAATCGCCCACTTTTTCGGTGTTGCAACGGACGTCCCAGTTCAGGGTGCAGCGGCCCGAAAGATCGACGGCGCACAGGATCAGCGCTTCATCCATGGGCAGATAAAAGCTGCCGTAGCGCTGGATACCGCGCATATCGCCCAGCGCCCGTGCAAAGGCCTGACCCAGTGCAATGCCCACATCCTCGGTGGTGTGGTGGTAGTCCACCTGCACATCGCCGTGGCAGGTAAGCACCAGATCGAACCGGCCATGGCGGGCGAACAGCTCCAGCATGTGGTTCAGAAAGCCGCACCCGGTGTCCACCTCGTAGCGGCCGGTGCCGTCCAGATCAAGGGTAAGGTCGATCTGGGTCTCATTGGTGTTGCGTTCCAGCGAGATCATTCGGTTCGGCATGGTTCATTCCTCCATGATCTTATCCAGTGTGTTCACGAATATCTTCATCTGTTCCGGCGTGCCAATGGTGATGCGCAGCCAGTTCTGGATGCGGGGCGCGTCAAAATGGCGCACCAGAATGCCGTTTTTCTTCAACTCTTTGTAGAGTGTTCCGCCGTCTTTCCTGTCGGTACTTGCAAACAGGAAGTTGGAGCGGCTGTCCAGCACGGCAAATCCGCGCTGTTCCAGCTGTTGTTTTGTCCATGCGCGGGTGTCCACGATGGCGGCGCGGGTCCTGTCAAAATAAGCGGTATCTTCCAGCGCGGCCTGCCCGGCCTTCAGGGTCAGGCGGTTGATGTTGTAGGGGTTCAGGCTGAACTTGACCCGGTTCAGGTCGGCAATGAGCTTTGCATTGCCCATGGCAAGACCCAGACGCGCACCGGCCAGCTGCCGGGACTTGGAAAAGGTCTGCACCACCAGCAGGTTCTCGTACTGGTCGATGAGGGGCACGCAGCTCTCGCCGCCAAAGTCCACATAGGCCTCGTCCACGATGACCACATTGTTCGGGTTTGCCTTTAAGATGCCCTCAATTTCCGCCCGGGGCAGTGCAATGCCGGTGGGGGCGTTGGGGTTTGCAAGGACGATGGTCTGGTTCAGGCCGTAGTAATCCTTCGGGTCAAGGGTGAAATCCTCTTTCAGCGGGATGATGTGGCTGGGAATGTGCATCAGTCCGCACCACACGCCGTAGCAGCCGTAGGTGATGTCGGCATAGGCCAGCGGGTGGTCTGCGTCGCAGAAGGCACGCAGCGCAAAGAAGAGGTTCTCGTCGCTGCCATTGCCGGGCATGATCTGCTCCGGCTGCAAACCGAAGTGGGCTGCGGCCGCCTTGAGCAGGTCGGCACAGGCGGGGTCGGAGTAAAGGCGCAGCTTTTCCACCTCGTGCTCGCTCACGGCGGCGATCACCGCCGGGGAGGGCAGATAGGGGCTTTCGTTGGTGTTCAGTTTGATGTACTGCTGATCCTGCGGCTGCTCACCCGGGGTGTAGGGGGTGACAGCGGCCAGCGTGGGAGAAAGGAATTTACTCATGGTTCAAATCCTCACTTTTCATACCGGATGGTCACGCTGCGGGCGTGGGCGTGCAGGCCCTCGCGCTCGGCAAAATCGGCGATGCGGGGGGCTACTTCGCCCAGCGCTTCCCGGGTGTAGTAGAGGAAGCTGGACTTCTTTACAAAGTCGTCTACGCCCAAGGGGCTGGAGAAGCGGGCGGTGCCGCTGGTGGGCAGGGTGTGGTTGGGGCCTGCAAAGTAATCGCCCAGCGCTTCCGGCACGTTGCGGCCAAGGAAGATGCTGCCTGCGTTTTTGATCTCGTTCAGCACGCCGAAGGGGTCCTCCACGCACACTTCCAGATGTTCCGGTGCAATGATGTTGCAGGCTTCAATGGCCTTGTGCAGGTCGGTGCAGAGGATGATCTTGCCGTTGTCGTCCACGCTGGCGCGGGCGATAGCGGCACGGGGCAGCTGCGGGATCTGCACCTCCAGCTCCGCCTGCACGGCCTTGGCCAGCTCCGGGCTGTCGGTGACGAGAACGGGGCTTGCCAGTTTGTCGTGCTCGGCCTGACTCAGCAGGTCTGCTGCCACCCATGCAGGGTTGCAGCCGCCGTCGGCCAGCACCAGAATTTCGCTGGGGCCGGCGATCATATCGATGCCCACCTTGCCGAACACCTTGCGCTTGGCGGTGGCAACGTAGATGTTGCCGGGGCCAACGATCTTATCCACCGCAGGGATGCTCTGGGTGCCGTAGGCGAGAGCCGCCACAGCCTGTGCGCCGCCGGTCTTGAAGATCTTGGTCACGCCTGCGGTGGCAGCGGCGGCAAGGATGACCGGGTTCACCCTGCCGTCCTTTCCGGCGGGGGTGGTCATGACGATTTCGGACACGCCTGCCACCTTTGCCGGGATCACGTCCATGAGCACGGTGGAGGGATAGGCCGCCGTGCCGCCGGGCACATAGACACCGGCCTTTTCAATGGGGGTATATTTCTGGCCCAGCACGATGCCGGGCTTGTCGTTCACCACAAAATTCTTGTGCACCTGCTGGCGGTGGAAGCTCTCGATGTTGGCGGCGGCTTCGCGCAGGGTCTCGAGGAAGTAGGGGTCCATGTTCGCAAAGGCCTCGTCGATCTCCTCCTGCGTCACCTGCAGGGCATCGATCTTCGCGCCGTCAAATTTCAGCGCATAATCCTTCAGGGCATCGTCGCCCCGGGCGCGCACATCGGCAATGATGCCGTCCACCACATCCTCTACGTTCTTTTCCGCGCGGATGTCGCGGTTCAGGATCTCTTCGGGCTTCAGCTCGTCAAAGTTATACAGCTTGATCATTTTGCTTCCTCCTTGTTCTGCAGTTCCGCCCGCAGCTTTTCCAGCATGGTGTCCATTTCGGCGTGCTTGAACTGGTAGCTGGCCTTGTTGGCAATGAACCGGGCCGAGATGGGCATGAACTCGGTGACCACCTTCAGGCCGTTCTCCCGCAGGGTGGTGCCGGTCTCCACGATATCCACGATGACGTCCGAAAGGCCCAGAATGGGGGCCAGCTCAATGGAGCCGTTCAGCTTGATGATATCGATGTCCCGCCCCATGGATGCGTAGTAGCTCTTTGCAATGTTGACGAATTTGGTGGCCACCCGCACCGGGCGGCTGGGGTCGTCCTTGTAATCGGCCGGGGCTGCAACGCACATGCGGCATTTGCCAAGGCCGGTGTCCAGCAGCTCGTACACATCGGCAGAAGCCTCTGTGAGGATGTCCTTTCCCACGATGCCCACATCGGCGGCACCGTGCTCCACATAGATGGCAACATCGCTGGGTTTGACGAGGAAGTAGCGGATGCCGGCCTCCGGGTTTTCCACCACCAGCTTGCGGGTGGTGTTGTAGTCCTCCGGGCAGCCGTAGCCGATGCCCGCCAGCAGGTTATACACCTTATCGCCCAGACGGCCCTTGGGCAGAGCCACGTTCAGCATCACCCTGTCGGTGCTGTTCTTCTGCACCGGCGGCAGCGGGGCGCTCAGGCGGTCCAGCTCGTCCAGATAGACCGCAAAGCCGATGGCACCGGCACCGGGGGTGAACTTCTGCATCAACAGGTCGTAGCGGCCGCCCTTGAGCAGGGGACGGGGCAGGGCTTTCAGGTAGCCCTGAAACACAAGGCCGTTGTAGTATTCCATCTCACCGGCCAGCGTCATGTCCAGCCGGATCACGCCGCCCGCCTTTTCCAGCGGCACAGCCAGCGCTTCCAGCTCGGCCACCGCCGCGCGCATGGCGTCGTTGCGGCACAGGGCAGCAGCCTTTGCAAGGGTATCGGCATAGCTGCCGCAGAGGTTCAGCACGCTGCACAGGGTATCGGCGGCATCGGCAAGACCGGCTGCTCCGGCTGCAGCCCGCAGCTCGTGGGCGTTTTTCTCCCGCAGCTTTTCCAGCAGCTTTGCGCGGGCGGCATCCGGCACGCCCAGCGCGTCGAACAGGCCGAACAGGTAGCCCATGTGGCTCACTTCCAGCACCCACTCGGCCCCCAGTGCATCCAGCGACCGCGCCGCCAGACACACCGCCTGCTGCACCTGTGCTTCGCCCACCGCCCCCAGCATCTCAAGGCCCATCTGGCTGATTTCTTTAAAGGTGTGGCTCTCGGCGGAAGGGCGGTAGACGTTCTCGTGATAGTAGTAGCACAGGGGCTCGCTGGGGGCGGGCTGCGCCGTCTTGGCAATGGAGAGGGTCACGTCCGGCTTGAGGGCCAGCAGACGGCCATCCAGATCGGTAAAGGTGATGACCTGCTCGGACGACAAAAAGCTGCGGTTCTCCTGATACAGGCCGTACTCCTCAAACCGGCCCATATGATACTTGCGGCAGCCCGCCGCTTCGTACAAGGCGCGCAGCGCAAAGGAGGCGCGCTCCTTGGGCTGCAGGTTTGCAATGCTGAATTCCATTGTCGGTTCCCCCATTTCTTACTTGAGTTTATTTTACTTTATCTAGATAAAGTTGTAAAGTAGGAAAGTGACGGTGTTTTCAACTCAATGATACGATTTTTCTGTGCGTTTGTACAGAGGGCGGCTTTGCCGCAGTTCCATTTTGTCTTCCCGCCGCATACAAAGCCGCCGGTGCCCGCCAGACAGCAAAAGCCGGAGCGGCATTACACCGCTCCGGCTTTTGCTGCCAGATGGGGAGAGATGGTCAGGGAAGGCCTCCGGCCGTGTTACAATTCACTGCCGTTGGTCGCGATCACATTTTTATACCAGTAGAAGCTGTCCTTCCGGATGCGCTCCAGCGTACCGCTGCCCGCATTGTCCTTATCCACATAGATAAAGCCATAGCGCTTCTCCACTTCGCCGGTCGAAACGCTCACCAGATCCATTGCGCTCCAGGGTGTGTAGCCAATCAGCTCCACACCGTCGTCGATGGCAAGGCGCATCTGCTCGATGTGTTCCCGCAGGTACTGGATGCGATAATCGTCATGCACCCGGCCATCCTGCAGGGTATCGCGGGCGCCCATGCCGTTTTCGGTGATCATGATGGGCAGGCCGTAACGGTCGTAGACATGGTTCAACGTGTAGCGCAGACCCACCGGGTCGATCTGCCAGTTCCATTCGGTCGCCTTGAGGTAGGGGTTCTTTGCGCCGCCCATGATGTTGCCGGATACCTGCGCTGCGTCCTTTTGTGCAGTCACGCAGTTGGTCATGTAATAGCTAAACGAATAGAAATCCACTGTGCCGCGGCGCAGTAGCTCTTCGTCGCCCGGCTCCACATCAAAGTGGATGTGATTACGCTCAAAGTACCGCTTTGCATAATAAGGGTACACGCCCTTGCACTGCACGTCGCCGGACATGCAGTTGCGCAGCTGATCCTCCTGCTGGGTCAGCAGAACATCCTCCGGGCGGCAGGTGAGCGGATAAACTGTGATGTGGCAGATCATGGTGCCAAAGCGGAACTCCGGGTTGATCTGCCGACCCAGCAGCACAGCCTTTGCACTGGCAACGAACTGGTTGTGCAGGGCTGCGTAGCGCTTATCCGGGTCGTCCACCTGATGGCTGAAATCTTCTGTACCGTGGTTCAGGATGCCGCCGTGGTTCCAGTTGCCCACTGCCGTGGTCAGGTCGTTGATCTCGTTGAAGGGGATCCAGTATTTTACCACATCTTTATAGCGGCGGAACAGCACCTCCGCAAAGCGCAGATAGCAGTCGATGCTGCGGCGATCCACCCAGCCGCCCATCGCAGTGACCATGTTCAGCGGCATCTCATTGTGATACAGGGTGACCAGCGGCTCAATGCCGTATTTTTTCAGCTCTGCAAATACCTTATCGTAAAACTGCAGACCCGCTTCGTTGGGCTCCGTCTCGGTTCCTTTTGGGAAGATGCGCGGCCAGTTGATGGACATCCGATACACCTTGAAGCCCATTTCTGCAAACAGCGCAATGTCCTCTTTATAATGGTGATAGAAATCGGTGCCGCTGTGGCTGGGATAATAGTTCCGGCTCTCGTCGATCTCAAGCGTAATGCGGCGCGGCAGCTGATGGGTGCCGGCTACCATTGCATCGGCCAGGCTCGGGCCTTTGCCGTCCGCATCCCAGGCACCTTCTACCTGATTGGCCGCCGTTGCACCGCCCCAGAGAAATCCTTCGGGAAAGCTCTTACGACACTGTTCCATATCAAAGCTCCTTTTTAGTAAAATAAATTTGACTAAATCCGGCCTGTCTCCATCAGGCTCATCATTTTTATTCTAGCACGTGCGCGAATGAAATGCAATATATTTTATCGATTCATCTAATTTTTTTGTCAAAGCAAAAATTTGTTCATTATTTTTCAATTTTCTCTTGACATTTCCCTATTGCAATGCTATCCTGATGTCAATGAAATAAATTTCATTCATACACATGGAGGCATTGCGATGAATCAGATCATTTCCACCCCGGCAGCTCCGGCTGCTATCGGCCCTTACTCTCAGGCAATTCAGGCTGGCGGCCTGCTGTTTCTGTCCGGCACCATGCCCATCGATCCTGCTACCGGCGCACTGGCCGAGCCGCAGATCGCCGCACAGGCAGAGCAGGTGATGAAGAACATCGGCGCTGTGCTGCAGGCTGCAGGCTGCACCTTTGAGGACGTAGTCAAAACCACCTGTTTCCTGGCAGACATGGCTGACTTTGCTGCGTTTAACGAGATCTACGCCCGCTACTTTACCGGAAAGCCGGCTCGTTCCTGCGTGGCAGTGAAGTCTCTGCCCAAGGGCGCACTGGTTGAAGTTGAAGTCATTGCTTCTCATTAAAGCAAAAAAGGCACAAAGCCTTTTTGGAATAATGCAAAATCATAAGGAGGCAACAATATGGCAACAAAGGTATCCATCCCGGCTCTGATACAGGCTCTTGGCGGCAAAGAGAACCTTGCACAGGCCACTCACTGCGCGACTCGTCTGCGTGTGACCACCCGCGACAAGAGCAAGATCGATGAAGTCGCTCTGAAGGCGATCCCCGGTGTGCTGGGCGTTGTGAACAACGGCACACAGACCCAGATCATCATCGGTGCTGAAGTAAACAATGTTTACAAGGACTTTATTGCGCAGGCCGGTGTGGACGAGGAAGCCCCCATCGATGAGAACCTGGATCTGAAGGATGAGCTGAAGAACAAGAAGGGCAAGCTGCTGACCCGCTTCTTTGAGACGGTCGCCGCTATCTTCAACCCCATCGTTCCCGCTCTGGCCGGCTGCGGCTTCCTGTCCGCACTCATCTGCATCTTCATGGCGCTGGGTTTTGACTCCTCTGCTCCCACGTTCAAAACCATCACTGCCATTTCCATGGCCATCTTCACCTTCCTGCCCTTCCTGCTGGCAGCCAGTGCAGCCAAGGTATTTAAGATGAACATGTTCGTTGCCATGACCATCTGTGCAGGCATGATGTCCTCCACCTGGTCCGGTCTAATTGCCGACGGCGTGTCCAGCTACAGCTTCCTCGGCATTCCCTTCCGCGTGATCAACTATTCCTCCTCTGTGCTGCCGGTGGTATTTGCCGTTCTGGTGGCATCCTATATCGAGCGCTTCCTGGACAAGATCATCCCCGGTGCGCTGAAGATCATTCTGGTGCCCGCACTGACTATCCTGATCGCCACCCCCGTCACCCTGATCACCGTCGGCCCGCTGACCTACTGGCTGGGTGAAGAGCTGGCCATCGGCGTCAACTGGCTGTTTGAGAACGGCGGTGTGTTCTCCGGCATCGTCTACGGCGGCATCTACTCCTCCATGGTTCTGCTGGGCATCCAGCACGGTATGGTTCCCGTGCTGACCCAAATGCTGACCGCACAGGGCTTCAACTACGTATCTCCCACTTCCGGCGCTGCCAACATCGGCCAGGCCGGTGCCGCCTTCGGCGTGTGGATCAAGAGCCATGATAAGAATCAGAAGGCCAACGCCCTTTCTGCCTGCATTGCCGCCTGCACCGGTATCACGGAGCCGGTCGTCTACGGCGTCACGGTCCCCCTTGGCAAGCCGTTCCTGTTTGCCGGCATCGGCGGCGCAGTTGGCGGCGGCTTTGCCGCAGCCCTTCACCTGAAATCTTTTGCAATGGGCGGCCCGTCTTTCCTGAGCTTCGGCATGTTCACCGGCGGCGAAAACCCCTTCCTGAACTGTGCACTGGTCATGGCCGGTTTTGTCATCGCCTTTATCGTGGCTGCCGTGCTGACCGTGCTGTTCTGGAACCCTGACGAAAAGAAAAAGGCCTGATCGCACTGGAAATTTTCCGGTTTCTGTGATAGGCTGAATAAAACGCAGAACAAAACGGGAGTAACGGTGTTTGCTCCCGTTTTGTCGGTTATAGGAGAAGGCTATGCAAACGATAAAAGAAAAGATGATCCCCGCGTTCCGCGATGCAAACGGCGGCCTGTTTCAGGCCGTGGAAAAGGCCGATGTGGGCAGTGCATATCAGGATCTGGAAAAGCAGGGTGTTGCCCTGATGGGCTGGGCGGATCCCTTTATGCCGGATCGTTCGCTGCCGGAACCGGTAGCAGCTGCCTGGCTGGACGCAGTGCGCGCCGAGAGCGCACCGCACTACACCGCGCCGATCGGCGACCCGGCACTGAAAGCCGCACTGGCCAAAAAGCTGAAGCAGCAGAACGGTCTGACTGTGGATCCGGAGCGCAACATCCTGATCACGCCCGGTTCGGACTCCGGCCTGTACTTTGCGATCCTGCCTTTTGTGGGTCAGGGCGATGAAGTGTTGATTCCCTCGCCCAGCTACCCCAACAACTTTCTGGACGTAAAGATCATGGGCGGCGTGCCGGTCGCCGTGGAACTGGATGCTGCGGACGGTTATCAGCTGAGCCGCGCACAGCTGGAAGCCAAATATACTGCCCGCACCCGCATGGTGCTGCTGACCCACCCCAACAACCCCACCACCACCATTTACAACCGTGCCTCGCTGCAGGCGCTGGCCGATTTTGTGCAGGAGCACGACCTGATCCTTGTTGTGGATCAGGCTTTTGAGGACTACACTTTTGGTGCTGAATGCCTGACCCCAGCGGCTCTTCCGGGCATGTTTGAGCGCACAGTGACCGTTTTCAGCTTTTCCAAAGGCATGGGACTGAGCGGGATGCGTGTGGGCTACATCGTCTGCTCAGACCAGATCATGGATTCCATGTACGCCAACGCCGTAGGCGTGATCGGTGCCACCTCCACCTCCGGCCAGAAGGCTGCACTGGCTGCACTGGAGCATCCGGAGTTCATGCAGGAGTTTGCCCGCGCCTATGAGGTGCGCCGCCGGAAGGCTTACGAGATCCTGAACTGCGTGCCCGGTGTCCACATGGCGCTGCCGGAGTCCGGCTTCCTTGGCTGGATCGATGTTTCGGAACTGGGCAATTCCACCGAGATCGCACAGTATCTGGTGACCCATGCACGCGTCTCGCTGAACGATGGTGTCAACTATGGCCCCGGCGGTGCCGGACACCTGCGCATCGTGCTGGGCGTCTACAAGGACGACCAGAAGGTGATCGATGCACTGGAGCGCATTCGGGATGCGCTTTTGGCCTACCCCCGCAAATAAATTCGCGCTTTCCCCTTTTCAATTTCCCCTGTGTCGTGCTAAAATGAAGGGTAGTAAGAAATCAGGCAAGGACAGGAGAGAACAATGGCAAAGGGAATTGGCCCCGTGAAACTGACACGGACAGATCAGAAGATCCTCAAATCGTATATCCCCACTCTGCAAGGGCTGGCAGCTTATCTTGGCAGCAGCTATGAGATCGTGCTGCACTCGCTGGAAGATTACGATCACTCTGTGATCGGCATCATCAACGGCGAGCACACCGGCCGCAGGATCGGTGCCCCCATCACCGATCTTGCTCTGGATATGCTGGACGAGCTCTCTGCGGGCGGCAAGGCCTCTACGGTGTATTTCAGCCGGAACAAAAAAGGGGAACCGCTCAAATCCACTACCATCGCCGTGCGCGGCGAACATGACCGGATCATCGGCCTGATCTGCATCAATCTGTATCTGAACACCTCTCTGTGCGACATTCTGGACGGGCTGACGCCCGGCACCGTGCAGGCCATGGCCGCGCGGGAGAATTTTGCCGCCGATGCGAAGGAGCTGATCGTTTCGGCGCTGGAACCTGTACGTGCACGGGTCATGGCAGACGATTCCATTCTGCCTTCCAACAAAAACAAAGCGATCGTAGAGGAACTGGATCAGAAGGGAATGTTCCGGCTGAAGGACTCGGTGGTTTTTGTGGCCGAGCAGCTGGGCATTTCCCGCAATACGATCTATATGCACCTGCGCAACCATCGCAAGCGTACTGAGAACAACTAAAATGCAAAGGAGCCGCTGCTCCGGGAGAAGTTTCCCCGGAGCGGCGGCTCCTTTTTTTGTTTTTACCCCAGCAGCTCCAGCACACTGGCCTTCGGGCGGGCACCCACGGCCTGACGCACCAGCTTGCCCTGCTCAAACACCAGCAGGGTGGGGATGCTCATCACGCCGAACTGGCCGGCCAGTTCCGGCTGCTCGTCCACGTTCACCTTGCCCACCTTCACATCGGTGCGCTCCTCGGCCACCTCGTCCACGATGGGGCTGAGCATGCGGCAGGGGCCGCACCAGCTGGCCCAGAAGTCCAGCAGGACAGGCTTTGCGCTCTGCAGTACCTCCTGCTCAAAATTTTCCTTCGTGATCGTAACAACTGCCATATTTCTACCTCCTGAAAGGGTTCGCTCGTGGTTGTTCTTATGGCATCAGTATACCCAAAACGCCGGGGCTTTTCCGTAACCGGGTCACATTGGGGCGCAAAAAAGCCCGGAGCAGGAAGAAAGAATACTGCTCCGGGCGGGGAATGGTTATGTTATTGTGTGGTCAGGCTCAGACTTCCTGCATGGCATTCTTGCCTGCAACGTAGCCGTAGTACATGGCCATGGAGTGGCTGACGCCCTTCAGGCCGATGGGGTACTCGGTGGCAAAGCGGTTGCCCTGCACGTTGCCTGCCACATACAGGCCGGGGATCACGTTGCGGTCGGCGTCGAAGGTGTGGCAGTTCTCGTCGCTTTCCAGACCGCCGATGCAGACCAGCAGCAGGGCGGTGGTGAACTTGTCGGCGTAGAAGGGGCCGTTCTCCAGCGCCCACATGCGGGATGCGGGCTTGTGGAAGTCCTCGTCGTAGCCGTCCTTGGCCAGCTGGTTGTAGCGCTGGATGGACTCCAGAGCGGTCTGCTGGGCAGCAGTGTCATCGGGGTAGATCTTTGCCACCAGCTCTTCCAGCGTGTCGGCCTTGACAGCGCGGCCATCGGCCACGGCTGCTTCCAGCTGATAGGGGCTCTTGTAGTTGCGGTAAGTGGTGTTGTTCTTGGGGCCCTCTGCCTCGCTGGCGTAGTCCTCGTAGTAGCAGGCACCGCCGTGGGCTGCGGGCATGTAGGGCAGCTGCTGGGGCCAGTTGGAGTCGAAAATCTGCCAGCTCTCGCGGTTCTTCTGCAGCTCGATCTGGTTTTCCAGCTGCTGGCCGGGCAGATCCTCGTTCATGAAGCGCTTGCCGTTCAGATCCAGATTCAAAAAGCCTGCGTTGCCCATGACGCCCACACCGGACAGGTCGGCACCGCCGCCCATATGGTGGATCATGGGTGCGTGGCTCTGCTGCACCTGAGCGCCTGCCCACATGCCCAGCTGGATGCCGTCGCCCTGATTGGTGAAGCTGCCCTCCACGTCCACGTTGGTGAACAGGCACTGGATGTTGTTCTCAATGACTTCGGGGCAGAAATGCTGCAGCATCTTGGTGTTCTGGGAGTAATCGCCGGTGGACAGGATGACGCCCTTGGCGGCGTTGCACTTGATGTACTCGCCGGTGGCAGCATCGCGGGCATACAGGCCCACGCAGCGGCCGTCCTCCATGATGAGCTTTTCCACAAAGCAGCCGTAGAAGGTGTCCACGTTGCCGGTGTCAACGGCCTTCTGCATGTTGGCATTGACGGTGACGGACTGGTTGGGCAGGAACTCCACGGAGGTGGGGTAGCAGGGGAAGCGCTCCTGCTTCCAGTCGTAGTTCTCGGGCAGCGGGTAGAAAATGGGGATCAGGAAGTTATTTGCGTTCTCGTCGGGGATGGCGCTGCGGGTGGTCTCGGCGTAGTACAGCTCCGGGTTTGCCTCCACCCACCAGTCAAAGGCATCGCCGATGTTGTGGGCCCACTTGCTCATGATAGAACGCTTGCAGCGGTAGGTGCTTTCCACCATGTGAGAATCCACGATCTCGTCGATCTGCTCACGGGTCCAGGTGTTGCGGCCCCACTTGGCCTGCACATTGCCGTTGATGACGGCATACTCGCCGCTGCGGCACTGGGGACCGTCAGCCTTTTCAAAGGCTGCCACCTTGCCGCCGTCCTCGGCGATGCTGCGCACGGCTGCCACACCGGCAACGCCGCAGCCCACCACGGCCACATCCACGTCCACCGTCTTGGTGACCTTGCTCTCGTCGATCTCCGGCTCGGTGCCCAGCCAGTCGTTCTCCGAAGCGGCAGCGGAGCTGTCTGCGCCGTCTGCCTTGACGCCCATGGCCTGCTCGATGCAGCTGGCAGCCGCCTTCTTGACGGCATTGGTGGTGACGGTAGCACCGGAGATGTTGTCGATCTCGGTGCCCTGTGCGGCCATGATGGCCTCCTGCAGAGTGGGTGCAGCCACGCCGCCGATGCTCTCGGTCTCGTTGGAAGCATCGATGACCACCTCGGTGATGGCGGTCTCGCTGAAGGTCATGGTCACCTTCACCTCACCGATGCCGGTGGCCGTGCCGGTGTAGGTACCGGCGGTGTAGATGGCATCGCCGGTAGCGGCGGTGCTGGAAGAAGCTGCGGAGTTGCAGGCAGCCAGTGCACCGGCGGTGACGCCGCTCATGGCGGCAGCGGCGGCGACCTTCAAAAAGCCTTTGCGGGAGATCTTTTCCATTTGGATTTCCTCTTTCTTCTCATCAATTTCTCTTCGTCTCTGCGGGAGTTTTTCCCGCGCCGCACTTAGTATAAAATATAACGAAGTAAAAGGGAAACAAAAAAATTTTGCTATCCTAATAAAAAGTGTTTATAACTGTCTCCCGCCATGCTATACTGAGAGCAGACGGATCTTCCCCTGCACAGAAAGGAGCTTTTTTCGGATGAACGACCACCAGCTGCTGTGTTTTCTCACCGTGAGCCGGACCCTGAATTTTACCACAGCCGCCCGGGAGCTGTACTGCACCCAGCCCGCCCTCAGCTACCAGATCCGCAGTCTGGAAAAGGAGCTTGATCTGGCCCTGTTTGAGCGCAGCACCACCCGCGTGGCGCTGACCGAAGCAGGCCGGGCCTTTGTGCCGCAGGCGGAGGGGATCTATCGCAGCATCCTGAACGCCCGCACCGCACTGAAGGGCTTTGCCCGGCGGCGCACACTGACCCTGCGCCTGCCGCCGGTGCTGCTGCAGCGGGATCCCATTTATCCCATCCTGATGGCACGGCTGCACGCCGCGCTGCCGGGATATGAGTTTGCTGTGGACACTCGGCCCGTGTCACGCAACCCCCACGAAATGCTCTGCAGCGAGGCAGACGCAGCCCTCTATCTGCCCTTTGGGCCGCTGCAGCCGGAGATCGAGCGCACCCCCATCCTGCACAACACCTTTTACCTGATCGTATCGCCGGAGCACCCGCTCACAGGGCGCAGCACTCTGGCGCTGGCCGATCTTGCCGGGCAGCAGCTGTTTTATGAGCCGCTGTATCAGGAAATGGTGGATCTTGCCGTTGTTCAGCCCGGCCTGCCGTTTTCCGCACCAAGCTGGCACATGGTGGAAAACTACGAGTGTGTTTACAACGATCTGCTTGCCGGGCGCGGCATGTTTTTGTGCCCGATGAAATACCCGGCCTTTCCGGCGGCATGGTATCTGCCGCTGCAGCTGCCGTTGCCGGACACCTGTCTGCTGACCCTGCGGGACGACCCGCGCCCCGAGATCGAACAGCTGCGGGAGGTATTCACCGCTGTATACGCCAGCCGCGCAAAGCTGCTGGGAGAGGCGTAAAAAGCAGCGCCGGAACGGCAAAATCGTTCCGGCGCTGCTTGTTTCAGAAGAGATCAGGCTTCTTCCGGCACATCATCAAAACCGATGAACCAGAGGATCGCAAAGGTGGCCACAAAGGCGATCGCGGCAGAGATCAGTGCGTTGATCACGTTCATGGGATTTTCACCGACATACAGGCCGATGGCTGCCAGACCGGCACCACCGCCGCCAAAACGGCGCACACCGGTCAAACCGGCATACAGGCCACCCAGACCACCGCCGATGGTGGTGGCGATGAGAGGCTTACGCAGACGGACGTTGACGCCGAACAGAGCAGGCTCCGTCACGCCCAGCAGAGCGGTCACACCGCCGGAAACGGCCAGCTGACGGAAGTTCTTGTTTTTGGTCTTGATGGCAACGCAGAGGGCTGCGGCACCCTGTGCAATGTTGGAAGGCAGATTACCGGGGCCGATGACCGTCTCATAGCCCAGCATGGACAGAGAGTTGACATAAGCGGGCAGCAGGCTGTAGTGCATACCGGTCATGACCAAGAACGGCATAAAGGCACCGATGACGGTGGGCAGTGCCCAGGGGCAGACCTTTTCAATGGCCAGCAGGACGCTGACCAGACCATCGCCGATGATGCTGCCCAGAGGGCCAAGCACGCACAGGGAGATGGGAGCCATGATGAGGATGGTGAGCACCGGCCGCAGGATGAACTTGACCACAGAGGGCACGACCTTATTGACAAATCGTTCCACGTATGGCAGTACCAGCGTGATAAGGAAGATGGGGATGACTGAGGAAGAATAGGTTACCATCTTCACCGGCAGACCCAGCACATGGACCACATCGGCATCGGCTTTCAGGGCGATGAAGTTCGGGTGCAGCAGGATGGCCCCCAGCAGCATGGCCATCTGCGGGTTGCAGCCGAACTTTTTGGCCGCGGAGTTGGCCAGGAAGATCGGCAGGAAGTAATAGGAAGAGTCTGCGATGAAGTTGAGGAAATAGTACAGATTTCCGCTCTTGTCGATCCAGCCGAAGAGGGTCAGCACAGACAGCAGAGCCTTGATCATACCGGCACCGGCGATCAACGGCATCAGCGGGGTGAACACACCGGCCAGCGTGTCCAGAATGATGCTGACCCTGCTCTTCTTTTCCTCGGCCGGGGCGGCAGGCTGTTTGACTTCCTTACCGCCGAAGTCGCCCAGTTTCATCAGTTCATCGTACACGGCAGCTACTTCGTTGCCGATGATGACCTGATACTGGCCGCCTTTGTTCACGACACCCACCACGCCGGGTACGGCTTTGACCTTGGCCTCGTCCACGCCGTCCATTGACTTGAGGTTGAACCGCAGGCGGGTGACACAGTGGGTCAGAAATGTAACATTTTCTGCGCCGCCGACCTGTTCCAGCACCTGCTGGGCAGTTTTCTTTGCATCCATTTGTTTTGCCTCCTTCAATATCCTAAAAAATGCATTGCTTACAGGGCGGTGTCTGCGCCGTTGCTTGCAATGACTTTTTTGTACCATGCAAACGACTTTTTCTTTTTGCGGGCCAACGTGCCGCTGCCGTCATCCTTCTTGTCTACGTAAATGAAGCCGTACCGTTTGCGCATCTCGCCGGTGCCCACCGAAATAATGTCGATGGGACCCCAGCAGGTGTAGCCGATCACCGGAACGTCATCCAGCTCAATGGCCTGCCGCAGCGCATCAATGTGACTGCCCAGAAAACGGATGCGGTAATCGTCCTGAATGCTGCCATCCGGCTCTACGGTGTCGATGGCACCCAGACCATTTTCCACAACGAACAGCGGCAGTTCATACCGGTCATACAGCTCATTCAGTGCGATGCGCAGGCCGTCCGGATCGATGGGCCAATCCCAGTCGGTACGCTGGAGATACGGATTGCTGCGTTCTACACAGCAATCCGTATCTTCCGTTGCACGGGCAACTGAAGAAAAATAATAGCTGAATGCGATGTAATCCACAGTTCCTGCGGCCAGCAGCTCGGCATCGCCCGGCTGCATCTCTACCGAAGTGCCCATGCGCCGCAGCTGTGCCGTGCACAGGCTGGTGTAGTGTCCGCGGCACATCACATCGGTGTAATAATAGTTCGGCATCATCTGGAATCTCTGTGCCAGCACATCCTTGGGTGCGCAGGTGCGCGGGTAGGTGGTGGGATACTGGATCATGCAGCCGATTTTATTTTCCGGGTCGACCGCATGCCCGATCTGCACGGCCTTTGCACTGGCAAGGAACATGTTGTGGCTGACCAGCGCTTTGACAGCGTTGTGCTCCTCGCCTTCGGCAAAGAGCACGCCTGCCTGATGGTATGGCTCGCTCTGGTTCATGGTCTCGTTGATCTCATTGAAGGTCATCCAGTACCGGACCTTTCCCTTGTAACGCCGGAACACCGTTTCACAGTACCGGGCAAAGAAATCGATCAGGGCTCGGTTACGCCAGGAACCATAGTGCTGCACCAGATACAGCGGCGTTTCGTAATGCGAAAGCGTGACCACCGGTTCGATCCCGTAGCGGTGCAGCTCGTCGAACACACGGTCATAGAAAGCAAGCCCGGCCTCGTTCGGCTGCAATTCATCGCCCTGCGGAAAGATGCGCGGCCAGTTGATGGACATTCGGAAGCACTTGAAGCCCATCTCGGCAAACAACGCGATGTCCTCTTTGTAATGGTGGTAAAAATCCACGGCTTCATGGCTAGGGTAGTAGTTGCCCTCCATGACCTGTGTATGAATCTCGCGCGGGACGCCGTGGCGTGCACCTTTTTCCACGTCGGCAATGCTCAGGCCCTTGCCATCCGTCTGGTAGGCACCTTCGTACTGGTTGGCGGCGGTCGCACCGCCCCACAGGAACTTTTTTGGCATCTCCATAAGCTTGAAAACCTCCTTGCAGGTATAGAATACTTGCAGGGAGGTTTTTGTGCAATATTTTTTAAACTTATTGGTACAGTGTTAATTTTTCTGTTTCTTTTTGCACGATCAAAAACGGAACAGTGTTTCATTCCGCATTTTCTTTGTGCAGATTCAACAAAATAGGATTGGTGGAGGTGCGGTGCTGTTCCAGCTCTCGGGCGCGTTCCAGCTTGTAGGTATAATTCTTCTGGTAGTTCTGCCGGAAGTACTCGGAATACAAGATGTCCAGTAGAAGGGTCATGGACAGATGGGAAGCATAGTCCCCAAGATTCTGATAGATGCTTTCTTTGGTGGAAAGGGTCAGCTTGCAATCCGCATAACAGGTCAGGCTGTTTTCGCCAAAGCTGGTCAGCGCAAGGATGGGTGTTCCGGAGCGTTTGCACTGCCGGGCAATCTCCAGCATCTGCGCCGTTTCGCCGGAATAGGAAATGATCATGGCAAGGTCCCTCTCGGACAGACAGCAGGCCTGATACCGCTGGTAGTTCAGATTGTTGAAAATGACCACCCGCTTGCCGATCTTGAGCATCTTTTCTCGGAAGGATTCGGCCTGATTGATGGCCGTCCCGGCGGAAAAAATGTGGATTTCCTCGTGATATTTGAGCAGGAGCACCGCTTTGTGCAGGTCTTCGTACCGGAGAAGCTGCATAGTGTCCTTGACGGCTTCTTCGTACAGCTCGCCGATGTTCTGCGCCACCCGCATGGGGCTGTCGTTTTCAGCAAAGGGAAAATTGAAATCCACCTTGCCCTGTTGCTGGTCGAGATATTCCAGTTCACGCACAAAATTTTGCTTGAAGTCATCAAAGCCGGTAAAACCCAGCTTTTTGCAAAGGCGCAGGACGGTCGGCGGAGAGGTGTAGGTCACTTCTGCCAGACTGCGGGTGGAATATTTGGCAATTTCCATCCCATGCGCCAAAATATAGGCGGCCAGCGTTTTTTCCCCTTCCGAAAGTTTTTCCTGAAACGCAAGTTTGTCCACGATCAGCATTGCGATTCTCCCTTCCGCTTTTTCTGTAAGCATATCATATCCTGCAGTATTTGGCAAAAAAATTTGCGGCATGCAAAAACGCCGCCGCGTCAGCAAATGACGCGGCGGCGCAGATACAGTGGGAGAAGCGCTTATTTGCCCAGCATTTCGTGGGCAGTCTTGCAGATGGTGGCAGCATCCAGACCGTAGAACTTCAGCAGATCCCATGCAGGGCCGGAGCAGCCGAACACGTCCTGCACGCCCACACGGCGCACAGGGGTGGGCAGCTTTTCGCTCAGCACGGCGCAGACGGCCTCGCCCAGACCTCCGATGACATTGTGCTCCTCGGCGGTGATGACCTTGCCGCACTCCTTTGCAGCCTTGAGGACGATCTCCTCATCCAGAGGCTTGATGGTGTGGATGTTGATGACCCGGGCATGGATGCCCTCAGCGGCCAGCTGCTCCGCAGCCATGCGGGCTTCGTTGACCATCAGGCCGGTGGCGATGATGGCAATGTCGCTGCCCTCAGTGATCTGCTCGCCCTTGCCGATCTCGAAGTGATAGTTCTCGGCATCGTGGAACACAGGCACAGCCAAACGGCCAAAGCGCAGATAGACGGGGCCTTCCATTGCGTAGGCAGCACGCACAGCGGCGCGGGCCTCCACATCGTCGGCGGGGCAGATCACGGTCATGCCGGGGATGCTGCGCATGAGGGCAAAGTCCTC
>SKER01000403.1_pt1 | contig 52359 bp, 48 predicted proteins | sample 4826961 | NCBI WGS metagenome assembly SKER01 (sample SAMN11008804, study PRJNA524170) | human gut metagenome | biome: Human fecal sample; material: Feces; isolation source: fecal sample from pouch patient p47 | host: Homo sapiens | place: Israel: Tel-Aviv | collected 2016-11-16 | reverse complement strand
TAGTCGGCCGGGTCAATCACTATCCCTATGTAGGGATGGATGGGATTGTATGGAGGCACGGTTGTCGTATGTACATCCACGCCCGTAACCGTTGTCATGTGTGTGTCCGCCAGTAACATAGGCTGTTGCTCCGATTTATATTGTTGTTTTATTTTACATATTCAAGTTCAATATGCCACCTTTCACGTTGGTCATTGTTTTACCGTCCACATCAATCATAGTTCCTTTGATGGCAACGCTCTGTTTTCCCTCTGCTTCGATGGTAGGAGCGTTTTCTTTGATTACAGTAGAACTTTTGATTGCAGTTTCCGTAGTCCCGTCAATCTTGATTTTGTCACTTGTCATGCTTGCTTCTGTCTTACCGTTGGCATCTATCTTTTCATCGGCATGTATTTCGATTACTTTGGAATGTAGTGTAATCTTCTCTTCCGAGTCGATGGTAATGGTTTTATCACCGCCCAGCAATACTTTGCTACCGCTCGGATCTGTGATAAGGATACTTCCTGCATCATCATCTATGGTGATGGTGCATCCGCTCCGGGTAGTCAGGCTCTTTTTCTTGTTGCCGCTGTCACCGCCTGCACCGGTATTTCCGTTGAACAGGCTGCCCATTACGAATGGGCGGTTCGGGTCGTCATGTCGGAAGCCTACCAGTACGATGTCGTCTTTTTCTGGGATGAAGACAAATCCCCTGTTGGTAGATACTTTGTCGCTCATTCCTGCATCCGGTGTCATGACACGTATCCATGAGGTTTTCATATCTCCCGACTGCCAGTTCATCTTTACCTGAACGCGTCCCTGCTTCTTTGGGTCATCGTTGCTTACCACTACCGCCTGCTGGGTCTGTGCCACGGGTAGAGGTACCTCCGGAGCCGGAAGGCTTGGTACAGTTGCGCTCAGTGCCGTAAAGGTATTGTAATAGCTGTTGCCCGACCCTATGATATGGGTAATTTCCGTAATGATATACGAGCCGAGTGTCTGTTCTGCAAAACTGAAGTTTTCTATTTGTATGGCCGTTTGTATGTCAACCACACTTCCTACTGTCAGGCTGTAGCAGTCGCTTTCGCTGGTAATGTAGTGTGAAGCCGCAGTATCGCTTTGTTGTTTCTTTTGGAAATAGCTGTCAAGTTCCCCTTTGTTGGATATACGGGGTTCGGCCGACTGATTGGCTGGTGATTTGAACAGCCCTATGGAAGCCTGAAATGCCGCATGTCCTAAATTTCCGAGACCTTTTGGGGCATCAGGCGATGTTGATTCATATTTTTGTCCGTCTGGCGAATGATAGGATTGACCAGCCAGTGGGCGGGCAATGGTTTGGATGGAGATATCCAGACTTTGCAGATTACGCCCATACATCAGCGGTATGCCTGCTGGTACAGCCGGCTTGCCGAATATGAGTTGCTTGCCGTCGTAGTACAACCATTCATGGTATTGTCTGGCCAGCCTGCGGATAAAGTCGAAGTTGCTTTCCCTGTATTGGCATTCGTACTCTATTTTCTCTGTATATTCAGGTGAAACCTGTGCGGTTACGCCTGCTTTCTCACAAATTTCGCTGACGATATTGGCCAGAGTCTTGTCCAGCCACGAAGCGCAGGTCTGGTCCGATTCCAGAAGGAATGTATTTGAATATCCGGTCAGAAGCAGACAGCCGTGGTTCCCGTCAGCTCGGTGTAGCGAAACATGAGTGGCGATTCCCACAAAGGTGTTTTCACCCATTTGTATGACTACTTTTTTTCCAAGCCAGTTTTTCGCCTGTTCCAGCGAATGCGTGGCATAGGCTTCGCCCACCTCTATATCAAGACTGATCTCGAAATAGTGATGGTCATTGATTACTTGTTTCAGCATGACCTGCAGAAAAGAGTGCAGCGGATTTCCATCTATGCTGATTGATATTTTCTTTTCTTCCAGCATGGCACAGTATGTTTAAAGTTCAACAACCGGAATTCTCTTACTGAAATATGTCAGGGCATAAAAACAAAAAGAGAGAACTTCAAAGCCTGATCTTTTGAAATTTCCTCCTTGCCCTTCATGCGATTTCAGTTTTATTTAGAAGAAAAGGAGAAAAATAAAACATCATCCTTGCTAACCGCAAATATACGTGAATGAAAAGACAAAACCAAATTTTATATACTGTTTTTGATCTGATGAAAACAAAAATAACTTTCTTGATTTTCAACACTTTCTACATGATGAGTAGAGACAGATATATTTTTAAGGCGTTTTATTGGTAATAAATTTAATCTCTCAAAAATAGCTTGAATATGTTTCCTTTATTTGTGATTTGAGAATTTCAGTTATCCATTTCAGTGCGGTTTCTAATAAAACCATTGCGGGAATAATCAGCAAACAGAGGGAGAAAAAGAACAGGTTGTGCCAGAAGGGGCTGAACTTGCGTCCCACATAATGCTGGATGACCACTTTCCTTCGGGAAGTCGGGTCTATTTTGCCGAACAGACGGTCTGTCATGGAGACATAAACGGAATACACGATTAGAAGAATTACTGGAAACACCTCGAATGCCATGCGATTATAGTCAGAACTGGCATGAATATAAAAAGCATGATATAAGTCCACAACATGTCATTCACTCGGGGGTGTTTGATATTGACCTTGTGATAATCCTCCCATGTTATTTCTCCCGACCAGGACAGATAGTTGAAGAAATAGTAACGTCGTTTTCGTTCTTGCTCTTTATGTTCCTGTTTCCTTATAAGGTTTTCCGTTTATCTTACTTATGAGTTCTTGGAATATGGTGTCATATTCCCGTCAATGTAAAATTCCTTTCATGGATTGTCCTTCCATCTCTTACCGGTTTTATTCGAAAAAAGGGAAGCTCCCCTGCATAATGTATGCCCGTATCAATGGATGCCGTAAGTTCATAAACCTGATTGTCGATACGAACGGTCACGATGTCTGTTAAGTTTTCCCCGGCATGGCACAAAAGCGGGAAAAGCAGGACTAAGAGTATTGTCCTCATTCTTGTTTCCACCCCATTGTTTTACGGATCTGCCCACATACCTCGGCAAACCGGTCTGTTTGTCCGAGCCAGGCAGGAACGTCCTTGTTTATCCAGACCATCATCGTCACCATTCCATTATGTATCTCTTCGACACGGCCTAGATTCCAGCAGATGGATTCGTTATGGAATACCCTGTTTCGGAACATGCGGAACTGGTTCAAAGGCGAAGACACGTTTTTACGTTGTCGCAGATGCTTGGGCATATACGGGAATGCCCTGCGCAGATCTTTCCATAAAAGGCGTTCGTACTCGCTGTTCAACAGGGAAACCCAAAATCCCAAGGTCAGTTCGGCTGTCACTTTGGGTGGGGTGATGGACTCATGCCTTCCGGCAATCTGTTTGTTTGCCTGAGTTATATAACGGTTCAACTTTGAAAGTCCCGGGGTAGTCGGAAAGACCGAGTACCAGTCTGCACGCCCTGTCATCGTTTCCAATTCACGGCAAAGAGCGTTACGGAGTGTCACTTCCAACACGGACAGGCTGGTATAAAGCGCTTCCGCCAGTTGCAGGTTACAACGGTAGTGAAGTATAGCCCGGTCAGCATCTCCGGGATAGAGATTGAAATACCGCTCCATACGTTTGGTCGAGAAAACTTTTTCAAAGAAATCTTTGTTATGTTCCATATTTTATGTACTTTTGCAATGCAGTCCCGGGCGTTCCTCTCCCAGCTTTCAGTTACTGGTGATGAATCCGGGTTTTTTTATGCCTTTTACAAAGATAATTGTTTTTGTTTGCATCATCCCATTGGTTCCCAATTTTTTTTCGTATTCCGCTTAATTGGGGCGTTATCTTTGGACGAACATTAAATTTAGGCAATGTTCGGATGTTCTCTGTTTAGATGAATTGTCGGATGAAGTTTTCGGTATAGCCACCCCAATAATGCAAGAAGCGCCATAAGGTCTCTTATTATCAACCCTTTATGTCGCCTCAATTTTACAGTCATTTTTATATTTCTTGTTTTTAAAATCCCAGTGCGATGATGTAGAATGGTACGACGACGGTTACAACATTTGCGGACAGATGGCCATTATGATACATCTTATCGTATCACCAAAGACCGTGACGAATCGGAACGTATCGTCGAGAAGATTTATAACCGTAAAATCGATGAAGAAGGCTTCCGCTGGAGAACACGTCCCCTCTATCCGTATGTAGCTGCCGTGTACGGCTGGAAAACAAGGCAGCACAAGCTGGACAAGGCCGCATCAAATGCTGTCCACAAAATATGGTCGAACAGAGAACCGTCACCTTTTACAATCAGTTCCATTCCTTTTTTATAATTACTCATGGAGCAATATCCGCCTTTTATACCGACCCCGGTCTTTCGCATATCTCCCGTCTTTTCCTCTATCCATCACTGGTTTGGTTTTACCAGATGCAAAGGTAGGCAGTCGCACTTGATACGGTGGCTTGAAGTGCATTTCTTGCAAAATTCTTCCTTACCAGGGTAAGAGTAATTTGGCAAGAAAGCCACCACATGAAGTTTTCCCGACAGCCATGTGCCGCATCCGTAAAACCCCAAAGCGGTTCAGGAAGGAAGAGCCGACAAGAGGGAAAATAAGTATTAACGATTTCAAAAAACTAAGATTATGCCTAATCATGTGACAAACCGTTTAGAGATAAACGCAGACCGAGAAACAGTACAAAAAGTAATGAATTTCTTAAAAGGTAAAACAGATGATGACAATACGCCTTGTTACATCGACTTCAACAACATTATTCCTATGCCTGAAGAATTGTTGATAGACAAATGCAGTAGTGGAGATTTGGGTATGAAATATCTCGAAGCAATGCAGCGGAAGCCATTCTATTTTTTATTGGACGATGACGAATTAAGAGCCATTCGATGGATGAAAGGATTGGCGGAAAAAGACAGACAAAAAGCACTGCAACTTGGAGCATCGTATCTGGAAAACAAGAAAAAGTACGGTTATCCTACTTGGTACGAGTGGTCTATAGCCACATGGGGTACAAAATGGAATGCCTATCAGCAAGACTTTGAAGAGCCGAATATTCTTTGGTTCGATACGGCATGGAGTGGCGTGCCACAGCTTATCCAAAAACTTTCCGAAATATTTCCGGATGTGGAATTTCATTACGCCTATGCGGACGAAGACTTAGGTTTCAATACGGGAAGAGGAACAGTCCGCAATGGAAAAATCAACATGACGATACCCGAAGGTGGAAGTAACGAAGCCTTTGAAATCATGTTTTTTGTAAAACCGGGAATGAATGAATATTTTGAACTGACGGACGAAGGTTACAAGTGGATTTCCTAGACATACGGTACAGATAATAACCTCTGCAGGTCCGGGATACATTGGCAATGGATGTGTCCTGGATTCTTTTTGCCGAGATCCCCTTTATATCTTCATGATTCTTTCCCTTTTATCGAAGTGCGTTCCGTATTTTGTACCCAGGATATCCAGCCGGAAAGCAATCCTTTTATAATACTTTAGCTTCCCTGTTTTACTACTTACAACTGTTTCTTGGATATACTCCATGCCGAAAGCCCAGTTATTGTTTCTGCGAAGCTCAATTGTCGGCCACTAGTCCCGGCAAGTACCGCTGACGTTTGCAGCCGGAATATCTTCCTTTCCGACTACGTTGGAGAGCGTATTTCCTGTTGCCTACCAGTTCCGTGTGCAGAAAAATAATCAGCCTTTCAGTACAGGATTGCACCAAAGGGAAAAGCAAAAAACAGTTCAAACTTAAAATTAAAAGCGTATGACATTTAGGTAATTTATGCGAGAAAACGGTTACGGGTTACAGACAACCTTTCGGGAGGACTTCTCAATAGTGCAAATTAAAACTGAGATCAAGAAACAAGGAACAAAAATGTACCTAAAAAGAGCCTATCAATAAAAAATGAAAACAACTGAAAGAAAGAATGCATTTATAAAATGCTGATAAAGCCGATTTATCTATACTTTTTAAATTTTCTTTTCATGTTTAATGTATATTGGAAATATAAATTATGCCGCCCTAAATGAGATACTTTGAGCGGCATAATAATCATTAATTCCCTTGTAAGGCAGATGTTTTCATCAGTTTTTCGGCCATCTGTTGTCAAGCGCAGCGTTGCCCACATTGATCATTTCAGCGGAGAATGTAAGTGCGATAGTCATCGGCACGTCGTTGTTCACGTCAAGAGTTTCCTTGTAGTGTACGATGTAGGCGTTCTTGAACTCGATTTCCTTCATCTTAGCATCCTCTTCAATCTTCTTGTACACGATTTTTCCTTCCACCTGCTTGAACTGGCTGTTCAGCATGGCTTCGATGGTCGCAGTGTCGTCAGTTGATTCGATAACTACCGAAACACGTCCTCCCTGGATGTTTGAGGATGGTTTTCCCTTCGCGTCTGTTGTACGACTGAATTCATACTCAGAGTGCAGTACGTCATACTCTTTTCCTGCAAATTCCAATGTAGCTCTAAATGATGCCATAATTGATAGAATTTAAAAGTTTAACAATAAATTTGAATGACTCCGTTTCCCTTTTCTGAATCCTGCCGTCTTCCGTCAGAAAACAAAAAAAGAGAAAACTTCAAAAACGATCTTTTGAAATTTCCTCCGGTTCTTCCAGACGATTTCTGTTTTATTTATGGAAAAAGAAGAAGAAAAATAAAACATCATCTTTGTTATTCGCAAACATAATCAATTCTCTGATAAAAACAAATTTTTACCATGCGTTTTTAATCTATTTAACAATACTCGGGCAGATATGTCGAATCGTACTCCACAAGTACGGAATGATATGTTCATTTCCCGTCTTCATGTCAGCTACGTTTCCCATACCATGCTATCAGGAGCGAACTTGCTATCAGGCTTGTTATGCCGATAATCCACAGATAAATGTGGTTCTCGCGTTGGTTCTGCTCAATAATCCGTGTCTGATACCTGTTGTATTCTACCAGAGAACTTATCTGTTCTTGCTGTGAGCGGATTAAACCCAGCAATTCCTGATTGATTTCCTGTTGTCCTTTAAGTGACTGGGTCATATTCTTGAAGTTTCGGTTTATGGTGTACTCATCCTTGATATAGCCCATGGTGCTGATTTTAATTTCCTGTATAGAGAGGCTGTCTTGCCTCTCTATGATAGGTGGGGTGATATCTTCCTTTTGGGCATAATGATTGAAGCAGAGTATGCCGATAAGTATGCCGCTCAAAAGAAAGGCTATGAGTGCTATAATGACATAGAACAGATGGTTTTTACGCGCCGTTACGGTTGTATCCGTTCTGACACTCCTTACTTCTGTCTTGTTTTCATTCATTCCTGTGTTCTCTGGCTGTGGACTTGTATCTTGGTTCATTTCCTTTTCCTCCATCGCTTTTCTTTTGCTCATTTCAATAAACTCTCGTTTGTTTATCTGGTACTTGTCACCCTGATATAGGACTACCTCATTTTTTACCAGCCAGTCCAAGGCTTCGCGTACGCTGCGTTCCGTAACTTTGATATTCTGGATGTTCCAGTACACTTCCGAGCAGGTTACCCAAACGGGTTTGACAAGAGATTTTGCATAGAGAATCTCCATAATCTCTTTCTGTAATTGTTCTTTGGTCTGTTCCATATGCTTTTACGGTAATAAATGTTTTGGAATGAAATAATATGTTTCTCCCGCCATTGATACGGTTTCGAATGACTGCTCCGCATACATGCCTTCCAGTATCTTCAGTTTGTCAATTACAGCTGGATAAATGGAATGGAAGCCGTTTTTCTTGCATTTTCTTTTTTTCAATTTGCGGATCTTGAGGTTATAAAGCAACTCTTCTTCTGCGGGAATCCCTGTACGGTAATAAAACAGGTCTGATATTACCGCATTCCTTTTCAGAAGTTTGCGATGGAATGACCGGTTTATACCGCTTCTTTGTTTCCTGTATATCCTGCGCAATATACGAAACTCCTTTTTTTGTATGCTGTCCGTAAATTCAGGGAGCAATCCACGATAGTTCTGCAACAGGTTCTCCAGTTCCTTTTCACTGAAAACATATCCTTCATCATATTTGCAAAGTGATGAATCTGGTATGGAAAGTTTTGTGAAATAAGTGTCTGACACGCTGTTACGGCTTATTCTTTCCATTCGTATGGTATCATTTTTATATACTTTTCTGATAATTTCTTTTAGGTCATTTGTCGGACGGCTTCTTAATGTCCCCAGTTTGCTTTCATGATATTGCAAGGATTCCAGCAGTGTTTCATTTGTCATTTGGATATTCATGTTGATGGAGTCCAGTGCAAGTTCCAATGCTGTGTTGTGAAGGATACCTCTTCCTTTGGGGAATATGATACCTCCTGCTGAAAGGCTCTTGGAGGGTACGTCAAACAAAAAGATATTTGCCTCGTCTGTTTCCACGTTCCGGAAGAGTTCAGGCTTAATCAGCTTGTCATCTACGATATAGTTGGCTATATGGTTCACATATTGCCGTGATAGCTCATCCAGTGTTGACTTGGCTTGCAGGACAAAGTCTTGATAAGGGGTGTCATAGGAGCGGTTTGTCTGTACAAACAGAAAACTGGCTGATTTCTGTCCCGCTCTGGCAATCAGGCTTTCATTTATTTTCAGTTTTTGATTGCTCCCCAATATGATAAACAGATTTTTATCAAAGACATTTCCGTTTATCGTATTCATGATATTGCTCAAAGCGCTGTTTAGTCCTGTATTTCCGCGTGATGACGAAAATTGAATGCTATCAGTCGTAATGAAATCGATCCATTTGGAAAAATCGGAAAGTACTTGGGAGTAACGGTTGCCGGTATTGGATATACATGTGGCAGTGAATCTGTATTGCACATCCGGAGATAATTTCATTTTCATGTTTTGCAGGGTATTGCAAAGCATATTCGCACGTTGCTGCTCATGCTCAAAATAAAGGAAATGGATGTTTACCAGATTATTTTCTTTTTCCATACGTCTGATATCAGAAGAATGGATGTTTCCTCCTTTGATGTTTATCAGATTATTCCATCTGCTGTTCCATACCAGAACTGGAATATTGATATCCGTGTGTCCGGATTCCCACAAACCGGATTGTCGTACATTCCCGGCATAGTCAAACAGTATCCTTGACTGCAGGCTGGCTTCCTGTATCTGAATGGTATCATGCATTTGGGTTAGTCCGGGAATTGAATCGGTATAATCCCCGTCACTCAGCAGGAATGACCTGTTCTGGCCGACTTCTGCAATCAGGTCAGAAGGTACCCATCCGAATACTTTTCGGGAATCATCGTCCAGAGTGGGACAATCAGATACCAGTACGGAGCGTTTGCTTTTGTCGTACTTGTAGGCATAGACGATTTGTCCGCTTAACAGACCTCCTTCCATCTTGTTTTTCAGGAGAGGCTCGCCGAATACACTCAACGTATCCCCTCTGAAATATCTCCCCATGTCAAGCAATCGGTTCGGCTGCGTCAGTCCTACACGGAATTTTACTGGCTGATTGTTTTCTTTATCAATGTAGGCATGGTCAAACATCAGAATATTGTCTGCTGGGATCCATCCGGCATATTCGACCTTCGAAGGTTCTTTGAAATGCCTTTTCTTGGATAACAGGAAGCTGTAAAATACCTTGGGCTTGCCTATAATGTCTTGATCGGCACGGACAAGACTGTAGTTCCCGTTTTCTTCATCAATGATGTAGTATGAGACACCAATTTCCTGCTTTCCTCTTTTACGCTGGAAATAAGCGTCCTCGTATGCCTGGTTACCATTTCTGTCAGAGTAGACAATCAGATTGCTTCTGTCTTTTTTGACTGCAGGATTTTTTTCGGCATCCGGCAGATAGTTGAATATATTTTTTCCTGTTGTTCTGGTTCTGTTCCATGCAGATACTTGCCCTGATACGTGTACGGGCATACTGCATCCGGCCCACACCAGAAATAATATGGCTATGGATTTGTAATATTTCTGTTTCATCTCTCTGTGTAACTTTGGGTTATTTGTATAGTTGATACACAATGAAGTTTGTCGATAAGCACTTCATCAATACGGACGCGTCGTTTGGTATTGCTTTCGAGGAAATGAAGCCCTTGGCAGTAACCGGTAAAGTCATTGTATTTGTCTCCGTTTACTACGACTGCGACCCTGTCCGCAGGAATACAGAAGTATTTGTTCCGCATATAGTTATAGTGTTCGTAATAGACAGAGTGCTGTGAAACGCGTGCGTCTGCAATGGCTTGCAAATGTTTGCGGATGTCGTTCTGTGCCAGCACGAGTGAATCTACTGTGACTATTTCTTCTGCTTTTTCAAAGCGTGGCAGGATTGTTATGTGATGTTTTACAGGATACTGCGTTGTATTCGTTTGCAGTTTTACAGTATATTCTCCCGGATTCTCATAGGTATAGACTACCTGCTGGTCGTATGCATCCACAGTACCGGTCTCTCCAAATTCCCATTGCCAGGAATTCATACCATATCCTTCCGCCGCAAAGACGAGTTCTTCTCCCTGATAGCCTTCAGATACGCCATAGATATGCGGCACAGAATCAATGGCTGCGCGTTCAGTTCCGGATATTACTTTTATGTATTTGTTGATCGTGTAGCTGTTGTCTATTTTTAGTGTCACCAGATATTTGCCCGGGGATTCATAGCTGTATGTCATGTTGCTTTTATCACTTATTGCATCACCGTTTCCCATCTGCCATAGCAGTTTCCTTCCTTTTACGGCAGCTGTATCGTTTATCATAAACTCCAGTTTCTCATTCACCTCGTAATGATAGTTGTCGTTGGAATCAAATACATAAAAGTCAATGTTGCTCAGTTTGGATTTGGAGGGCAACAACAGGATGATGATAATACCTCCTATGGCAAGTATGCCCAAGGCAGTGATGATAATTTTTCTCTTGTTATCCATATTGCTTATAGATTAGCTTTACATTCTTCCAGGTCTTTTTCTATTAGCGCATTGTTGTTTTTCAGGGCATTCAGTTCTTCCTGTATGTCAAACTGGAATCTTAAGGTCTTGGAAGTCAGTGCGCCGAACATGAATCTTGAATTCATTCCGTTTTTGGTATAGATTTCCTGCAGACCGTATATTTTCCCTTTTATTTCATCCATACGCTGTACCTGGTATGCGTTGAAATCCAATGAATCGATTTGGTTCCATATTACCGAGGATTTTTTTGCATGTTCCTTTTGCTCGGTAAATATGGTTTCCGAATGATTGATGTCCTTGATCAGTTCCGAACTTTCTTTCATTGGAACATCAAACACATACTTGCATAGGATGATAAAAGTCAGCACTACGGTAAACACCAGCAATATCGCAAAGCGTACATTGCCCCATATGTTTTCATCTTTTGTCATGGTTTCTTAAGTTTTTCTTTTGTTAACTCCTGATACTTATTTCTGCATTTCTCCAATTGCTCGATATTGGATTCTCTTTTTTTGGCTTCACGGTCAAGGTTATCCATGGAAACCTGTATCTCTTTTATCTGATCGAGCATGACCTTATATACCTCATAGTTCTGCTTGTTGGATGCGAAACCGGTTATTTCATTCTCCATCAGCTGGCGCTTCTTGGTTATCAGGTTTTGCAGATGCTTGTGCTCGCTCGCATTTCGCTTCTTGGTTTTCAGACTGTTCAGTTCACGGAACAGTTCTTCAATCTGGAAGTTGAGTTCCGCCTGTTTTTTGAACACTTCATCGTATTCTGACTTTTTGTTTTCAAGAAGCGCGATACCTCTCTGGGCTGTCACAATCGAGATGCTGCCGCATAAGGCAATGACTAGTAATGTAACAACGAATATGATGGAGAATTTCCACTTGGCGCTTTTGCGCTCTTCTATGTTCATTGCTTCCATAATTCAACTTTTTTTAATTACATGAAAGACCATTTCTTTTTCTTCTCTTCTTGAGGAGAAGCAGTGCTTTCTTCTCCGACTACAATATTTTCTCTCACAAGGCCGATATATTCCAGTTCCCCCATTTTGTGGGACATCCGTTCCAGAAGAGAAAGGAATGCGCCTGAAATATGCAGTGAAGAACTGATATCCGTATGCTCGTATGTAATACCGGCGACTTTTTCAATGCTGTGCATAAAATCTGATGGAGTAATGTTGGTCCACTCGTAATAATATTGCAGCAGCTCCTCACGCATGGTTTCAGACAAGGTCTGTAAGGCGGAAACGAATCCGTTTGCCAATTCATTGACTGCCCGGATAAGAAAAATAGGAGGCTGTTCTTGAGCTATCTGTTCTATAAAAAAGATATGGCTGTTATAAAAACTGCTGAAAGCGTTGCACAGGACAAACGTATTATTGGCCAGCGCATCCCTGCGTTTGTCTGACAGGTTTCGGCTGTATATCGTCCTTATATCTTCCCGTATGTTGTGCAGAATGTGCGTCAGTTGGTTTATGAACGATTTCAAGCCGTCATGATAGACAGATTTCTGTAATGGCGGTATATATTGACGGTTTACAGCAAATGCGTTCCCATGGGATTTTATTTCTCCGATTATCAGAAAGTTCTTGCTGTAGAATGCCTTGTTCGTTTGGCTTTTGGGTATGATATGCATCTTTATGCTCGGCAGTACGTGAGGATGATGCAAGGGTACAACTTCCGGATCTGGTTCACCTATGGGTATCATTTCATAAGGATTTATTGATACAAGAATAAGGAATACATTGTCCTCAATAGCGAGTGGGTTGCTGTCTGGCAATGTCGCTGTCGGTACATAATCTCCATATAATCCTTCATAGAAGATTATTGGAATACCGCCTCTTGTCAGTCCGTTACATTTCTTCAGGCGTACACACAGGGTATCAAGGGATTCTCCGGTTATATCGAATTCAACATTGTCATTTGAGTCGTCAAGAGCCCTCCCGATTCCATAGTTGTAGTCCGTCAGTTGGCCCTCGATACTTCCATATAGAGATTCTATCATGTTATAATAATTCCCGAAGAAATGATCTTTTGTCAACTTTACTCCGTTGACCCAGTTGATCGGTAAATGTTCTATCTTCATATGCTTACTCTTTTGTTGAAGTTAATTTTACTCTTCTGATATATATAGGCCAGTTGTTCCTGATTTTGTTCTGCTTGCTGTCCTTGTGAGGGTCAAGAATCCGTATCAGCAGCGGATAACTGAACCATTTTGTCGTATAGAAAGTCCATCCCACCTTGTAACCGTCTTTTCCTGTTTCGATTCTGTTCTGTGGAAATCTACGGTTCTGGTCTTCTATAAACCAGTTGAACCAGTTACCCAGAGAAATGCCGTCCGGCAGTTTTACAACCAGCGAAGCGTAATTCTTGTCTCCTATCTTGCGGTTGATTTTCACTTTTACGGACTTGAATTCAAAGCTGTCAATATTGTCCCAATAGTTACGGTCGAAAGTCCCGAATTCCAATTCCCACGGAGCATAGATGGGAGGCGGTATAAGCAGAAACAGTTTTCTGCCCAGCATAATCATGTAAGGTACTATGAACCAGAGTACATTCAGCGCTCCCCAAATGGCATACGGAAGATTGCTTATCTTCTCAAATATAAGGTAATATATCCATCCTCCGAGTATGCCTGATACAGACAACAGCAGTATTGTCCCTCCGGTGGATTCTCCAAGTCCGATTGCTTTGAAAGAATCCGATTCTGTGTACTTCCAGAAAATAAAACCCAGTCCGATGTAGCATAGGATTGTCAGAAGAAGTCCGCCCCATACGAATTCATTCCTGAGAAGTCCCAACAGGCAGGGAAGGGCAATTATCAAAGCTGAAATAAGTATGAAGATAATGGCTTTTTTCATACTCAGCTTCCGTTTTAGATTTTTCATGCTGTTCAGGAAAAACAGCATGACCGTTACGAGCAGTGGCGCTAACAGGTATTTAAAGAAAAAAGATAATAACATTTCCATATTCTAACTTTTTTATCTGTTGTTTATAGATTCATATCATATCCCAAGCGGTTTACTCCCAAAATACAGTCAGTATGTCCCTGTATCAGGTGTTTTATATGTATTTCTCTGAATGAAAGTATAAAGAAACTCAGTATCTTTGTTACAATATTGTCGATTCGTGATTGTCCGTTGTAGTCTTCTGAATTTTCAGACTGTCCGAAGACTATGGTTGCTTCCATATCATCACCTTCACATTCCACTTCTCCGTTCAATCCAAGGTTTTCTCCTAGAATACCTTCATTGATAGGCGAATATTGTGAAATGGTAATCACATGTGGTATATACCTGAGCCTGACTTCAAGATTAAGAACAACAGAAAACATCCTTTCAATGGCCGGGAGATTCTCCATGTATTCATCCGAATTGCAAAGAAAAAGGAACAGCTTGTACTTTTGATGGTCAGTGATATCCAATGGTATGCCAAGCATCGTTTCTACAAGATGGTTCAGATTTTCACGCATTGTTGGATTTGAAAAGAAATTCAAATCACGGTCGATGATTTTGACACGTTCCTTGAAGAAGGCTGTATCGAATGGAATAAAAAAAGAAATCAGCTCCTTCTCCTTTTTTTTGTTGTCACGTATCGCATCCACAATTTCCTTGTTGCTCATTCCCGGTGTGCTTATGACAAGGGGATGGAACAGGAGTTCCGGAAGCTGATGATACATACTGTTCCTTGCAAGATGCAGGGCAACAACTTCCTTGTATGAATTTGGCGTAGAAAAATAACGTAAAGAAGCGCTCAGAATGTCTTTGGAGTGGACACGCGGATTCATCCCATGACAAATTATCATGAGAGAATCCAGCAGGTCTTCCTTGAGGATGAACTGCAATTCTTCAAAAAAGACTTCGGCAATGTAATTGTTTGCACTGCTGCGTTTCAGTTCGTTTATTTTTTCTTTCCTGTCTATTGGAGTTCCCATACAAGTTCGTTATTTCTGAGATTGACTACAATATTGTCACCTGGTTTGATTTCTTCCGAAACGATAAGTCTTGATACCGTTTTTTTTATATACGTTCTTATAACTCCTGCTATAGGACGTGCACCGTATTTTGGTGAGAATCCTTTTTGTGAGAGGTATTGGAGTGTCTCTTCCGCCAGTTCAAGGTTGATGTTCTTTTGTTCTAATAGCTGCTTTTTCAATCTTGAAAAATGCAATAGGAAGATTTCCTTTGCCACATTTTCATTTATAGGAGAAAATGGTACCACCTCAGTCAGTCGTCCAAGAAATTCAGGTCTGAAGTATTGGGCCATAACCTCAATAAGTTTTGCAGATGTTGGGGTATGGCCGGCCTGTATCTGATCCACAATCCATTGACTTCCAATGTTGGATGTGAAAATGATTATCGAGTTGGAAAAATCACCTTCTCTACCCAGTTTGTCATGTATCTTACCTTCATCCATCATTTGAAGAAATACATCATATACGCTGGAATGTGCTTTTTCGATTTCATCAAAAAGGACTACGGAATATGGCTTTTGTCTGATTTGTGTCACCAGCAGACCACCTTCTTCGTAGCCGACATATCCCGGAGGTGCTCCATAAAGCAGGGCTGCTGAATGCTCTTCCTTGAATTCGGACATATCAAACCTGATCATGGCAGATTCATTGTCAAAAAGCAGTTCCGCCAATGATTTAGTCAGCTCAGTTTTACCAGTTCCGGTAGGTCCAAGGAAAAAGAAGGAGCCTATGGGCTTTTTGGGGTCACTCAATCCGCTTCGTGATTCGATAATGGCATCAGACAAGGTGGCAATCGCTTTGTCCTGACCTTTGACTCTTTCCCTGAGCTTTGATTCTATACCGAGAAGTCGGTCCTTTTCCCTGGCCTGTATTTTTCCTATAGGAATATTGGTACATTCGGCCACGATTGCTTCAATTTCCGCTGCGGTTACAGTTCCTATGGTGCGGAGTGATAGATTTTCCAGCTCTGTCAGGATTTTATTAATCCAATGGATTTTTAACTCATATTTGTCTTCATCATTCCATGTATAGGTATCTGATAGTTTTGATGTTATGACAGAACCTATTTTATTGAAAATCATCCGGTAAAGCAATTGTAAATCGGAGTTCTGAATTGTTTCTTCTCTATTCTCCTGTAGGCGTTCGAATTCCGCCCGGATATTTTCTATTGTATTTCTTGCATTTTTGTTGCAAAGCCGTACTGCGGCAGAAGTTCTGTCCAAAAGATCAATTGCTGCAGATGGAAGACTGCGTTCCTTGAAATATCGGCGTGATAATTGTATTACATTTGGAATGCATTCTTCAGAAATTTCAAGACCGTAATGGCTTTCTATTTCCTTTTTGTGCAGGTGCAAGGCACACAATAGAGTGGAATAATCCAGCTCTTCCGCATTTATGACAACCAGTTTGCTTTCTATAGATTGCTTTTCTATGTGTTTGCGGTATGCGTCTTTTGTAATAGTGAATATGAGATTGCAGGCTCCTTCACCAATCTGGGCATTGAGAATATTTATCAGAGTTGTCGATTTACCCGCATTACCGTTTTCCAGTAACACCTGGAGGTCGTCTATCACAAGAACTACCTGCTCAATCTGTTTCAGTTTATGTATCAGGGATACTGTCTTTTGGGATATCTCATTTTCCGATGATGTTCCGGCCAGTAATTTGGCTGTATTCATTCCTACAACAGATACCTGTTGCAGCATTTCGTCCTTATTGTAACATATTTCCTTTACAAAGGCATTGATTATGGATGTTTTTCCTATACCGGAATCGCCCATTATCATTATGGCTTTATTTTCTGAGCGTTCCAGGCATTCAAGCATGGTTCTGATTTCTTTGTCCCTACCCACCACCATACTTCCGTTTTTGATGGTCGCTTCTGTCTTCAGATTTTCAGCGTATGGAAACGAGGCCAGTATCTGGTTTTCTTCCCCCTGAAAGGAATAGGCTGGTGTAAGGGCATCATAATATTTTAGAATATCCTCTTCGCTTACCCCGAGTAATTCTATTTGCTGGTGCGAATAGATGACACCTTCTCTGGATATGGCCGTAAACACACAAAGAGCATCAATGTGGTCGCTTCCCAGCTTTATTTTGGAGCGTTCCGCTTCATCCAGAACTTTGGACAGTTCGTCATCCGCACATATTTCGTCAGAGTCACTTTCCGACGATGTGTACATTTCTTTGCGCGTGTCAAACCAATCCATCAGATAGGCAACGTCCTTTTGCATGGATTGTAGGATTTCTTTAAGACCCGTACTTTCTGTCAGCATGGCTAATACCAGATGTGGGACACCGTATGTACTTTGTCGTTCCTGCCGGGCCATTGATTGGGCTAATTTTATGGCAGAAACAAGACTGGGGCTGTAGTCGTTGTTTGTCATAAGAATACAATTTTATAAGATGAATTGTATACGGACTTTTCAGTCAGTTCCTTTTCAAGAAAATGAGCGAAAACGGACAGATCCAAGAAGTCTCTTATATTTTGTTTTAATTTTATCTCAACTTGAACTATGCGGACGAATCCTTTTTTCCTTTCCGGAGAAATGGCAACACCGTCCTTAATCTGTATATTCTCTACATTGTTTCCTATCTTGTGGTAGATATAATTATATATATCCTGCTTTGATACGATTCTGTCTCTGCTGACAAGTCCGTATCTCAGGCTATGTACCAGATTGGATTCTTCGGTATGCACGATTCCGCCTTGAACGGGAGTTCTGAAAACAAGACTTGTCGCATCATATTTCTCCATATTGAACTGTTGGATAAATGCCCTTTCATCAAGTCCGTTAGCCAGTCGTCCTGAAGTAATCCAGAATTTTACTTCCGCACTCGTGGCATTGGGGACTGGTACTGTCAGAGCAAAAATGCGTTGTCTTTTCTCATCCCTGCTTACGCTTTCTACACTTTTCTCTATCTCGGTAAGTTTTGAGAACAACTCTTTCAGTTGCGCTGTCAACAAATCAGGATTTAATGCGGAAAAGGCATTTCCGTCTTCTCTGATCCTTTGCAGAATCTGGCTGATCAGGTCAATGGCACTATCCGAATCAAAGCGTTCCAGGTCACCGAAATACAAGTCAAAAATACCTGTCGGATTTTCTTCAAACTGCTGAAGCCTGTTGGGATACTCCTTTCCTGTATTGTCACAAATGGAGCGTATGTTAAGAAAATAGGCTCCTTTAGGGCATGGAAGGGGGACATAACGCCCGTTGGTTGCAAAATTATGTTGTTTATAAACCAACTTTCTGTTTACTACAGGGTATGTGTTCAGATATATGTTCAGTGAATCAAGGGAATCTTGCGAATTGAACACTTCAGGCAAACGGAGTTTTATCCAAAAGTATCTGTTCTTTATATCTATATCCTGATTTCCCTGATTGGTCTGAGGTATGATTTGTGGTAATGTTTTTAGTGATTTGTCTGCTTCTGCCAGATTGATTTTAATAAAATAATCATTGTAGAAGTCTTTTACTTCCTCAAAATAATGGGCGTTATTGAACGGATCCTCCACTGAAAGACCTGATTGGGATGGCATCTTTTTCCCGTTGGAATCGAAAAAACGGGCCATTTGCAAGAAGGGGACAAAGGAAGTGTCATCTGGCACCAGGCAAAGTGTCATTTCCTGTGTTTCTGCCAGGTGTTCTTCGGCCATATCAAGACCTAGCCAGACAACATACGGTTCTATCTGATCTTTTCGGCTGAGGAATACATTGGAAGCAATATTCCTCTCAGAAATGGTTTTGATAGTATCACCGTGGGCTATGAAATGGAGTCGGGCATTCACCAGAGGATAATTGAAAAGAGGAGTAAAGAATACTTGCACGCTTTCTTTGCCGAAGATAAATTTTTCGGTATAGAAATGGTCCTCTGCATTTAGCATACGGGTCTCGTCATTATTGGGGGCTACAGACATTAATGCGTGAGCCGGAATAGGCAAGGCCCATTTGTTGTCTATAAGTATGCGTGACAGCTGATAAAGCAAACGGGAGTCCGACGCTTTTATTTCCTGATGCAGACGGGCCGTTTCGTACGCGAAGACATCCAATAACAAATCAACCACGGGATCCATGTTGCGTGAGTCATTGACACCCCATAGTTCCATAGCGAATCTCAGAATTCTTTCCTTTATTTCAATATGTCTTTTGTCTGGCATAGTCTTTACTGTTTATTTTATTGTGATAACGGACTTATATAAACAAGCGTGCTGAAATAGAACGGTTGGTCCGTTGAACTTATTTTTCCTCTTACTGTTATTTGAGCTTTTCTGCGTACATGAGTCTCTTTCTTATTCTCATCGTCAATTTCTGATAAAACTACATTCACTGTTACCTCTTTCAAGCGCTGCTCATAGGTTGTTATGGCTTGTAACAAAGATTCCTGAACCTTATTCTCCCAATCGCTGATTTTTACCAATTGACTGAATTCCAGTTCCCATATTACAGAGCCGTAACTTTCTTTACCGGTTACCTCTCCATAGCGTGAGACAATCAGCAACATGATCTGCTGTGCAATGGATTCTTCGTAAGAACATCTTTCTAGCTTCCCGCTTACAGCTGCCTTCAAATCTATTGGTATTTTCAGATAACTCATGTCTTTTAGCTTTTATGTTTATTGCTTGTTTTTCGCAAATATACGGTTTTTTATGGAAAGCCATAAGTTTTCCGATAAGTTTCTTTCTTGTATATTTGACAAAACAGAAATAAATTCGTATATTGCGCCCGATGCATCTTGAGAGAGTATCAAAACTATTTTTTAACATTAAGAAATAAAGAATTATGGGAATGTACAATTATGGAATTGGCGGCAACGAAGTAAAGGTAGATGCGAATGAGTCTATCGCCGAGATTCCTTCCAATCGAACATTGCTTGTCCAGAAACTGACAGATGATGCTCCTTCTGAGCCTGAGTGTATTTACGGTTTGCAGACCATAGAAGATGTGTTTGAGCGTTTTGAACCTACCGTGCAACTGGAGCATATGGATGCAGAAGGTAACGAAGTAAAAGAGGTTATGACATTCAAAGGGCTTGAAGATTTTGGAGCCGGAAAAATTAAGGAGAATAGCGAATTCTTGAGTGAACTGGATATTGAACGTGAACAAAGTATCAAGATTGCCCGCCAGCTTTCTTCAAACAAGGCTCTTCAAAAAGTGATTGAAAACCCCGCTTTGAGGGAAGCCTTGGCTGAAGTTCTGGAAGCCTCTATTCAAGAGATTAATGAAGCTCAACCTAAGTCTAAAATTTAAATTTGGGATTTATGAAACCTGATAATGAACAGAAACTACAACAACAGACTGCAACGGCTACTTCTGTACAAACTACTTCTCAAGGTAAAGCCGCTCCGGTTTCCGCAATAGACCGGCTGAAAGAATTCGGTGGATTTTCATTTTTGGAAAATATTATTGACGGGTATTCAAATATGAATCCCAATAGGAAGGCTCGTCGGAATATTTTCTTGACTGATAGGCAATGGGATGCTGAACGTAAGGCGCTCGTCAGACGTTTGGATGTATGGGTGGATTTGCTTCGCAACAATACCACCACCGAGCAAATGCGGGATAAGGCTAAGGAAACGGCTCTTCAGGCTGAAGAGCTGTTGAATAAGAATCTGAAAGCGGCATTGGCTCGCACCCATGATTTGGAACAGGCCTATCGTTCCGTTGCATATTTCTATAAAAACACGGAAAGTGATAAGGTCAAGAATGTTACAATTGTTAATGCCAGTATGGAACAGTTGCGTGATTTGGATAATACTGTTTTTGCTGACTATATCAACAAAGAATTGAAACAGAATTTCGACCGTTTGGATTTACGCCGTAATTATTCTTTGCTTGTTGTGCCTGGTTATTTGGGTTCTAATGCTATTTTGGACAAATGGTCTAAGATGGCTTATGACAACAAGGCGTTTCTTATTACAGACTTCCAGGACTTGGAGTCTCCCGATGATGTAATTGATATATTCTTTAATGCAGATCACACAAGTGGTGATGCTTTCAAGTCAAATACAGTGATGACATGTAACTGGCTGCTTGGCCGTGCAAAGGAGGATTCCGTAGGAGAAGAAGAGAATCTTTATGTTCCGCCATCAACAGCACTTGCCGGTAAAATCTATGGGACATTGATGTCTCAGGTTGTTGCCGGAAAGAAATTTGGAGGACTCAATGAAGTTGAAAGTGTTCGTTTTGACTTGAAGCGTAGTGAAATCTCTGAACTTGAACGGATGGGACTTGTTCCGATGGTTAATGAATATAGCAAAGTAATGGCTTTCTCTGCCAAAACTTTGTTCAATGGAGATAACCTCGGTTTGCAGACTTATTCTGTTGTACGTGTGTTCGACTATATTACGAAAGTATTGTTTGACTTCCTCAACCGTCGTGCATTTGAAAACTGGAACACTCGTACAGAAGCGGATTTACGCTCTCAGATTGTAAAGTTTCTGGATAGTGTAATGGGGCCCAACAAACTTATCGAACGCTTTAAGGTGGTGAAGATTGAACAGGATCCGAACCAGAAAGACCGTATCTTGTTGGATATACATATTACACCGTTCTTCCCTGCTAAGAGTTTCGTCATTCAGCTTGCCGGTCACAAAGGTGACGGCCCGGAAGAAGCTGTTTGGGAAAGTGAATACAAGCAAGAGTAAATTATTCTTTTACCAGCAAGCAATATGCCCTTTTTTGAGAAGGGCTTATTGCTTGCTGTCTTTTTTTATACAATAGTTTTATGAATAATATTGAGAATTTGGGTTTAGTACCTTATCTTAATTCACAATTGGTTTCGGCATGGCGTATGGCTGCTGATAGTGCAAGATATGCAGAAAGGCCAGAACAATATTTGTGTAGAACGATAAATATGTCTCTCAAAACAAACCCGCAAACGAAGGTTGAATTGGATCTATTTGCCCAAGAAGCAATGAAACAGTTGCATTCAAACTCAATGTTGTTAAGGGAGAATGGAATTCCTACAGAAAACAATTCTTCTTTCATTGACAATTCTTTAAATGTAGGAGGTAAAATTGTTAGTGGTGCAGGATTTTATGCCGGTTATAAACAGTACGACCTTTACATTGAAGCCAAGTGGAATAATGGTGTGGGAAAATGGAAAGGAAAAAACGGCGTGTGGTATATGGAAAAAGTCGAAGGGAAAAAGGATTTCTTTGGAAATCAATATACCGGTGCAAGAAAAGATATTATTGCAGAAGCTTCGAAATATAAAAAAGTTGGAAACACTTTATTTGTGATTGGAACTTTTCTTTCTTTTACACAAATGGGGGTTGCTCTATATAAAGGTAATACATCTGGTGCATTTAAAGCTGGTGCTGATATATTAGTTGGTGTTATAGCTTCATATGGTGGTCCGGTAGGATGGGCTATTAGCGGCATTTATATGCTTTTGGATTTGGCTGGAGCATTTGATCCAAGGTATACAAAGTGTGTATCACCTTATGCTAATAACCCTCATGTTCATTTGCGGGATAAGACCTATGTTAAACCTCCTGTTATGCCTACATATCTATCCCGAAGAGTGCCATCAGCTCCTGCCAACAATGCTGTATTCAGACAAGGTTATAAAAGATACTGATATGAATGTTTGGAAATATACCTATATAAAGTTTTATCAATTCCGGCGGGAGACACTTGCAGGAGATTATACGGCAATGTTGTTTATTGTAGAGCTTGACTTTTGCGTATATTCGGGGATTGTATTTTTGATAGATGGATTAACAGGTTATAATTTAATTCCTTGCTACGGGCTTTTGTATGTACTTATTTTACTTGGTGGAGGTTTTATTCTTTGGATGATTCGTAATCATTCCTTGCGTAAAAATGGGGCTTTTGAACGTATAAAAAAAGAGGTGGAGGAAGAACCCAGAAAGTTTTTGTGGGGAACACTCTCGCTGCTGTTTGTTTTATTTACGCTTGCATTTGTAGCCTTGTCAATGTACCTGTGGTCGCAAAAGATGATACCGGTTTTAGTCTCATTATGATGAATATTTCTTTTTCATTCTTAATGAAAGATATTCCATATTCTTCTCAATGTATAGTTTTCAAATATGCTCAAGGAAATTTCATACTGGACATATTATTTCTTTTTGAAACGGAAATATCTAAAGGATGGTGGACATAAATCAGACTCTGTTATGTTTATATCAGTTTGTTTATTTTTTAATTTTGCTTCTATAATTCAAATAATAGAATATTATGCCCATTTTACATTGCCAAGGTTTCCTATTACAACAAAATGGGAGTTGTCATCTTGGATATATGCGATAATTATATTAACTCCATTTATATTTTTTGTATATAATAGATATTTTAAACAGGAAAAGTTACAGGCTCTTCTTGAAGAGTATTCTAGAAAATCAGAAATTCGATTGTTGATAGGCCGGTGTCTTTTCTTTGCCTATTGTATTTTTACATGGATTGGTTCATATGTAATTTTAGCATATTTTCATCATTGAACTATATTGAAAGTATTTAATCTCTATTTATAATAGAAAATGGTGTATGAAGTTCTATAATTCATATGCCATTTTTTATTAAAATAGGTATGATATTCTTTCCCTTATTTCTCTGAGATAATTTCCATTTTACTCCGAACGTTCCTTTTTCTGTTCTAGACTCCGTACTAATTGTATCTCATCTTTATTTTGCTCTTTTGGCGTTATTGTCGGCTGGATTTTATTATGCAAAGGTACAGCTTAGGGTGTACAACATGTACCGCTTTGCTAATTGACATCATATTTTTTCAGAAATCTTCCGCAAATCATAGATTTGGGTATTCTATAAAAGTATTCCTTCATTTACATGTCTAATCACCCTTTTTCGCTGTAATCCTGGGCATATAAAATTTTCCTGACAATGAAGCCATTAGAGTTTCAAAAGAAGGGAAAAAGAGATGTTTAACGAATTAAAAATTTAGAATTATGCCAAATTGGTGCAGCAGTTCGTATGTCATTGAAGGTGACAAGAAAGAGGTTAAGAAACTTTATGGTATTATGCATGGACTCGAAAAAAGGAAAACACCAGCCGTTGAAAACGGATTCGGGACAGCGTGGTTAGGATGTCTGGTAAACGCTCTTGGAGCTGATTGGAATAAAGTCTATTGCAGAGGAGACTGGAGCAATCTTGAAATGGAGCAAGATACTTTGAAATTCTCGACAGAAACAGCATGGGGGCCTTGTAATGAAGTCTTTGACCTGATACAGCAAAAGTTCCCTTCATTGAGTTATTATTATCTGAGCGAAGAGCCAGGTATGGGAGTGTTTCAGACAAATGATAAGGAGGGCAAGTATTTTACGGATAAATTTCGTGCCGATATTTGTACTCCAGAAGAAGAGTACCAGTGCGAATATTTTGAAAATAAGCCAAGTATGTTCAAATGGTTGGAAGAGATATTCGGTCAGCCAGTCACTTCGGATGAAGATATTGAAAAATTAACTGATGAATGGGAGAATGCCAATGAGAATGCGTTTTGCAACATTGATGAATTTATAGTGATAGAATAGAAATTGGTGAAGCAGGGTTATGAACACTAGCATGACTCTGCTTCTTGTTCTTTACAACATAGCCTTTATACCCTTTTTATTACCGGCCTGTACGGATTTTCTTTTCCCCTCTTTTATTTACCGCTTATAAGTATTCTGCTCATGCTTTTACGCAGCCATCGGCCAATCCTTGCTGCTGAATTTTATGATGCAAATTTACAGCATCGGGACGGACATCAAGTACCGCTCTGCTAATTTGCTTCTGAATTTGTCGGCAGCCTTCCGCAAATCACAGATTGGGGTATTCCGTCAAATTCGTCTGCCATTTACTTGTTTTTACCATCCATTGAATGCTGTCTGGGTTGCATATAAAATTTCCTCTTGCAAGGAAGCCGAAAAGCTTCTACAAGAGGGAAAAAACACAGTCTAACAATTAATTTTTGTATTATGCACAGCAAGATTTTTCAGATTACCCAGACAAGGGTTGATGAGGACAGTTATTTGAATGAAGAGACTCTTATGCAAGGTGAAGGCAGTTTTTTTGACTATTGTGGAGAAATTGATGAGGAGGAACGCCAGTTACATATAGAAAACTTGGTGAATGAGGTATTGCCAAAAGGTATGTTCGAGCTCGTTTCTGAAAACACAATACGCTATTTGGGAGGTGCGGAAGAGTGGAAAAAGAATTTTATCGCAGGTATTCGTCTAAGGGTCGAGGCTGTGACTCCCGACAAAATACAGGATTGGATTGGCCCGGTCTATCAGCTTGAAAAGTTCCTGAAAGACCCTTTGGAAACTGGATATTGGTTTTATACTGACGAGAATGGCGTACAGTCCTATGCGGAGCAATCTTATGAATTCTTGCGTGAAGTTTGCGCTCTTGAGCCAGGTACTTTGCTTTATATCGGGGGTGTCATCGATTATCATTTCTGATTTTTGTCATGTAGGTAGCTTGCTGGTGTCCATTGCCGGCAGGCTGCATCATGTACATTGATAAGAGAAATACAGCCTTTTTTATTGTCGCTTCCCTTTTTTATCTTTCATTCTTCTGTTCGTCCTTTTCTACATCTTTAAGAAATCTCTGATTTGGCACTAAGCTCGCGTCATTTTGTTTTTTACTCAGCAAATGTACGGCGGATGGAATGGCCATCCAAGTACCGCTCCGCTACATCGTCGAATTTTTCCGAAACTTTCCGGAATCACAGATTACGGTATTTCATAAAATTTCATCCTCTGTTCCTTGTTCCCATTCTTTTTTCCGCCGTGATGTTCGCACGTAAATCAACCTTACGGCGAGTCTAAAGGCTCAAGTTAAGGGAAATAAATAAACTTAATAAATATTTGGATTATGGGAAAATATGATTTTATCAAGGAAGGAAATGTTTTGTTCTGGCATGACCCCGACAATGGACTCTCTGACGGAGTTTATCAGGTTGTTTCTGTTCCGGAGGTTATAGAGGACGATAGTATTATTCTTATTGCAGCTTCAGGCTCTGAAGCGGAGGTTTATCCCACTGAACTTTCTCCGATAAATTCAGGCAGAAGTTACAAGGAAGCATTCTTACGTTGGAAGGCTGAGCGTAAGGCAAACGGAAAGGTGTTTTATGACAGGCTTTCAGAGGTAATGGATACGGACTGCAATATGAAAGTCGGTGATAAGGTTATTTTCACAAATGATGCCGGTCTTGTGTACGGGCCTTATGAGGTGCTTGCTTTTGATATGCCTGATAATGACAGAGGGCGATGCGTATATATCGACCACGACAGCTATTGGCTTTCTGAAAGTCCCGACGATTTGCTGCTCGTTCAAAAAAAGGAGTACGTGATGACAAAGGATGACAAGTATCTATGGCGTTTATGTAAAAACATTATTGCAGGGCGTTTCAATTGGCGCAGGTACTGCAGTCAGCAGAGTTATTACGGTCGTGAAATCTGTGTGACACCGCTTTTCTGTTCCTATGGACAGATTGGTTACACTGTAAACTTCCCTTATTCAAGAATGCCGGATGTGGAATACGATTGGGACATGAGAGAACTCACAATCGACGAAATGGACTATCGGAAATATTTTGAACAGGAGCAGGATTGAAAACAGAGGGGCGGGAAAATGCTCCCGTCCCTCTGTTTTACGATTCCCTGTTTTATCTTCTGAATCCGCTTCGTTCCATTTCTTCCTCTTCTCTGCATTCTTCCATAAGTCCCAGTTTTTCATTCACTTCCGTCAGGTTGTCATCCAGCGACTTATCATGATTATACTCGAAGCTGTGCTGTACCGCCAGTCCTGCATTGGTTACAGAGCCTACGTCCAATGTGTCTTTTTCCCTGTTATAGCTGATATACAGCACTTCGCCATTGGGCATTTCAAAGGCCGGAATATTCTTTTGTGATATTTCCGCAAATTGTTCTGCTACCATAGTTTTTGCCACCTCTTTCACGTCATTGCTGGCTCTGCCTATACCATACCTACGGATATGGTCGCGAACTTCCTGTTCGGTGTATTTCAGCATCACGTCAAAGGTTCCGCCTACACTGCCATTATAAACTACAGCAAAATTCTCGTCCTCAATCAGCAGGTCATCGCCACGATTCTGTAATGGTGAGGCATATGTGTACTGTTCATCCATGCCGTTACCGTCATAATACTCTTTGGCGAGAGCAAGCAGACCATTATAGTCGCCCTTGTCCTTCAGCTCTTCCAATTGCCTGGTATCATCGGACATTTGCAGATAGGCTACAGATGCATAATACATCTTTTCCTTTGGTGCTTCAGCTTGTTGCTCCTTTTCGGCTTTTTCAATTTCTATATCCCTGGCAATCTGGTCTATCTTCTGCGTAATCATGGATGATGCTTTCTTCACATCCATAAGTACGGTCTTAATGTACTGGGGCGACTCCTTCAGATTATCCAGCCACGATTTCAGATACGGACAACTGTCCTCTTTTATATGTTTAACCATGCCGTAGCGTTGTGAGATCAGTGCACCGCACAATTCGGCCACAAGTTCTTCATCGCTATACTCCTTTGAACCGAAAGAGGTCGGTTTGAAACGGTTTAGTACACCTTCCGCACCAGTTGAATGCCCCATTTCATGGAACAGTGTTCCATAGAATGCTTCCCCGTCCTTGAACTGCACCTTCTCCGGTACGGTGATTTCATTCTTGCTTATTGAATAGAAGGCATCATCCTGATGTTTCACGTTGATGGGGCAGATCCACAGATTGTCGCGTATCATCCTGTCCGCCGGTTCGAAGCTGAACATTTCGCCTTCATGAACAAATGGGCGGCCGTTTTCCTTTTCCAGTTTTTCCCACAGTTCCGGACGTGCTTCTTTCAGATTCGTCTGGGCGACGTTGAACACACGGAAAACCTGCATTTTGGGATACACATTATACTGTTCCTTCTCATCGTTCGACAGATTCTTGTAATCATCATACTTGATCTTCTCCTTAGTTTCCTTGTGGATACAGGTGAAGGTAGTCAGCATGACGGGAAACGATTTCTCACCTTTCAGTACCGAAACCCTCGGCAGTTCCTCGCCGTCCTTGCCCGGCTTGTTCAGTCTCTGCACGCAATCGAAGGTGCAGAACCTCGGAATAGTATATCCTTCCTTTTCGCAGTGCAGCATGAGCATCAGCGCATTCATACCATTGTATTCACGGCCGGAAAGATTACGGGGCCACTGGAGTGCCCCCTCGGTGAACCAGGGCTTCTTCCAGTCCTTACCGATGGTCTCCAGCTTTTCAATCATCATTTCAGCGAACAGGTCAAGAGCCTTGTCTTCGCTGTTGGGGCCGTCTGTATTGCGTTTCCTGTAACTTGCCATATCATCGTCAGTTATTGTTTGGTGTCGGTACATACTGGTTTACCTCCTGACAACGGCATGTAATATCAACCTTGCCGTTATACCAGGACAAATCAATTTCACCTTTTGCCTCTATCTTGGTAGAAGGCTGTAACCATGCTTCTCGTTGCTTGTCAAAGCAAAAGAATCTTACCCACAAGTATTCGAAATTCTCATTTACCTTTTCTGCGCTGAAAGCTGAAAAGCTGAAGAACGGTTTGCCGTTTTTGTCAGTTCGTTCATCAACTGTTTTTCCCACTTTGCCGCGGAATGTGAGTTCACCCTGCAGGCTGTCTGTGTCGCCTGCTCCGGCTGGTACTATACTTTCTGCCGACAGGTTGAAGTACGTTTTGTCACCCCTGTGCTTCGGTACCAGTATGCCTGTTACCTTTACACGCATACCGTTTCGCAGACGCGCTGCTTCTTCCTGTGTTCCGTCCATGCTGACGCTGATTTCCACTGCTCCGCCCTGGCCGTCCTTTCCCTGAATGGTGGTCTGTACGGTCATACTGACAAACTGTTTCCCTTCTTTCCCGTTTCTGAGGATGGCATCACGGCTGATTAAGCCGCATACCGTTACATTGCATTTGATCATAAAGTGTCTTGTTTATTAGTGTTACATGTCCACAGACCATGTATGTGCTGAATGCTGAATATTGATGTTGAATGCTGAAAATGGTGCTGCCTAATCGGGGGCACGTATTTTTATATAGACTATCCATACGGCGATGGCCACCTGTACGGCTACGATGACAGCCGTACCGATCCAGCCGACCAGCCTTTGGCATACCATAATATGCATTGCCAGTGCGGATAGTCCGAGTAAACATCTGCTTATTGTTATCACCACGCGTTTTGTCATGTCTGTTATGTGTTAGTCATATCTATCTTTTCATGGTTTCCGCCTGTGTCTGCTGTTGCGACATGACTTGCTCGAAATTCCTGGAGGCGGCTTCCGAAAGAATCACGGTATTCAGCAGTCCGGTCACCCGCATCCTTTTGCTTTCTTCTGAAAGCTCGTTGCTGTTTAATACTACAGACAGTCGGCTCAACTCGGCTGATGTCAGTTCTCGGGATATTTTCAGTTCCCCGTTATCCGCTTTCAGGATGGCCTTGCCGTTTTCTTCTATGCTCAGTTCGCAAGTTTTCATGCCCGGCATCAGGGATGTCAGGTCAATCCTGCGCCTATCCATAGCAGCAGAAATTGCGGCATTCTGTTCTTCTTCACTCTTCGCATCTATCTGTGCAGCCAAAAGCATCAGGGAAGTGAAAGCGGTCATAGCCATCTCTACGATGGGATCATTGCAACCCGATATGCCGACACCGCTATCCTCCGAGGACAGCAGTTTTTTCATCCAGGCATCGGGTGCCATGGTCTTGTCTGTGTTCATGTTCTCGTTATCCCTATACTTGGCCAAGAGGTCACTTCCGTTGTACATCACCTGCTGTTTGATATTTCCTTTCTGGGCAATCTCTGCCAGATAGGCTGCCGGATCCACCTCGCGTTTCGTCCCGTCGCTGTATATGTTTGTCACTCCGAAATGCAGATGCTCGCCGGTTGTTCTGCTTCCCGTATTGCCGGAAGTACCGAGTCGTTGTCCTGCATTTACGCTGTCACCGGCTTTTACGGTAATGTCGCTCAGGTGCATGTAGGTACATTGTACCTTGTTACCGTCCGGTCTGCTGTATTCTACTGTTACCGTCTTTCCCCCTGCGGAGTTCACATTATTGTTCACCGACACTACTTTTCCACCATTTTCCGTTGCCAGTACTGCATCGCTCTTGCATCGTATATCAAGTCCTTTGTGCATCTGCTGCTTCTCTTTGTTCATCGGATCCTGACGCATACCGAATGCCGATGTTACAAAGAGAAACTCCTTGCGTTCCACTGGAAACGAATACTCTTCTGCCATTCCTGCTTTTTCCTCGCTGCGCAAAGGATTCTGTTCTATCCCGAATGTTTTTCCATGTGCGGCCATTTCCTGCATGACCTGACGGTCGTATTTGTCAAGACCATTCTGTTCAATGATTTTCTGTAGTGTAGCTGCGTAGTTTCCTCCGGTTGCATATCCGGCTTTTGCTATGCCTTCTGTCCATCCTTTATAATCATCCGGGTTGAGTTTGAAACACTCGGCATAGCGGCTGTTCTCTTTCAAGAACCTGGAATGATGTTCGAATGATTCGCCTACATTGTCATAGCTGCAGAATTTTTCATTAGGTTTGTCGTCCGTGTATAGACCATAACGGCCACCCTGCGCAATCCAGTCAGGCGTAGCCTTGATCCCGAAGTGGTTGTTCTCGTTCAGTGCCAGTCGGCTCTGTCCGTTACTGCTCTCCAGAATACCCTGGGCAAGTGTTACGGATGCAGGAATGCCGTAGCGGCGCATCTGCTCCATGGCATACTCTGCATACTTGTCTGCATATTCCTTATTTTTACCTGCCATATTCTTATCTCTTTAATATTGTACGTCGTTCATTGTCATTCATTTCTTCTGCCGTTTGTTTCTCTTCGTCCTGTCGGGTTATCTCGGTAGGGTTTATGACACTTACGGACAATCCCGTTTTTTTCAATTCCGTTATATACTGTTCGGTTTCCTTGATGTCAGCATCGAACATCGGAATGAGTTTTTGCGAATTGTACTCCGGACGTTCCCCCTTGCTTTGAGGGAGGCCTAATTCTCTTGCCATGGTTTCCGCATCGTTCATATAAGCATAATATTTGCCTTCATGCCTGAATAGGGCTATGGCTTCAGGTTGTTGGGCCTTAAATTCCATGCAGGCTGTCAGAAACCGCTCAGGCAGTTTGTCTGTCAGCTGGGCAGACTGGGTTCTTGGTCTGCTGCTTCTTGCTTTCTCCATTTCCGGTGCGTCACAGATGACTACACGTTCTCCGGCCCTGATCAGCTTGGGCAGGTAGTCGTCCAGTTTGTGGTAAGGAAACTCTGCCGATTGTGCAAATCCCCGTTCACCTCCTTCCGAAAGCTTTTGTATGGTAACTCCCAGTATGCTGGCTCCCTTTTCGGCATCATCATTGTACATACGGTAAAAGTCACCTTTCCGTACCAATTGCAGGGCATCAGGATGTTTTGCCTTTATCCTGTCCCAGGACTCCCGCTGTGCAGACGTTTCATTCTGTACCGTCTTTTCTGCACTGTCTTTTGTGGTCTCGGCAGTCTGCTGTCTTTCGGCATCCTTTTCCTGTTTCTCTCCGGCATGTTCATCCTGTGTCTGTCCCTGTTGCAGTATGTCTGCAAACAGCGTTGCGGCAAGATTGCGTTTATACTCGTTCTTGTCCTCTGCCAGCCACATGCGTTGCCACTGCTGCGGAGTCAGGCTTCTCGGCTGCATACGGTTACCGTCTATGGTAGCCGCACACTGGATACCGTCTTTCTTCGTCTTGAATACGCAGACTCTCTGTATGCGGTTCAGGTCTATGTCCCTGGTCTCTGTGCTGAACAGATCAACCTTCAGGTCTGGTTTAATCTCAGCCAGCGCATAATACTTGTGTGCCAGTTCCATGCGTACCTTGTCAATGTCATCCATTGCCTGTTTCAGCGTGGTGAAGAAACGGTTTACGTCCTCCTTGTCCGGATAAACGCTGTATCCCGGTTCGTTCTCCGGTTTCAGATATAGGGCCCAGCGGTTCTTGTCGTCCTGCACCATCTGTATCTTGTCAAAGCATTTTTCATTGGCTTGTTTTACGGCTGAAGTAACGTCCAGCGTAGAGAGTACTTCCATTGTCCAGTTCTTCAGACGGGCCAGCGATACCTGTTTTTCTGCGAAATACGCATCATCGGGTCGGTAGCCCAAGGCACCGTCCGGATTGAAGAAACGCACGTTTTCTATACCTTCCAGTCGCAAGGCACGTTCGATACGAGCCTTGTTCATGCCCGGCACCTCATTATCCACTTCCGTAGAAGCTCCTGCGGGCAGTACCACGTCGGCCTTCTTGCCCTGACGGTCTATGACAAGCACGATGTTCTTGTCTTCCTTGCTTGGGTATCTGCTGATTTCATCTGCTACAAAGTAGTGCTTCGGGAGCTGGTCGCGCAGGTCGGTTGTCTTTTGTCTGTTGCGCAAGGTGGCATATTCTATTTTTTCGCCTTTTTCCGCTTTGTGAATCACCTCAAGGGCATTGTTCACGTCACTTTCCAATGCGTCAATCAGGATAGGATTCTCCTTGAGTTCCCTGTTCCAGTAGTCCACCATCTTCCTGCTTTCTTCCGTCAGGCGTGCAGGCAGGCCAAGTTCAAGCATCTTGATTCCGGATGCTATCTCTACCACCAGCCTTTCCTGTTTCAATGCATCTTCCGAAGGTGGCATACCGTTTTTCATCACCATACCTTCGCGTGCAAGCCTCTGCTGATGTCCGGTGGCACTCACTATCTGTCTCAAAGCTTCCTGTACATAGTCATGGTAATGCTTGAACTCTCGCTGGCGGGGCATATACACCGCATCACGGTCTGTCTCATAGTGAGGCATACCGCTTCCGTCCGAACGTACAGGAACAAGATTGTCCCGCATTTTCAGCAGGAAGTCGTTGAATCGGATGTGCAGTTTGCGTTCATCGGATTCCGAATATCCATTCTCTGTAATCCCGCCGTCTGTTTTCAGTGCTATGTCATATCCTCTTTCGTCCACATAAGGGAATGTCGTCTGATCGATGTTGAACAGTGTTCGAATCTCCCTGTTGTGAATGCCTTTGTACTGTTCCTTCATTTCCGGCTCCAACAGGAGATAATCCCGTCGGGTGATGATGTCCTCCGGATTGTTGCGGTTCACGTAGCGGTTCCAGTTGTAGTAGAGAAACGGCACACCCTGCTCATGTTCCCTTACCGATGTACCCCGTGCCTTGGCATCAGTGTACAGGGTAAACAGATTTGTCTTGCATCCTTTGCTGTCCGAATGCAGAGCCATAAACAAGGCGTTGAACGGACTGGCCGAAACTCCTTGCGGATAGAGTCTCGGATAGTGTTTGCCGGCAGCATTGAGCCAGTGACCGTCGGCTTCCGAAGCGCCACTCAATGCTGATGAAAGCAGTTCTATTTGCTTTTGTGCGGCATTCTTCTCTATTTGCGACTTTTCTTTCATATTTGGATGTGTTTGTGTTGTTTATTTTTTTGTAGTTCTTACTGGATACCTCTGCTTCTGGCCGCAGTTTCCTGTTGTCCGCTGTCGTAGTTTTCCGCAGCCATCTGACGCAGCCTGTCGCTTTGGGCAAGAATGGCATTGGCCAGTGTGTTCAGGGGCACTGCGCCGCTACGATAGGCATCCGCTACTGTCGGACTGATCTGTATGGTACAGGGAACACGGTCTATCGTGGCAATCAGCGTGCAGCCCTGCAATACCGGATTTACGATACGTGGATTCAATGGTTCGTCCGCATAGCGTTTGTATTGTACGTTTCCGCTTTCTCTACGTGGATATCCGTCAACTTCGCTCTGTTGATTTGACAGTGCTTCCTTGCCGGCCTTGTTCAGCAGATTTGCACCGCCAAGTCCCATGAGCAGCATCTTCAGCAGCGGGTTCCGGACAAACAGTCCTGCTACGATACTGGCTATCGGCAAAAGGTTGTCCTTCAGTCCGAGGGATTTCGTCTTGCCCGTAAAGAGCCCCAGCAGCATATCCGGCAGCATGGCTATGATATAACCCAGGTTACCGGCCACTTTTCCCATTCCATCAAGACCGAATGAGCGCAAAAGCCCGTCCCAGCCGTTTGTATTGGTATGTTCCGCTTGTTCTTCCGTTTCTTCCCGCGTACCGACGGCAGCTTCGTCGTCTTTGACATTTTGTCCGTTGTATCCGCTTGTCGGTGTTTCCGTATTTTTCATTGTCTGTTCCCTTACTTCGCTTTCCGTGTTGTCCTTCAGCATTTCCTGTTCTTTCAGATAGGCATCCTCATATCCGGGAGCTACTACCAGCGGAACATCTTTGTACTGCTCTTTGCGTTCTTTTCCCGGCATACTGTAGTTCTTCATCCATGCCGGCTTTTCATTTTCTTTCTTGCTCCAATCCATAAAACTGAAATTGATGACAGGTATTTTATTTCTCAGCTGTCCGTTGACTTGGGCAATAAGTTTATTGTCCTTGGCTGGAATCATGGTCGCTTCTTTGCGGAACATATCAAATACATTGTTCTCCTTTCCGAACACACCTTTGCTGATACATTCCTCTACGGATTGTTCCCGGGGAGTTTCAGGCACAAGACTGTCAGCTGCAGCGGTCAGTACCACATCCACACCCACGAATCTGGCAAGCGAAGCCCACGATCCGGCACCTCCCAGCATTATGGCATCTGCCGAAGCACCCAGTACATTTCCGGCACCTTTTTCCAGCGTACAGGGATGATAGGCTGCCTCGCTGCGTGATTCAATCTCTTCTGCCAGTGGCGAACGTCCCAGTGACTGTGCCAGTCCCAGCAGACTCGATTGTCCGGCCTTTCGGATAATGTACTCGGCCGATGACTTGGGTATCCGGTCATTCACCAGTTTGTCCACCATCAGCCGGTCCAAGCGGTAATCCAGATAGGCATACGCCAGGTCGCATCCCAGTTTTTCCGAAAGGGCATCATAACGTTCACGTCCTATTTCAGCCACTACGGTTTCGCGCCACTGCCCGGCCATACAGGCCAGGTCACGCTGGATATCATCCGAGGCCAGGATGCGTTCCTTACACATTCCTATATACTCTTCCGTAGTCTTTGAGTTCCATTCGCCCGTCAGTTTGAGTGTCTGGTACGGGTCTCCTAAAGGTTGTCCCGCAGTCGCCATCATACTGAGAATACCGCTGGCAGAGGTAGAGTATTCTTTCATTTCCTCCACCTGCTTACTGTTGAGAAAAGCCTGTGTTTCATTTATTACCGGTACCAGGTAACAGCGGAAATAACTGCCCGTGAGAGCCTCCATTTCCGCAAACCGTCTGCTATTGATTCCGTCCATATCTTGTCATTGTTTCGCTATACCATGTTTATCTGTTTGAGCAGTTGCTCCTTGGTCTGCTCGATGGCATGGTGATATACTTCCATCTGTCTTGGAAAATATTCTTCCAGCCATTTGTCCTTCTCTATGTTGTCCTGTAGGAAACGAACTGCCTGTTCACGTTCTATTTCCACCGAAGCTTCTCCTTCATCATGGTTGTTGAACCATGCCTTTGTCCACCAGCGTATGCCGAACCTGTCAGGATATACAGAAACTATTCTCGGGATGTCGAAACTCTGGATATCTATATCCAGACCCGCCAGCGGATCGATTACTCCTCCGCTGGCTACTGCTTCGTTACGGAGTTTTTTTTTAAGCCCTCATCAGTCGTACTCAGAAATATTTCGTGTCTGAGTGCCAGATAGTTCAGGAAATCCCCGATAAGCAGGTTCTGTACCTTGCCGGCCAGTGGAAGGGCTCTGTGTCCGAGTCCCAGAGGATTGGCCAGGCTGGGCATTCTCTCATAGAAATACTCCTTTACGGCTCCCATGGTGAACAGATGACGCAGGCTCTGTTCCGTATGCTCCGGTAGTGTATATGCACCTGATCTCAGGTCATCCATATAAAGGGGAAGGAAGCGGAGCATCAGTTTTTCTATTTCCTCTCTGTCATTCTCATAGTCGGTAGCTACGGTCATTCCTTCCTCGTCAAAGTCTGCCGCGCTGCCGGTTGCCTGTCTGGCTGCCCTGATGTTTCCGTACAGCATGGTCAGAAATTCTAGCGGATTCAGTTCTTCTCCCTTAAAGCGGGTTTCCAGATGCAGCAGGTCGCCGCTTAGTGCCACTGTCTGTCCGGCTTTTACACGCTGTCCGAACTGCGCGAAAACATTCGACAGATGCCCGTAGGTCACTTCATAACCCCCATATCGGATGGTCTGACAGATACCGTGTATCGGATTATTGGACACGCCCGACACGATACCGTCCGCAAGGGCTGACAGCATCCGGCAGCGCACGCTGAAGTCAATGCCGTGATGAAAGAACTTTTCTCCAGTTGTCGGATGTACCTGTTCGCCATATCCAAGCGACATTTCCACATCTTTTCCCTGTGCTTCCTCAAACGGCATACAGTAGCCGCTTTTCGAGTGCAGGATCATTTCTTCTGTATATTTCATATCTTGTATTGTTTTTTAGTCCTATCTTCTCATGCCCCCCGGTCGCACTTGCTCTTCTTCCCGAGTGATCTCTGTCTGTTTCCTTGTTGCATTTTCCGGTGACTCGGTACGGAAAACACCGGCATTGTTACCGATAAGCATCATTCCCAGCAGTGCACCGGCAATTTTGCCGAGCCATCCGAAACGGCCGAATACAAGGAATGCGGCCGCTACCAGCCCTGCGATACTCAGGCCTGATACATTTCCGCGTCCCAGATTGCCAAAAAAGTTTCCTATCATCGTTCCAAGTCCTCCGCTTGTCGTTTCTTTCAGGAAGTTTGATACTCCGTCCAGTTTTCCGTCAAGTCCGGATACAGTTTCTGTCACTGTATCCATTGCTGCTCCGGCTTTCTCCTTCAGGGCTTTCATCTCCTCGGTCGTTCCAGCAAGGGTATCTGTAGCTTTTTTGCCTACTACAGCTTCGCTCACAATTCTTGCTACACTTTTGTCCGATGTCAGCTTTTCCCAGCCTACATAGCCTACAGCGCCTGTTACCGTAGCTGTTTTGATTGCATGGCCGGCCGTGCGCAGTGTTCTTGTAGGGTGCAATATTGCGCTTCCGGCTGTTTTCCCAGTCTCGGCAGCAGCTGTTCCTACACCTTTGGCTGCCTTACCGCCGTATTTTAATAAAGTGCTCCAAAATCCCATATCTTTTCGTATATTAAGGTCTTACATTCTTTCCAGCCTGTTTCCACCGTCTTTTTGCCGCTTCCACAATGTCCCGCTTGTCTGCTACCGGCCGTGCGCCTTCGTCTATCTCCAGCCAGATGTCACCAAGCGTTGTGTACTTCACGGCTTTCGTGAGCCGTTGCAGCTTCTGGTTCATCATCCTGAGTTTGGGACGGATGCCGAATACGATTTCCATCCGTTCCTTTTCGGTCATCTTGTTGTCGGAAATACAGACAGACCGTATGTCATTTACAATTTCCACACTGTTAAGTATAAGTTCCCTGTATATGGTATTCCGTCTGGCTGATAGGGCCACGGCTACGGCGTTCGGAGAGTTCCGTGCCAGTTGCCGGCTGAAATCACCCATATTGTCCGTCAGTTTGGATACCTCGTGGTAGAATCCGTATGTTTGTGCCGCATAGCTGACTATCGAGCGGAACGAGTCCAGATAGTTGTTGAACTCACGCTGCAGGTTGGTCGTGGCTTCCACTTCTTCCTTGGTCCAGATATGTCCGGTTGTCTGCATCAGCATGACCTTCTCCTGGTTCTTCAGTTCCTTTTCCGCTTTCTCTGTGTACAGCAGTATCATACCGGCAAGTACCGGGTCATTCTGCGCCCGGACTTTTGACAGTCCAGTACACAGCAGAAGTGCCATTATTAATATTATCCTGTCCATCTCGCCTTGTTTTATCGTGTCATGGCAGCAGCCCTTCTCCAGCGCGACATGGCTGTCCGGGCCACTTCTCCGTTATTCCGTTCTATCATTCCTGCCGTCACGTTGTTCCATACGTCATTCAGTGTATAATAGCGTACACTCAGATAGAGCAGATGCAGCTTACGGCTGAAAGCCGACAGCTTGTCGTTCAGTGCCCACAGTGTCTTGCTGCGCTCTGCTCCGGTCAGCATGTTCTCTGTTCCCCCCTTGGCCACAGCATCGTTCAGCAGCGTAAACACAGACACCAGTTCGGTTGCCGTCTCTATATACAGGTTGTTCATGCTCATTCCGGCTACAATACCCTGCGGATTGTCACGTACGGCTTTGGCAAGTTTTCCCAGTGTAAGAAAAATCCGCACGCCGTCGTTGTACAGATGGGTACAGGCTTTCAGCGACGATGCATAGCCGTTTACGGTCTTCAGATAGCTGTTGTACTGTTTTTCCCATTGGTGGATGCGGTTGAACTCAGCCGCTATCGTATTCTGTAGCAGTGCCGTCTGTGTCTGCCCCTTAATCTGCTTTTCTATCTGTCCGTTTATCAGGTCATTGCCCTCGGCCAGTGCCATCCATTCCAGAGGATTCGAAGCAGCTACCTGTGCATGGAGCGCCTGTGGAACTATAATGGCAAGCGCCAGCAGTATGCTAATGATTGGTAATCTCATATATTCCCTTTTTTCGTTTATTGTATTCCACACGTTCGCGTATCAGAGTCACGATCCTGTCACTGCGTTTCATTCCCAGCAGGTCAAGCCGTGGCGTGTTCCGGTCCATTGAGAGGATGCTTACCGTTTTCAGTCCGCATATCTGTTGTAGGATACTCTGTTTCTCCTGGAAGTCCACGATGCGGTACAGTTCCATATAATCCACCTTTCTTAGCAGAATACCGCGCTCGCATACAAGCTGTTCGGCTGTGATGTCATAACGTATTCTGCGCAGATAGATGTACCGGTAAAGCAGTACAAGAAGCGCAAATGCAGATATTGTGGTCGCCATGCTTACGAGAGGCATGTTTTCCATACCTCCGTATATCAGTCCGGCAACACAGACCGACATCAGTGGCAGTTCATTGATGACAAACTGCACCGGATGCGGCCGGAAGTTGATGATATTGTAATGTGTCATTTGCATAGGCTGGCTCTGTTTATCGGTGAAACCGTGGTTGGTTGTTTTCTTTTATCTCTGATAAGGAATCGGATATCTCGTTTTCCAGGCGAGATAGTTCTTCCCGTATTTTGTACATCTCCTGGAAACCTTTTTCAGGCATACCCTGATCTTGGGTTTCAAAGGAGAATATGATTTTGTCCGCACACTCAATTCTTTGTCTTACCGCCTTATAATCCGCTTCGTCATACGTCCCGGTACGGATATGTTCAGGATTGACTTCCGGCAATGCAGCCAGAGCACGGTTTAGAGTGGCTTTCCCGCTGATTTCCAAAGTTTCTTCGCTTTTTTCTTCCACAGGCGTTCTTTTATTGAGAAGTTGGTCATTCCAGTCCTTGTATCCTTCTGCTGCCGGTTCATACAGAATCTTTCCGGTGGCAATCGGTTCCGTCGACTCAAGTCTTCTTATTGCTTCACTTATATTTGCCAGGTCCTCTCTCTGCTTTTCAAGTTCCTCGTAGCTTGCCTTACCTTCTTCGAGGTCACATTTATAATCATCCATGCGTGTAGCATATACTCCACCCAAATATTCTTCTCCGATTTTTTCCATATAGAACCTTACAGCACTTTCCGAATACGATTTTATCAATTTTATGTCCAATGTCTCGGCAATCTTATCGAAATCATACGGTTTCAGTTTTATTTCATGACGATGGTTCCCTTTTCCTGTTTCCTGTATGACAAGCAAATCCGCTTCCGGTGTGCAACTGGTAAACTCCCTGCCGTCATGTACGAGGGCAAAGGTTATTGCATAGATTCTTCCTGCACGGTCACGGTCAAAGCAGAGATGGTGCGAAGCCTGTGGTGCTGCCTCAATCATTCCTTTAAACTGCTGTCGGCTCGGTGAGCCTCCGGTAGATACAAACACGGCCTTTCTCAAATCCTTGTTTGTTTTCTGGTGAAGCTGGTAGTAGGCCATTGCGTCGTAAGCGCTTTCAAACCAGTAGATATCTTTTGCTTCTGCTGGTTTGGTATGGGCCGGACTGGCAGCCCAGAGTCCTTCGTTCGAATTGCTTCCTTCTGCCTTTCCCTTGTAGCTTCCGCTTCCATCCATGCGCGGACGGCCTCTTTCTTCTAATCCCACAGTTTTGTCCGGTTCTTTCGGCTGGATTAGCGGAAAAGAAAGGTTGGTATAGGCTGCCCCGTCTTCACGATGGCTGGTGGCGAGAAAGAAGTACCTGTGGAATGCATATTGTGTATATAAATCTATCCCGCGATTCTTAAAGTAGGGATAGAATCTTTTCTGGGTTTCCCGGTCTTGCGGGTTGAATTTATGAAGTTCGTAATTATCGATGTTAAAAGGTTTGATATCACGTTTGGGTTGTATAATTCTGGTGCTGCGTTCCTCTATAGGATGGTTAAGCAAACGGCAACATACAAGGTTTACAAGCCTGTCTGGTGAAACTCCGGCTCTGTATTCCGCAAAAAGGTGCGGATGCTCCTTGATAAAGGAGATGATATTGTATAGTTTCTGTTGTGGGGGTTGGAAGCAACACTGTCCGTTGGCCGTTACAATGAACTTGTCACCACGAATACGTCGTCCCTCGCTGTCCGTGCGGACATACGAAGGGTAGCGCAGGCCGTCCCGCCTGTTCAGACGGTAGCCCGCATCGATCAGCACATCCTGAATATTCAGTCTGCGCAGATAGTCGTCGTATGTAAGGTCTCCGTTTCTCATATTTTACCTTCCTAATCTCATATCTGTTATTTCCCGGTTCATTTCTGCTTCGAAGTAGCGTATTGCTACATCCCTTGGCGTGTCAACTCCTGGTTTGTAATAGGGCCTCGGGCCGCAGTAATGTTCGCTGTACACTTCCGGTGCATGATGGCATCGCAGGTTGTGTGCCACTTCCGAGGCGACCACCGTACCTGCAGTCAGTGCGGCAAGTATCTTTACTCCAAGTCCCTGTCGGGCTTCCGGACGCATTTTCATGTCCACTTCGTCAAACACTTTCGAGAACAATTTCATTCTGTGATAGTCATCAACTGCAAGAAACTTGTCATATTGCTTCTGGCTTATCTCATGGCTCACGACCTGTCCGTTAATGACGGCACTCATCCGGAACTTTCCCTCGGTTTCAGCAGGGTGTACGGCTATTTCGCCTACCTCTACCTCACGTCCGTTCCTTTCCTCCCTGTACCAGCCCATCTTTTCGTTGAGCGGTGTCAGGTCACGTCCGTCCACTGTAGCTGTTGCCTGTATGCCTGTTGCTATCCGCTGCTCCTGTATTTGCTGTTCCTGCAGGAAAGTGTTCTCCTGCAATTGGTTCTCCTGTTCTATTTCCTGACGTATTTCAGGATGCAGTCCGACTGTGATACGGCTGTTGCTGTTCAGCGTTTCCATGCTTACCTTGTCGGCAAAGTCCGGACTGATGATGTCGTTTATCAGGCTGATGCGTTTTTCTGTCGGATGCTCTTCTATCGAATTGGAAGTCAGTATGGCTGTCTCTTCGCCCGAAAGGTCATAGACCATATCCACCGCCTCTTGTTCCGACTGAATGGTCATCGTTTGGGCATTCTGGTCAATGATTATTCCATGCGATGACAGGCATTCCTGCCATTTCTCGTTGGAAAAATATACCGGTGACGTTATCAGTTCCCGGTATGGTATTGCCGGCTCCGTACTTCTCGGCCGGCTTGTCATCGGAGTGATTACAGCCTGAAGGTCTTGCAGCACGTCCCGTTCTTGCTGGGGTTGAGCCTGCCTGTTTCCCTTGTAGTAGAAGCCGTAACCGCCTGATTGCAGTTCTCCGGGTTTCATTCGTCCGTCCCATCGTTCCGGCACAGCCGGTCCGCCCGGATAGAACAGGTCGCCGCCCACTCTGCGCAGATGAAAGCCCCACTGGTTGCGTGGAGTCCAACCCAGAAACGGAGGCGGCATATGCGGCCATGCAGTCCGTCCGTATTCTCCAATGCCTATCCTGTAGCCATGCAGTCCCATGGCCACGCGTCCATTGGCATTTCGGGCATGGACAAAATTTTTGGGCAGATAAAAGTCATTGCCTACGATGCTGGTAAATACATTGTAGGCTTTCTTGTTTGCTGTGTTTGTTCCCCAGTCCGTGAGTGCCAGCATTTGGCGTTCGGTGATGGCGTAGGTCAGCAGAGGTGAGTCATGTCCCTGAACGACCAGCCTGTAACCCGAACCGTCAGACACCACATGTGCCTGCATCCCGTTACGCATCAGTATCTTTTGCATTTCGGGCTGCAGATCCATTTCCCGTGGATTGGTATTTGTTCGTATCGCCATAGTCCGTTGTGTAGTCTTTTGTTAGTTGTTTTTCTATGCTTCTCCGTTTTCCATCGCAGCTTCAAGTTCAGCATCTTTATGACGGACAAACTCTGCAGCCGATTCATTTCCGATGGAAAGGCCGTTTTCTTCGCAATAGCTGCTGTAATCTTCCTGCCATTCAGCTGAATAATGGTTGACGTAATCCAGCCACCCAAATTCACCGTTTTCCATTTTTTCTACCAGAATATCTTCCGGATAATATTTCTGTTCTGACATCGCTATTCAATTATTTAATGGTGTTGTGACTTATTTGTGAAGAGCTGCCGCACGGTTTCTTTCTCCGCTTTTCTTCTGTTCATTCCACAGTTCTTCTGTGTACTCCTCTTCCGGTACATAGTCCAGGTTTCCGTCTTCGTCCATTATCCAGCATCCGTAGCAACCGAAGTTGTATTTGTCCCATTCACGTTTGTCACGCTCTTTCCATTTCTGTCCGTCACCGGAACAGAATCGGATGCCGGTCGGAGTTGTCAGGTCGATGCCTACTGTAACCGTATCATCATCCACCAGCAGAGTAAGCGGATCTCCGTGTTGCATACTCTTGATTTCCACTGCTCCTAGACGCAGTTCTTCTGCAAGAACCTGAAGGTTGCGCCCGATGATGGGTGTGGGTACTGACATTACCTGGTTTGTACCCGGATCAATCTGCACGAAAGCCTTTCCGTGTCTGCCGTCAGCTTGCATTACATCCGCAATAATAGCTTTTCCGTCCAATAATTCTTTTTGCTGTTCCGGTTGGTATTGTTCCAGTGGCGATGATTTCAGTACTGGATAGAATACTACGTCTGTCGTTCCGTCATCCTTTCGGATACACACAAAACGGGTACGACTCTCTGCAGTCTGCCCGTTTTCATCGGTCACACGTACAGGTAGTACCGGTGAATGTCTGCCGTTGCATATTTCTTTCAATATACGCATGGGAAGGTCTTCTATCATTTCTCTGCTAAGCCCGAATTTTGACAGTACCTGATAAGGTAATTCAGTAAGTTCGAAATAGTTCTTTTTCATATTTTAATATCATATTATAATTATACTCTGCAAATATATTATAATTCTGTAATTGCAGTAAACTATCAGATATATAAAGGATTATATTATATCTTTTTTTATGATTTAAGTATGATTTTATCCTTGTAATCATATTATAATATTAAAATAATCATATTTTAATCAGATCGTTTTGCTGAAATTGGAACTGTTATTTTATCTCCATTATCTTTGCTTCATGAGAAAATTTATATTGATTGGTCTGATAGGAATTTCGATTTTTACTGAGTCTGTTTATGCACAAGCATGTCCACTTGTGATGATGGATGATTCCTATAAATCAGATATATTGATGACAACGGACAATACTGATGCTGTCGAATCGTTAGGGTATGTTGATCATGATAATATTGAAATGTCGGGAAAAGCGGGCGAGGCAAGAATGTTTTGGACTGAAAGATATTTGAGTGTAAGCCTTCCGTTGAAGGCATTGAAGGTGACATCACCTTACGGTTATCGTACTGACCCCTTCACCGGAAAGAAAAGATTCCATGGAGGGCTTGATCTTCATGCCAGAAATGAGAAGGTTCTGGCTATGATGTCAGGAATAGTAGTTAAAGTCGGGCAGGATAATGCTTCTGGAAAATATGTTGTTCTGCGTCATGGAAATTATCTGGTCAGTTATTGCCATCTTTCACGGATTCTGGTGGGTAAAGGAAAACAAGTAAGCCCCGCAGAACCAGTCGGAATAACCGGTTCTACGGGGCGCAGTACGGGCGAGCATCTACACGTTACGTGCAAGCTTAACGGAAAAAGTATCGACCCGCGGATTCTTTTCCGTCACATCAAAAATATTAAGGATGAATGTGTAAGGGCTTTGAGAGACCTGTAATGGCATTTTAAGGCTTCATGCTTATGCCGCTGTTTCATCTTTTCCTCGTTTTCAGCAGGCATTTTACCTGAATATACCAAACGTGCATTCTCAGTAAGAAAAGCGGCGGAACTTCCACCGTCTTCCCATAGAAGATGGCGGCTGTTACCCGTCCGCCGTGCCGTTCTATCTCTTTCTTATACTCGGATACGCTCTGCCCGGTGGTCATCACGTCGTCCACGATGACGATGTCTTTCCCTTCTACATCGCCGGTGATGCTATAGTTCCGTTTGAGAATACGTTTTTTGCCGCTTTTCATCCTGTGCAGGCTTTCGCGTGTTCCGGTTATCACCACATCGTTCAGTCCCGAGGTCATCTGCGGGCAATGCGTGGATATATATTCGTCCAGCCGTCTGAAGCGGCGGATGTATTTCTCACGGCTGCTGCACGGCATGAACATGACATGCAGGTTCCCCTCTTCCAGATGCAGGGCTTCCATGCAGGATTTGAAGAATCTCACTCCGTGGATTTTACCGTCCTTGAATCTGAATAGTGCATGGCAGAACATCCGTTGCCTGCTGCTTAGCAGTTTCTCATGGCGCGTCGGGTAATAGTAGCCGTAGAAGGTCACTTTCATCCCTCGGAAGCTGTACGGTTTCAGCGGTTGGCGGCTTTCGTAGATGTCCGGATGCGAAAAGCAGAACATGCGACAGGCATTTCGGTTCCCGGCCAGCACGGACAGCCGGCAATACCGCTCACGCTCTTTCTCGTCCGTGGCGGTCCGTGCGGCGGCAAAGGCCGCATCTCCGGCTTTTTTCCGCCAGAATCCTATGACGTAAAACAGGATGCACACCAGCACACATAAAAGCGTGAATACTAATCTCGCAAGCATACTTGTCTTATCGGGGGCTTTGGAATAGTTTCCTGATATCCATCGAGAGGAAATTTTCTACGCTGATGCCGCCGTCACCGATAATGAACGAAGCCTGTGGTGCGAACAGTTCCCTGAATTTATCCAGACCGTCCGTCCTTTTTTCGGCATTGCTCTTTACCTCGATGGCTATTGTTATTCCTTTCTTGCGAATGACAAAATCCACTTCATCATTTCGCTCTCTCCAGTAGAATACCTCAAACCGGTGGACGAAACCCTGACTTACAAGGTAGGCTCCGATACCGGATTCAAATATATGTCCCCATGCCCGGCGGTCAAGCAGGGCTTGTTCGAATGATATAGGGTTATACACCGTTTTCAGTGCATTGTTGAACACTTGGAACTTCGGAATGCTGGCTTTTCTTCTGGCCGTATCAATGCTGTACTTCTGTAATCCGCATAGCAGTCCGCTCTCTTCCAGCAGGTTGATGTAACCGGCCAGCGTGGCCGTGTTGCCTGCGTCCTGAAGGGAGCCGAGCATCTTGTTCAGCGACAACAGGTTGCCTGAGTAGGCCGCCCCCAGTTCAAAAGTCTGCCGCAGCAGCGCCGGCTTGCTGATGGGAGTATCCATCAGGATGTCTTTGTTGATGGTCGCCTCAATAATGGCAGACTGTATGTATTGTTGGAAACGGTCTTCGTCACCGATAAGTGAGGCTGCGCCAGGATAACCTCCGTAATAGAGATATTGATTGATTGAGAAACCGAAACTGTCTCTCATTTCCGTATAGCTCCAGTGGCTCATGCGTATCTCTTCGAATCTTCCGGCAAGAGATTCCGACAGTCCCTTTTCCAACAGCACGCGGCTACTGCCCAACAGCAGCACCTTGATGTTGCGGTCATGAAATGTGTCATCGTCCCATTCCTTTTTTACGACCTCGCTCCAGTTGGATATCTTCTGTATTTCGTCTATTACCAGGACGGCCTCTTCCCATCCGTTGTTTTCTTTAAGGCTGCGCACTGCCTCCCAGCAGTTGGTTATCCATGCACTGTTCGTAGCTGGTACATTATCTGCTGAAAACAGCTGGTACGGAATGGATATATCCTTCAATACCTGTTTTACTACCGTCGATTTCCCGATTTGACGGGCACCCATCACGACCTGAATGAACTTTCTCGGTTCTTTAATTCTGCCTTTAATTATCTGATATTCAGCCCTTTTATACATAGTGTTACATTTTACGCAGTGGAGTGCGTATTTTTACGCAGTGCAAATATAATAAATTTATTTGACTGTATCAATTTATTAAAGGACAATATTTTGCACTGTTTTTTGCCTACTTTCTTGCTGTTGATTGCACTTGTTCTACCGCAGGGGCTTGTGTACTTCACACTTTATTAATCGGCGAATGTAGGACAAAGCGCCTAATCGCCAAGCGACATTGTTTTCGGATGGCGGAAACAGAACCATTCGGCCGGTTTCCTGTCCGCGCTTGGCTCATTATGCGATCTGCTTTATCCATTCAAGCCTCAAAAAGTAGTGAATACAGCCCTGCAACCCAAAACAGGGAAATAAGAAAAACGGATTTTCAAACTATTAAAGCTAAAAGAAATGAAAGAAGAAATCAGACAGGACGGAAGGACAATACTGTCAAGTGAAGACGGATTCAGCATCCGCATGTTTTTCAACAACCTTAGCGGTAAGAATTTTTCGGGAAAGGAGTACCGGGACTATGTCAGAAACATAGCTTTCGGTGAAATGGGGTTCATACCTGGTACAATCGAACTCTATTGCGACGGGAAAAAAGTCAGGACAGGCACACTTCCCGAACTTTGAAACACAGTCAGGGCGGATATGCAGACAGCATATCCGTCTGTTTTTGAAGCCTCGTATCACTTTTATATTTCTCCGTTTCCGGATTTTCCCTTTTTACCCGCTGGGCGGCTTCCTTTTGTACCGTCACATGTTCCGATTCATTTTCTGTTATGCCTCACATACGGTACTCCTCACCGGCATTGATTTTCTTCGCGAATCTACTGGCCGGTCCGAACAGGCAGTTACCGCTATGCTAACCGGGTACGGATTTGACAGCAGCCTTCCGCAAATCGGAGATTGGGGTATTCCGTAAAATCCGCAGCCGCTTTACCTGCTTTTGTCGTCCGCTTTCCCAGTCTTCATTGCTCGAAAATTCCAATCCCGGCTTGAGAGTCCGAAGCGGCTCGAACCAAGGGAAATTAATAACTAAAAAAATACAGGTATGGACACAACAGCAGCAACAATGCATCCGGCAGAAGAATATCTCCGTAACGAACAGAACCCACCGGTCTTGTATGTCAGAATTTACGGGGAACGCAGGAAATTGTTTATCAACCGAGGCAGGGAGAACGTCGTCGGTATTATAGCGAAAGGCAAACGCAAACATGGTTACATTTTTTCAGATTGGAACAGTATCGAAAAAATCTATTATCCGTCACAGGGAAAGGAAGACGAAAAGGATATGGACAGGAAAATGATTCTCAAATACCAGAAGCTCGCACGCCTTGCCACGCATACCAACGACTGGCTCCGCAAGATTGCAGCAGCAGACCTTGATAAGTCCCTGTACGAAAACCGTATCACCACGGGAACGGCTATTGACGGAAAGTGCATCCGACTCTCCACGATTGAGAAGTATTGCGGAAGCTGGAATATGCAGCGCTTCCGGCAGGCCATGAAGAATAAGGAGAAATTCTCGACGCTTCGTTTTGACTTTTGCGGATACGACGGTACGCTTTGGTGCGAGCCGCAGGAAAACGGTGACATGGCTGCCGGATTCAGCAAGGAGTACCGGAATTGTGGCAACGGCTATTACTATCTGCTTATCAATGACGAGTTCATGATTGGTTACGATATTGACTGATAGTCAACGGACAGGCCTTACCGGGGGCCCGGCAGGGTCTGTTCCGGCTCCGGTCTGCCGACGGCAAAGTCCCTTTTTATCGATGGCATTGCCATGCACCGTCCCTTTTTTACCTCAGATCTTCCTTTTCTATCTTTCCATCCGCCTGTTTTCAATCCTTTTTATTCATCCCTCTTGTAGCTGCTCTTCCGTTCTCCGCCGTGCGACCTCGGGGGATTGGATTTTTCAGCAAAGGTAACCGCCGGTTTCCATTCCTGCCAATGCCGGCATTCTGCCCGTGGGGTCTCGGAAAAATCTTCCTCTCCGGCTGTCGAGCGTATTTTTCCTTACCGGCCATGGCGGATGGCCACCGCCACCTTTCAAGGCAGAAAAATAATCCCTGCGGCCGCAAACGGGCCGAAAAAAGGGAAATAAAAAAATAGGTTAAATCATGGGTTACAACAAATTGACATCATTATCGGCCAATATCAAGGCCATAGAGACAGCAGTAGCTATCCACTCGCAGGGCAGGACAGCCACGCAAGAGGAAAAACAGGTATTGGCGCAGTATTCAGGTTTCGGCGGTATCAAGGATGTACTGGACTTGGGTACGGACAAACCGCTTGACAAAGAGGTTTCCGAACTTTTGAACCGTCTGCTGGATGCGTTAAGGACACTTGCAGGGGATAACGAGGCCGCTTGCCGTTCGCTTGTTGAAAGCATCAAATCTTCAGTCCTGACAGCGTTCTACACGCCGCAATTCCTGATTGACGCAGTGGCGGCACAGATACACAAGACCTTTTCTGCCAACGGCTTGCAGATGCACAGCTTTCTTGAACCGAGCGCAGGTATCGGCGGTTTCCTGCCTGTAGCCATGCCCGGCACACGCAGCTATGCTTTTGAAAAGGACACCATTACAGGACTTGTACTTTCGCTGCTGCATGAGGACGCAACCACCGTAACGGCAGGGTTTGAAACGATAGGCACACAGGAGCTGGAGCATCGGAAATTCGATGTCATAGCGTCAAACATTCCTTTCGGCAACTTCCGTGTCTTCGATGCCGACCTGTGGAAAAAGGGCGGTATCTACGAACAAGCCACAAAGACTATTCATAACTACTTTTTTGTCAAGGCTATGGAGCTGCTTTCCGAGGGCGGTCTGCTGGCTTTCGTCACGTCAAGAGGTGTGGCCGACACGGCAGGAAACAAGTTTGTACGTGAGTATCTGGTGAACCATGCCGACCTTATCAGCGCAGTACGTTTGCCTGACGCTCTTTTCATGCAGACAAGCGGTATCGAGGTGGGCAGCGACCTGCTCATATTCCAAAAACATACCAATAAAGCGGTACTCTCCGCACGTGAACAGATGTTTTTGCAGGTTGCCAAGGAAATGTACGATATGAGCGGAACGATGACCGAAAACGCCAACAGGCTGTTTTCCATGCCGAAGACCGTACTGGCGACCGACAGCCGTATCGTGATGAACCAGCACGGCAAATATGTACGCAAACACCAGTGGCTCGGCTCTGATGCGGCCATGGCACAATACCTTTCCGCACTTCTGAAATACGACTTTGACCGGTATTTCCGCAAGAGCCTTTTCGGACAGCAGGGCGAAGCGTCCGTGCAGATGTCGCTGTTCGGAATGCAGGAGACGACCGCACTCTCCGTAAACAGAGGACGGAGGCCATATACTGAAAAGCTCGATGATTGGATGAAAAGCGGTACATTGGTAATGTTCGAGGGGCAGATTGGTACGGTCGTGTTCCGCAAGTCAAGCCACTATGCAGATGTGGCCGTGGATTTCGTTCCGGTGGACGAGGGAAAGGTCAATATGGAGCGTGCAGCCGACTATTTCCCTGTCCGTGAGGCGTATTTTCTGCTTTCTACGCAAGAAAGGGATTTGCAGACTGAACAGACGGCCATACGTGAGCGGCTGAACACCCTCTATGATGCCTTTGTCGCCAAATGGGGATTTTTCCATGAGAACGACAACAAGGAGTTTATCATGCTTGACAGCCTCGGTGTCGAAGTGTTCACTATTGAAATGCAGCTTGGCGGCGATATAGTCAAGGCCGACATCATGCGTGAGCCTGTAGCTTTCACGAAGATTGCGACAGACCGTATTCTACAGCCGACTGAAGCGCTGGCAAGCAGCCTCAATTTCTATGGCAAGGTGGATATGGACTACATCATGCGCTCTACCGGCCTGTCTGATGAAGATGCAATCGCAGCGTTGCAGGGCGAGATATTCTACAATCCTGTTACGGATGAATGGGAACACAAAGGCAAGTTCATTGCAGGCAACGTGATAGCTAAATGCACGGAATTTGTTTCCTGCATTCCCGACCTTTCGGAGAGGCAGCAGCAATGGACGGAAATATCCGTCAAGGCACTGGAGAACGCAACGCCCGAACCGATACCTTATGAAGAGTTGGATATCAATATGGGCGAGCGTTGGATTGACCCGCAGCTTTACGCCGACTTTGCGGCAGAACTTTTCGGGGTGGAAGCCGAAGTGATGTATTTTGATGTAAACGACACTTATGTAGTGCGTCTGAAAGGTTATTCTCCGGCAGCATACAACACCTATTCCGTGCGCAATTTCAACGGTGAAGACCTGTTTGTTCATGCCTTGCACGATACCGTACCCGAAATAACCAAAGAGGTGTATCGCAACGGCGACAAGATACGTGTGCCCGACGAGGAAGCCATTCAGGAAGCGGCTACCAAAATACAGGAAATCCGCAGCAATTTCAACCAGTGGCTCGATGCCTGTCCTCTGGAAGTCAGGGATGAACTGGTACGCACATACAACGAGCGTTTCAACTGCTATGTCCGTCCGGCCTATGACGGCTCGGCACAGACCTTTCCGCAGCTTTCCTTTGAGCAGTTCCCGTACAACGAACTCTACCCGTCGCAAAAAGATGCAATCTGGATGATTAAGCAGAACGGCGGCGGTATCTGCTGGCACGAAGTAGGTACAGGCAAGACGATGATAATGTGCGTTTCTGCCTATGAAATGAAGCGTCTGGGATTGGTACAGAAGCCTTTAATTATTGGCTTAAAGGCGAACGTCCACGAGATAGCCGACACGTTCCGCAAGGCGTACCCGAACGCCAAAGTCCTGTACCCGGGCAAGGAAGATTTCACACCGGCCAACCGCAAGGAAGTGTTCTCCAAAATCAAGAACAACAACTGGGATTGCATCATCCTGACGCACGACCAGTTCGCCAAGATACCGCAGTCCGAGGAAACCATGATAGAGATATTCACCGAAGAGCTTTACGATGTGGAGCGAAGCCTTGAAGTGTTGGAACAGTCCACCATGCGCTACCGTAGCCGCAAGATGCAGAAAGGGCTGGAAGTAAGACAGGAAAATTTGAAGGCGAAGCTGTCCGAGCTTCGTAAAAAACTGAACGACCGCAAGGATGATACCGTGGACTTTCATTCAATGGGTATAGACCACATCTTTGTCGATGAATGCCACATGTTCAAGAACCTCATGTTCCAGACACGTCACAACAGGGTGGCAGGTATCGGAAACACAAAAGGCTCGCAAAGGGCGATGAACCTGCTGTTTGCCATCCGTGACATCCAGCACCGCACAGACCGTGACCTTGGGGCTACGTTCCTGTCCGGTACGGTGGTGGTAAATGCGCTTACAGAGTTGTATGTGATGTTCAAGTATTTGCGGCCACGAGAACTCAAGCGTCAGCAGATTAGCTGTTTCGATGCATGGGCGGCCATATTTACCAAAAAGACAGCCGACTATGAGCTGAACGTGACAGGGGCAATCAAGCGCAAAGAGCGTTTCCGCACTTATATCAAAGTGCCGGAACTGGCGATGTTCCTGCGTGAAATCACCGACTACCGTACAGCCGATATGATACATCTTGATGTGCCGGAGAAAAATGTCCGCTTTCTCTCTCATGCGCCGACAATCGAGCAGGAAGAAATGATTGGACGCCTCGTTTCCTTTGCCGGTAGTGGAAACTGGGAAGACCTCGGGCTTGACACGATCGAGCCGGACAACCTCGACAAGGCAAAGATGCTCATTGCAACCAATGTGGCACGCAAGATGGCTCTCGACATGCGCCTTTTGGGTGAGAAGTTCAGCGATGATGCAGGTAACAAGGCTTCCATCTGCGCCCGAACCATCTATGACTATTATGTACGCTCGGCAGCCAATAAGGGTACGCAGTTTGTCTTCAGTGACCTTTCCACTTACAAACCGAACGAGTGGAACATATACAGTGACATTAAGGAGAAGCTGGTGCGCCTCGGCATCCCGGCTGATGAAATCCAGTTTATCCAGTGTGCCACCACGGAGAGGGCAAGGAAACGCCTCTTTGAAGACATGAACAGCGGCAGGGTGCGCGTTCTCTTCGGCTCTACGTCCATGCTCGGTACAGGGGTCAATGCCCAGCAGCGGGCTGTGGCGGTGCATCATCTGGAGATACCGTGGGTGCGACATGAAGTCGCATAGATAATTGTTGGAATGATACTTACGGGTATCAGTTTTAACCCGCTGTTCCGTCAGCGGTAGCCTACCGACCGGTGCACCTTAATGTTGTATTAAGCGGTCG
>SKER01000400.1_pt1 | contig 52403 bp, 49 predicted proteins | sample 4826961 | NCBI WGS metagenome assembly SKER01 (sample SAMN11008804, study PRJNA524170) | human gut metagenome | biome: Human fecal sample; material: Feces; isolation source: fecal sample from pouch patient p47 | host: Homo sapiens | place: Israel: Tel-Aviv | collected 2016-11-16 | reverse complement strand
ATTTATAGTATATTTACCCGGAATTTGAATAAATTTAGCATAAAGTATTGATTTTTATTCATTTACCGTGTATTGTATTTATCAACTTACAAAATATAACTTTAATTTGGAGGATGAGAATATGAGTAAAGAAAAAATTGTGTTAGCTTATTCTGGTGGTTTAGATACCTCCGTTGCCATAGCCTGGTTAAAGGATAAAGGTTATGACGTCATTGCATGTTGTATTGATGTTGGTGAAGGGCTTGACTTAGAAGCCATTAAGGAAAAGGGAACTAAGGTTGGAGCTTGGAAGTCCGTAGTGATTGATGCTAAGGAAGACTTCGCTGAACAATTTGTTTTACCAGCCCTTCAAGCCCATGCAATGTATGAAGAAGCATACCCGCTTGTTTCTGCTCTTTCTCGTCCTCTGATCGTGCAAAAATTAGTGGCAGTTGCTAAACAATACGGGGCCACTGCCATCGCTCATGGTTGTACTGGTAAAGGTAACGACCAAGTTCGTTTTGAAGCTGGCATCCATGCCCTAGCACCAGAGATGAAGATTGAAGACCCCATTCGTGATTGGCATTGGTCACGGGAAGAAGAAATTCAATATGCGAAGGATCATGGTATCCCCGTTCCAATTACGAAGGCGAGTCCATATTCAATCGACGAAAACCTATGGGGCCGGGCAAACGAGTGTGGGATCCTGGAAGATCCATGGGTTGCTGCACCTGCAGACGCCTATGCACGGACAGTTGCTATCGAAGATACTCCTGACACCCCGACTACTATTCAAATTACCTTTACAGAAGGAGTGCCAACTGCCATTGATGGCGAAGAAATGCCATTAGCTAAATTAATCATGAAATTGGACAAATTAGCTGGTGCCAATGGGATCGGACGGATTGACCATGTTGAGAACCGGTTAGTAGGTATTAAGTCACGGGAAATTTATGAATGTCCAGCAGCAACGGTTTTACTAGCTGCTCATAAAGATTTGGAAGACCTAACTGAGGAACGTGAAGTGGCACACTTTAAGCCGATTGTTGAGCATCAAATGAGTCAATTAATTTACAATGGCCTTTGGTACTCACCATTAATGAATGCCTTAGTAGCGTTTATTGATCAAACGCAAAAGGTCGTTAATGGGGTAGTCAGAGTAAAGTTATTTAAAGGAAACGTGGTTTGTGAAGGTCGGAAGTCACCTAATTCGCTTTATGATAAGAACCTGGCAACATATACCTCGGCTGATGAATTCGACCAGGAAGCCGCAACTGGCTTTATTAAACTGTGGGAACTTCCCGATAAGGTATATGGTCAGGTCCAAGCCAAGGCTAATAAAGGTCACTTAGCGGCATCAAATAATAAAGGAGATTTTGCCCATGCCAATTAAACGAATGTGGGGCGGCCGTTTTGAATCCGCTGGTAGCGACTTAGTGAATCATTTTGGCGCTTCCATTCAGTTTGATCAGGAAATGGCAGAAGAGGATTTGGAAGGATCATTGGCTCATGTCAAGATGTTGGGGGCTACTGGAATTCTTTCTCCAGACGATGCTGATAAGATTGAACAGGGACTGCATACTTTGCAGAAAAAGCTCCATGCGGGGCAACTCCATTTTTCGATTGACAACGAAGACATTCATATGAATATGGAAGCCTTATTAACAGCTGAAATTGGTCCTGTCGCTGGCAAGCTTCATACTGCCAGAAGTCGGAATGATCAAGTTGCTACTGACTTTCACCTGTATTTGTTGAAGCGTCTTCCGAAGGTGATTGCGGCGATTCGTCACTTGCAAGCGGTATTAGTTGCAAAAGCAGCAAATAATGTGGAAACGATTATGCCCGGTTATACACATATGCAACATGCTCAGCCGATTTCGTATGGTCAATATTTGATGGCGTACTTTCAAATGTTCCAACGGGACGTTGAACGGTTTGAATTTAACGTTAAACATACCAGCCTCTCCCCATTAGGAGCGGCAGCTTTAGCTGGGACCACTTTCCCGATTGATCGTTCAATGACCGCTAAAGAATTAGGCTTTGCTGATATTTATGCTAACTCGATGGACGCTGTATCTGACCGCGATTTTGCTATGGAATTTCTTAGTAATGCTAGTATTTTGATGACCCACCTTTCGCGGCTATGCGAGGAAGTTATTTATTGGTGCTCGTACGAATTTGGCTATCTTAGTTTAGCTGATAGTTACTCCACGGGTAGTTCCATCATGCCTCAGAAGAAGAACCCTGACATGGCAGAGCTGATTCGGGGGAAAAGCGGCCGGGTTAACGGGCACCTCATTGCTTTACTAACAACGATGAAGAGCTTACCGCTAGCCTATAATAAAGATATGCAAGAGGATAAGGAAGGGGTATTTGATACTGTTAAAACGATTATTCCGAGCTTGAAAGTGATGGCGGGAATGTTAGACACGGCGACCGTTAATAAAGAACGGATGGCACAGGCGACTCAACACGATTTCTCAAATGCCACCGAGTTGGCTGATTATTTGGCAACCAAGGGCATTCCGTTCCGCCAAGCGCATGAAATTGTTGGCGAATTGGTCTTGAAGGGATTGAAAACGGGGGTAGGGTTGGCTGGCATCCCATTAGCTGAGTACCAACAAATTGATCCCCGGATTGGTGAAGACGTTTACCATGACCTCCAGTCCGAGGTTGCGGTTGAACGGCGGCATTCAGCTGGTGGTACGGGCTTTGATCAAGTCAAACTGCAGATCAAACAGGCTCAACACCTTCTTAAAGCAGCCCAGAAAGCTCAGAATTAAGTTATAAATATCCAGTTAAAGAGGGATTCCAACTAGTGGTTTGTACCAGTGTTGGGATCCCTTTAGTTAATGATCTCAAATACTTGCAACCCGCTGAGCTATGATATAATCTGAATTGAAACTATTTTATTACCAAAGGAGATTGCTTTCTTGGCAGATACACAGGACGAAATTGAACAAATATTTAAAATCGCTAGCCCCGAAATTGAGGTCGGCATTTTAGGCGCGCAGGATAAGTTTGTATCCCTATATGAACAGGGAATGGATGTTACCGTTAATCCCTTCGGTGAGGACATTAAAATCAAGGGACGACCAGAAGATGTCAAGCTGACGGCGGATGTTTTCCATGCCTTGATGGGTGTCATTGAACAGGGGATCCATATTCATAGTACGGATATTGTCTCAGCAATGAAGATGGCGCACCGAGGCACCCTGGAGTACTTTGCTGACTTATATAGTGAAACAATTATTAAAGATCGCCGGGGTCGTTCAATCCGTGTTAAGAACTTTGGCCAACGTCAATACGTTAATGCCATGAAGCATAATGATATTACTTTTGGAATAGGTCCAGCCGGAACTGGGAAGACTTACTTAGCAGTTGCAATGGCTGTGGCAGCTTTGAAACGCGGCGAAGTTGAACGAATTATTTTAACCCGGCCTGCCGTTGAAGCGGGGGAAAGTCTGGGCTTCTTACCGGGTGATTTGCAAGAAAAGGTTGACCCGTATCTCCGACCAATCTATGATGCGTTGAATGATATTTTTGGTGCCGACCATACCCAACGGTTAATGGAACGGGAAATTATTGAAGTTGCTCCGTTGGCTTATATGCGTGGAAGGACCTTAGATGGTGCGTTTGTTATTCTTGATGAAGCGCAAAACACGACCAATGCCCAAATGAAGATGTTTCTCACTCGGTTGGGCTTTGGTTCTAAGATGGTGGTCAATGGTGATATTTCACAGATTGATTTACCTCATGGTACCCGGTCTGGATTAGTATCTGCTCAGCGCATTTTAAAAGATATTAAGTCCATTAAATTTGTTCAATTTAGCGCCGAAGATGTTGTCCGCCACCCAGTGGTCGCACGAATTATTACTGCTTATGAAGACTCAACCGCTAAACATCTAGCTAAGCAGGACGCTGCTCGTGAAGAGGCTGCTCGCCAAACAAAGGAGTAGGAAAAATGGATCTGGAAGTTTTCGATCATACAGAAGATGGAGTTGCTCAATCCCAATTAGACTTAGTCAACCACTTACTAGAATATGCAGGAAACTATTTGCACCTGGCTGACAATACTGAGGTTTCAGTAACCCTGGTTAATAACCCAGAAATCAAGAAACTGAACAACGAATACCGGGGAGTAGATCGGGCAACTGATGTCCTCTCATTTGCTGCAGAAGAAAATGGGGACGAAACACCAATTATCATGGATCCGGAAATGGCGGCTGAACTGCCAACCAACCTTGGGGACCTATTTATTTCAGTTGATAAAGTTGGTGAGCAGGCTAAGTTTCTTGGCCATTCTGTTGACCGTGAATTAGGTTTCTTAGTGGTTCACGGTTTTTTGCACTTAAACGGCTATGACCACGAAAAACCAGCTGACGAAAAGAAAATGTTTAGTTTACAAGCGGAGATACTAGATTCATATGGTCTCAAAAGATAATCATCACCAGACAGGTAAAAATCATCACTTAATTCAGGCAATGGGTCACGCCATTGATGGGATTTATGATGTTCTTAGTGAAGAACGTAATATGCGCTATCATTTATTAGCGGGCGTAACAGTCGTTATTTGCGGCTTTATTGTTCATATTTCCCGTTTTGAATGGATGTGGATCCTATTAGCTATCTTACTGGTCTTTTCTGCCGAGTTTTTGAATACAGTGACTGAAGCAGTGACAGACTTACTCAGTGAACACCACTATGACCGCTATGTTAAACGGGCCAAAGATGTTGCGGCAGGGGGAGTACTGTTAACTGCTATTTTTGCCGTATTGATTGGCCTGTTGGTATTTATCCCAGCAATAATGCGTTTGTGGTAATAGGAGGAAAAAAGAATGGATAATCCAAATTTTAAGTCTGGCTTTGTTGCTATTGTGGGCCGACCAAACGTTGGTAAATCAACCTTTTTGAACTATGTTGTCGGACAAAAAGTGGCAATTATGAGCAATGTTGCCCAAACAACCCGGAATAAAATTCAGGGGATCTATACCACTGCGGATGCCCAAATCGTTTTCATCGACACACCGGGAGTTCATAAACCACAGACTAAGCTCGGTGACTTCATGGAAAAGTCAACGTTGTCTGCCTTGGACGAAGTTGACGCTGTCTTATACTTGGTGAGTGCCACTGAAGACCGTGGACCGGGGGATGACTTTATCATCAACCGTTTGAAGTCCATCCAGCAGCCGATCTTTTTGGTAATTAATAAAATTGATCAAGTGCATCCTAATAAATTGCCGGAAATTGCGGCTCAATATCAAGATTCCTTGCCATTTGCCGGAACGTTTCCCATTTCAGCTTTGCAGGGGAACAATATCAACCCATTAATTAACAAGTTAGTTTCGATTTTACCTAACGGACCACAATATTATCCTAGTGATCAGATCTCTGACCACCCCGAACGCTTTGTGATTGCGGAAATGATTCGTGAAAAGGTTTTTGAGCTGACACGGCAAGAAGTCCCACATTCTGTTGCTATTGATGTCACCTCAGTTAAGCGAGAAGACGAAGAACACGTTCATATCTCTGCTAATATCATTGTTGAGCGTCCAGGCCAAAAGGGTATTATTATCGGGAAAGGGGGTTCTATGCTAAAGAAAATTGGCACACGGGCCCGTCAAGATATTGAACACCTGCTCGGTGACAAATTGTACCTTCAACTATGGGTAAAAGTAGTTCCGGGTTGGCGTGATAAGTCAGCCATGCTTAAGGACTACGGTTACCGGAATAAGGATTATTAGTCTTTTGAATTTGAGCATGGGAGAAAGTTGGTGATGTGATGAGTAGGATCACCACGGACTTTACCGGCATTATTATGTTTCGACGTGATTATCGGGAGCGTGATTTATTAGTCAAGATGCTGACCGATAAAATCGGGCCGGCAATGTTCTTTGTCAAAGATGCAAAGAAACGCGGTTTTCGAATGCAGTCGGATATTCTACCATTTACTCATGGTACTTATATCGGTTCTTTATCTAATGACCAGTTAAGCTTTATTAATACCGCTAGTGAGACTCATCAATATCAGCGAATTGCGACGGACATTAGCCGGAACGCATATGCAACTTACTTGTTGGCGTTAGTTGACGCGGCATTTCCAGATGGACGGAGCATTGGTGGCTGGTTTAACCAGGTGGCTGCTGCGTTGGACCTCATCAACCAGGGCTTGGATGAACAGATTATTACCAATGTGATTGAGAGTCAGTTATTGATTCAATTTGGGGTGGCCCCGACTTGGGACCATTGTGTTATCTGTGGACGTGATGATTTACCACTAGATTTTTCTGAACAATATGGGGGAATGCTTTGTCGCAATCATTGGCATCTTGATGATCACCGGATGTTTTTAGATCGACGTACTGTCTATTATTTGCAGCGATTGTCAACGTTAAACTTGCAAAAGATTCAACGGATTCAGATTAATGCGGCAACAAAACGACGCATTCAGTCCGTATTAGATACGATTTATGACGATTCGGTCGGTTTAAATCTAAAGAGTAAACGGTTTATCCGCCAAATGGCTAAGTGGGAACAAAATTTAAAAAATAATCAGTCTGACGATTGACAAGTCCAGGCTGATTTTTTATCATAAGACACGTATTTGAATATATGTCGTAGCGATGACAAAGATTAGATTACCAAGATAATGGTCAAGCGATGGAAGAATTGGTGTGAGCTTCCTTCATTAATGGTGATTGGGCCCTTTAACAGCTACTACAAGCAAGCTGTTTTGTAGAGATACAAAAAAGCAGGGTGGAACCGCGAATCTTATTTTCGTCCCTGTAGGAACTGGCATAGTCTAGTTTCTACAGGGATTTTTTGAAAGGAAGTATTTATATGTCGAAGAAGCTGAGTGTTCAAGACATCATCTTTACACTTGAAAAGTACTGGACTAAACAGGGTTGTATGTTAATGCAGGCCTACGATACTGAAAAGGGTGCTGGGACAATGAGTCCATATACCTTCCTGCGGGCGATTGGACCGGAACCATGGAATGCCGCCTACGTTGAACCATCCCGGCGGCCCGCTGATGGTCGATATGGGGAGAACCCTAACCGTCTCTACCAGCACCACCAGTTCCAAGTGATTATGAAGCCTTCACCAGATAACATTCAGGACCTGTACTTAGGTAGTCTCCGTGAACTGGGGATTGACCCACTAGAACATGATATCCGGTTTGTTGAAGATAACTGGGAAAATCCTTCAATGGGGTGTGCTGGTGTCGGTTGGGAAATCTGGCTTGATGGAATGGAAGTTACGCAATTTACTTACTTCCAAGTTGTCGGTGAGTTACCAATGAACCCGGTTGCTTCAGAAGTTACCTACGGATTGGAACGGTTAGCTGAATATATTCAAAACGTGGATTCCGTTTATGATTTGGAATGGGGTCATGGCGTTCTATATGGTGACATTTTTAAAGAACCTGAATATGAACACTCTAAATACGCATTTGAAGAAAGTAATCAAGATATGCTTCTGCAAGCATTTAATGATTACGAAAAGGAAGCTAAACGTTTAATTAAGTTAGGACTTGTGCACCCGGCATACGATTATGTGTTAAAGTGCAGCCACACCTTTAATCTCCTTGACGCACGAGGAGCTGTTTCTGTAACTGAACGGGCCGGTTACCTGCACCGTATTCGGATCATGGCTAAGTCGATCGCTAAGTCATTCGTTGAAGAACGGCGGAAGCGTGGTTTCCCATTAATCCACGATGAAAAACGACGTCAAAAGACGCTTGATGAATACACTAAGAAAGCGGAAAAAGCCAAGCAACGGGCTGCTAAACAAGCAGCTAAGAAGGCTAAAAAAGCGCAAAAGGGGGACAAGTAAGATGGCTAATTCATATTTGCTAGAAGTTGGCGTGGAAGAAATGCCGGCACATGTAGTAACGCCAAGTATTAAGCAATTACATCAACGGGTTGCGGATTACTTAAAGAAAGAACGCATCTCATTCAATGATATTCATGAGTTTGCAACACCACGGCGGTTAGCCTTATTGATTGATGGCTTGAGTGACAAGCAACCAGATGTTGACCAATCAGTGAAGGGGCCGGCTAAAAAGATTGCTCAAGACAGCGATGGTAATTGGACTAAGGCAGCAATCGGTTTTACCCGTGGACAAGGGGCAACCGTTGACGATATTCAATTTAAGAATGTTAAGGGTGAAGAATACGTCTTTGTTGAAAAGCACATTGCTGGAAAGAACGTGGCTGAAGTTCTGCAAGGATTGCCTGATGTTATCACATCAATGACGTTCCCAACATTAATGAAGTGGGGCTACTATAACCTGCAATTCATTCGGCCAATTCGCTGGCTTGTTTCATTATTAAATGATCAAGTTGTACCTTTCAAAATTCTCGACATTACTGCTGGGCGGACTACTCGTGGCCACCGCTTCTTAGGCCACAAGTTTGATTTGAAACAAGCAACTGACTATGAAAAGGCATTGCATGATGATTTTGTCATTGCTGATCAAGCTAAGCGGAAGCAAGTTATCGAAGATCAAATTGATCAGATTGTGAAGGCTAATGATTGGGTTATTGACAAGGATGCAGACTTGTTGGAAGAAGTTAATAACTTAGTTGAATGGCCAACCACCTTCTCCGGATCCTTTGATCCTAAATATCTGGTCTTGCCTGATGAAGTTCTGATTACTTCCATGAAGGATAACCAACGGTTCTTCTACTTACGCGACCATGATGGCAAGTTACTGCCTCACTTCATTGCCGTGCGGAATGGTAATACTGATTACCTTGATAATGTTATTAAGGGCAATGAACGGGTCTTGGTTCCCCGACTTGAAGATGCAAAATTCTTCTATGAAGAAGATCAAAAGATCAGTATCGACGAATACGTTGATCGTCTGAAGCGGGTTAGTTTCCATGATAAGATCAGTTCGATGTATGACAAAATGCAACGGGTGGCCGCAATTGCCCGTGTTCTAGGTAAACACCTCCACTTAAGTGACCAAGAAATGGCTGATTTGGACCGAGCTGCTCACATTTACAAGTTTGACTTGACTACTCAAATGGTTGGTGAATTTGCCGAATTACAAGGAATTATGGGTGACATTTACGCCAAATTATTTGGTGAGGACGATGCAGTTGCTACCGCTATCCGTGAACATTACATGCCAATTTCTGCTGATGGAGATTTACCAGCCAGCAAGGTTGGGGCTGTATTAGCCGTGGCTGATAAACTTGATAGTATCATGAGCTTCTTTGCGGTTGATATGATCCCAAGCGGTTCCAACGACCCATACGCATTACGTCGTCAGGCCTTTGGAATTGTACGGATTATCGCTGACCGGGACTGGCACCTGCCATTACTGGATATTCAACCAGAAATTGTCCAAGCCTTTAACGATGACCAACTCAATGTTTCAATCGATATTACGAAGAATGCTGATCAAGTTCGTGCGTTCTTCATGGACCGTATTCACCAACTATTAAGTGAGAATAAGACTGGTCATGATGTCATTGATGCAGTTACTAAAGCGCAAACTGCTGATATTGAAGATGTGCTTGAGTCGGCTGAGACTATTAAGCAACACCATAGTGATGATGACTTCAAAGAGAACATTGAAGCGTTGACGCGGGTATTACGGATTGCTAAGAAAGGACAAGGTGCTGCGCAAGTGGATGCTAGTCTGTTCCAAAATCCATCTGAAAAGGAGTTAGCTGATGCCGTGAATAAATTAAATGATCACGCTGATCACAACTCACCAGCAGATAACTTTGCGGCATTGAATGCCTTATCCCCAATCATTAATCGTTACTTCGATGAAAACATGATTATGGACAAGGACGAGAAGATTAAGAATAACCGGTTGGCATTATTGAATCAGATTGCTCATCAAGTTTATCAAATTGGTGACTTAGACCAATTAGTAATTAAGTAAAAGCATTTTGATTGTTTTGTTGATGACTTGTGGTATCATATATATTAGTTAATTTTGGGCTAATTTACAGTAAGGAGGTCGCATTCCGTTGAGGTTGCGACCTTTCGTACCTTTGAACCAGTAAGTGGGGTGAGTCAATGGCACGAATACCGCGCGAGTTAATCGACCAGGTTCGTGATGCGGTTGATATTGCTGACGTGATTGGTCAATACGTTCAGCTTCATCAATCCGGTAAGAACTTTGTTGGTCTCTGTCCTTTTCATGAAGAACGGACACCCTCCTTTTCTGTTAACGAAAGCAAACAGTTCTTTTACTGCTTTGGCTGTGGACGGGGAGGAAATGTATTTCAGTTCTTGATGGATCTTAAGCACTATTCTTTTGTTGAGGCTGTTCAGGAAGTTGCTCAACTGGGGAACATCACTATCCCGGATCGATATCGAGAGGACAGTCATCAGGAGAAGATCCCTGATAATAGTGAAAAAGGCCAGCTAATGGCAGTGCATGAGCAGGCGGCTGAGCTGTATCACCATATTCTAGTTAACACTCCGGCGGGGGAACCAGCATTAAAATACCTCCATCGGCGGGGCATGAGTGATGAAATGATTAAGCAGTTTCAAATTGGTTATGCCCCTGACCAGAAAATCTTGAAGCCATTTTGTGATCAACACGGTTACCAATATCAGTTACTTCGGAAATCGGGGCTATTTACTGAGAGCAGTAGTGGTGAGCTTCATGATCGGTTTATTGACCGGGTCATGTACCCGTTGAAAAATCAAAATGGTCGGGTAATCGCCTTTTCTGGACGAATCTTGAATACTGCCAGCAGTGATTTGCCAAAGTATTTGAATAGTCCAGAGACGCCTATTTTTAACAAGCGGCGAACGCTGTTTAACTTTGATTTAGCCCGTAAGGCAGCACGTAAAGGAAACCAGCTATATCTTTTTGAAGGCTTTATGGATGTCATTTCAGCGTTTTCTGCAGGCGTCGAAAACGGCGTTGCTTCGATGGGAACGAGCCTGACTGAAGAGCAAGTTGGCCTGTTAGGACGTGCGTGTCGCCACCTGGTAATTTGCTATGATGGTGATTCTGCTGGGCAAAATGCGATTGATCGGGCAATTAGCCTTGTCAATGATCACCGACCTGCTGGCATGCAGCTCCGAATCGTCCAGTTACCAGCTGGAGTTGATCCCGATGAATATGTTCAGCAAAAGGGTCGTGAAGAGTTTAAGAACTATCTAGGAAGTCATGTTGAGACGCCAGTCGATTTTTATTTTAACTTCTATCGTCATGGTCACAACCTTAACCAGCAGAGTGATCTATTGGCTTATATTAACCAGATCCTCAAACTGCTCGCTCAACTTCAATCGCCAGTTGAACAAGACCTCTATCTTGAACGATTGGCGAGTGAATTTAACCTTGATAAAGCGACGCTGAAGGTACAACTAGAAGAGATTCGTCCGCAACCACCGCAATACCATTATCCGGCAGCTAACCAAGGATCATCAAACAACTACAATCCCGGTAGTGCTCCCTTAGATCGCCATACCCAAGCAACTGTCAATCGCACTGAACGGGCAGAGCAGTTGTTATTGCGTTATATGTTGGCTGACCGCGAGGTGTGGACCCATGTTACTGCCCACAAGGACTTCCACTTTGTTCATGAACGTTACCAAACGTTATATCTAGTTGCTACGAGCTATTTTGCTGAACAAAATAACTATTCAGTTGCAGGGTTAATGGATTATTTGAGTGAGGATGAACTGCGTACGACACTGGGCCAGATTGAGGAACTAAACGTTGATGAACGGGTTGACATGCAAGTAGTTGATGACTGTTTGCAATTGATCATGAAGTCTACCCCCTTGGAAACCCAAATTAAAGATGTCCGAGCGCAGCTACGTGAAGCCAGTTCGTTGAATAATAGTGAATTAGCGACCAACTTAACCATGAAACTAGTAGATTTATTGAAACAACAACAGCAATTAAAAACGGAGGAGATTAATTAGATATGGCAAAGAGTAAGAAAAAAGAAGTCGTTATCTCAAATGATGAAAACTTTGACTCACATAAGTACGACACCGCCGTTGGTAAATTAATTCGGACATACAAGAAGCGTAAACACATTAAGTATGATGATCTAACGTCTTTAATTGCTAAGCCATTCGAATTGAATGCTGATGGGATTGACAATTTGCTACAAAATGTTGAAGACTCCGGAATCAGCGTCGTGGATGAGAATGGTGATCCTGACCCGCGTGCTTTAAAGGCGACCGAAAAGTTGTCTCAAAAAGCTATGAAGGATACTTCTGCACCAACAGGTGTTAAGATTAATGATCCTGTGCGGATGTACTTGAAGGAGATCGGGCGTGTTAGCCTATTGACCGCTGACCAAGAAGTGGAATTAGCCTTACGAATTGAAAAGGGTGATGAAGAAGCTAAGCAAGAACTAGCCGAAGCTAACTTGCGGTTAGTTGTCTCCATTGCTAAGCGTTACGTTGGTCGGGGGATGCAGTTCCTTGACTTGATTCAGGAAGGAAACATGGGTCTGATGAAGGCTGTTGAAAAGTTCGATTACCGGCGGGGATTCAAGTTCTCTACCTATGCAACTTGGTGGATTCGTCAGGCTATTACACGGGCTATTGCTGACCAGGCGCGGACAATTCGGATTCCGGTCCACATGGTAGAAACGATTAACAAATTAATCCGGATCCAGCGGCAATTACTCCAGGATCTTGGGCGGGAACCACTTCCTGAAGAAATCGGTGCTGAAATGGATATGCCTACGGAAAAGGTACGGAATATTTTGAAGATTGCTCAAGAGCCTGTTTCATTGGAAACACCAATTGGTGAAGAAGATGACTCGCACTTAGGGGACTTCATTGAAGACCAAGATGCTACTAGTCCTGCTGATCATGCTGCTTATGAAATGATGAAGAAGCAACTGGAGAATGTCTTAGACACATTAACTGATCGGGAAGAAAATGTTCTCCGCTTACGGTTTGGCCTGGACGACGGGCGGACACGAACTTTGGAAGAAGTTGGTAAAGTCTTTGGGGTTACCCGTGAACGGATTCGACAGATTGAAGCCAAGGCTCTTCGCAAGCTGCGTCATCCATCACGTTCAAAACAGTTAAAGGACTTTTTGGAATAGTCTAGAAAAAAATCGCTAATAAATTAACTATAAAAACTACACAAGTAATTAATTAGCGAATAACATTTCGTAATGATTAATTTAGGTGCTTCGGGAACTCAAGTGTCCAGGAGCACCTTTTTTTATTAAGCAAACGAGTAGAATGAGGTTAAAATTAAAAACAAATTAAAATAAGCTTGACGAATCCTTATTTGATGCTGTACACTTAACTAGTTTAAGTTAATATAAATATAACTTAATTTTATTAAGCTAGTTGATTTATCATTGAGAGGGGAAATAGCTAATGCCAGAATTATCAGCAGATTTAACTGGTACCATTAATCATAAGTTAGCAGCACAGTCACCGTCCGGGATCCGGGCATTTGACCGTTCAGTTTCACAAATTCCGGGAATTATCAAACTGACCCTGGGTGAACCGGACTTGAATACGCCTGAACACGTAAAACAAGCTGCCGTTGACAGTATTCAAGAAAACGATTCCCACTACGCTCCACAAATGGGTAAGCCAGAATTGCAACAAGCAATTGTCAATTATCTGAAGCGTACTCGTGATATCAATTATGATCCTAACAGCGAAGTTGTTGTAACGGTCGGGGCAACAGAAGCGTTGACAGCAACCCTATTCTCACTGTTAAACACCGGTGATAAGGTTATTATTCCAACACCAGTTTTCTCCTTGTACTTCCCACTAGTAGCAATGACCGGTGCAATTCCTGTTCAAGTGGATACTTCTGCCGATGGCTTTGTATTAACACCTGAGCGCCTTGAAGAAGTCTTAGCAAAGGATGGGAACGGGGTTAAGGCAGTGTTACTGAACTACCCATCTAACCCTACTGGTCGTGAATATCCTAAGGAAACCCTTCAAGGATTAGCTGAAGTCATTGCTAAGCACCATTTGTTTGCCATTGCTGATGAAATCTATAGCGACTTAGTTTATGGTGTTGATCACTATTCCATCGCTGCCATGATTCCGGACCGCACCATTTTGATTTCAGGGCTTTCCAAGTCACATGCGATGACGGGTTGGCGGCTTGGTTATGTCGTTGGTCCACGGCAGATTATGGCAAGTATTGGTAAGATGCATGCCTTTCTTGTCACATCCGTTACTGATAACGTTCAAGCAGCGGCCATTGAAGCTCTGAACAACGGTGACCAAGATCCTCAAGAAGCTCGCAAGATTTACCAGAAGCGGCGTGACTTTGTCGTTGATGGGCTTCGTAAATTGGGCTTTGAAATGTCCACCCCACAAGGGGCTTTCTACATTTTTGCCAAGATTCCAGATGCTTTCGGTACAGATGACTTTAAGTTTGCAACTGAATTAGCTCACCAAGCTAAAGTCGGGGTTACTCCTGGTTCAGCTTTTGGGGCTGGTGGTGAAGGATATGTCCGTCTGTCCTATGCTGCTTCTGATGAGGACCTCCAAGAAGCCCTCAAACGCATCGGTGACTTTGTCAAGTCCCTTTAATAAATAACGGATATAGATAATCAGGTGAATAAACGTCAATTACAGTCCTCGAGTAAGCTAACAGTTTCTCGAGGACTTTTTTCTTTGGTCATTTACCAGTCCATTTGCTCGACATACTTACTTATTTGATATACTAAAGGTAACGTTGAATAAGGAATGATTACATTGGACGCACAACATCTATCAAAACGTTTGGCAGTCGTGGCTTCCTATGTTCCACAGAATGCCCGGTTAGCGGACATCGGATCTGACCATGCCTATTTGCCAGCGGCATTAGCTTTACAAGGAAAAATTGACTACGCTGTGGCTGGTGAAGTGGTGAAGGGACCATACGAAAATGCGGTTCATGAAATTAATAGTTTAAAATTGAGTAACGTTATCCATCCGCGACTTGCCGACGGCTTAACAGCCATTACTGATGATGATCGAATTGATACCGTCACGATTGCGGGAATGGGTGGCTCGTTAATTGCCCAGATACTGGACACTAACCCACGTAAACTGGCGGGCGTTAAGCGTTTAGTCTTGCAACCAAACATCGGGGAATTACGTCTGCGTAAGTGGCTGATGGTCCATCGCTTTCAGATTATGGCAGAACAAATTATTGCAGATGATGGCCACATTTATGAAGTGATCGTGGCGGAACCGTCACTTGTTCCGTTTACTTATAGTCAATTTGAGCTGACATTTGGTCCATTATTGTTAGAGCAGCGGGGACCGGTATTTGATCAAAAATGGCAACAAGAGTTTAAACGTCAGCAGAAAGTTCTCAAGCAGATTGAAACAGCACCGGTTCCTCCTGCTGACAAGGTCAGCCAGTTACGTCGGTATCTTAACTTGATCAAGGAGGTTTTAAACCATGACGAAGGGAATTGATTTAATTCAGCGCTTTGAACAGTTTGCCAATCCCCAATTAGCCGAATCTTGGGATCATCCGGGCCTACAAATCGGCAATCCAGAACAACCAATTCACAAGTTGATGACAACTTTGGATGTTCGGCCGGAGATTGTGCGTGAAGCAATCAAGAACCATGTTGATTTTATTTTTGCTCACCACCCGATTATGTTTCATCCAGCCAAGGATTTAGATACCCGGAACCCACAAAACGAAATGTATGCGGATTTACTGCGTCACCAAATCACGGTTTATGCAGCACATACAAATCTAGATACTGCTAATGGCGGGATGAACGATTGGCTGGCCGACCAAATGCATCTCACTGCAACACACCGCCTATTAGACCATGGTGTCGATCCTATTTCCGGTGAACCAGTCGGAATGGGCCGGATTGGGGAATTAGCCGACCCAATGACCCCTGCCGAATTTGTCCAGTATTGTATCAATATTTTTCACGTCCCTGGGGTCCGGTGGGTCCAGAACCCCACTGATCGTAACCACCTAGTTCGTCATGTTGCAGTCCTCGGCGGTGCGGGACAAGATTTCTGGTCCGCAGCCGTGAAAGCCGGTGCGGATGCATACGTTACTGGTGATGTTACTTATCACTTTGCTCACGATATGGTTGCTAATCATTTGATGGTGGTTGATCCTGGTCATCATATTGAAGCAATTTGTGAACCACGTTTAGCTGACTTATTTAAGCAGTGGAAATCTGAAAATGGTTGGCAGTTTGAAGTGGTTCAAAACCAGATCAACACTGATCCGTTTCACTTTACATTGTCATAATGAAAGGGAGTTTACACTATGACTGAAGACAAATACGCTGGTTTGTTAGACCGTTTTTTGGATTATGTTAAAACGGAAACTCGTTCTAACCCCGATTCTGACACTGTTCCTTCTGATCCTAAAGAGACCGCTTTTCTCCAAAAATTAGCGGCTGATTTAACCCAGATGGGCCTGGATAATGTGCATATCAACCCGCAATGTTCTTATGTTTACGCTACTATCCCATCTAATTTGGATTATGATGTGCCAACGATTGGTTATATTGCTCACGTTGATACTGCTGATTTTAATGCCCACAATGTTCGGCCACAAATTGTTGAGAATTATGATGGCCACAGTGATATTCAATTAGGTGATGATGGTCAGTACATTCTGAGTCCGCAAGAATTTCCGAATATGAAAAATTACCAAGGAGATACTTTGATTACTACTGATGGGTCGACTCTTCTTGGTGCTGATGACAAGTCTGGGGTGGCAGAAATTGTGACCATGGCGGCTTATTTGATGAGCCATCCAGAGGTTAAACATGGTGAAATTAAGATTGGCCTTGGCCCAGATGAAGAGATCGGGACTGGAGCAGACCACTTTGACGTTGATGATTTTGGGGCCGACTTCGCGTATACAGTCGATGGTGGGCCGCTAGGCGAATTGGAATACGAAACTTTCAACGCCGCGCAAGCGGAAATTAGTATTTCTGGTAAGGATGTGCACACGGGCGTTGCCAAGGGAACAATGGTTAATGCTATTCAGGTGGCCATTGACTTACATGATTCATTGCCAACCCATGAACGAGCTGAAAAGACAGCAGGCCGGGAAGGCTTTTTCCACCTATACAAATTTGATGGGACAGTTGATCATGCAAAGATGGTTTATCTGATTCGTGACCATGATCGGCAAACGTTTGAAGAACGGAAGCACCTTCTGGAAAGAATTGTGGCAGGCTTGAATAATGAGCTTGGCGAACAGCGGATCCAAATGAAGCTGTATGACCAGTACTACAACCTAAAAGATGCGTTAAAGGGTGACATGCAATCGGTTAATATTGCTAAGCAGGCTATGGAACAATTAAACATCAAACCGGTAATTTATCCAGTCCGAGGTGGTACGGATGGCTCGACAATTTCTTATATGGGTCTGCCAACACCAAACCTGTTTGCTGGTGGAGAGAACATGCACAGTCGGTATGAATACGTTTCATTGCAAACAATGGAACGAGCACTTGATGTTCTCTTGAAGATCAATGAACTTAATGCTGTTCGTCAATAAAATAACAACGGCCGATCGTAGTTGATTATGCTACGATCAGCCGTTTGTTTTTAAAAAAGTAAATGCCCACTCACAAGGTCGTAGTGGGCAACTTTTTATTAATGCTTGTTAGGATCAGCACTGCGCGTGATAAAGTAAATGCAGTTGGCTGCAACTAAGCCAAAGATTACTGCTAGGATTCCGGATAACATGTAGTTAGGGGTGGCAGTTTCCAATTGACTGGTGATATAAGTTAAAATTTCACCCAGGATTAAAGCCATAATGGCGCCACCAATATTAGCGGATAAGTATCTCACCGGGAACATCTCCTTTGGTTTTACTAATCATCTATTAGTTTAACACCCTTCGCAAATGGCCGCTAGGTATAAATTATGGGATCGAGAGAAATCTTTGTTATAATCTTGATGAAAGAGGTGAAGTTGATGGTGTTTGTACCGCTACAAGTTCATAGTTCATTTAGCTTGCTGCAGAGCCCAATTCGTATCAAGCAACTTGTTCAGCAGGCAAAACAGCTGGGATACTCTAGCCTAGCCTTAACTGATCGAAACATTTTATATGGTGCAGTCGATTTTTACAATGCCGCTCATGAGGCGGGCATCAAGCCGTTGATTGGTCTTGAATTAACCGTTGCTTTGAACAATGTTGATGGAACAACCTTAGATATTGTTTTGCTTGCTAAGGATCGTAAAGGGTATCAGCACTTAATGGACTTGTCCACGCTTCACCAGACAACTGATTACCAGAAATTGCCGTTAACCTTGCAAAATATTGTGCCCCATTTAGCGTCACTAATTGTCATGATTCCACCGCAAACGAGTGTTTATTCATGGCTTAAGGATGATGTAACAACTTTGATGACATTGAAAAATGCTGTTGATGACCACAGCTTATACTTAGGAATCAATCCGCAACTAGACCTGGTCCAACGGGAGACCTTACAACAACTCAGTACGAAAACGCGGTTAGCATTAGTAGGGCTGAATTCGGTGGACTACTTAAAACCAACAGACTTGTTTGCCAGTAAGGTCCTCAGAGCAATCGGTCAAAACGTTACCTTGGATAATCCAGCCCAGTCTGCTCGTCAAGAAGGCACCCATTATCTTCGGAGCATGTCTGAAGTTGAGGCAGATTATCGAACCGCACACTTGTTGCCGGCAGCCGAGAGGACGGGACAAATTGCAGATGCCTGCTCACTAGACTTTGAATTTAAAGCACCGGTGTTACCACATTTTGCGACCCCAGACGGGCTTAGTTCTCAACAATATTTGCGGCAGCTTTGTATTAAGGGATTAAAAAAGCGTCAGGTTGCCCCGGGTTTGACCATCAAGGATTACCAACAACGATTGACGAAGGAACTTAAGGTGATCCACCAGATGGGGTTTGATGATTATTTCTTGATTGTTTGGGATGTCATGAATTTTGCCCACTCAACCAATATCACTACTGACCCAGGTCGGGGGTCTGCAGCTGGCTCGTTAGTCGCCTATGCATTAGCGATTACCGAAGTTGACCCGTTACAATACCGGCTTCTCTTTGAACGATTTTTAAACCCTGAACGAGCGCAAATGCCAGATATTGACCTTGATATTCCTGATAATCGCCGGAATGAGGTTTTACAATATGTTCACCAAAAATATGGCCACCAACGTGTTGCCCAAATTATCACGTTTGGTACCCTAGCTGCTAAACAAGTGATTCGGGACGTGAGTCGGGTTTTTGGATTAACGCGCTACCAAGTTAATGAGTTAACAGGAGCCCTCCCACATGGCCTTCACCTAACTATTGACTCGGCATTAAAGGAATCGCAACCATTCCGTAATTTATTGGATGACCATCCAGAATACCGGTTGTTAATTCAAGTTGCTCAGCAACTAGAAGGATTACCGCGGCATTATTCGACTCACGCCGCTGGAATTGTATTATCGGAAAAACCACTATCAGACATCGTGCCACTCCAAGAGGGTAGTGATGGCTTATTGATGACCCAGTTCCCAAAGGATACCGTTGAGGCGCTGGGACTGTTGAAGATGGACTTTTTGGGGTTGAAGAACCTCTCAATTTTGGATGCAGCTGTCCAGTCCATCCGTAACACTTCTCCAGATTTTGATTTGACCAAAATCTCTTTGAGCGACCCCACAACAATGCAGTTGTTCCAAAAGGGCGATACAGACGGGGTCTTTCAGTTTGAATCAGCGGGAATTCGTCAAGTGTTAGTCAGTTTGCACCCAGATTCATTTGAAGATATTGTGGCCGTTAACGCTCTTTATCGTCCAGGTCCGCTGGAAAATATTCCCCACTTTATTGCTCGCAAACATGGTCAGGAAGCAATCACTATTCCTGATCCATCTCTAAAACCCATCCTGGGTTCAACCTATGGCATTTTGGTGTACCAGGAACAAGTAATGCAGGTGGCATCAGCAATGGCTGGTTTCTCATTAGGGGAAGCCGATTTGTTACGGCGGGCCATGAGTAAAAAGAAGCGTCATACCATGGAAAGCATGCGGAACAAATTTATTACTGGTGCTCAGCAACGGGGGTATAGCAAAGAATTAGCTCAACAAGTATTCGATTATATTGATCAATTTGCTAACTATGGTTTTAATCGCTCTCACGCGGTTGCGTATTCCAAATTAGCTTTTGAAATGGCATATCTGAAGTGTCACTATCCGGCAGAATTTTTTGCTGCACTGATGAATGCGGAAACTAACATGGCTAAAATGAAACAGCATGTTAGTGATGCTCAACGGTTTAATGTTGCTGTTTCAGGGCCGCGGATTAACATTAGTGATCGTTCGTTTACCCTCAATCAGGGAACCATTTATTTTGGCCTAGGTGCAATTAAGGGGATGCGGCGCGACTTTATTGCGACGATTATTGATGAACGACGCCTTCATGGTAAATATAAAGATTTACGTAACTTTATTGACCGTTTACCGAGTAAGTGGCAAAAAGAAGAACTGATTAGTCCATTAATTTACACGGGGGCCTTCGATGGTCTTGGCTATAATCGTGCAGAAATGATTGATTCACTTGACCAGTTGATTTCGGGCATTAAGTTATTTGCAGGGACAGAAGGACTTGAGAGTGATCCCAGTCTCCAGTCCAGTATTAAACAACGCGCGGAGTATCCATTAATTACGCGATTGACAAAGGAGAATGATTATCTAGGTGTTTATTTATCGGGTCACCCGGTTAGTCAATTTGCCGAGTTGGCGACCCGCTTGCATGCTGTTAAGATTGCATCATTACCACTTAATCGCCCCGTCACCGTGTTAATTTTGGTTAACCGAGTGAAGGTAATCCACACTAAGAAAGATCATCGACAAATGGCATTTATTACGGGGTCTGATCAAACGGGTTCAGTCAATGTGACGGTTTTCCCGCGGCAATATGATCGGTTTGCTGAATTACTGAAACCCAATACGGTTTTGGTAGTTCGGGGGAAAACCGAAGAGCGCTCCGGACACGGTTTACAAATTGTCGCCGACAATATTGATAATGCTCAGCAAATGCAGCACCGAACTCAGCCGAATATTCAACGGTGGGTATTGAGAGTTACAGATGAGAGTAAGAAGGAAGTATTGCTTACTCAGCTCCACCAGTTAACTCGTGGTCATCATGGAAATACACCGGTTTTAATTTATTATCCGCAAACAGACATGAAGTATTTAGAAGCTGCTCGGTACTGGCTTAATACAAGTGAAGAGGTTCATCACACACTCAACCGGATATTTGGAGCAGATAATGTTGTCTTACAACAGCTCCATAAGAAGCATTAAATGAGGATTTCATGAGAAGAATAAAAATGATAGCGCTTTCTTGATAACTTTTCACAAAAAGGTACAGACACTGATTTTGAAAAGTGCTATCATACAGTTGTGCAAATGAGGGATGCAAATGCAGACCGCAGTTGATGCATAAATGCAAAGGAGAGATTCATTTATGAAGAAAACCAAGATTGTAAGTACGCTTGGTCCTGCAAGTACAGATGTTGATACTATTGTTAAGTTGATCAACGCCGGTGCTAATATTTTCCGGTTCAACTTCTCACATGGTGATCATCCAGAACACCTCGGCCGGATGCAAAACGTTAAGAAGGCTGAAGAAATCACCGGTAAAGAAGTTGGTATCATGCTTGATACCAAGGGTGCTGAAATTCGGACTACTGTTGAAAAAGAAGGTAAGATTAACTTCGAAATTGGCGACAAGGTTCGTATTTCCATGGATCCTTCTATTGAAGGTACCCACGACAAGATTGCCGTTACTTACCCAGGCCTTTATGATGATACTCATGTTGGTGGCCATGTATTATTTGATGATGGTTTAATTGACATGGTTATTGATGAAAAGGATGAAGAACACCGTGAATTAGTATGCCACGTTCTTAACCGTGGTGTTCTTGGTTCACGTAAGGGTGTTAACGCCCCTGGTGTTTCCATCAACTTGCCAGGTATCACTAAGAAGGATAGTAGTGATATTCGGTTTGGCCTTGAACACAACATTAATTACATCTCTGCTTCATTCGTTCGTAAGGCTCAAGATGTTCTTGATATTCGTGAATTGCTCAAGGAAAAGAACATGGAAGATGTTCAAATCTTCCCTAAGATTGAATCTCAAGAAGGTATCGACAACTTCGAAGAAATCATCGAAGTTTCTGACGGTCTGATGGTTCCTCGTGGTGACATGGGTGTTGAAATTCCACCTGAAAATGTTCCATTGATTCAAAAGCACATGATTCGTCGTTGCAACGAATTAGGTAAGCCAGTTATTACTGCTACCCAGATGCTTGATTCAATGCAAGAAAATCCACGTCCAACTCGTGCCGAAGTTTCTGATGTTGCCAACGCTGTCTTTGATGGTACTGATGCAACGATGCTTTCTGGTGAAAGTGCTAACGGTGACTACCCTGTAGAATCTGTTTCAATGATGAACCGGATTGATATCAAGGCTGAAAACCACTTGGCTCAATACGGTACTGAAACCTTTGACTGGGATAAGTCTGATGTTACCGAAACCATTGGTTCTGCTGTTTCACAAGCTGCTAAGGATCTTGACATCCACACTATCGTTGCCGCAACTGCTTCTGGCTACACTGCTCGGATGATTTCTAAGTACCGTCCAAATGCTGATATCTTGGCATTAACACCAAGTGACCGTGTTGCTCGTGGCTTGATGATCAACTGGGGTGTTCAACCACACGTTGTTGACAAGTTGGATTCCACCGATAAGATGTTTGACTTAGCTGCCAAGAAGGCTGTTGAACTTGGCTTTGCTAAGAAGGGTGACAAGATTATCATTGTTGCTGGTGTTCCTCTGGGTGTTCCAGGTGCAACCAACATGATGCGGATCAAGACCATCGACTAATTTTTATTAGGTTGAAAGGCTGGGAAAATTCCCGGCCTTTTTTAGTTTAAACTAGATGGGACTAGCTAAAGATTGCCGACCCGTGTAGAATAAATAGGTGATACGGAAAATTTGAGGAATGGTGAAATATATGAACACTGCATTAGGTAAAGTTGTGACTGCCATTATGATTGATGAGAATGAACACGATTATTTTGTTCAGCCGGATCGTAATGGGCAGACCTACCGCTTACCCAAAAAGGAGAGTCCCCAAGTTCTGCACATTGGTGGCCAGGTACGGGGATTCGTATATGAAAATGAAAATCACCAGTTACAAATGACTTGCCAGCATATTCCGACCGTGCAGGTTGATCACTACGATTACGGGACAGTTGTTGCAGTGCGGCGGGACCTCGGTGTCTTTGTTAACATTGGTTTACCTAATAAGGATATTGTAGTTTCTTTAGATGATCTGCCAACGTTGAAACATCTGTGGCCACAACCAGGTGACCGTTTGCTGATGGCACTGAAGGTTGATGCTCAAGACCGCATTTGGGGACAGTTGGCTGACGACCAAATTTACCATACAATTGCTAATCCACCTTCGAAACGTATGATGAATCGTGATGTAATGGCAACGGTTTACCGTCTGAAGATGGCAGGGACTTTTGTGATTACAGATAATTATCACTTGGGATTTATCCATCCTAGTGAGCGTGATCAAGAACCACGCCTCGGGGAACACGTTAAGGCACGAGTAATTGGTCTTTCTTCTCATGGCAGCCTAAATCTTTCCCTGAAGCCTCGTGCATACCAAGCCATTGGTGAAGATGCGCAAATGATCTTGACCATGTTGGAACACAACGTTAATCATCGCTTACCATACACAGACAAAACTGATCCGACAGTGATTCGGTCGGTTTTTGGAATTAGTAAAGGGCAGTTTAAACGGGCCGTGGGGCACCTCCTTAAAGAACGTCTAGTTAAGGAAGAAGCTAACCAGCTTATTTTACTGAAACAAAGTCATGACGAATGAAATTGATACATTTACCAGGTATTTAGCACATCAAGGCCGTTCGCAAAATACGGTTGATTCTTACCGGCTTGATTTGGAAACCTGTACCGCATATTTTCAGACAGTCGGGATTAACCAATGGGCGACAGTGGATCGGTATGCCATTATGAATTTGATTACTCACTTGCAAAAGCAGGGCCGGGCCAATACGACAATTAACCGTTTTTTATCAAGCCTCCGGCAACTATATCGATTCCTGATTCAAGAAGGCTTAGTCAAAACTAACCCGTTAACGTTAATCCACCAATTACCGGTTCAAATTGATCAACAGAGTTCACAGACCGTCTTAAAGAATGATGAGGTGCAAGCCTTACTACAGGCACCGGATACTAGTCAGCCATTGGGTCTTCGAGACCGGGCATTATTGGAAATGTTCTACGCGACCGGAATGAAAGTCACCGAGATTCTGCAATTGTCAATGGATCAGCTTCATCTGGATCTCCGAGTCATTAACTTTCAGGGAGATCATGGCCGGGCACGAATTATTCCCCTTTCACCAACTTGTTGTGAATGGTTAGCAAAGTATTTAACGGTTAGTCGTCCCCAACTGGTGAGTGATCATGAACCGTTTGTGTTTGTTAACGCCCATGGTCATCACCTCACTCGTCAAGGTATTTGGAAAATTTTACGTCAGCAAACAAATGCTGCTAACCTGAAGCGTGATGTTACCCCGCAGTTATTGCGTCATACCTTTGTTGCTGATTTGTTGACCAATGGTGCCAGTTGGCAAGGAGTGCAGTCATTATTGGGGCATACACTGACTAATACTGCTTATGCGCAATTGCTAACACTGTCGTCGCAGGAATTAATAGACCTGTACGATCGTTATCATACAGATATTTAGTTATAAGAAGGAGTATCTGAATGCTGATTCGGTATCGAAAAGATTATCAAAAAATTGCTGTTGGGCTGTTAACATTTCGACCAGAATTGCGTGGTTACCATCAAGCGTTAGGTGTCCTTCAGATGGCCCTTGAAAAGCACTTTCCAATTTTTCTATGGAAAGATACAGATGACAACCACTTTATTGCCATTGCAATTGTCGAAACGGGACCTCATTACGCACTCTTGCGGCAGTTATCATTTACGCCGACAGAGCGGTCTGGCAGAAATGTATTTGCTGTCCTGACGGCAATCCATGAACAATTTGCTGGTGTTCGTTTAATGGGCACTTTGAAGACCCAGCCATTGATTTCGACATGGGAGCGTAGCAATGAAAGACAATGAAGAAGTTATTCCACGATATCCATTTCAGCCAACGCTAAAAATTGGTTCTTTTGAAGGACCCTTGGATTTACTCTTGCATCTTATTCGCCAGTCCAAAATGGATATTTACGATATTCAAATTGAACCCATCACTGAGCAATATATGGACTACTTGCGTCAGATGAAGGAACACCGGTTAGAGGTCGCTGGTGATTATTTCGTAATGGCGGCAACTTTGATGAATATTAAGAGTCGTTTATTGCTTCCGCAGAGCCCTGATGTGGAGGAAGAACAACCGGAAGAAGAAAGTGATCCGCGTGAGGAACTGGTTCAGCAGTTGCTAGAATATCAGCGTTATCAAAAGGCAGCTGCGCATTTAAAAGATCGAGCAGACTTTCGTCAACAGGAGTATACTCGTCCGGCAATGCAGGTTCCTCGGGAAATGGTAGCTGCGCACGTTCAGCCAGGCGTTACTTTAGGCCAATTGCAAAAGGCTTTTGGTCAAGTATTGCAACGTCATCAACTAACGCGACCAGTGACTGAAACTGTGGCGGCAGAAAAGGTCTCAATTGGTCAGCGAATGCGTTTAATAATGGAAAGTGTTCACCAGACCGCCACGCGTTTTAATGACCTTTTTGAAGATGACCAGACACGCGATAATTTGGTAACTACTTTTTTGGCGTTACTGGAGTTGACAAAGCACCAAGCAGTTACTGTATATCAAGAAACATTGTTTGGACCAATTATTGTAACGGAGGGACCACATGGTGAAGAATTCCGCGCCAAGCAACTTAGCACAAATTGAGGGATTACTCTTTATTGCAGGTGATGAGGGTATAACTTTAGGTGATTTAGCGAAGATTACTGGCTTTATGAAACCGGCGATTGTGGGAATGATTGACCAATTGAAGACGAAGTATGCTGAGGATTCCAATAGCGCCCTTGTTGTATTGAACAGTGCTGAAACATATCGTTTGGCCACTAAGCATTCGTTATCTCCAGTGATCAAACGCTATTTTGAAGTTCCACTGACCATGCCATTGACCAAAGCGTTACTGGAAGTTTTAGCAATTGTGGCTTACCGACAGCCAATTACCCGCTTGGAGATTGACGATATTCGGGGTGTGCAGAGCTCAGGCTCCCTTCAGAAATTGATGGCGCGGGGGTTGATCGATACCCATGGCCGCTTGGATGCCCCGGGGCGTCCATTCTTGTACGTTACCACGGAGGCCTTCCTCAACTATTTTGGGATGACTACTATCAAGGACTTACCACCGCTTGCTAAACAGGAAGATTTGGATCTTGACCAAATGAATGGTGACCTCTTCTTGGAAGCATTACAAGCACGACAGAAACAACAGGAGGCAGATAATGGAAAGACTACAAAAAGTAATGGCTGAAGCCGGTGTTGCTTCCCGGCGAGCCTCTGAAAAATTAATTGCCAGTGGTCACGTTAAAGTGAATGGTCATGTTGTTACTGAGATGGGAGTTAAGGTATCGGCTCATGATCAAGTTGCGGTTGATGATGTGCCAATTAGTCGTGAGGCCCACGTTTATTACCTACTTAACAAGCCCCGCTCAGTTATTACTAGTGCTCATGATGATAAGGGGAGACGCACGGTCGTTGATATTCTTCATGATGGCGGTGTCGATGAACGGATCTATCCAGTGGGCCGACTGGACTATGACACCACGGGGATCCTGTTATTGACTAACGATGGCGAACTTGCTAATCGCTTGATGCATCCTAAGTTTGAAGTTGATAAGGAATATATTACTAAAGTAAAGGGGATTGTCAAAAATGATGATCTTCGTCAGTTGCGCTTAGGGGTGATGGTCGACGGTCGCAAGACCAAAAAAGCCAAGACAAAGCTCCTCGAAGTTGATTGTGATCATCAGACTAGTCGGGTTCGTTTAACCATTCATGAAGGACATTACCACCAAGTTAAGCGGATGTTTAAGGTCATTGGTCATCCAGTGATTAAACTTCACCGGGAGAGTTATGGACCATTATCACTTCAGGGACTGCAGTCAGGTGAATTCCGTGAACTTCGTGAAGAGGAAGTCAAGTTGCTGAAGAAGATCTAGATTGAAATGTTTGACATTCATTATTACCGTTACTTATAATCAATATTGTACAAAAAAATAATTTGAGGTGTCTTCAAGGTCGGGTGTAATTCCCAACCGGCGGTATAGCCCGCAACCCGCGTCAGCGGTGGATCTGGTTAAATTCCAGAGCCGACAGTATAGTCTGGTATATAGAAGATTTCTACAATACATTTTTAAAGCCTTGGCCCCCAGTGCCGGGGCTTTTTGCTTTTGAAGGCAATCTCACTTTGGAGGTTGTTTATTATGTCAAGTTCTCGTCAGCAGATTCAACGGATGGTTGGAATTGCCTGTTTAAGTGCATTAGCATTTATTTTAATGCTCTTTGAATTCCCCATCTTACCAGTTGCCCCATATTTGAAGATGGATTTTTCTGATTTACCAGTACTAATTGGTGGTTACATTTATGGTCCGGTTGGGGGAATCTTAATTGCCTTTTTGAAGTGTCTGATTCACGCTTTGATTCGTGGCTTCTCTGCCGGAGAATTAGTGGGGGTCTTAGGAAACTTCATGTCGTCGCTAGCATTATTACTACCATTTTGCTGGGTTTGGCGCCGTCATCCACAATGGACTGCTAAGAAACAATTATGGATGGGTGGCATCAGTGCCACGGTATGTCTGGTCGTGGTAATGGCATTACTTAACTGGTGGGTGCTCACACCACTATATATGGCATTATGGAACTGGAAATCCACGCTGCCAATTCCAGAATTAATTGCGGTGGCCGTGGTGCCATTCAACTTAATTAAGGGGATTGCTGTCTCGCTGGTATTTGGATTAGTTGCCGCCCGATTAAGTAATTGGCTTAAGGTTCATCAACAAGCGTAGTCAAATTGCATGGCTAACTGTCAATCGCAGTTGGCCATTTTTATTTGAAAAAATGCAAAATCATCCAAAGCGCGTTTATAATTAATGGGTTAGGATTTAAAATTATGGAATACTTATTAAATTTTTTTGATGAACATCAAGCACGACGGATTAAGGTAGTCGAGAACACTTTAACTAACCGACGCACGGTATCAAACTTATTTTGGGCTCAGCAATATGGACTTTTACGTTGGACCGGTGCTTATCGACGATTAAATCGTGAACAATTTGAAAAGGCATTGCAGAACTTCGCTAATCATGGCTTTTTACAGTTAGCCAATGATCAAGTTAAACTAACTAGTAAAGGGGTAGTGGAGCAAGAAGAACTTCGGGAACACTGTTATCAACCATCATTTTATAGTTGGTATTGGTTGGCAAATGTCAATAAGATCGAAGAGCGCTTATTGTTGGCCGTTCAAGTGTTGTCAGAACTTACCCACCACCAGCGACGATATGTGCCAGTTAGTAGTTCTGCGTATCAGTTACAATGGATTCGCAATTGGTTATATCGAGAACTTCGTCGGACTCCGCAGTTGAATCAGGAGTTGTTAAAGGAATTGATGATTGTTGGTGAGTCACTTGCTAGTCAGGATCACCGGGCCGCTAATCTTTTCAGCTATATGTTGGTCGGGTTCCAGTCGTCTGGCTGGACATTAAATGATGCGAGTCAATCACTGCATAATGAATTAATCGAAACCCAATTTATTAAAACTGATATTATGCTGGCTGTTGGGGCCTTTGCCGCCAATAGCCGGGGTGTTCTTCACCGTTTATTGGCTGACTTGCTCAGCGATGGTCCATTAAGTAGGAGTGTGGAGCGGACAATGGCCTTATTTAATCGCGGGCTGACGTTTGCTGAAATTGCGCAACATCGACGGCTAAAAGTGAATACGGTACGTGAACACTTACTTGAGGCCGCAATTGTTGAACCCGATAGTTATTCGTGGCTGGATTTAATCCCCAAAACGGTCCGCCATCAGTTAGATGCGCAATACGGTCAGCTGATCGCCAGTGATTGGCAATTTAATGGGGATTCTGGTGATAGCGAACAGTTCTTTTATTTTCGTTTGTATCAAATTATTCAGGGAGGCCAGCATGCCAGCTGACGATCAACAACTTTATCGTGTGTTAAAAAAGCGGTTTGGCTTTGCCAACTTTCGGGACGGTCAATTAGAGACGATTCATTCTATTTTGGCTGGTCAGAATGTTTTAGCAGTTTTACCAACCGGTGGTGGAAAGTCGCTGTTATATCAGTTACCCGGTTACATTATTAATCGGCCGGTTTTGGTCGTTTCACCACTCTTATCCTTAATGCAGGACCAGATTAACCGTTTGCGGTTATTAGGGGAAAAACGAGTATTGCAATTATCTGGTGAACTGCAGGGCCAGCAGCGTAACCAAGCTCTCCATCAATTGGCCCATTATCGTTTTATTTTTGCTTCCCCGGAAATTCTGATTAATCCCGCTGTTAATCGGGCTTTACGAACAGTAAGGTGGGGATTGATGGTGATTGATGAAGCCCATTGTATTTCACAATGGGGACCTGATTTTCGTCCTGAGTACTTGTTGTTGGCAAAGATCCATCAGCAGCTGCACCGACCACCATTGTTGATGGTTACTGCTACTGCTACCCCCACCGTCCGTCAAGACATTATTAGTAAGATCGGTTTATTGCCTGAACAGGTCCACCAGGTTGTCCGATCAGTTAACCGTCAAAACATTTTCTTAACGGTTGAGCGGTTTCAAAATGAACAAGACAAAATGACCCGTCTCAAGGAGTTATTATTGCATCTGCCATTACCGGGTGTCGTATACTTTGCCAGTCGGAAAATTGCAAGTCAGGTGGCAGAGTGGTTAAGAAAGCAGACCAACTTAGCTGTAGCAGCTTACCATGCTGGCATTCCGTCATTAGAACGTTACCGCTTACAGCAACAATTTATGAAAGGGCAAGTGCAAGTTATCTGTGCCACCAGTGCCTTTGGGATGGGAATTGATAAGAGCAATATTCGGTTTGTTATCCATTATCATTTACCGGCCAGCTTGGAAAACTATGTGCAAGAGATTGGTCGAGCCGGTCGTGATGGTCGACCGAGCTGTGCTATTTTGATGGTTTGCCCGGGGGATGCACAGATTCAAGTAACCCTAACTGCAGTGGATTTGCCATCGGCTGATTTATTAGACCAAGTAAGGTTGAATAAGTTGCCAGCGCGCGTGCTAGGTGATCAGGCCGACTTATTTAAGTTTTATCTTGATCACGGTTATCATGGTCAGCAAATTGTCCAGTCCTTTCATAAACGGGCTCATGAAAGTCATAGACGACTGCATAAAATGATGGCGTACATCACTGACGATCTTTGCCGACGTCAGCAGATTGCCAATTACTTCGGTGAGCCTTTACAAGGACAGGTACCGTGTTGTGATGTGGATCAACCCTCGTGGCTGCAAGATCACTTCTGGCAGGAACAGGTTAATCAATCTAATAGTATCGATGAAGAGGACCAATTAGATTGGCGAAGCCATTTGCGGAGGCTTTTACTACCAGGTAACTTTTCAGGTCGATAATCACCTAGACAATCCATTGCACATTGCGCTACAATCAGAATGTTAAATTCTAAAGAAGGAGGGTCTAGAATATGAGTGAGCGTCGGGAAGAAACACGAAAAAAGGATGACGCCCTATGGGATAAGACGTTTACCGATGATCAAGATTTAGGCAGTGATGGTCACCTTTCCAGGGCGGAACACCGTCGTCAACGGGAACATAATTCAATGATCACTACGATTCTGATTATCTTGATCATTTTACTGGCTGCCGGCCCTGTTATTTATTGGGTTAACCACAAGAATTCGCTGAATCACCCTGTTCGGTCAGAACGGGTAGCACAATCGGCTACAAGTCCTAAAAAAAAAGCAGTCAGCCATTCTACCCGCAAATACAAAGAATCAACCAGCCACCAATCTGCTAGTCAGTCGTCAAGGGTGAGTTCTTCGGCTAGTTTTTCCACTAGTTCATCTTCATCAACGGTCGCATCTAGTAGTCAATCTACCCAGCGGTGGGTGACTGTCCCCCGTAATGGTAGTTTGTACCGCGTCGCCGCCAATAATGGTATTTCAGTACAAGAATTAATGCGTTTAAATGGGTTGACCCCCAATGCTCGCTTACGTCCGGGCCAACAACTTCGTGTTCGTTAAGGAGAGTGAACTAGTTTGACAAAAAAGTTACAAGTAGCGATTGATGGGCCTGCATCCGCCGGCAAGAGTACAGTTGCAAAATTGGTTGCCAAACGGTTTGGGTATGTCTATTGTGATACGGGAGCAATGTACCGGGCGGTCACTGTTGCGGCTTTAAATAAGGGCATCGCAGTCGATGATCGGCCGGCAGTCGCTGAACTAGTCAAAACCGTTAAAATTACTTTTAAGCCGGGTGACCCCGATCAAAGAGTTTTCTTAAATGGTCGAGAAGTGACACGGGACATTCGTCAGCCAGAGATTGCTAGCAATGTTTCGGCGATTGCTGCAATTCCAGAAGTGCGGGTAGCCATGACTGACCAACAGCGGGCAATTGCTGCTGATGGTGGTATCGTAATGGATGGTCGTGATATTGGAACAACCGTATTACCAAAGGCCCCCGTTAAGATTTTTATGGTGGCTTCAGCTCATGAACGTGCTCGTCGCCGGTACGTTGAAAACAAGAAGAAGGGAATTGCCACCACCAGTTTGGCAGACTTGCAACGGGCGATTGAGTTGCGAGATCAAAAGGACTCTACGCGGAAGGTGTCACCATTAGTTCAAGCACCAGATGCTATCCGTTTAGATACTACCCACTTAACAATTGACCAAGTTGTAGATAAAATTAGTGAAATTATTGAAAAAAAGCGCGATCAATTTCAATAAGGGCTGGAAATGAAGACGCATTTCTAGTAAAATGGTTCTTAGAGTCGATTGTCGCAAGGAGGATTTTTTTTAATGGCTGAAAACAACGAAAACAAGAACGATATGTTAAAAGCTCTCGACAGCATTGAAACTGTTAAGGTTGGCGATGTTGTAAAGGGTGAAGTTTTGGCAATTGATGACGATCGCCAAGCTATCGTTGGAATTAAAGACGCAGGGGTTGAAGGTGTCGTCCCTGCTAAGGAATTATCAACCAAGCCAGTTGAAGACATCAATGATGCAGTTAAAGTCGGTGACGAACTTGACTTAGTAGTTATTTCCAAGATCGGTAACGATAAGGAAAATGGTAGCTACTTACTTTCACACCGTCGTCTCGAAGCACGTAAGGTTTGGGATGACATCCAAAAGAAGTTCGACGCTGGTGAACACATTACTGCTAAGGTTACCCAAGCGGTTAAGGGTGGCTTAGTAGTTGATGCCGGAGTACGTGGTTTCGTCCCTGCTTCAATGATTACTGATCACTATGTAGAAGACTTGAACCAATTTAAGGGTCAAGAACTTGAATTCAAGATTATCGAAATCGAACCAAGTGAAAATCGTCTGATTCTTTCTCACAAGGAAATTGTTAAGGCACAACACGAAGAAGCTGCCAAGAAGATCTTTGCTGAATTACAACCAGGTGATGTTGTTGAAGGTAAGGTTGCGCGGATGACTAACTTTGGTGCCTTTATCGACCTTGGCGGTGTTGATGGTTTGGTTCACGTTTCTGAAATTTCATACGAACACGTTGATAAGCCATCAGACGTATTGAAGGCTGGTCAAGAAGTTAAGGTCAAGGTATTGAACGTTGACCCTGATCGTGAACGGATTTCACTTTCTATTAAGCAAACTCTGCCTGGCCCATGGGATGACATTGAAGAAAAGGCCCCAGAAGGTTCTGTTCTGACTGGTACTGTTAAGCGCCTTACAAGCTTTGGTGCATTCGTTGAAGTGTTCCCTGGTGTTGAAGGGTTAGTTCACATTTCACAAATTTCCCACAAGCACATTGCTACCCCAGCTGATGTATTGAAGGCTGGTCAAGAAGTTAAGGTTAAGGTTATTAACGTTGATCCAGAACGTCAACGTTTAGGCTTGTCCATGAAGGCTCTTGAAGAACGTCCAAAGGATGAAGATAACGACAATAATAACCGTCGTTCACGTCGTCCTCGTCGTAACAACAACCGGAACTTCATGAACAATGCTCCAGAAGAAGAAAGTGGCTTCTCAATGGGTGACTTGATTGGTGACCAATTGAAGGGTCTTAAGTAATCCACTGGTAGTTTAATATTTCTATCAATAATGGGGTCTGTGACAGGATGATGTTACGGACCCCATTTCATTTATTAAAGGGAAGGAAGGTGTATTCAATTGGCTAATCCAATTGTTGCAGTTGTTGGTCGGCCCAACGTTGGTAAATCGACATTATTTAATCGGATAGCTGGTGAGCGGATATCGATTGTTGAAGATACGCCCGGGGTAACTCGTGATCGGATTTATGCCCATGCTGAATGGTTGGGAAAGAATTTTAGTTTAATTGATACTGGTGGGATTGAAATGTCTGATCAGCCACTGTTAACTCAAATTCGCCAACAGGCGGAAGTTGCCATTGATGAAGCTGATGTGATCATTTTGGTTACTGATATTGAAAATGGGGTCACTGATGCGGATGAGCAAGTTGCACGGATCCTGTACCGTTCTGATAAGCCCGTTATTCTAGCGGTTAATAAAGTTGATAACCCCGAACGGCGCAGTGATGTTTACGACTTTTATTCCTTGGGATTAGGCGAACCTTATCCGGTTTCTGGTGTCCATGGAGTAGGAGTTGGTGACCTCCTAGATGCAGTTATTAATCACTTTCCTGAAACTGCTGATAACGACGATGATAAGACGATTCACTTTTCGTTTATTGGTCGCCCCAACGTGGGTAAGTCTTCCTTGGTCAATGCCCTGCTCGGTGAACATCGGGTAATTGTTTCTGATGTTGCTGGGACGACCCGTGACGCTATCAATACGAGCTTTACCGCTGATGATGGCCGGCAATTTACTATGGTTGATACGGCGGGGATTCGTAAAAAGGGAAAGATCTATGAAAATACTGAACGATACTCACTGATGCGGTCCATGCGGGCAATTGACGATAGTGACGTGGTCTTAGTAGTCCTTAACGCTGAAGAAGGACTGCGGGAACTAGATAAGCATATTGCTGGTTATGCGCATGAGGCTGGTAAAGCCGTGATTATCGTTGTGAATAAATGGGATACGATTCCTAATAAGGATCATCGAACAATGACCGACTTTACAAACTTGATTCGTCATGAGTTTCAATACCTGTCCTATGCACCGATCATTTTCGTATCTGCAAAGACCAAACAACGTTTAAATCAGTTACCAAAGATGGTTGAGGAGGCTTATGATCATGCTCGCTTCCGTGTTCAATCATCTGTCCTGAATGATGTCTTGATGGATGCATTAGCCGCTAATCCGACGCCAACACAAAATGGCCGGCGCTTACGGGTTTATTACGCAACGCAAGTGGCTGTCCAACCACCGACATTTGTTATCTTTGTCAATGATCCGGACCTCATGCATTTCTCCTATGAACGTTATTTGGAGAACCAAATCCGGCAGTCATTCGACTTCTCTGGGACACCAATTCATCTAATTAAACGAAAACGTCAATAATGTTTGATGTTTTAGCTTATTTTATGAAAAAGCCGTAGAACCGCTTGTCATAGGGGTTTCACTATGCTAACCTTAACAATGAAATGATACGAGGTCATCGTATATTTCGTTAATTTTGGACCACTCAAAATTAACACCATTAGCGTGAGCATATGCTTCCGTTAAATGTTGGAGGTGAAATCGAATGGCAAACAAAGCTGAATTAGTAGCTAATGTTGCAAGTGCAACTGGCTTAACTAAGAAGGATGCTACTGCTGCTGTTGACGCTGTCTTCAGTTCAATCCAAGCATCATTAGCTAAGGGTGAAAAGGTTCAATTGATCGGTTTCGGTAACTTTGAAGTACGTCAACGTGCTGCTCGTAAGGGTCGTAACCCACAAACTGGTCAAGAAATTCACATTCCTGCAAGCAAGGTACCAGCATTCAAGCCTGGTAAAGCTTTAAAGGATGCTGTTAAGTAATCACTTTTACTTAACAATGATGGCTGTGGCGTTTGTCACAGCTTTTTTCTTTGTCATTTTCACCATTTACCCATTTGCAAAATGCATATCATAATCACTGTTTCGACAGGAGGAACGAACGATGACCTATTCAGAACAAATGTTGGCTGATATCCAAAAGCAAGACTTAACGGCAGCCAACCGAGATTTTAAGCAGGCTTTAGAGCATGATAATGACGATATGTTATACAGCCTGGCAGAGGAACTGTACGGGCTGGGCATGAGTCAACAGGCTCGTCAAATATACCTGCATTTGTTAAAAAAATATCCAGACGAAGATGAATTACGAACTTCTTTGGCTGAGTTAGCAATTAACGATGGTCATAACGATGAAGCATTATCATATTTGGCTCAAATTAAGCCTAGTTCAGGTGCTTACCTTCAGTCCTTGTTGGTTGCTGCCGACTTATATCAAACTGAAAATGAATTTGAAGTGACCGAAGAAAAACTCAAGGAAGCGTACCAAATTGCTCCCGATGAACCGGCCGTTCAATTTGCGCTTGGTGAGTTCTATTACCTGTTGGGGCGCTTTGATGAAGCAATTAATTACTACTTTGCCCTTATTAAAAGTGGTTACACCGAGTTTGCTAAGGTTGACATTGCTGGTCGATTAGGAATGTCCTATGCCCAGTCAGGTCAATTTAAGCAGGCCCTAGGTTATCTCAAGCAAGTCCAACCCCAGTATCAAACATCTGATATTCGCTTCCAAACTGCTCTGACGGAGTTACAACTGGGGCAAAGTAAAGAAGCAATTAGTGCTTTTCAGGACCTGATTAAGGATGATCCACAATATGCTTCCGCCTATCCAGAACTTGCGAGTGCCTACGTTAAGGAGCAAAAGTATCAGCAAGCACTGAAGACTGTTCAGGAGGGCTTAGGCGTTGACCAATACAATGCGCGTTTGTTTGCTCAGGCAGCGGAAATTACCAGCCATTTAGGTAATCACAAATTAATGAATAAGTATTTACAAAAAGCCCATGACTTGGATCCTGATAATTTGACAATTACCTTGCAATATAGCAATTTCCTGTTGCACCAGCATAATGATCAAGCCAACATTAAATTATTATTACCACTGATTAAGGATGACGAGGTAGATCCTCAGATTTATTGGAATCTCGCGAAGTCTTATAACCGTCTTGAAAAATATGATATGGCAGGAAAATACTATCAGGCTGCTTTACCAGCTTATCAGGATGATCCCACGTTCTTGAAAGACCTGATTTACTATTACCAAACGATGGGGGAGAATGACGAACTAGTGGCTGAGCTCCACCATTACCTCGCGCTTGAACCAACCGATAATGAGATGCAGGATCTGCTTGAACAGTATGAAGATTACCTTTAAAAAGACGAAATCCAGGAAACTACTGATTGATCAGTAGCATCCTGGATTTTTTGCATTCATTAATGAAGTCAATCGGTAATTAGGCGGTGACGATAATAGCTTAGCGAAGCGGGGTCAAGATTTAAGTGTCTTTCCAGCTCCTGATCAGTCTCCTTTCGGTGAGCAGCCAGGTAGTGCAGAACATACGCTTGGTGGAGGTACTTTGGTGCACAAGAAAATCCGAGGTAGTCTTGGTCACGACGAAGATATTTATGGAGACCGGCATTTGTCAGCCCAGGATTAAGTGAATCAAAACGTTGTTTAAGAAAAATCTGTGACGATTGTTGCTTTTCCTGGAGTGGGGTAATAAAACCAGTGAAAGACTGCTTAAAGGCCTTTTCAGCGGAGCTGTTCATTTTCAGTTGATTCCATATCCGCTCAAATCCAGGTTGGAGGAACTCATGAACAGTGAACCCCCGACTACATAAAAGCAGGGTTAGCCGTGTATAAAAGTGAATATGCTCATCGGCCAAAATAGTGTCGAGCTGGAAAAGCCATTTGGTATTAATTCCGGATACTGGAGTCACGGCCTTTCCATGGATAGTTAGCGTGGGAAGGTTGTTAGTAATGTGGTGACTTAGTAAATATGAGAAATATGAATTCAGCTGGGACAGTAGTTTATTGTAGGTACTGATCGTAATGGATTGATAGTCCTGCAGGGCAGCAAGGTAAGCCCGGACATCGTTTTCTGTAATGTCACGAAGCTTGCTGGAGCGGCCCTGATCGACTAGAAAAGTAAAGAATTGGGCGACGGCGGCGTCGTAATTATCAATTGTAATGGCAGATTTTTGCTTAGCTTTTAAAAAACTCCGGAATGGTTGTTGATATGGGTATTGCATCGTTTTCACCTTAATAGTACTAATTTACTTTAACTTAACTATAACACCAAAATTTCTAAAAAGAAAACAACATCACTAGTACCCATTTTGCAGGGGGCAACTGTTCACACTCAGTGATCAGATTTGCTATAATCGAAGGTGATTGTATTTTAGGTTAGGAGTAATTTGATGATTCTCAAAAATTTACCAGCAATTTTTGAACCTGCACGACCTGTCCTTCAGCGAATTGAACAGGCGGGTTTTGAAGCCTACTTCGTCGGTGGGTGTGTGCGAGATACGATCTTAGGTGATCACATTCATGATATTGATATTGCGACAAGCGCCTACCCAAGTGAGATTAAGGCGATTTTTAACCGGACCGTCGATACCGGAATTGAACATGGGACTGTTATGATTCTCGATCATGGAACGGGATATGAAACGACTACATTCCGGACTGAATCGGGATATCAAGATTATCGTCGACCTGATCATGTGACGTTTGTGCGTTCGCTTGCTGAGGATCTCAAGAGACGTGATTTTACCATTAACGCACTAGCTTTAAAAGAAAATGGTGAAGTGATTGACTTATTTAATGGACTGACCGATTTAAAACATCACCTTATTCGGGCAGTTGGTAAACCAGAAGAACGTTTTCATGAAGATGCATTAAGAATGATGCGAGCAGTTCGTTTCGCTAGCAAATTAGACTTTAACATAGATACTGCGACAGAACAGGGTATCAAAGATAATGCGCCATTATTAGCTAAAATTGCTGTTGAACGGATCCGGGTCGAATTTGAAAAGATGCTGATGGGGCAAAATCCAGCTTCAGGTCTGGCAAAATTCTTAGAGACAGGTCTTTACCGGTATTGTCCCGGTTTAGATCATCAACAAGCGAAGATCGCCGCCCTATTACCACTGTCAAAGTGGCAACTATCATCAGATGCTCAAGTGTGGTCATTAATGGCTTGGCAATTATCTTTGTCCCGACAAGGGATTTCTTCTTTTCTCAAATCATGGAAGACATCTAATGATCTGATTAAGGCTGTTCAGAAAAGGGTTCCGGCTATTCAAGCAATCCGCGCTGGTAAAGTTGATAATCTGATTATCTTCAAAACGGGTTTACAAGGCTTATTGGATGCTAATGCAGTGGCCAAGGTATTTGGTTGGGGTATGCCAGAACAGCAGTTGCGAGACCAGTTTGCACAATTGCCAATCAAATCTGCTAACCAACTTGCTGTAAATGGTGGTCAACTAATCAAGCAAGCTGGGATAAAGCCGGGTCCCTTATTAGGGCAGATAATTTATCAATTAACGGAATCAGTCGTCAGCGGGGAATTGCCTAACCAAACTGACCAATTAATTTCGATGGCACAAAAAATTGCAAAAGAGGGATAATAATGCAAACAATGCGCGCAGAGGGGCTAACCAGCACGTATGGTGAAAAGGTTTTATTTGATCATGTTTCATTCATTATTAATGAAAATGATCGGATTGGACTGATTGGTGTAAACGGTAGTGGTAAAACGAGTTTATTGAATGTCATTAGTGGGGCTGTCAGTCCAGAGAGTGGAACAATTACTTGTCCAAATGACTATCGGATTGGCTACTTAAAGCAACAACCAGAACTGGATCCTGATAAAACGATTATGGACGCTGTTTTTGCTGGTGATCAGGAAATATTTAAGTTGATTCGCCAATATGAGCTCGCTCTTGATCGCTTCAGTAATCATCCTGATGATCCTGAAGCTGTTGATCGTTATACCAAATTACAAGCTCAAATGGATCAAGCCGATGCCTGGGAAGCAGATAGTCAAGTTAAAACTATTCTGACCCAATTGAAGATCAAAAACGTTAGTCAAAAGATTGGCAATTTATCTGGTGGACAGCAAAAGCGGGTTGGCCTGGCTCAGGTTTTGATTCAACAACCCGACCTATTGCTATTGGATGAACCGACGAACCACTTAGACTTAGATTCAATTATTTGGTTACAAGATTTTCTGGCTTCTTATAAAGGGGCTGTTCTCGTTGTGACTCACGATCGGTACTTTTTGGACCAGGTTACTAATCATATCTGGGAGTTATCATTTGGTAAGCTCTATCATTATGATGGTAACTACCAAGACTTTGTACGACAAAAAGCGGAACGAGTAGAACTAGCTAAAGAGTCCGAACGTAAAAATCAACAACTTTATAAAAAAGAATTAGCATGGATGCGGACCGGTGCTAAAGCTCGTTCTACCAAGCAGAAGGGTCGTATCAATCGTTTCCACAAACTCGAAAAACAAGTGGGTAATTTGCAAACAGATGAAGATATCTCGATCAACCTTGGTTCACAACGCCTTGGTAAGGATGTCATCCAATTTAAGGATGCCAACTTAACTTTGGGTGATCACCGTATTTTAAAGGACTTCAATTGGCTTGTGAAAGCGAACGACCGAATTGGGATTACTGGTGAGAATGGTGCTGGTAAAACCAGTTTGCTGAATGTGATTGCCCAGCGGGTTCCTTTGGATAGTGGTGTACTCAAAATAGGTGATACCGTTAAATTAGGGTATTATACCCAGCAAACTGAAGGAATTGACGATAGCAAACGGATGATTAGCTTCTTAACTGAGATTGCTGATAACGTCACGGATAAGGATGGCAATAAAATTAGTGTTACGCAATTATTGGAACGTTTCTTATTTCCACGCTTCATGCATGGCACACTTATTCGAAAATTATCCGGTGGGGAAAAGCGGCGTCTTTATCTTCTTAAAATATTAATGCAGCAACCAAATGTTTTGTTGCTGGATGAACCAACCAATGATCTCGATATCGGTACTTTGACTGTGTTGGAAGACTACCTGGATCACTTTGCGGGAACGGTGATTACTGTTTCTCACGACCGTTACTTCTTGGATAAAGTGGCTGATGACTTGCTGATCTTCAAGGGTGATGGTGATATTCAACGGTATACAGGGCTTTTCACCGATTACCTCAAAGAACAACAACAGCTAAGGGCGGAAAAGGAAGATGAAAAAGCTGATAAGAAATCTTCAAAGTCTTCTGCAGCTCATGAGCCTAAAAAGAAGGTTAAGACAAAGTTAACATATGCTGAAGAGATAGAATGGAAGCAGATTAATCAGGATCTTGATAAACTGGATCAGTCACAAAAACAGATTGAACAGGACATGGCTGATTCGGCTGATGATTATCAAAAGTTAGCAGAACTGCAAAAGAAGTTAGATCAGGTAAAACAACAGTTAGATGAGAAGACTGCTCGCTGGGAATACCTGAGTAACTACGTTGAATAAACAAGATGGGATGAATGATAATGGCAACAAATAAGAATGAACAACAATATCTTGATTTAGCTCGCTATGTTCTCGATCATGGGCATAGGAAGGGTGACCGAACCGGTACTGGAACGGTATCCGTATTTGGGTATCAGATGCGTTTTAACCTGCAGGATGGTTTTCCAATTTTAACGACCAAAAAAGTCCCATTTGGCTTAATCAAGAGTGAATTATTGTGGTTTTTGCGGGGTGATACTAATATTCGTTTCTTACTCCAACATAAAAACCATATTTGGGACGAGTGGGCCTTTAAAAAGTGGGTGGAAAGTGATGAGTATCATGGACCGGATATGACGGACTTTGGTCATCGGTGGTTAACAGATCCCGATTTTAAAAAGGTTTACTTAGCTGAGAAGAAAGCCTTCTGTCAACGAATCCTCGATGATGACGATTTCGCTGCCAAGTATGGCGACCTGGGCCATGTTTATGGCAGTCAGTGGCGTCACTGGCGCACTAGCCGGGGTGATACCATTGATCAAATTGCTAACGTTATCCATCAAATAAAGACGACGCCTAATTCACGGCGAATGATTGTCACTGCTTGGAATCCGGAAGACGTTCCTTCGATGGCGTTGCCACCTTGCCATACGATGTTCCAGTTCTATGTCAATGATGGGAAGTTAAGCTGTCAACTATACCAACGGAGTGCTGATATTTTCCTTGGTGTACCATTTAATATTGCTTCATATGCTTTGCTTACACACATGATTGCTCATCAGTGTGGTCTAGAAGTAGGCGAATTTATCCATACTTTAGGGGATGCGCATATCTACCTTAACCATATTTCACAAGTTGAAGAACAACTTGGTCGGGAACCACATCAGGCACCAAAATTGATCTTGCCAGATGAGCCCAAGCCAATCGACCAATATCAAATGAGTGACATCAAGCTTGAAGGTTACACGCATGAACCGGCAATTAAGGCTCCAGTAGCAGTATAAGGAGATTTTGACATGAGAGAGATTCATTATATTTGGGCAGAAGATTTAGATGGTTGGATTGGTAAAAATAATCAAATGCCTTGGCATGTTTCTGCTGACATGAAACGGTTTAAGCAACTGACTACTGGCCACCCGGTTATTATGGGACGCCATACATATAATTCATTAAAGCGGCCGTTGCCGAACCGTCAGAATATTGTGTTGACTCACCAAGCAATTGCCAATGATGATGTGACGGTTGTGCATGATGTGGAAACCTTGGATTCCTTAATTGATGCGTTACCTGATGATCAGGTTTATGTAATTGGTGGGGCACGTATCTATGACCTGTTACGGGGAATGGTAACTAATTTGGATCGGACGGTTATCAATGGTCACTATGACGGTGACGTAAAAATGCCACCAATCAATTATGATCAGTGGCAATTGCAGGATCGAACCGCTATTAAAAATGATAATGGTGACATTGAATGTTGGTTTGAAACTTGGCAATTAGACAAATAGGTAAATTGAGAAGAACATCAAAATCGTCCCTAGTAATACAAAGAAATGCCAAATGAAATGGGTGTAAAGTGTTGGTCGACTGTACAGGAGAGCCCCAATGGTAAAGGTAATACCGCCTGCTAACAGAAGCCCAAAGCCAATTGGCCCGAGTGCTTTCCATAATGGCCAAAACGCGAACAGACATAGCCAGCCCATAATAACGTAGATAGCGGTTGACCAGTGACTCTTTTTCTTAAGCCAAATACTTTTATAAACAACACCAAGGACAGCTATGACCCAAATAATGCCGAACAATGTCCATCCTTGCCACCCTTTAATAGCGACTAAGCAATAAGGCGTATACGTGCCGGCAATCAGAATATAAATCATACAGTGATCGAAAATCTGGAACAGGTGACGTGCCCTAGTAAAGATCAATGCATGGTAGAGCGTTGATGATAAGTAGAACAATAATAAGATAGTTCCATAGATCGTAAATGTTACAATTCGCATGGGACTCCCTGTATGGGCGGCCCTGATAATTAATAGAACTAAACCAATAACTGAAAGCACGGCGCCAATACCATGTGAGATGGCATTACCAATTTCAATAAGTAAGGTCTGACGTGATCGTTGCTTTGAATTCATTACCAACACCCTTTCCTTGTCATTCAATGAATTTGGCGTGATTATTTGTTATACTAAGTTGACAAGAGTTTGATTGAATAACTCCCTTAACTTAGATATAATATTTCTATAAACACGACATCTAGTTTTTAATACTAGATAGATTATAACATAATATTTTCCGAGAAGAGTTGAAATAACGATGGCTAAAATAAAAATTGTTTGTGATTCTTCAGCCGGCCTGACTGATGAAGAAATTAAGAAATACGACATTACCATCATTCCCCTGAGCGTTATGATTGATGGAACTGTTTATATTGAACGTGAAACAATCACGAACGATCAATTCCCAAAGATGATGCAGGAGGCCCATTCATTACCAAAGACTTCTCAACCACCTATTGGTAAATTTGTGGACGCTTTTGACAAACTAGGTGCTGATGGCAGTGAAGTTTTATGCGTCACAATGATGGCATCTATCAGTGGGACGGTCCATGCTGCTGAACAAGCAGCCGCTTTAACTAAGACAAAAGTAACAGTTTATGATTCACAGACAACTGATCGGGGCATGGCCTTTCAAATTATTGAAGCCGCAAAAGTGATTGAAAAGGGTGGATCTGTTAATGATGCGATCAAGCGAATGAAGTATGTGCTTGATCACTCAAAACTGTACTTGGCAATTGATACTCTTGACAACTTAGTTGCTGGAGGTCGAATCAACAAGTTTGCTGGTGGATTGTCCAAGATGCTGAACATCAAGATTATGCTGCAGGTTTATGGCGGACAAATTCACATTATTATGAAGGGACGTGGAAAGAAGGCCCTTCATAAAGAATGGGACCGGATCATCGAAGAAATGAAGCAGGGACCGAAAGTTGTTGCTGCTGGTATTTCGGACGTGGCAGCTGATTCTGAAGTTGCTCGGCTTAAGGATAAGGTGCACAGTATTTATCCTAATTTAAACATTGTTGTTCGCGAAACAGTACCAATTATTGCTACCCACACTGGAATGGGAGCATGTTGCTTGCTGTATTATACTGAATAAGCGTCTTAATTATGTGTTGTAAAGGGCGGGGTCGCTAACTATGGGTTTTAACTCATTGTTGTGCCCGCTTTTTGCGTAAGGAGGATTATATGAAGCCAGGTTTTAAATGGTTGATTGCAATGATCGCCCTGCTGGCCATCGGTGGGATCGGTTGGTTTAGCTACCAACAGCATTTTATTCATCACTCAATCACTTCTCCTCAGCGTGTCGAAAAGAAGAATGTTAAACTAGTTGCATTAGGCGATTCGCTAACTCACGGGCAGGGTGATGAGCAGAAACAGGGCGGCTATGTTAGCATCATCAAGCAAAAAATTGAACATCGTTACCATAAAACAACAGTAACTACTGTGAATTATGGTGTTAGCGGTGATCGCTCTGATCAGATCTTAGACCGGTTAGATTCGCAAAAGCAACTACGCGCAGATTTACATTCTGCTGATGTGGTTACGATGACAGTCGGTGGTAATGATTTGATGCAAACACTCGAACGAGATGTGTTGATGCAGTCAACTTCATCTGTTCAAAAGAGTATTGACCAAGCCCAGGTTACTTATCAGCAGAAGTTAGCGAAGTTATTCAATGCAGTCCGTAAAGAGAACCCACATGCGCCGATTTTTGTCATGAGTATTTATAACCCGTTCTACACTTACTTCCCTGATGTTGCGGTAATTAATAATGCCGTTGTGCAGTGGAACCAAGCAACAGCATCAACGATGAAAAATTACCATCATATGTACTTCGTTGATATTAATCACCTCATGTCGTACGGGCAGTACACGACTAAGGCACAGCGTGAGCAGCTAGTGCAACGCGAACAGGCGGTTAACCATGGAAAGGTTTCCCAATCCCGAGCTCTGAGTATTATGAGTAACAAAGATCATAACTTGAATAATTTGATTTCTACTGATGATAATTTTCATCCGAACCACCGTGGCTATGAGCAAATTGCTAATCGGTTATTTAAGAGTATGGAACGGCATGATGATTGGGAATTCACGAAGGAGTAGCCTATGAAAGAACATCGACAAACGCACAAGAACAGTCTTCATTCATTTAATGGTTGGAAATGGGCTTTTATTGTTTTGGTAGTTTTACTTGTCTTAGGAACAGGAGTCGTATTAAATCGAGCCACTGCTCCTCAGCCTCTCCCTGAAACTAGCCGTTTGGCTAAAACCAGTGACACATCTTTTAGTGTGGTTTTGAATCAGGACCAGGTTAATGCACTATCATCCAATTACTTAAGCCACTTTTTGAAAGATCAGAAGATCAAATATCATTTCTTGGTTGGTAATAAGTACGCCACCTTGACTGGTGATACTAAATTTCTAGGGACAAAAGTTCGTTTTGCAATTAACTTCATTCCTGAACGCACTTCTAATGGGAATGTTTTGCTGACTGCCAAGGGATTGTCAGTGGGACGTCTTAACATCCCCATCAAGTTCGTGATGGGCTATATCGCCAATAATTACAATATCCCCAAGTGGGTTTCCATCAATCCTAAGAAAAAGACGGTGTTGCTGGATTTGAACCGTTATAGTCAGCATCGTCAATTGAAGTACTCCGCCCAAGAAATTAATATGGCTAAGGGCCAGTTTCGGTTCTTAATTACAGTACCATCAAAATAATAGGAAGGAGCAAATGTCATGGCAGTTAGAATGAGTTTTTATCATTACCTTATGACCCAACGCAATCCAAATAGTGCTAACGAGGTAGAACAATTTGCCAATAATGCATTTTTTGATTCTGCTTTTCCAAAACAATCACAAGATTTTGAGGAAATTTCCAAGTACCTGGAAGAAAATGCTGACTATCTACCTTCGATGACCATTTTTGATGCCGCGTGGCAAAAGTATCAAGATGCAATGAATTAAGTAAGGAGGATTATCATGGCTGTAATACAATGGTTCCCTGGTCACATGGCTAAAGCGCTCCGCCAAATTCGTGAACAAATGCCGTTAGTCGACATCGTTTTTGAACTAGTTGATGCACGGGTTCCTTACTCGTCGCAAAACCCAGAAGTTGCTCTCGCGGCTGGAGACAAACCACGTCTATTAATTATGACGAAGACAGACCTTGCTGATCAATCTCGCTTGGACGAGTGGAAGCAATTTTTTAAGGAGCACGACCAACCAGTTCTGGCGTTAGACTCGCGACAGAATAACGTAGGTAAACAAGTTACTGCGGTTAGCAAATCGATTCTGCGCGATAAACTGGCAGCTGAACAGGCAAAAGGGATGAAGAAGCGGCCCATTCGTGCAATGTGTGTAGGGGTGCCAAATGTTGGCAAATCCACGTTATTGAACCATCTTGTGAAGAAAAACGTTGCTCAAACTGGTAACCGCCCGGGGGTAACAACTGGCCAACAGTGGTTACGTTCATCTGCCGAACTTGAATTGCTGGACACTCCTGGTGTACTGTGGCCTAAATTTGCTAGTCAAAAGCAGGGAACAATGCTAGCGTTAACTGGCGCCATTAAAGATAGTCTTTTTGCCAAGGATGATGTGGCGCTATTTGCATTAGCATACCTTCGTCAACAGCAACCAGAAACGTTAAAGAAACGGTATCGGTTAACGGATGCCGATTTAGCAGCAGAAGTTGCCAATCCAGACCTTCTCTTAACGATCACGCAAAAGATGGGCTTTCGTGATGATTATGACCGGGCGAGTGAACGCCTCATCTTTGATTTACGTAAGGGGAAACTAGGGCCAATTACCTTGGAAGTACCAGCTGACCTAAATGAGGATGGCGTTAATGAATAAAATGACAATTGCAGAGATTAAACGGCAATTAGCGACCATTACTGATCCCACGGCGCCGTTAATTAATGAACTGAAAGATGATTCGCGGAAGGGGGTTCAACAGGCGCTGAAGCAATGGCAGCGTCGATTTAAAGCCTACCAAGCTGCTTTACAAGCCTTTCACCAACGTTTCAAGTATGAAAACTATTATTGGACCCACGGCTGTCATTATGTTGCTGGGATGGATGAAGTTGGCCGTGGACCGTTGGCTGGCCCCGTCGTCACTTGTGCTGTTATTTTAGATAGTTCGTTTGATTTAGTGGGCGTCACGGATTCGAAGCAATTAACTCGGCATGAACGGGAAGAACTATACCTCCAAATTGTTAATGAAGCCGTCGAAATTAGTATTGCCGTGAATGATCGTGAGAAAATTGACCGATTAAATATATATGCTGCAACTCAGGATGCCATGATGAGAAGCGTACGGTCATTGAACCATCGTCCTGACCACCTGATTGTTGATGCGGTCCCATTACCTGAACTAGCGGTTCCCCAAACCACCCTTATCAAGGGTGACCAAAAGAGTATTTCCGTCGCCGCGGCCAGCATTGTGGCGAAGGAATATCGTGATCACTTAATGCGTGACTATGATCAGGTTTATCCTGGATACGGATTTGCGGAAAATATGGGTTACGGAACGCAACAACACCTGGCTGGGTTGCGTAAATTAGGGGCGTGCCCGATTCATCGCCGTTCCTTTAGCCCAGTACCAGAATATTTGAACTAATTAAAAATGCTCAATTAGTCGATTGAGCATTTTTTCGTGCAAACAGTTCTATTCCGCCGTTTATATATAATGGAGGGATGAGTATATGTTAACAATTAGGGGATTCTTACTACGGCTAGCATTATGTCCAGGGTTAGGGCCGGTTAGTAAGTATCAGATCTGGGTGCTGGCTCGTTATAAGTGGGCTTTTAATGATATTAACCTACTTGTTGAAGACGAACGCTTGAATAAGCAGGCCCGGCGCGCCTTGGAAAAACACTGGCATAGCCGAGAATTGACCAGGCAAGTTCAACTCAACTTAGAGCAATCTTTTATCACAATCGTCGATTCTGATTATCCACCACAATTAAAAGAAATTTACTGCCCGCCGCTGGTGATCTTTTATGCTGGGCAGCGGACGCTTCTTTCTGGACAAATGTTGGGCGTAGTCGGTGCCCGCCAAATGACGTCGTATGGTGCAGGAGTATTACGCGGCATTTTGCCGACAATGGTTGCGCATAATCTGACGATTGTTAGTGGCCTGGCAGCTGGCGTCGATGGTTTAAGTCATCAATTAGCATTGGAACATCATGGTAAAACGGTGGCAGTTGTCGGGTGTGGCTTAGACCTCGTTTATCCCCGACAGCACAAGAAACTGCAGGCGCAGGTGATGCAGCATGGCTTGGTCCTATCCGAGTACGGCTTGGGAGCAGCACCCCTGGCGTTTCATTTTCCGGAACGGAACCGGATTATTGCCGGATTAGCTGAAACGATTTTGGTTGTTGAGGCGCGACAACGGTCGGGGAGTCTAATCACGGCAAATTTAGCTTTAAATGAAAATCGTAATGTTTGTGCTATTCCGGGAAGAGTTGATGCCCCGTATTCGATGGGGTGTAATGATTTGATTAGGGCGGGAGCCACACCCGTTCATAATGCTGATGACTTACTGGCAGAATTTAGGAGCTTGAACTGATCTTTCTTGCATTCTGGTTGAAATTCGATTACAATCTAAACTCGATCTCAGTGGACTAGTTGACATCCCTGGGTGAAATGGACTAATAATAGAGGAGTATAATGACTAGATTTCCTTATCTAGGTCAAAAAAGTAATTCAGTAAGGAGCCAATTAAATGGCAACCAGTACTAAAAAAACAACTAAACGAAAGACTACGCGGCGGCGTGCTAAGCCGAAGAAAAAATTAGTAATTGTGGAATCACCTTCAAAAGCAAAGACGATTGGTCGTTTTCTGGGCCGGTCATATAAAGTCGTTGCCAGCTTAGGCCACGTTCGGGATTTACCTAAGAGTCGAATGGGAGTTGATATTGAACATAATTATCAGCCGGACTACATTTCGATTCGTGGTAAGGGTGATGTTATTAAAGAACTGCGGAAGGATGCTAAAAATGCTAAGGCTGTCTACCTGGCATCTGACCCCGATCGTGAAGGGGAAGCAATTGCATGGCATGTTTCTAATATTCTGAAATTAGATGATAATGATAAAAACCGGGTTACCTTTAACGAAATCACTAAAGATGCCGTTAAGGAAGCCTTTAAAGAACCACGTTCTATTAACATGGACTTGGTCGATGCCCAGCAAGCACGGCGGGTGTTAGACCGCCTCGTGGGGTATTCAATTAGTCCAATCCTGTGGAAGAAGGTTAAGCGGGGCTTATCGGCAGGACGTGTTCAATCAGTAGCATTAAACCTAATTATTCAACGGGAAAACGAAATTCGCGATTTCAAGCCTGAGGAATACTGGACGATTGATGCGGCCTTCCAGCAAGGGAAGGATAAGTTTAAGGCCACTTTTTATGGTCAAAATGGTAAAAAGGTGGCTCTGCACAACAATCAAGATGTCCAAAAGATCTTGCGAAAAGTTGATAAGAAACAGGACTTCGAGATTACCAAGGTTGTCCGTCGTGAACGGAAACGCCAACCGCAGCCTCCATATACTACTTCGACAATGCAGCAGGATGCTAACCGTCGTTTGAATTTCCGGACCCGGAAGACAATGATGGCTGCACAAATGTTGTATGAAGGAATTGATATTAAACAGGGTTCACCGGTTGGGCTGATTACTTACATGCGGACTGATTCAACGCGAATTGCCTCAATTGCCAAGCACGAAGCTTCAAAGTTTATTCATGAGAAGTATGGTAGCGAATATGCGGCCATTAAACCAATTAAAGGTAAACTCCCTGAAGGGGCACAGGATGCACACGAAGCTATTCGGCCAACATCTGTCTACCGGACTCCAGCAGAAATGAAGCAGTACCTGACTAATGATCAATACAAGTTGTACAATTTGATCTGGTCGCGGTTTGTTGCTAGCCAGATGACTCCGGAAATTATTGACACCATGAACGTCAATCTGGAACAAAATAATGTGGATTTCCGGGCAAATGGGTCTAAGGTAAAATTCGCTGGGTTTACCAAGGTTTATAAGCGTGGTAAGGAGCAGGACAATCTTTTGCCTGATTTGCAAGAGGGTGAACAGGCACGGATGATTAGCGATGATCCTGCCCAGCACTTTACCCAACCGCCAGCTCGTTATACGGAAGCAGCCTTAATTAAAACCCTCGAAGAAAATGGGGTCGGTCGGCCTTCCACGTATGCCCCAACTTTGGACACAATTCAGCGGCGATATTACGTCCGCTTAGTTGCCCGTCATTTCGAACCAACGGAACTTGGTCAAATTGTCAATAAAATCATCGTTAAGCAGTTCCCGGACATCGTAAATGTTAAATTTACGGCGGACGTTGAAGGTGAGTTGGACCAGGTTGAAGAAGGTAAACGAAACTGGGTCAAAGTTGTTGATAGCTTCTACAAACCATTCTCCAAAGAAGTCTCAGCGGCAGAAAACGCTGTTGCCAAAATTGAGATGAAGGATGAACTAGCAGGGGTTGATTGCGACATCTGTGGTGCCCCAATGGTCGTTAAAATGGGACGGTATGGTAAGTTCTATGCTTGCTCGCGTTTTCCAAACTGTCGGAATACCAAGGCTATCGTCCATGACACGGGGATTACCTGTCCAAAGTGCGACAAGGGGACCGTTGTGGAACGCAAATCAAAGAAAAATAGAACTTTCTATGGGTGTTCTCGTTATCCAGATTGTGACTTTGTATCGTGGGATCGACCGGTTGGAAGAAACTGTCCTAAAGATGGTCACTACCTCGTTATTAAGAAGATTAAGGGTGGCACCCAAGTTGTCTGTCCAAATGGTGATTATAAAGAGCAGCCACAGAAGTAAAACCACTAAAGAAAAGTTTTACTAAATTTTACTATTTAACTAATTTAATTCAGCTCTCTAATCTGCTATTATGCGGTTAGAGAGCTTTTTTAGGAGGCGCTGCATTGTGATTACATTACAAAATGATCAACTAAAAGTGGTAATCAATGAGTTGGGTGCTCAACTACACAGCATTCAACGAGTAGATAATCAAATTGAGTATCTTTGGCAGGGAGATCCCGCTTCTTGGGATCGTCAAGCCCCAATCTTATTCCCGTTTGTTGGTCGCTTGAAGGATGACCAATATCAATTTAATGGTCAAACCTATCATCAAACGCAACATGGATTTGCCCGTGACCGTAAGTTTGCGGTTCTTGATCAATCTGCCACTTACGTATTGCTTGAACAACATGATGACGATGAAACCCGCAAGGCTTTTCCATTCGCTTACTCGTTACGGGTTAAGTATGAATTAACTGGTAACCAATTGGCGGTCACTTATTCAGTTACCAACCCGGATGCAGAACAGTCATTAATTTATGCTATTGGGGCCCACCCAGGTTTCAATATGCCGTTATCAGCAAATGGTCGATTTGATCAGGTTCAACTGAGTGTTAGTCCAGCCGAAACTTATTCTCGCGTTGTGTTAGATGGTCCGTACAATGATTCAGCTCATCCTCTGACAATTGATATGCACCAGCCATTAACCATTGATCATGACCTTTTCAAAAATGATGCAGTTATTTTTGAAACTGGTGGTGCCGACTTCACCGCAACACTGACAGATCCAGCCAGCCAGCATGGAGTTCATGTGCACACACATGGGACGCAACATGTTGGTGTATGGTCACCATACCCAACAAAGGCTAACTTCGCCTGTGTTGAACCATGGTGGGGAATTGCTGATAATGTTGCTGCTGATGGACAATTGCTCCATAAGCAGGGTATGCATCGCTTAGCTCCCCGTGGTACTGATGATTACCACTTTAGCATTCAGCCATTCTAAATTAACTCCACTATAAATAAACCTAATTTCCTAAAAAGGACGTTGAATCATAGATTGTTCTACGATTCAACGTCCCTTTTTCTTATTCGTGTGATTTATGATTCTTAAGATAGTGACCTAATCCGAAGGAAACCATTGATTCTTTGCCGGTCAGGATTCGACCAATATTACTTTTATGTCGCCAAATAATGACAACCGTTAATAATCCAGCAACAATACTTAAAATAAGGTCACGCTCGCATAGGGCAATAATAAACATCGCGCTTACGCCAACGATGCTTGCACATGATGCCATGCTAGTTAACAGTAAAGTGCCAATAAAGAAGCAGCAAGCAACGCCAAACAATTCTGGATTATATGCTAATAAAATACCGGCACTGGTTGCTACCGCTTTGCCACCATGAAAGTGATCAAAAATAGAACATGTGTGGCCTAATGAAGCAAACAGTCCAATTAAGAGGGGGTTAACACTAGCAGAAATTCCAAACAGGTAAGGCTGGCTAGCAGCTAATGTTCCCTTGAGGACATCCATGAAAAGGACGACAATGCCTGCAGTAACACCCAATTCGCGGAAGGTATTGGTCGTGCCAATATTACCACTTCCTAGTTGGCGGATATCCTTATGATAAAAAATTTGACCGATCCATAACCCAGAAGGAATGGACCCCAGGAGATAGGCGATAACTACCATCCCTATGATTTTCATAACCATTAATTACGATCCTCCAAAAATTATTACCCAATTACGATAGCACGAATTATGATTAACTGCTAGCGATAATTCCAATTCGTGTTTGCAATGTTTAATTAAAATGCAGTATTATCTTGTATGTATGTGTACTTTCAACGGTATTATTAAC
>SKER01000397.1_pt1 | contig 52586 bp, 50 predicted proteins | sample 4826961 | NCBI WGS metagenome assembly SKER01 (sample SAMN11008804, study PRJNA524170) | human gut metagenome | biome: Human fecal sample; material: Feces; isolation source: fecal sample from pouch patient p47 | host: Homo sapiens | place: Israel: Tel-Aviv | collected 2016-11-16 | reverse complement strand
TCCCGCCTCCGCACAGTTGATTAGGATGACCGCTATCACTTGCCTAGCAAGGGATAAGGACTTCCAATCAACCACTGCGTCAAGATGTTTGATGGTAAAAAGTAAGGAGTTAAGGACTTTTGTCCCTCACTCATGAATCCTAATCAGGTTCCCGAGGGGGGTCATTGTGCCTCAACCAGCAACCGAAATTTTGAGGGTCGGCAAGGTTATGGAGCCAGAACCCATCTCTGTAGCCCAGCCATGGCTGCCGCGGCTGCGGTCGCAGGCCACTTCGTTGATATTCGCCAACTCCCAGAACTGGAGACAGCTTAAATCAAGGTTCCGTCAAACTGTTTGGCCGGCACAAGGCTAGAGGCCCAACAGCCAAGCAATATCTAAAGTCGCAAATAAAAATGTGGCTCCTCTTAGTTGCCTATAGCGCTAGCAGGAGCTACATTTTTTTATCAAGAAGTAGTATACTGGAGGATAAGAAAGGTAAGGAACTTATGACAGATACTCCAAATAAAGATATAGAGCTTGGTCAAAACCAGCAAGATTCTAATTTTCACGTAGACCTCGATCCTGTCTTTACGACCGGAAAGGGCCTGAGCGAGGACGTTGTCCGCCAGATTTCTGCCAAGAAGAATGAGCCTGACTGGATGCTGGATTTTCGTCTCAAGGCTCTCCAGACCTTTAATAGCCTGCCCATGCCCAAGTGGGGGCCAGACCTGTCTGAATTAAACTTTGATGATGTGGTTTACTACCAGAAAGTTTCGGATACGCCAGCTAGGGACTGGGACGAGGTACCCGACAAGGTCAAGGAAACCTTTGAACGCCTGGGTGTCCCAGAAGCAGAGCAGTCCTATCTTGCAGGAACGGTTGCTCAGTACGAATCTGAGGCCGTCTACCACAATATGAAAAAGGAATTTGAAAAAGAGGGAATTATTTTCACTGATATTGATAGTGGTTTACAAGAATATCCCGACCTTTTCAAACAGTATTTTGCCAAGTTGGTTCCACCGACAGATAATAAACTGGCTGCCCTCAATTCAGCTGTTTGGTCTGGTGGTACCTTCATCTATATTCCCAAGGGTGTGGAAGTGGAAGTGCCTCTGCAACTTTATCTGCGCATCAACAATGAAAATACCGGTCAGTTTGAGCGGACCCTGATTATCGTTGATGAAGGGGCTTCCATGCACTATGTCGAAGGCTGTACAGCCCCCACTTACACCACCAACAGTCTCCATGCTGCGGTCGTTGAGGTTTTTGCCCTAGAAGGGGCTCATATCCGCTACACCACTATTCAAAATTGGTCCGACAATGTCTATAACCTAGTTACCAAGCGAGCCACAGCCAAGAAGAATGCCACAGTCGAGTGGATTGATGGCAATATCGGCTCCAAGACGACCATGAAGTACCCAGCTATCTACTTGGATGGTGAAGGTGCGACAGGAACTATGTTGACCATCGCCTTTGCTGGGGCTGGTCAGGACCAAGATACTGGGGCCAAGATGATTCACTCAGCTCCCCATACCAAGTCCTCCATTATTTCCAAGTCTCTGGCCAAGGGTGGCGGTAAGGTTGACTATCGGGGTCAGGTCACCTTTAAGGAGGAGGCCAAGCACTCACTCAGCCACGTGGAATGCGACACCATCCTTATGGATGATCTCTCTTCATCGGACACGGTTCCCTTCAATGAGATCCACAATTCGTCCGTAGCTCTGGAACATGAGGCCAAGGTTTCCAAGATTTCAGAAGAACAACTCTTCTATCTCATGAGTCGGGGTCTGACCGAGAGCGAAGCTACTGAAAAAATCGTCATGGGCTTTATTGAGCCTTTTGCAAAGGAGCTACCAATGGAATACGCGGTCGAACTCAACCAACTCATCTCCTTTGAAATGGAAGGTTCGATTGGATAACTGTTAAGTCCTGCGGAAAGCACGCCCTGTCTGAGTGTGGTAGGTCAGCTGATGGAACCTACCATGAATTAGTAAAAAATAAGAGTCCTCCAGTCATAAGTTGATTTTTAAGAGGAACTAGCTGGCTCTGAACTTGACAGGGTTTCCTTGGCAAAAAAAGTGGAGAAGTAAGTGATACTCTTCGAAAATCAAAATTCTCCATCGTTAACTCACCTTGCCGTACTCCAGTACTGTCTTCAGTTCGTTGCCTCGGCTAATTTCGATTTTCATTGAGTATGAGACTAAAGAGAAGGAGTAAGCCATGAAAGCAGTTGTCGTCTATCAAGCTGGCGGTCCTGAACAATTAGTCTTGGAAGACCGCCCCCTTCCCAAGGTTAAGCCAGGTTGGAGCCTAGTCAAGGTTCTGGGCTTTGGCATCAACCACTCAGAAATTTTCACCAGACAGGGGCTTTCACCCAGCGTTTCCTTTCCTAGAATTTTAGGGATTGAGTGTGTCGGTCAAGTCGTCCAGTCAACCGATGAAAATCTGGCAGTCGGTCAGCAGATTATTTCCATCATGGGTGAGATGGGGCGTGACTATGATGGCTCCTACGCCCAGTATGCTCTCTTACCCAATGAACAGATTTATCCTGTTGAGACCGAACTGTCTTTAGAGAAATTGGTGGCCCTGCCTGAGACCTACTATACGGCATTTGGGGCCTTCAAGAATCTCAAGCTAGGAGAAGCTGATAAGATTTTAGTTCGGGCTGCCACAAGTGGCGTTGGCCTAGCCTTCTTGAGACTGGTTAAGGCCAAATTTCCCAAGGCCCAGGTCACTGGTTCCACTAGAAATCTAGCCAAGTCTGACCAAGTCTTGCAGGCTGGTTTTGACCAGGTTATCGAGGATAAGGCTGGCCAGCTGCAGACTGACGATGCCTTTGATAAGGTTTTAGAATTAATCGGTCCTGCCACCATCAAGGATAGCTTTGCCCATACGAGAGAAGGCGGTATCGTTTGCTCCCTAGGGCAATTGGGAGGCCGTTGGTACTTAGAGGATTACGACCCCATAATGGTTCAGCAGGAAAACACCTACCTGACCACCTTTTATTCGGGCAATGTTTCTGGAACCAAATTGCAAGAGCTCATAGATTTTGTCCAAGAGTTCAATGTAGATACCAGCCCAGAAAAAGTCTTTAGGCTAGAGCAGATTGTTCAGGCCCACCAGTACTTGGAAAGTCAGGCAGGCTTTGGCAAGGTTATCGTTCTCAACGAAGATTAACAAATAAGGTTAGGTCCATGAAGGGCTTGACCTCTTTTTTATCTCCAAAATCCATTTTTCGCTTGATTTGAGAGGGGGTCATGGGTGTAAAATGAAAGGGCATTCAAAAAGGACTTGGACTTAGTTAATTTTAATTGTTAACTTTACCAAGTCTCCTTACGATAAAAAGGACTACCTTATGGAATATGTAAAATTAGGTCAAACAGGTCTGGAAGTATCCAAGCTCTGTCTGGGTTGCATGAGCTTTGGCGATGCCAGTCTTGGCTTTCATTCTGGCTGGCTTTTAGACGAGGAGAAGAGCCGTGTCATCATCAAGAAGGCTCTGGATTTGGGCATTAATTTCTTTGATACGGCTAATGGCTATGCGGCTGGGGCCAGCGAAGAATACCTAGGTCGGGCGCTCAAGGATTTTGATAATCGCGAAGACATTGTTTTGGCAACCAAGTGCTATTTTAGCGATTTACCCAATGGTGAAAAACGGCCCAATAATCACGATCTCTCGCGCAAGGCTATCTTCCATCAGGTCAACCGCAGTCTGGAGCGACTGAGAACGGATTACATCGATATCCTCTATATCCACCGCTGGGATTACAATACACCGATTTAAGAAACCATGTCTGCCCTCAATAATTTGGTCAGAAGTGGTAAGGTCCGCTATCTGGGAGCTCGCCATGTATACCTGGCAGTTCCAAAAGGCTCAGTATGTGGCTGAACAGTACGGCTGGGCTAAGTTTTCTGTCATGCAAAACCACTATAACCTCCTTTATCGCGAGGAAGAGCGGGAAATGATTCCCTTCTGCCAGGAAACAGGTGTCGGCCTGGCTCCTTACAGTCCTCTAGCTTCTGGTCGGGTCGTTCGGGACTGGACGGCAGATACAGCCCGCAGTAAGACCGATACCACAGCTAAAAGTAAATACGATAGCACAGAAGCACAGGACATGGCCATCGTCCAAAGAGTAGCAGAAGTCGCCGAAAAATATGGCGTCAGCCGAACCCAAGTTGCTCTAGCCTGGCTCTGGCAAAAGGGCGTGCATTCACCTATCGTCGGTGTCACCAAGGAAAAATACCTGGATGACTTTATGGGTGCCTTTGACGTCCATTTGACCCAAGAAGACATGGACTATCTGGACGAAAAATACCTCCCTCACAAGGTCGTCGGTGCTCTGTAATTTTGGAGGCAGATACTTAGTTGAAGGAAAATCTATGATTGCTATAGCTATTATCTTTAGAAATGAATAATTATTTTGTCCATAAAACAATGAAAAAAACGCCGAAACACTTGATTTCATGCGTTTTTTAAGTATAAACTTTATTCCCACTCAACGGTTGCTGGTGGTTTGCTGGTGATATCGTAGACGATACGGTTGACGTGGTCTACCTCATTGACGATGCGGGTGGAAATTTTCTTGAGGACTTCCCAAGGAAGTTGGGCAAAGTCGGCTGTCATGCCATCGATAGAAGTGATAGCGCGGATAGCGATAGTGTAGTCGTAGGTGCGACTATCACCCATGACTCCGACGGAACGGACACCGGTATTGACGGTAAAGTACTGCCAGACATCACGCTGTAGGCCAGCCTTGGCGATTTCTTCTCGCAAGATGGCATCGGATTCGCGAACGGTTTCCAACTTCTCAGCGGTAATGTCACCCATAACCCGGATAGCCAGACCTGGACCAGGGAAGGGTTGGCGCCAAACAATCTCATCTGGCATACCCAGAGCAGTTCCTAGAGCCCTGACCTCATCCTTAAAGAGGGTGTCGAGGGGCTCAATCAATTGAAACTGCATATCTTCTGGCAGGCCACCGACATTGTGGTGGGATTTGATGGTTTGGGCGGTTTCGGTTCCTGACTCGATAATGTCCGTATAGAGGGTCCCTTGAGCAAGGAAGTCAACTCCCTTAAGCTTGCTGGCTTCATCATCGAAAACATAGACAAATTCATTCCCGATAATTTTCCGCTTTTTCTCTGGATTATCAACACCCGCTAGGAGTTTAAGAAAACGCTCAGAAGCATCTACACGGATGATATTGAGGCCGAATTTACCACCCAGCATATTCATGACCTGGTCGCCTTCGTTTTTGCGAAGTAAACCATGGTCCACAAAAATACAGGTTAATTGGTCACCAATGGCCTTTTGCAGAAGGACACCGACGACAGAAGAATCAACCCCACCTGATAGACCGAGAAGTACTTTTCTATCTCCGACAGTTTGGCGGATTTTGGCGATTTCCATCTCAATGAAATTATCCATAGACCAGTCGCCCTTGGCCCCACAGATATTTAGAGCGAAATTGCGTAAAATATCATTGCCGTAAACCGAGTGGCGAACTTCTGGGTGGAACTGGATGCCATAAATCTTGCGGTCGGTATTTTCGATAGCAGCATAAGGGCAGTCAGCAGAGTCGCCAACCAGGTGGAAGCCTTGAGGAATCTCAGTGACAGCATCGCCATGACTCATCAGAACAACCTGTTCATTAGGAGTATGAGCAAACAAGGCTGATTCTTGGCGCAGGTTGAGAGTGGATTGACCATACTCACTGTTTCCGGTTTGACCAGCAGGCACCACCTTGCCCCCCAGGCGGTCAGTTAGCAATTGCATACCATAGCAAATTCCTAGTACTGGAATACCAAGATTGAAAATTTCCTCGTCAATCCCGAAAGAATCCTCTGCATAAACAGAGTTGGGACCACCTGAGAGGATAATCCCAAGGGGATTGATTTTCTTAACTTGTTGAGCAGTAATTTTATGACTTTTAAGTTCAGAAAACACACCAATTTCACGGATACGGCGTGCAATCAATTGATTGTATTGACTACCGTAGTCTAATACGATGATTCTCTCAAGGTTGTTAAATTCAGTCATCAATAATCCTTTCCATTTTTGTCGGTCCAACCGACTGATTATCAAGTCCATTGTAACACACTTTATAGGGAAGTGCACTTGAAATTAGAAATGAAAAAACCACATGAAAATTCAGCGGAATTCCTGCAAATAGTCCCTATTCTAGCTAGTCATTCTATGGTATAATAGGAGCCATGCGTAAAGAATTGCCACCTCAAAATAAAAAGATAAAGGGGAGTCGTAAGGAGACTCTACTCAGAGAGAAAAACCAGAAGGGACTTTTCCGACCTCAGGAATTGATTGCCTTAGGAGTTCTTATCCTAACGGTTATCATTCTTCTTGCTGCCACCCATAGTTTCGGTGTGCTTAAAAAGGATGTCCAAGGTATTGCCAGTCACTTGCAAATTGGTTCAGAAAACTTGCAACCTAAGTTCCAATCGGATGAAAAGGTTCAGATTTCCGGTCAAGCTAGCAAGTCTATCGCTGGTAAGGACCTAACCAACTATCAAAACTGGATTGGTAAGGTCAAGTCAGATGACCAGGTTAACACAAAAGATGGAAAATCTGTCATGACCTATTCCATCAAATTTTCCAACGGCGACAGTATCAATGGTATTAGGGAATCTGACTTGAGCAAGGCACCAGACGCTAAATTCAAGAAAAGTACGACCATTCAGGTTAGCCAATCTGCCCAAACCGACTTGGACGGCTATGATCTCAGTGACTTCCGCTTGGAGGCGGCTAAGGTCATGGCGGTTGACTATAATTATTCCTCTGGTGGCGGCTACAAATATGACCTGAGCTTTGACGATGGGACCAAGGTCTATAATGTCGGCGAATCAAGTCTCAATGATATATATCATGTCGGCTTGAAGGAATCCAATTCCGCTAGCCAAAATAATAAAATTCTGGAAGATGCCTTCAACTATGCTAAGGATAATCCAGGAACTATCCTTGGCCTACCGAGTGGCAACTATACAGTCGGAAGCCAGAATCCCCAGTCTGAATATGTAACCCTGGCTTCAGATACCCAGATTCGGGGCGATAATACCAAGCTAATCGTAGATGGGACCGAGTATTGGTTCGCCTTTGCGACGGGGCCAGGAGCGACCAATGGTGTGCAAAACTTTACCATGCGAGATATTACTGTCCAAGCCAAGAATCTCACTAAGGGTGACCATTTCATGATCATGGCCAATCACGGTAGCAATTGGGATATTGCCAATAACACCTTTACCATGGTTCACAAGATGGGCAGCCATATTTTTGACCTGGGAGGCCTACAAAATTCGACCTTTAGTGGGAATACCTTCGAAGGTTATGCTCCAGAGTTGACCGATAAGACAGAGATGTCCCAAGTCGCTAGCGACCATGATGTCTATGCCGAGGCTATTCAATTTGACACCTCTGACAACAAGGGGGAATGGGATGGGAAAATCCTCCAGGGTATTGATCCCAACTATTCCAGCTACAACCCTAACAAGGTTATGACCAGTAATATCAGCGTAACGGGTAATTCCTTCATCCCCTACAAGGATAAGTCTGGGAAAGTTATCGCCTACGGGGCTAGCCTGGGCCAACACTCAGGCGACGTTAGCAACGTGGTTGTGACTGGTAATACCTTTACCTCAACCCTGACTAGTCGTTTCCACCAGGATACCAATTGGATGTTTAAACCAGTCCATTTCACAGAAGCCTCTTCAACCTCTGTCTATGGCAATACGACGAATTAAATGCTGATATCCTCAGTCATATAAGATGAATAAAACGATTAAAATAATAGCAGGCTAAGTGAATTTGTCCTGCTATTTTCTTATGAAAAATGCTACAATATTGATATAGACAAAAGAGGAGAATACTATGTTACCAGCCTATATTCGGATTCATGATAGTATCAAGGATGAAATCGATCAAGGAGTCTGGAAAATTGGCAGTCGGCTGCCTAGCGAGCGAGATCTGTCTGACCAATTTCAAGTCAGCCGAATGACCCTACGTCAGGCCATTACCCTCCTAGTTGATGAAGGTATTTTAGAAAGACGCGTGGGGAGTGGCACCTACGTGGCCAGTCAACGGGTTCAAGAAAAAATACGAGGAACGACAAGCTTCACCGAAATTATCAAAGCCCAGGGAAAGGAGCCTTCGAGCAAGCTTATTTCTTATGAAAGAAGCTACCCTAACGAGCAGGAAATCCGTCATCTAGGCGTAACTCCCAAATCTTATATCGTTCGGATGGAGCGAGTTCGTTATGCGGATAAGATTCCTGTCGTTTACGAGGTAACCAGTATCCCCGAAAAACTGATTCGCAACTTTGCAAGAGAAGAAGTGACCAATCACTTTTTTCAAACCCTAACTCAGCATGGCTATAGTATCGGTAAGAGTCAACAAATTATTTCTGCTAAAATTGTTGACCCAGAGATTACCCAGGAGCTGGCCATCGAAGAGGGACATGCCATACTAGCCCTGACCCAAACCTCTTATTTAGAAGACGGAACGGCTTTTGAATATGTTCGCAGTCAATACGTGGCCGGAAGATTTGAATTTTATTTAGAGAATAATTAAAAGAGGTTGGGACCAAAAGTCCTAGCCTCGTTACTTTTTCAACATTGGACACATTGACGCAGTGGTTGATTTGTGACGAGTGACTTGACACTTTAGTGCTTAGTCACTCACATGCCGGTGAAACAGCGATAAGGTCAGGTCCTTATCCCTTGCTAGGCAGGGATAAGTCCAAGGGGGCTCCCAGACCCTTGGAGAAAACCAAAATCAACTGTGTGGAGACGGGAAATAAAAAGGTTCAGTGTACCTTTTTATCCCGAGCCTTGAGATGAGAAAGCGAGGATAGTCTGGGGATGGACTAGATAGACTTCCCGCGACAGATCCATTCAAACTCGATGATAGTTTGAATGGGAAACCTTAGTAAAGAGAGCTCAGTAGTTCGCAAAATAGCAACTGCTGAGCTCTCTTGAACCTTGAAATTAAGGAGTGAGGTAAATTGATTTCTCCGAAATCACGATTTTTGTCCCCGCCCTCTTTTACATAAATATATCTATGTTGTTTTTGTCGATTTTCAAAGAACTTTTATTACTGCATCCAGAGAAAGTCCATAAAGATTGGGACCTGTTTTTCCCAGTCAGCTTCCTGGTGACGGCCTCCGTCTTGACAATAGACATAGGTGGTAGCCTTCTGTTCTTGAAAGGCGGTTTCGATGGAGAGATTAGCCCTGGCCGCCCGACTTTCCCATTTTCCTCCCTGACTCGGTCCAGCTTCCTGGCTTCCCCAAGACAGATAAATGCGGGTATCGGAGTCAATCGAAGAAGCTCGGACATCGGCCTCTAAATTTCCTAGAATTGCTGATGAAAGACAGGCAGCCTTGGAGAAAACAGCATTGTATCTAGCCAAGGCATAAATGACCATAAGACCACCCATGGAAGAGCCAGCGATTCCTGTCGCCTCTCTAAATGGATAGGTGCGGTAGTGGCTATCAATATAGGGCTTTACATCATTGACCAACCATTCCATCGTTTCTTTGCCACGGCCATCAACATGGCCACCAAAGAAATCTGAATCAATATCGTAAGGACTATACTCAGATAAACGCTCATTACCTTGGTGGCCACATTCAAGACCAACGACAATCATCTTCTTGGGCCAGTTTTCTAAGAAGTCATAAAGTCCCCAAGACTTACCATAGGTCGCCATCTGGTCAAAGAAGAGGTTCTGACCATCAAAGAAGTAGGTGACAGGGTAGGAGTTCTCACTATCATAATAGTCATCGGGTAGGTAGATATGCAATTTTCGTGTTTGATTGATAGCAGGAAAGTAGGCATCGTAATATTCAATCATTTCTTCATTTTCCTCCTGAAGTTAAGACTTGCTGGATTAAAGTCATTATAGTGAATTTTTCGCCTCAAGACAAGTTTAAGAGTTGCTTTGTTAGGAGGATTAGAATTGGCCAAACATTCCTGATTTTCAGCTATAAAATCGCTGAATTTTTTGATATAATGAAGCTTATGGAAATTGAAAAAACCAACCGCATGAATGCTCTATTTGAATTCTATGCGCCACTTTTGACGGATAAGCAGATGAATTATATTGAGCTTTATTATGCTGATGACTATAGCTTGGCTGAAATTGCTGAGGAATTCGGTGTCAGTCGCCAGGCGGTTTACGATAATATCAAGCGGACGGAAAAAATTCTGGAAGACTATGAGCGCAAGCTCCATATGTACTCTGACTATATCGTTCGCAGTCAGATTTTCGATAGTATTTTGGAGAAATATCCCGAAGACAGCTATTTGCAGGAAAATATTTCTCTTTTGACCAGTATTGATAATCGAGATTAAAAAGACAGTAAGGAAGAGATAAAAAATGGCTTTTGAAAGTTTAACCGAACGTTTACAAGGCGTCTTTAAAAATATTCGTGGCAAGAAGAAGCTCTCGGAAAAAGATGTTCAAGAGGTCACCAAGGAGATTCGCCTGGCCCTGTTGGAAGCCGATGTAGCTTTACCAGTCGTTAAGGACTTCATTAAACGGGTTCGAGAGCGGGCTGTTGGACATGAAATCATCGACACTTTGGATCCGACCCAACAAATCATCAAGATTGTCAATGAAGAACTGACGGCGGTCTTGGGTTCGGAAACAGCTGAAATTGAGAAATCTCCTAAGATTCCAACCATCATCATGATGATTGGTCTCCAGGGGGCAGGTAAAACCACCTTTGCTGGGAAATTAGCCAACAAATTGGTCAAGGAAGAAAATGCCCGTCCCTTAATGATTGCTGCCGATATTTATCGGCCTGCAGCAATCGACCAATTAAAAACTCTTGGTCAGCAAATCTCTGTCCCTGTCTTTGATATGGGAACAGATGTTCCTGCGACTGAAATCGTCAAAAATGGTTTGGCCCAAGCTCGTGAAAACCGCAATGACTATGTCCTGATTGATACGGCTGGTCGTCTGCAAATTGATGAGACCCTCATGCAGGAATTGCGGGATGTCAAGGAACTAGCCCAACCCAATGAAATTCTTTTGGTTGTTGATTCCATGATTGGTCAAGAGGCGGCCAATGTCGCTCGTGAATTCAACCAACAATTAGATATTACTGGGGTTGTTTTAACCAAGATTGATGGGGATACCCGCGGTGGTGCCGCCCTATCGGTTCGACAAATCACTGGTCGTCCCATTAAATTCACCGGTACGGGTGAAAAAATCACTGACATTGAAACCTTCCACCCTGATCGGATGTCCAGTCGTATCCTGGGCATGGGAGACCTGCTGACCCTGATTGAGAAAGCCAGTCAGGACTACGATGAGAAGCGCTCTGCTGAAATTGCTGAGAAAATGCGGGAAAATACCTTTGATTTCAACGACTTTATTGAGCAGTTGGATCAGGTACAAAACATGGGCCCTATGGAAGACCTCCTCAAGATGATTCCGGGTATGGCTGGTAATCCCGCCCTCAGCAATATCAAGGTAGACGAGAAGGATATCGCGCGCAAGCGGGCCATTGTCTCATCCATGACGCCAGAGGAGAGGGAAAATCCCGGCCTTCTTAACCCTAGTCGTCGCCGACGGATTGCCTCGGGCTCTGGTAATAGCTTTGTTGAGGTCAATAAATTCATCAAGGACTTTAACCGTGCCAAGGACATGATGCAGGGGGTTATGAATGGCGATATGAACAAGGCCATGAAGCAAATGGGCTTGGATCCCAATAATCTCCCTAAAAATGCCCCAGGTGGTATGGATATGTCAGCCTTAGAAGGTATGATGGGCGGAAATGGCATGCCTGATTTGTCTGCCTTAGGTGGGGCTGGTATGCCGGACATGAGTCAGATGATGGGTGGCGGCCTTAAGGGCAAGATTGGCCAATTCGCCATGAATCAAGCCATGAAGCGCCAAGCTAATAAAATTAAAAAAGCCAAGAAGAGACGCGGTAAGAAGAAGTAGAAGTTAATGGAAAACTAGGAAAGTTGAGAACTACTTATTTCGGCTTCCCTAGTTTTCTTCAAAGAAAAAAATATGATGAATCAGACAAATAATCAGAAACAAATTGTGAATAAGGGGGTCGACTGGCGACATGTCTTAGAGACCAGTAAGGAAATCTTGCAAGGGCTCTTTAAGATTCTCAAAGGAATTGGGAGATACGCTTGGGCATCGCTAAAGAAAAATGCTTCCAATCGTTTGAGGGTAGTTATAATTGCCTTGATGGTTAGTCTCATTTATATTATTCCATTGCTGATGAGTAATGGGGTTCTCTATGGTGATGATTTACATTTTCACCTGAATCGTGTATTAAGTCTAGCTACTATCCGACAAAGTCCTGTTAATTTCAAGTCCTTCTATAAGGTCGGACAAGGCGTGAATTTTTTCTACCCTTATCTGACCTATTATCCCTATTATTTGTTTTACAAAATGACTGATAGTCTTTGTAATGGTTGGATTATTTATGTTTGTTGTTTAACCTTTGTTACCTATTTAATTTCTTATTACTCCAGCAAAGGAATTGTCAGAAATGGCTTTAGTTCGCATATTTTCTCTATTTTTTACGTGTTTTCTGCCTATAGGCTAGGAAATATTGTTATTAGATTCGCTACCGGTGAAGTTATTGCGATGACTTTCCTTCCTTTGGTGTTTTATGGTTTATATCAGATTATCAAGGGAAATTATCACAGGTGGTATATCTTAACATTTGGTATGACTCTATTGATTTATAGTCATATTTTAACAGCTGTTATGACTGCTGTTATAACTGGACTCATGCTTATTACAAGTATTTGGTTTCAAGAAAAAAGAAAAGCTAGGTTTTTTAATTTCTTCCTATCAATTTTTTCCAGTTTGGCATTAAGTTCTATGCAAATTTTCCCGATGTTGGAGCAATTCGCCTATTCGAAAATTGATACTCCAGGCGGTTTCTCATTAAATGATTCATCAAGAACATTCGGAGAAATATTTCAACTAAGTTTGAAGAACGAGATAAAAGCCTTAATCCCTGGATTGTTGATTTTAATTGCCTTTGTCTTAATTTTATTACAGGTTAGGAAACTCAAGAGAGCAGATTATTACCTTGCCGGATGGATAATTATTTTGCTTATCTTTGAAAGTAAGTTAATTGTTTGGCCATCTAACCTCAGCAAAATAGTTGACGTTATTCAATTCCCGTGGCGGGTAAATAGTTTTATTACCCTATTTTCAACCTTTTTAGCCTCGAAAATTTTTATTTCAAAAAGAAAATTAAAACCCTTGTATAAAGGCCTAATTGTTTTGGTTCTATTGGCCTTTTTGACAGCTATTAATTTCAAAAGTTCAACGAAAATCTTTACGACACTAAGCCATAGAAAACCTGTAATTGTGAGTGAACTGTCCCACCGTAATAAATTGAATAAAGTGTTAAATGTCATCGCCCTCAGGGATTATGCCAACCTTTCAGCCAAGGAAAAAGACAACATCCCCGACGCAGGTAAGAAAATTGCCCATCAGGTCAGCATCAAGGATAGTGAAACCTTGTTACAATCCGATTTTACCTTTAAAAATAGCTATGCTAAGGGGATGATTGTTAACGATACGGGGCAGGAGCAAATCATTGAGTTGCCATTTTATCGTTACAAGGGACAGATTGTGACGCTTGATGGGGAAGTGGTTCCGACTATTCTTAGTGATTCAGGCTCAACCACCATTCATTTCCCTCAGGGTCATCACCAGGTCAAAATTACCTATGAGTATACGCCGATGGCCAGAGTAGCCCATGCGGCCTCCATCATGGCCTTGCTGATGATTTTAGTATATATGTTCATATATAATCTGATGGAAAAATACAAGATTGATGTTTATTTCAATAGGAAAAAAGGTTTGGTAATCTACCCAGCCTAGGGAATAGATTTCTTACCATGAAAAAGGATAACCGATAAACTGTCTGATGATATTCAGGCAGTTTTTTAGTAGTGTGTTGCTGAGTAAAGACATTTTTTTCTAATCGAAGTTCTCCCTTTATCATCTTTCCGAAAAACTGTAATTTTCTTGAAAGAAAGATAGACCTGTGCTATACTATCATTATAGAAAATCGGCCCTTTCGATGCCCTTGTTGGGAGAAAGATATGAGACGTGAGTTACTGCTAGAAAAAATTGAGGAACTTAAGGCTGTCATGCCTTGGTATGTGCTGGATTATTACCAATCCAAGCTTTCAGTCCCCTATAGTTTTACGACCCTCTATGAATATCTCAAGGAATATCGGCGATTCTTTGAGTGGCTCATAGATGCTGATTTGACAGATGCCAAGAATTTAGCTGACATTCCCCTTCAGGTGCTTGAGCATCTGTCTAAGAAAGACATGGAGGCCTTTGTCCTCTATTTGCGAGAAAGACCTTCGCTCAATACCTATTCGACCAAAAATGGTGTCTCGCAGACCACCATCAATCGCACCTTATCCGCTCTGTCCAGTCTCTATAAGTATTTGACCGAGGAGGTTGAAAACGACAATGGAGAACCCTATTTTTATCGCAATGTTATGAAAAAGGTGGCGACCAAGAAGAAAAAAGAAACCTTGGCGGCTCGTGCGGAAAACATTAAGCAAAAGCTCTTTCTGGGTGATGAAACCATGGAGTTTTTGGACTATGTTGATAAGGAATATGAAGGCAAGCTTTCTAATCGAGCCAAATCATCTTTCCGAAAAAATAAGGAACGTGATTTAGCCATCATTGCCCTACTGCTGGCCTCTGGTGTTCGTCTCTCTGAGGCCGTTAATCTGGATCTGAAGGATGTCAACCTCAATATGATGGTTATTGAGGTTACTCGAAAAGGAGGTAAACGGGATTCGGTCAATGTGGCTAGTTTCGCCAAACCCTATCTAGAAGATTACCTCAAGGTGCGCAAGAGCCGTTATAAGGCTGAAAAAGGCGATGTTGCCCTCTTCCTCTCGGAATACCGTGGGGTTCCCAATCGCATTGATGCCTCTAGTATCGAAAAAATGGTTGGAAAATATTCTCAAGACTTCAAAATTCGTGTCACTCCCCACAAGCTTCGACATACGCTAGCTACTCGCCTTTATGATGCGACCAAATCACAAGTTCTAGTCAGCCATCAACTCGGTCATGCTTCTACTCAGGTCACCGACCTCTACACCCACATTGTTAACGATGAACAAAAGAACGCTCTAGATAATCTTTAAATAACGTAAATAAAATTATGTAAATATTTTTTTCTAAAAGTTAATCCTACAGCCACATCAACTGTAGGATTTTTTCTATCTAACATCGTTTTAGGTAGGAACTACGTTCTTATTTAAATTGCAGTCTCGAGTTAGTCTAATTGACTTTTTTAACGATTATCAATGGTTTCTGGATAGAGGTCGTGATTCATTAGGCGATAATTGGCCATTTCTTGGTATTTGGTGTCAGGGCGACCGTAATTATAATAGGGGTCGATAGAGATGCCACCGCGGGGAGTGAATTTGCCCCAAACTTCTAGGTAACGAGGCTTGAGCAGGTCTACCAAGTCTTTGCCGATGGTATTGATGCAATTTTCATGGAAATCCCCATGGTTGCGGTAGGAAAAGAGATAAAGCTTGAGGGACTTGGACTCAACACAGAGTTGGTCAGGAATGTAGGAAATATAGATGGTGGCAAAGTCTGGTTGCCCGGTGATGGGGCAAAGTGAGGTAAATTCCGGACAGTTGAATTTGATGAAAAAATCGTTGTCCTGATGACGGTTTTGAAAGGACTCTAAAATACTTGGGTCATAGTCGAAAACATAAGGAATCTGCTGATTGCCTAGCAAGGTTAAATCTTTCATATCTTGGTCTTTTTGGGTCATGCTACTGCTTCTTTCTGTTTGATGGTGTATGGTGTTGTAATGGTGATGGGGTTGGCAATGCCTCGAGCTAAGAACTAGATAGGCTTAGACCCCTCTTTGGTTGTCGTAAACTAGGGTATGGAGTTGGGGGAGAACTCGGACATTTCCCCAACTATCATCCTTGGCTACCTTATCCCAGAGGGCCTGGAGGCGGTCTAATTGATGGCGGACAATGTCGCCTTCAGCCTTTGGTTCGGGATTACCAACCGATAGATAAAGGACATCGGGATTATAACGGGCTTGAATCATCTTGGCAAAGGCTAGATCGTCATCGTTAAAAATAGGAATCTTGTAGGTGACCTTGCTAGAATCGAGTTTACCAATAATAAAGTCTAGGGTTTCCATGTTGACTTCCATCTTGCTGGAAGGTGGTTTGGGACTCAAGGTCACCTGGTCAATGTCCAAGAGCCAGTCTTGCCAACGTGAGCCTTGAGTCTCAACAGCTAGGGTGACACCACGTGATTTGAGCTTGTGGACTAATTCTTCCATGTTGGCAGCCTGCAGGCAAGGATTACCACCAGACAGGGTGACATAATCATAGGTTCCTAGCTTGTCTAATTCGGCGATGACTTGGTCGCTGGTCATAGGGGTGGCTTTCTCAGAGCCATCCCAAGTAAAGGCAGAGTCGCACCAGTCACAATGATAATCGCAGCCGCCTGTTCGGATAAACATGGTCTTTTGACCAATGGCACGGCCTTCTCCTTGAAATGTTGGTCCGAATATTTCCAGAATGGGGAGCTTGAGCTCACGTTTTTTTCTCATTCTAGGTCCCATTCCCTTCTAAATTCGGCATAGGAACTTGGGGTCTCATAGAGACGAACGGATTCCATGCGCAGACCTCGAATTTGACTTAAGTTGGCCTCGAACGTTTTGTAAATCCAGTAAACCATATTCTCTGCGGTCGTATTCATATAAGGCAGACTCTCGTTGAGATAACGATGGTCCAGATGGGGCTCTAAATGCTCCTTATAGATAGTTTTGAGGTCAGCAAAGTCAAAGACCATGCCACGCTCGTCGAGCATTCCGCTGATAGCAATCTGCAGGCGATAGGTGTGACCGTGAAGTGACTTGCACTTGCCTTCGTAGTGAAAGAGATGGTGGGCAGCATCAAAGGTGAATTCCTTAGAAACTAAGACCCTTTTTGGAGTGTAGACTAGGGATTTGTTGGGAATTTCTTCCTTAATTTCTTTGGGTGCTAAAAACATCAGGCCTCACCTCTTCTAGCTAGATAGGTATCAAGACCATGTTGACGGAGTTTGCAGGCTGGGCACTCACCACAGCCTGCTCCCATGATGCCATTGTAACAGGTTAGGGTTTTGTCTTTGACGTAATCGAAAGCCCCTAGTTGATCAGCCAATTCCCAGGTTTCTGCCTTATCCAACCACATGAGAGGCGTTTGAATCACAAAATTATAATCCATGGCCAGATTGAGGGTGACATTGAGAGACTTGACAAAGGCATCTCGGCAATCGGGATAGCCTGAAAAGTCAGTCTCACAGACACCCGTGACGATGTCACTAATCCCTTTTTGCTTGGCCAGAATGGCCGCAAAAGAGAGAAAGAGATGGTTGCGACCATCAACAAAGGTATTGGGAACTTGGCCTTCTTGGGCCTCGATTTCCATATCAGAAGTCAGGGCGTTATTAGTGATTTGTCCTAAAAGAGACATATCAAGAACCTGATGCTCAATTTCTAGGTCCTTAGCGATACCTTTGGCTACTTCTACTTCATGACTGTGGCGTTGACCGTAAGCGAAGGTGACAGCTTCAACGTGGTCATAGTGCTTGAGAGCCCAGAAGAGACAGGTGGTTGAATCCTGACCGCCAGAGAAGACGACCAGGGCAGATTGACGTTTCATAGTTTCCTCCAAGTATTTGTTGCATAAGAAAAAGCCCTTACCCAAGGGTAAAAGCCACTAAATTCTTACTCGCATTTGATAAAAATCAAAAGGAGCTTTCTGCTAACCTAAGGCCTAGAAGATTTAAGAACCCTAAGATAAATCGTTAGGAATGCTTTTATTCTTCTTGAGGCTAGGCCGGTTTTTTTTAGTGATGGCTTTTCCCAAACATCAGTATTTGTGCTTCCCCATTTTAGCATGATAAGCCGAATATTTCAAGTTTCTTGAAATGGTGGTCTGGGAATTATTGTTTTCATGAAACGATTGCAACTTTAGGACTAGCGATGAGAAGACAAAAAATTAGCAGAACCTGACTCTCGCTACCGCTCTATCTGGGGCAACGATTCTAAGCTCTGCTTTGCTGAAGTTAAGTTAATCAGGAGCATCGTTTTCGTCTTTGCCCAATCTGGATCAAGGCTCTAAATTCAGCTTCGCCATTTTGGCTCGCTTCAATAAGAGCTATAGAAAAAGCCGAACTTTAGTCCGTCTTTTTAACTGTTTTTTAACGGCGGTCCTTACGAGAACGACGACCGACTGGTTTTGGAACTTCCAGATAATCTTCATCCTGGTCAGAATCTGCTACTGAGTTAGGCGTGTTTAGTTCTATTTTGATGGTTTCGGAAGGTTTATCCTCCTTGTCCTTATCATCGAAATCCAGGTCTGTTGAGACTGGACGCCGTTTAGGGCTTTCTTCCCTATGTCTAGGGGATGGATCTTCATCTTCGTCCCTCTCCTTCTCTTCACTACGATGGCGACGACGGCTAGTAGCTTCGTCGTTATTGTTGTCATCGTCTTTATCAAGGTCGTAGTGGCGAGACCGTTGAGTTTCTGCTCTGCGACTACCACGCTCGCTGTCGTTTCTTGTTGAGCTAAAGAAATGTCTTAAAAGACCAATGAAGAAGACGACTTGTAAGACGAGCCAACCCGCAAAGATGAAAACTAGCTTTTGTACTGGGTTGTCCAACTCAGTTAATTTACCTCTTTGATTAGTAAAATGAACCCCCAAATTTTCGGCCAAAGTCTTGATATGCCAGACTTCCAGGCAGAGCCAAGCAAAGAGTCCTATGGAAACTAGTAAAACTAAGATAACCAAAAGACGTTGTAAAATGTTTTTCTTTCTTTGTGACATTATTTTTCCAACTTTCTTAGAAAATCTTAACCTATTATAACATGATTAAAGCCATTAGGAAAGGGGTTACAAGGGAGGAGGTCCACCTAAGTGCTAAAGGGTTAAAGCACTTGGTGTCCTACGGCAGCCACTATGGGTGGTCTGCCTACCTCCCTTACTAACTTCGCTGAAGGAGTATTATCGACTCCTTCAACTCCGTGTCGCAATTCAAATAATAAACCTTAATTACACGAAGGTGCTGACCTTAAAATCCTGTGACTAGGGTTAAGATACCAACTTTCTCACTAACTACGTTTGCCCAGCCGATAAAGCTGGGCAAACGTAGTATCGTAAGTCAATTAATGAAGTCTATGCTTCTATTAACGGATAAGAACGTTAAGTCGTCTTAAGGTAGTTTTCTCATCGCTCTGCAATCGAGCTATTGAGGACCTTACTAGGAGGTCTTTCAGGAAGATAAGTCTTGCTCTTTTTTCTGCTCAGTTTCTCGAGCCTTTTTGGTATAAACTTGATTTCTGATGAGTTTGTAAATGGTGGCGGCTGATGGTACGGCAATTAGGAGCCCTAAGACACCCCAGAGCGAGGCTCCGATGGTGATGGCTAAGATGACCCACATGGGTGGCAGGCCGATGGAATGTCCGACAACGCGGGGATAGATAAGGTTTCCTTCAAATTGTTGGAGAATAATGAGATAGATAACGAAGAAGATAGCCTGAGGAACAGATTGGGTGGCTATTAGAATAGCACCAATGGAAAGGCCAATATAGGGTCCGATAACGGGAATGAGGGCTGTAAAGCCAACCAAGATACCAATGGTACCAGAATAAGGAATCTTAAAAATCAGCATGCCCAATGCACAAAGACTGCCCAGGATGCTGGCTTCTAAGGTCTGTCCCACAAAGAAGCCGTGAAAGCTCTCGTGAGCGACCTTTCGGACATAATGAAACTTCTTTTCATAATGAGGAAGATAGGCATGGACCAGCATATTGCCTTGTCGTCCCAGTTTCTCCTTGCCAGCCAAAACATAAATTGAAAAGACTAGGCTAATAAAGAGGGAAATGAGGCCTGATGCGAGGTTGGTTACCGAAGTCAGGAGGTTGGTCAGAATACCGATAACCGTTGCCGAGATTTGCCGATTATACTGATTCAGGAGGTGGGAGACATTCTTATTCAAATCAATATCGAAATAGCGCATGAATCTCTGGACATTAGTGTCCTTCTGGACATTGTTGACCAATTTCCCTAAACCTTCGACATCAATGGATACCAAGGCCTTCAGACTATTAATCAAATCTGGCAGAACGATGGAAAAAATTAGGAAAATGACGATGACGAAGGTCAGGTAAGATAGGATTAAACTAAGGGCTCTCTTACCAGGAATATCACGGCGGAATATCTTTTTCATCAGGTTCTCATAGCCTGACATAACAATATTCACCACATAAGCGAGGCCAGCTCCAGCAACAAAGGGCATACTGGCCTTGTAAATGGTCATGAGGATGGATTGCCCCAAAGACCAATAATTAATTGTGGCATAGATGAGGGCTATCACCAGAAAAAGATAGCCATAATGTCTTTTTGTTAATTTCATAGGTCTTATTATAGCCCAAAAAGATTGTATTCTCAAGGCCTCTTCCGTCTTTGGCCAAAGAAAAGGAGGAAAGTCAAAATCATCAGGTCTAGGCCTTTGATTTTTCTTTCCTCCTTAATTTTAGTGACAAATGTTAGAATGTTCGTCCTCGTCCTTGGCCATTTAGGTTGTTGACTTGGCAGATGAATTTCTGGTCTTTGAAAAGAAACTTCTAACAGTCCTCAGCCAGTCTTATACTCAAACTTGTTCGACATTTCACCAACTTTGTGGAGTTAGTAAGGGAGCTAGGCAATCACCATGGAGATTGCCGTTTGGGAGTAAGACAGAAGGGCTTTGACAGATGTCAAAACCTTCGTCACCTCCCCCTTTTTATTTTAAGGTGTCGGCTAAGACAGCCCACCGGACTGTCTTACTACCCCAGCAAGGGTGACTAGCTGTCTTGCTGGGGCGCAAAGATAGCAGACACCTACTGCCGACATCAGTCACTTTAGTGACTTGATGTCATTGCTCCTTACCTCGGATCTTTCGATTTTCATTGAGTATTAGAAAGTAATTTCGACCAGGTCCGCAAGAGCTCTTTGGGCAATTTTTTCGTAGCGCTCCTTCTTATCTCGGATGCGGGGGCCTTCCAATTCCTTGATAATCCCAAAGTTAACATTCATGGGTTGGAAGTGCTTGCTATCTGTATGAGTGATATAGTGGGGCAAGCTTCCGATGGCTGTTGTCTCTGGGAAAATAAGGGGCTCTTGGCCATTGAAGAGACGGGCCGCATTGATACCAGCCACTAGACCTGAAGCTGCAGATTCGACATAGCCTTCTACCCCTGTCATCTGACCAGCAAAGAAGAGATTGGCCTGTTTTTTAGACTGGAAGGTTGGGGTCAAGAGATTGGGCGAATCCATATAGGAATTGCGGTGCATGACACCATAGCGAACAAATTCGGCATTTTCTAGACCTGGAATCATGCGAAAGACTCGCTTTTGCTCGCCCCACTTGAGGTGGGTCTGGAAGCCAACCATATTGTAAAGAGAACCAGCCGCATTGTCCTGACGGAGTTGGACAACAGCATATGGCGTCTTAAAATCGCTGTCACGTGGTCCTTGGTAATCATCAGGATATTCTAGGCCGACAGGTTTCATGGGACCGTAGAGCATGGTCTTGATGCCACGCTTGGCCATGACTTCAATGGGCATACAGCCTTCAAAATATTTTTCCTTTTCAAATGAATTTAGCGGAGCTTCTTCCGCCTCTGTCAGAGCTTTGTGGAAGGCCATAAACTCTTCCTTGGTCATGGGGCAGTTGAGATAGGCTGCTTCTCCCTTGTCGTAACGAGATTTGAGATAAACCTTACTGCGGTCAATCGTTGCGATATCCACAATCGGAGCCGCAGCATCATAGAAATAAAAGCCGTCGCCTCCGTTGAGTTGGTGAATTTTCTCAGCCAAGGCATCGCTGGTCAGAGGACCAGTCGCAATGATGGTAATGGCATCATCTGGGATTTGGCTGATTTCCTCTCTGACCACTTGGATAAGGGGGTGGTTATGAAGTTCATCGGTTACGGCTTGAGCGTAGCCCTCACGGTCAACGGCCATGGCTCCACCAGCAGGCACTCGGTGCTCTTCCCCTTTTCGCATGATGATGGAATCCAGCCGTCGCATTTCCTCCTTGAGTAGGCCAACAGCATTGGTCAGGCTGTCACCACGAAAAGAATTGGAACAGACTAATTCAGCGAAATTTGCTGTCTTATGCTGGGGCGTTGGCTTCACCCCACGCATTTCATAAAGCCTAACAGGAATCCCTTGTTTGGCAATCTGGTAGGCTGCTTCGGAACCAGCCAGACCAGCCCCGATAACATTGATATAAGTTTGAGACATTGCACGCTACCTCTATGAGAAAGAGCGAAAGACCTGCTACCGCTGTGGTAGTTACTTCTTCTCCTTCTCGCAAAACTTTCTAAAATTTTCAACTGTTTTATTATACTGAAAAAGCCCCACTTTAGCCAATTAAATGGTGGGGGCTTTAAGCCAGAGGGAGTCTTCTAAGAAACGTTACTTTTGACCAATGTCGCTTATAAAGGACATTTTGAAAATTTTCCATTATAAGCGACTTCTGCCACCCAAGGATATTTACTTGGTTGAACTTGTAATTAGCAGATAATTGAGACCTACCAAAAGCAAATCGCCCAAGCACCTAGGACACCAATTAAACTAAAAAGGGTTCCGATAAAGTAGAATTCAGCAAAATCATCGTCTCCTTTGATTTTATTTTCCCTGACCAATGCCTTAGCCGCCAGAATCAGGCCAATGGTCTCGAATGCTTTAAATAATAATAGGAATCCGATTGCCAGTCTTTCAATAATACCAAAAGTTTTAGAGCGTTGATTCTTGTGTGAATCACTTTCACCGCCAGGATTGAAAAATATATCAAAGAGATAGTTGATTGGTTTAGAAACCAGAGTTACAAATAAAGCAAAGCGCAGGTAAGAGGACAAATCATTTAATCTCGGGAAGGAGAGACTACTTGCTAAGGTGAGATAGAGACAAATCACCACTAAACTATTGATGAGAATTCTAATTAAATCAATTTGCTTCGATGTTAAGCACCTAGAACCTAAACTAAAAATCCAACTTAGACCTTTCATCTCAATTTTAATAAACTTCTGATAAAAGGTGAAATGTGAGTAAAACTCAAGGATAAGAAAGGCTATCAGAGCCGTTGTTAATATTGGATTTTCAGACAAATAAGTAGAAATTTTAAACAAAATGGAATTTTCCCTTCAACGAGTTTTGCAACAATAACTTTTAAAAATTCTAACAAAAAATCCCCCAAATTTCTACGCTTGTTGCTTCGTAGAATTGGGGGAGGTTATACTAGTACTTATTTGGGAGATTCAAGTGGGTATCGGTACTAGTGGTTTAACTAGGTTGATTAATCTTTGTAGAGGCTATCACCGTTCGTCGCGATAACTTCCTTATACCAATTGAAGGATTTCTTCTTGTAGCGGGCCAGGCTACCACTACCGTCATCGTTTCGGTCAACATAGATGAAGCCGTAACGTTTGCTGAGTTGAGCTGTGGAGGCAGAGACTAGGTCAATAGGACCCCAGGTCGTGTATCCCCAGAGTTCAACACCGTCCTGCAAGGCCTCACCAACCTGTACCAGATGCTTTTGCAAATAGTCAATGCGGTAGTCATCTTGGACGGTTGACCCATCAGGACCATCAACCAAGACATCCTTGGCACCGAGTCCATTTTCCACGATGAAAAGCGGGAGTTGGTAGCGGTCATAAAAGTCATTGAGAACTAGGCGGAGACCGACGGGGTCAATAGCCCAACCCCATTCAGATTTTTCCAGATAAGGGTTTTCAATTCCTCCGAGTACATTACCCCGACCGCTGGTGTAATTTTCTGGGTCATGGGCTGCGGCGACACTCATATAATAAGAGAAGGAAATGAAATCAACCGTATTCTTGAGAATTTCTTCGTCACCTGGCGCGAATTGAATCTCAATATTATTCTCTTGGAAATAGCGTTTAATATAGCTAGGGTATTTGCCACGGGCGTGAATATCAGAGAAGAGATAGTTTTGATTTTCAAATTCTCTGGCAGCCAATTGGTCCAGTGGATTTGAGGTCATGGCATAGGCCGGCATGGCTAAAACCATACAACCAATCTTAAAGTCGGGATTGATTTCATGACCAACCTTAGTGGCCAAGGCTGAAGCTACCAATTCATGGTGAACAGCCTGGTAGAGGTCCTGCTTAGAGAGTTCTTCTACTGGTGTCGCAATGCCACCTGACATAAAGGGGGCGTGGAGGACCGAATTGACTTCATTGAAGGTCAACCAATATTTGACCCTATCCTTATAGCGGGTAAAGACTGTACGAACATAGCGTTCATAAAAGGTAATCAAGTCGCGGTTGGCCCAACCGTTGTAATGGCGAGCCAAATAGAGTGGCGTTTCGTAGTGGGAGAGGGTTACCAAAGGTTCAATCCCATACTTCTCCAGCTCATCGAAGACCTTATCATAAAATTCCAGTCCTGCTTGGTTAGGCTCGTCCTCATCACCACGAGGGAAAATTCGTGACCAAGCGATAGAAAGACGAAAGACCTTAAAGCCCATCTCTGCAAAAAGGGCGATGTCTTCCTTGTAGCGATGGTAGAAATCAATCCCTTCTAACTTGAGGTTATCAGGGGTAGGTTCCTCAGTAATCTTGGGATTGAGGTCGCCAGCTTTAGCAGGCATACCGCCTGTTGGGGTTACATCCTGAACGGATAAGCCCTTTCCGTCAGCATTATAGGCTCCTTCGAACTGGTTAGCGGCTGTTGCCCCACCCCAGAGAAAGCCGTCTGGAAATATATTCTTTGTCATATCCTAACACTCCTACTTTCTTGATACTAATAGTATAAACTCTTCAAATGGAACTTTCTGACATTATCCTTGGCAAATATGATACTATCCTTTGAAAATATGCTAAACTAAGATTAGATTTGTTTAAAAAGAGGGAAATTATGGTTCGAAATCAACAATTTGAGGACTTGAAGCAGACGATTAGCTTTGATGAGCAGGCTCTGCCCTATAATTTCTACCATACTGTGATTGAAGATGGTAGGCCGGACAGCCTTTTTCATTGGCATCCCGAACTTGAGGTTTGCTATATTTACGAGGGAACGGCCCAGTTCCATATCGACTACGATTATTTTGATAGTCAGGCTGGTGATATTATTCTCATTCGTCCCAATGGCATGCACTCCATCCATCCCAAGGGACAGGCTAAACAGGTTAGTGATACCTTTCAATTTCACCTGGACCTTATTGGCCACTCCTACTTGGATGTGGTCAGTCTTCGTTACCTGCAGCCCCTGCAAAATAGCACCTACAAGTTTATTCCAGTTATTAAGCCTGACATGGCAGGTTATGACCAAATCAAGAACTGTCTGTTTGCAATCTTTGATTTAGTCAAAGAAAGAGGTCGTCACTTTGAACTCTTCCTCAAGTCCAAGCTCAATGAATTTATCTACCTGCTCTTCTACTACCGCTATGTGGTTCGCAAGACAACGGATGATGCCTATCGGAAAAATGAAAAATTCCGTCAACTAATCGACTATATCAACCAGCACTATGATCAGGCTCTCTCTATTGAATTTCTGGCTGCTAAAATGGGCTACAGCAAAACGCATTTTATGACGGTCTTTAAAAAGCAGACCGGGACTTCCTGTACCGAATTTATCATTCAGGTCCGCCTCAATAAGGCTTGTGAAGAATTGACCAATAACAATACTCCTATTTTGGAAATCGCTACAGCTGTTGGTTTTAACAACCTGTCCAACTTCAACCGCCAATTCAAACGCTACTACCAACTGACCCCCAGCCAATACCGCCGCAAGGAAAAATTGGCAAAAAGCGCCAAAATTTTGGTAAACCCTAAATCCTAGCTCTAGGGAACGTAATTCTAGCCTAGCTAAAACTGCATCAACGACTCTAGGCTTAGCTTCGTTGAAGATTAACTCCTTTCTTTCGCCAAGTCTTTAGCGGAACCTAGTTTTCGCTTGGCTCAAACTGGGTCGAGAGCTCTAAATTCTGCTTCGCCATTCTAGCTCGCTTCATTAAGAACTATATAAAAAAAAATCCGACTGACCAGTTCATTTTGGTCAGTCGGATTTTTTTGTATGCCACATCATAGGGCCTGTCCTTTTCAATCCTTACGATAAGGCGTTGGTAGGCCTTGAGCTGGTGTTTACCCTTATCTTCACCTCCTTAGGATTGATTTATTGGGCATACCTCTCATCAATCGGTTGGCTGAACCAGCGTCCATTGAGCACATTTTGATTGAGATAAAGCTTACTTGCTTGATCAAGACTGGTGTCTGCTTCCATCTGTCTGATGACATCCTGGGCTGTATCGGTGTCAGTCGTCATCTTGATTTGAGCCTTATCCTTGCTGGCATCAAGATACAGAACCTCTCCCTTGTTGGTCCAGGACTGCCACTTGGTCAAGCCTTTTCCGTTAGGATTTCCACTAGCCAGAAAATCCTTGAGGTAGGCCTTGAAGTCTGCCGATAGAGCCTGGGCTCCTTTGATTTCAAAGGCCTTGCCAATATAATCCTTATAATTAGAAGGAGTCTGGAGCAGGGGTTCAAAGATACCATGGAAGGCACCGAGACTTTTAGCCAAATCAGAGGTCACCTGACTATTATTACCATAGGCAATTTGACCAACATAGATGGAAGACTTATAATGGCCTGCCATCTTACGTGTGCTGTCTACGGTATTGGACAGGCGATAAAGTTGACCACCATATTTGCGAGCATAGTAAAACTGAGCTAGTTTATCTTGGTCTTTAAAGAGTTGACCGCTAGCAAAGTCATCAGCAAAATATTTATCAGAAGCGGCAAAGAGTGAAAATTCATCGGTTCCGCTAAAGAGCATGAGAGGAACGTCGTTGTAAGTCTTACTATCAAATCCTTCTTTAGGAATAACGGTGCCGTCCTTATAGAGGTGGGAGAAAACGGACATCCGAATACCGGCATTGCCCATGAGGCTAGCCAGTCGTTTAGCATCTAGTTTGTAGAGGTAGTCTCTGACTTCTTTACTATCTGACTGCAGCCAAGTTTGAGCTTCAGCTTCATTTGACTTGACACCATCTTGGACAACAAGTGGGGAGATAGCCTTAGCAAAGGTTTCCTGACTAGAGGTCTCATCAGATAGGGTCATTCCACCACTAAAGGAGATAGCCTTATTAAATTTTCCCTTGAAAATGGGTGAAATCAAACTGGCCATGACATCTCGCCCGCCGGCTGAGAAGCCAGCCAAGGTAATGTTATCCTTATCACCACCGAAGGTTGCCACATTGGCCTTAACCCAATCTAGAGCAGCTGCAATATCCAGCAGGCTAAAATTACCTGAATTTTCTTCGGCACTACCAGTTTTAAGGGCCTGTAGAGGATTAAAACCGAGGGCTCCTAGACGATAATTGACAGAAACATAGACAGCATTAATATCATTAACAAAAGAGTTCCCCTTAATTTCCTGAGCCGAGCCTGTTTGGTTATTGCCGCCATGGATATAGACAATGACTGGAAGTTTTTTCTTCTTGCTATCTAGACGGACAACATCAAGATTGAGGGCGTCTTCAGAACCAGTCACCTTGCCGTTGCTAAATTGTATGGCTTGATTTCCAGCCTTGCTGGCATCTTTGGTGCCTTGCCATTTTTTGACCTTCTGGGGCGCCTTCCAACGCAGGTCCTTGACAGGAGCTTGAGCGTAGGGAATGCCTAGCCATTCTAGGGCCTTGGTTTTGCTGTCGCGATGGCCCTTAATCTTACCACTTTGGATAGTTTTGGTCAGCGAGGTATCGAAGTTATCTTTTGAACTCTTGGTCAAGCCACAAGCTACCAAAAGGAAGATGGCTGACAAGATAGTCAGAAGTTGCCAAATTTTTTTCATAAGTATCTCCTTTCCAAATAGAGAGTAAGCGGTTACAAAATGAACGATAAGAAAATGCCCAGAACAGGCATTTTCAGATTATTTGACAGCTGTCAGGAGGTAATCACCTGCATTGACACGGTTTTCTTGAGTGACAAGCACGTCGTCAAAATCAGCTGAATTGGTAACGATAACTGGGGAAATGATTGGTAGACCAGCATCACGGATAGTAGCTAGGTCGAATTCAAGCAATTTTTGACCAGCCTGGACTTTCTGACCAGCTTCGACCAAACTTTTGAAGCCTTTGCCGGCCAGAGATACGGTATCCATACCAATATGGATGAGGATTTCAGCCCCATTTTCCGTCCGCATACCCACGGCATGGCCAGTTGGGAAGACTAGGGTGATTTCACCATTGGCTGGAGCCACAACAGTTCCATCGGTTGGGTCAATAGCGACACCTTTACCCATGGCACCTGAAGCGAAGACTTGGTCAGGAACATTTTTCAATTTAACGACCTCACCAATCATTGGCGAAGCAACGATTTCCTGTTTGAGTTCTTTCAAAGGTTGAGCCTCTTTGACGTCTGTTTTAATCTCTACTGCTTCTTTTGGTCCCCCGTAAAGGTAAGGAATTTTGACGAATTGGGTCAAAATGAAACCGAGAACCAAAGAAGATACGCAGGCAATCAGATAGTAAGGTAGATTCATGCCATTGTCGCTTGAAAGGAAGGACGGAATGGAGAAGAGTCCCATACCACCCATAACGAACATTTTGACATCCATCAAGCCTAAGAAAGCACCTTGGATGGCCCCAGCGATACAGGTCATGATGAAAGGCATACGCATTGGTAGGGTAATTCCGTAAATGGCAGGTTCAGTAACCCCGAAGAGGGCAGAAATCATAGCTGGGACTGCCAATTCACGAACCTTTTCTTCCTTGGTTCGCATCATAATGTTGATAAGCGATCCTGCTTGGGCAAAACAGATAGCGATGGTAGCAACCAAGATGACACCAACGTGCTTAGTTTGGATTTCCAAGATAGCCAATGGAACCAGACCCCAGTGAAGACCAAACATAACCAGGACTTGCCAGAGGGCACCTAGGATAAGGCCGTAAAGAATTGGGCTGATACCATAAATACCAGTAAAGGCTTTACCAACTAGGTCGCTGGCGTAGTTCATAACCGGTCCAATAGCCAGGTAAGCTAGTGGCACAATAATCAAGAGGACAAAGAAGGGAACAACAAAGACCTTAACCACATCTGGAATGATCTTTTTCAAGAAGCGTTCCAACTTAGAAGCAACCCAGACAGTCAGGATGATTGGCAAGACCGTTTGCAAATAGCTAGATGCTGGGAAGATGACAGGAATGCCTAAGAAGGTCACACCGCCTTTAGCAAAGCTAGCTGCAATATCTGGATAAACTAGGGCAAAGCCAAGGGCAAGGGCTGTGAACTGATCCATCTTAAACCGTTTTGCAGATGTTATAGCCAAGATTAAAGGTAGGAATTGAAAGAAGCCATCGCCTGCTGCATTGAGGACGATATAGAGGCCGTCCGTTTGAGCAACACCTACTGCTCCTAAGATAGCTACGACACCCTTGAGCATACCAGCTGCCGAAAGGACGCCAAGCATCGGTTGGAAGAGTCCGGAAAGCAAAGCGATAAAGCGGTCGAGCGGATTGCCCTTTGGCACATCTCCTTCGTCAACATCAATACCACCATCTCCTTGGATGCCGGCGACTTTAAGGACAGTATCGTAGACATCAGGAACATGGTTGCCGATAACCACTTGGAATTGACCGCCAGCCTTGACGACAGTAACAACGCCATCTCTTTGTTTGAGATAGTCTTCGTCCGCCTTGCTTTCATCCTTGAGGCTGAAACGCAGACGGGTCACACAATGGACAAGCTTAACGATATTGTCTTTACCACCAACGTGGGCCACAATATCCTCAGCTAATTCAGTATAATCTTTAGCCATAAGTAAGGCTCCTTCTAATTTTTTCTTGTTCTGGGCAAAAGAAAAACCTAAACAAATACCAAATAGACTAGGGTAGACTCCTACCACTATACTATCTCGCATTTATTTAGGTTTTGCCTGCTTGCCCAGTAACAATCCTTAAGACGACTCTATCTTAACAAAAGATTTCACTTTTTGCAAGGGCTTTCAAAAAACTTTTTTAAATATCTCTATCTACCGAAATCCCGCCACTCTTTATTTCTCATCCTTGGTCTTAGATGAGGAGCTTAGCCAGAAATAGAGTCTTGCTGCTCCACTAGCTAAGAAAAAGGCCAATTCTGTTAGGAAAATCTTTAAGGGCTCTTGTTCCTCCCAAAGAGGTGGGAAATAATGGGAAAAATTCTTCCCCCAGAGACCAACTGTTAAATGGAGGACAAGAATTATTCCCGTTACCCAAGTCATGCCAATCGCTGCACTCTCCAGACCATCTCTTAGGGATTCACCTTTATCGCGACGAAAGATATTGACATAGAGGAAAAGAAATAGGGCGATTACTTCAGGGCACCTCTAAATACTCAATAAAATTGCGATTTTGTCGTTACAATTGTTGCTAAATCAACACTTTAATTTAAAAGTTTGGGGTTTTTAGAGGTGCCCTTCAATGAATAGTACGCCTACAGCAGAATTTAAACTTGAGAAGGAACTCATTTTAGAAAAGACTTCCCCAAAAATTGCAACTCCAATCAATAAGACAATCCAGTCGAAGAGACAGCCCAGATTCTCACGTTTGTGTAAAAAACGATTCATACGATATACGATTGCTCCCTTAGGTTTTTGAATTCAAGATTATCACGCTCTCTGATAAGGATAGGCGAGCTGTGACTAGGAGAGTCAGAACTTGTAGACCTTCAACTCTCATTTTGCCTCTGGATGTGAATGGTTAAATAGACCTGCTCATCCTTACTCATTTGAAAATCAAAGTGGCCCTCAATGTAGGCTTTAATCTTCTGCGTGCAGGCAAAGGCTTCTTGATAATTGAGCTTGACCTGGTCATAGAGAAAGTCATCGTTGTTTCCTTGAACACTACCCGAAACCACCCTCTGGGCAAAGTACTGCAGGTGAGTGATAAAGCGGTTGTAACTAACCGAGTCTTCTGCGGCTAAGTGGCCAAAATGAAGGCGGACTATTTCTAAGCAATTGACGACAATCTGACTAATTTGCTGGTTGACCTCAACTAAGCCCCCGTCCTTCTGGGCGTTGATGAAATGCAGGGCAATGGAGGCTGCTTCTGAAGGCTCCATGGCAAGTCCGATGTTCTCTTTAATGAGTTCAAGTGTTTTCTGACCCAACTCATACTCCTTGGGATAGAATTTGCGAATTTCCCAGGCCAGAGGATTTTGCAGGCTAATGCCTTCACGGGTTCTCTGGATGGTATACTGTAAGTGGTCAGCCAAGGCAATATAGAGGGAAATTTCAAAGGTCTGACCAAGCCTTCCCTGCCCCAATTCAATAATGGCTAAAACAAGATTAACTTCTTGGCTGGTCAAATCCTGATAGACACGAGATAATTCGCTGACCATATCTTGGTCACTCTCTTGCAAAACAAAGCGCTTTTCGATTTTCTCTAGGTCAAGGGCATCACCGGTCTTCTTTTGAAAGCCCAGTCCCCTCCCCATGAGGATTTCTTCATGCCCATTGTCCCGAACTTGGACAACATTGTTATTATAGACACGCTCAATTTTCATGCCAACCTCTTCATTCTTTTGATAGTCTTATTCTATCAGAAAAACCTAAAATTAGTAATAGCGCCAAAAATGTGCCGATTGCAGGTTGGCAAACCGATAATAAAAAACCGCCCTCTGATTGGACGGTTTAGATGAGAAATAGATATTTACATAACTATAATTACGTTTTATCAAACTATGTAAGTCAAAAATTGATAGCCAAGTTTGAAGAAAAAGTAATATTACCAGTAAAATCGCCTGTTCATATGGAGAGACTTGAAGCTTGATTTGGCTGACTAATTTATTTCCGCCGAAGAGCTTCTTTTAGAAAGACTAAGGGTTCTCACGAAAGGATAGGTGCCTGTGCCGGGACCGATAGCAAGTTTCTAAGTCTTATAAGCTTACCCTTGCCACAGTGCAAATTGAGCTTATGTTCCAGTGTTATGACTGGGGGTTCCTGCAATAATCGCTAGCCATTGACCTAAAAACCACAAGACTTATCATAGTCATAATCAATAACAGCCACGTGGTGGCTAGCCCCTTCTCCTGCTTTCTTTTTTAGGCCTGACTCTGGGCTGTTTGCATCTTGTAGTAGACGCCTTGAGCCTGCATGAGTTCTTGATGGTTCCCATGTTCGACGATGTTACCATCAACCATAACCAGGATAATATCAGCGTTTTGAATGGTTGACAGCCGATGGGCGATGATGAAACTGGTCCGTCCTTGCATGAGCTTTTCAAAGGAATCCTGAATCAGGCTTTCAGTCCTAGTATCAATAGAGGAAGTCGCTTCATCCAAAATCAAGATTTTAGGCACGGCGACAAAGATTCGAGCAATGGTCAAAAGTTGCCGTTGACCTTGCGATAGGGAAGCTCCTGCATCGGCCAGATAGGTATCATAGCCATCAGGTAATTGCTTGATGAAGAAATCTGCATTGGCAGCCTTAGCAGCTTCTATGACCAATTCCCGGGTGGCATTTGGGTGACCAAAGGCGATATTGTCGTGGATGGTCGCTTCCTGCAACCAGGTGTCTTGGAGGACCATACCAATTTGCCTGCGCAGACTTTCGCGTGTGTAGTCGGTCGTCGGATGGCCATCCAAGAGGATTTGGCCAGAATTGACCTCGTAGAAACGCATGAGGAGGTTGATCAGGGTAGATTTCCCTGCCCCTGTAGGACCAACAATAGCTACTCGACTAGCAGCCAGTATGTCAATACTCAGGTCCTTGATTAAGGTTTTGTAGGGGGTGTAGCCAAAATTGACATGGTCAAAGGTCAAGCGCCCTTTTACCTGTTGGCTAGTCAAGACTTCTTGACCTGTTTCTTCCAAGCTATCTTGATCTAGCACCTGGTAAAGGCGTTGGGTACAGGCCAGGGCTCCTTGTAGTTCTGCTAGGACTGAAGAGATATCATTGAAGGGTTTAGTGTACTGAGTGACATAGTTGAGAAAGGTAGTCAGCTGACCAATGGTAAAGGCACCATTCATAATTCGAAGAGCCCCTACTGCTGCCAAGAGAGCATAGATAAGGGCGTTAATAAAGCGGGTGGCAGGATTAACAGTTGACGAATAGAAAATAGCGCTTTGAGAATAATCGGCATAGGTTTCATTAACCTCAAAGAAATTCTCAATAAACTCATCTTGTGCATTGAAGCTGTGAATCAGGCTTTCCTGATTAAGACTTTCCTCAATCAGCTGGGTTTGGTGGCCCCGTGATTGGGTCTGCTTTTGAAAGAGGGTAAAGGACTTGCGAGCGATAAAACGAGCCAAAAAGAGAGATAAAGGCGTCAAGAGCAAGACTAAGAGCATCATAATCCAGTCAATCTTAGCCATGGTAAAAAGAACCACCAGAATGGTTAGAAGGCCAACAAAGAATTGGTTGAAGACCATGAGCAAGCCATTGTTGAGCTGCTCAACATCAGTGGTCACCCGACTGACCATATCACCGACTGATTGGCTAAGGGCTGAAATCGGTAGCTCGTGGACCTTATCAATCACCCTCTGGCGGAGATCTTGACTAAAGCTAAAGACTAGCTTGTTATAGATCAGAGGATTGAGGTACTGAATCAAAGTATTGCTAGCAATGACCAAGAGCATCTTGAAAATAATTCCCCAGATGAGTTGACAATTATTGGGGACCAAGACAGCATCAACAGCATTCCCAATCAGAATTGGCAAATAGATAGTCAGAGCCACCTGTAGGCAAATACCAAGAAGAGCCAAAGCAAGCAGGAACTTTTGCTTGGCGAAGTCTCGGACCAAACGTTTTAATGGTGATGATTTCATGCTTGGTCCTCCTTGTGTTGCGAATAGTGAATATCTCGGTAGGTTGGACAGTCCGCCAGCAGACTTTGGTGAGCCCCCAAACCGACCTGTTTGCCCTTGTCAAGGACCAGAATCTTATCGGCCGATTTGAGGCTGTTGGTCCTCTGAGAAATCAGGATAAGGCTGGTTTTGAGCTCGGTCTTAATAGCCTTAAGAAGCTTGCTTTCTGTCAGATAATCGAGAGCTGAGGTCGAATCGTCTAGGATGAGGATAGGAGCCTGCTTGAGGACGGCCCTTGCGATAGTCAAGCGTTGCCGTTGACCCCCTGAGAAGTTGCGACCAAATTCCTTAACCTCTGAATCCAGTCCCTGCTCCTTCTCTCTAACGAAGTCACTGGCTTGGGCAATATCCAAGGCCCACCAGAGCTGGTCATCAGAAACTTGACTACTATCCATGCCCAAGGTCAAATTAGAGCGGATAGTCCCTTGAAAAAGCTCCGCCTTTTGCGGAACCAGTCCTACCCAGCCCCGCCACTGGGCTAGGCTTGAAGGACTTTGACCATTTTCAAAAATGGCCAGCTGCCCTTCCTGTGCTTGATAGAGGCCCATAATCAGCTGAACTAGGGTGGACTTGCCAGATCCGGTTCCACCAATAACTCCCAAGGTCTGTCCTTGATTTAGGCTTAAAGAAATATCATACAGCGATGGACGAGCCGCAGTTGGATAGGTAAAAGTCATGTCAGAAATAGCCAAGACTTGATTAGGGTCTCCTGTTAGTAGTTCAATACTATCGTCAAGATTTTCTTGTTCTTGCTCAAATACCTCTTGAACCCGACGGGCACTGATGAAACTCTGGTTGAGATTGGTGACCATCATAGCCAATTTAAGGAGTTCAGCCAAGATATTGAGTAGATAATTGACCAGAGCAATCAGAGAACCCTGGGTCAGAAGGTTATCACCAATGGCCAGATTTCCCTGCCAAATGACCACGACCAGCGTCCCATTGACAATCAGAAAGGTCAACGGACTGACCAAACTGGATAGAAAGCCTGTCCGAATTTGGGCTTTGGTGTAGCTCTGATTGAGATCTGCAAACTCCTGCTTGACCCGCTCAATCTGACCAAAGGCACGGATAACCTGCATGCCCTCCAACTGCTCACGGGTCTTGCTAACCAGCTTATCGGTCAATTTGCGGATGACCAGATAGAGAGGATTGACCAGGCGAGACATGATATAGATCAAGAGAAAAAGGAGGACCACCATGATGGCAAACCAGATGGTAATCTTGGGACTAAGCAGGTAGGCCATAATGACTGAGCCAAAGACAATGATAGGTGCTCGCAAAAAGAGCCTCAGAAATTGGTTAATCCCCGTCTGAATCTGGTAGGTATCGCCGGAAAGACGAGTGACCAGACTAGCTGTCGTTAGGCGGTCCCGACTCTCCTTGGGGAGCTTCATAATTTTCTTATAAAGGTCCTTGGTCAATTGCTTGGTGTAGCCTACTGCTGCTTTGGATGAATAATATTGAGCTGTAATAGAGACCAGAACCCCAAAAATAGCAAGGCAGACCAAAAGGCCTATCATCATAAGGAGGTGAGTAGTGTCCTTATGAGGAATGGCCTTGTCGACTATCCTAGCTATAATAATTGGAACCAGCAATTCAAGGCTGGCTTCTAAAAGTTTAAAAAGGGGGCCTAGGAAGGTTTCCTTGATATAGCCTCGGAAATATTTTAGTAAATCTTTCATCTTAAATCTTTTCTATGATGCGAATCAGGAAGAGGCTGAATTGGACCTGCTTGGCGTAATAGTGATTACCCCCATTAACATAGAGCTTCCCGCCCCCATAAAGAATGGAAACTGGGTTGATATGATAATAGGTCTTGCCAGTCTTGTTGCCCAGGCTAGGGGCGACCACGTTTTTAGAATAGGCCTTGGCCAGCTGAATGGTATTCTTGCCACCGTGGTCAGCTACGTAGTCAATATAATTGGCACCGAAATTATAGGCCTGGATAGCCGTCCAAGAATCGGTTTTGGCTGCTTGGGCCTTTTCCAAATTCTCAGCTAGGACCTTGGTGCCCTGCTTGATGCTTTCCTTATTATCCTTGATGGACTTGGTGTTGCCAGTCGAACTTTCGCTGGACTGCATGACATCGTCATCCTTCCCCTTGGTTTCGGTGTAGATAACGGCCAGGACCAAATCCTCATTGGTGTTGTTATCATCTTCAGCCAAGACCTGCTCGACCAGAGGTCTGTAGGCCAGCACTCGCTTTACCGACTGGTAAAGGGTGACCCCCTTGTATATCAGCAATAAGGCGATAATCACAAAGATGATGCGTCTAATTTTTTTAAACATACTATTTGTTTTGAATATCCTCGACATTTTTGATTAGGATGGAATAGGTGCCATCATTATTTTGGATAAATTCAACCGATTCCGCATCCCGATAGATCCCATTGGGGACAATCAGCTCAATCCCATTGGAGAGTGAGAGTTTCTGGCTCTCCAACTTCTTGGTCTGTCTGGAAACATCCACATCGGCTACTGCAACCGGCTCAGGCATAACCTCCTTGAGCTGATCCACAAAGGTCAGGCGGGCCGTTAGATTATCATCAAAGAGTTGGTCAGCCAACTTTTCTGGAGATAGCTCCTGCTCCTCCTCTAAATTCTTGAAAATGGCTGATTTCATCTTGGATTGGAAATTAAAATCATCCTTATTGTAACTATCGGCCACCTGCTGGGCGGTTTTTTCCACTTGCTTAATGGATTTATTGACCGATTGTTGGGGCTGGACCTTGAGTAGATTTTCCGAGAAATAATTAGCGAAGCTACCATTGTGCTTAATTCGCTTTTCAATCAGGTAATACTGCATGGTCTGGCGATTGATAACCAGGGCCTCGTCTGGTGTTTGAGCAGCCGAAGGAAGATTATTCTGGGTAAGCTTGAGCGGCTGCTCATCATCACCCAAAATGTGGGCCAGATTTTCCTTGAGAGCAACCCGTAGGAAAGCAAAATACTCCTGGCCTTCCTTATCGAATTGGATAAAAATCAGGTCGTTGGTCTTTTGATTCTCGCTGATGACGAACTCTTCCTTCCAGAGCTGGGCAATCTTGCGCGTCGATTCCAGCAAATCATCTCCTAAATTGGCTATGAAGTCATTTTCAGGCTCAAAAAGACCTCGCTTGGCATCGGCCGTAAAGACCTTGCTCAATTTTTTGCGAAAATAGTCGTCCAGACTCGGTGTCAAGGTCAGGGGCTTATCAGCGAAGGCAATTTCGGTATCGTCGGGGCTGAATTGATGAATAATAATTTTCTTTAAATATAAATCTAGCATCTTAATAAAGTGGGAAAGAGTCGGTTAGGGTCTTAACATCTTGACGAATGCGCTCCAGAGCAGCCTCGTCCTCATGATTTTCAAGAGCTTCAATCATGAGCTCAGCAATCTTGGTGCTTTCAGCGACACCCATACCCCGACTGGTGATGGCAGGGCTACCAATCCGAATACCGGAAGTCTTAAATGGGGACAGGGTTTCAAAAGGAATGCTGTTCTTATTGAGGGTAATATTGACCCCTTCCAAGATATTTTGGGCCAATTTTCCATTTTCCACAACCTTGGTCACATCAACCAAGAAGACATGGTTGTCGGTTCCGCCAGAAATGACATGGAAGTCAGGGTGCTGGCTAAAGACGTCAGCCATGGCCTTGGCATTCTTGATGACGTTTTGACCATAGTCCTTAAAAGCAGGATCCAAGGCTTCCTTGAGGGCAACTGCCTTGGCAGCAATGACATGCTCCAAGGGACCACCTTGCAAACCAGGGAAGACAGCCGAATTAATCTTCTTAGCGATAGCCTCGTCATTGGTCAAAATCAGGCCACCACGGGGACCACGCAGGGTCTTGTGGGTGGTTGTCGTCGTTACATGGGCATAAGGGACTGGACTTGGGTGGAGACCAGCAGCGACCAGACCAGCAATGTGGGCCATATCCACCATGAGATAGGCACCAACTGCATCGGCAATCTCACGGAACTTGGCGAAATCAATCGTGCGAGAATAGGCAGATGCCCCTGCAACAATCAATTTAGGCTGGGCTTGGACCGCTAGCTCCCTGATTTGTTCGTAGTCCAATTCTTCGGTGTCCTTGTTGACATTGTAGGCCACAAAGTTATAGGTTTTACCTGAAAATGAGACTGGCGAACCGTGGGTCAGGTGACCACCAGCCGACAAATCCATTCCCATAACGGTATCGCCAGGCTCAATCAGAGCCATATAGGCCGCGGCATTGGCTTGAGAGCCTGAGTGGGGTTGGACATTGGCAAATTGAGCGCCAAAGAGTTCCTTAGACCGCTCAATAGCTAGGTTTTCAACCACATCAACGATGTCGGTCCCGCCATAGTAGCGCTTGGCAGGGTAGCCTTCGGCATATTTGTTGGTCAAAACAGAGCCTTGAGCCGCCATCACAGCCTTAGAGACCACATTTTCTGAAGCAATCAACTCGATGTTGTTCTGCTGGCGGTCTTCTTCTTTAGCAATAGCCTGCCAGAGCTCTGGGTCAAAGGCCTTGTAATCTTCCTTGTCAAAAATCATAACATTACCTCACGGATTTCATAAAGCGTTTTTGGGAGTGAGACAGAAATTAGTTGATTTCCTTGCCCCCCTCACAGCGTTTGCTAGCTTGGTTGCAATCCCAGAAAAATTCGAGGAATAAAAACAACCAGACAGAATTTTAGGGAAAGTTTTCTCTATCACAATCCATCAATTGACTTCATAGATTTGATAAAGCGTTTCTGGAGTTTGTCTCCATTGTATCCAATTTTTCTATAAAAAGCATGGGCAGACTTGCGTTGAGCACCTGAATTGAGACGAATAAAACTGTAAGAATGCTTCTTAGCCTCCTCTTCCAATCCCTTCATCAGTTTTTTACCAATTCCTTGATTTTGCCAGTCTGACAAAACTGCAAGTCCCAGGACGTTCAAACCAGTTTCAGCATAGAGAGTATCGAAAACCTCGGCGTGGACGTAGCCTAGCAAACGACCACTGCCTGGATCCTCAAGACCTAGGAGGATATGGTGGGCATCGCCTAAAAGCTTCTCTAGCTGTTGCTGGGTTCGGTCTAAGGGAAATTGATAGCCCAAAGACAGCTTATTGATAACTTGAAGGGCCTCGGCATCTGAAATTACTAATGGCCTTAACATCTGCAAGCCTCCTAGACTAGTACTTCAATTCAGGGACCGCCTCGAGCAAGTCTTCTTTACTGATAGCCCCTTGGCGGAGAATTTTAGGCTTGGTTCCAGATAAATTTAATATAGTCGAATCTAGACCCTGAATAGCCCCATCATCAGCCAGTCCAGTAACTCTCTGGTCAAAATCAGCCATAATATTAGCAAAAACTTTGCCAGAGGCTTGTCCAGAAATATTGGCCGAAGGACCGACCAAGGGACCAAACTGGGCAATTAACTCCTGAGTGACAGGGTGCTGGGGCAGGCGAAAACCGACGCTATCTAGGCCAGCATTGACCCAACCAGGGACCTTGTCGTTAGCCTTAAGAATAATGGTCAGAGGACCGGGAAAAAATGCCTGATAGAGCTTTTCCAGATAGCTGGGTTGGTCTTGGCTGTAGTCCAGAATATCCTGGTAGCTGGCCACATTGAGGTTCATGGCCTTGTCTGCCGGCCGCCCCTTGAGGGCATAAACCTTTTTAACCGCAGACTCATCTAGGGCTTTGGCAAAGAGACCATAGACCGTCTCGGTCGGTAGGACCACCGCACCACCCTCAGCTAAGGTCGCCTTGAGGGCCTCTAAATCAGCCATTATCGACCACCACCATTCTGTCTTGACCAAATTGGTCAGGCAAAACTCGGACCCGTTTATCTGGAAAGGCCTCTCGGAAAAGTTGAGAAACAACCTGGCCTTGTTTGTAACCAATTTCCAAATAAATCTTGCCATCAGCTTTGAGGTGTTTACCCGCTTGTTGCGCAAGTTTGCGGTAGATAGCCAGTCCCTCTTCATCTGCAAAAAGGGCTAGATGAGGCTCAGAAGTCAAGACATTGAGGCCAACTTCGGCTTTATCCGCCTCTGAAATATAGGGCGGATTGCTGACGATAATATCATAGCTGACCGAAAGCTGGCTAAAGAGGTCGGACTGGCAAAAATCTACAGCAATCTGATTAGCCTGAGCATTTTCCTTAGCCAAATCCAAGGCCTCTTGAGAAATGTCGGAAGCCACAATCCGCCAAGTGGGGCACTCATGGGCCAAGGCTAGGGCAATAGCTCCACTACCTGTCCCGATGTCCAGTAAATCAAGTTGTTCGTCAGCATTTTCAGCCAAAATCAAATCGACCAATTCTGCCGTCTCAGGTCTTGGAATCAGGACGCGTTTGTCAACTTTGAGCTTTAAATCACGAAAGGTCTCGTAGCCTAGAATATACTGGGCAGGCTCATGGGCCAGGAGGCGCTGGGCTATCCTAGCCAATAGTGCTTGGTCTTCCTCTGATACTTCTTGTCTCAGGAGGAGGACAAATCCTGTCATATCTAGCCCCTTGAGATTTCTAAAGGTGAAGGTAAGGCTTTCGGGCTCCTCGCCCACCTTTTCGAGCTCCCATTCGTATTGTAGAAAAAGCTGGGCATAGGTCATTGCGCTAGCTCTTCCAATTTCTTGGTTTGGTCATAAAGAACTAGAGCATCAATGACTTCGTCCATTTTGCCAGAGAGGATGGTATCCAGCTTTTGCAGGGTGAGGCCGATGCGGTGGTCGGTCACCCGATTTTGTGGGAAGTTGTAAGTGCGAATCCGCTCAGAACGGTCACCCGTCCCGATGGTGGATTTACGCTCAGCATCCTGCTCGTCTTGAGCAATCTGTGCGAAGTGGTCAGCTACCCGAGCCCGGATAATCTTCATGGCCTTATCGCGGTTCTTTTGCTGGGTCCGCTCTTCTTGCATTTCTACCTTGATACCCGTTGGAATATGGACCATGCGGACCGCAGTCGCTACCTTATTGACATTTTGACCACCAGCACCAGAAGCGTGGTAGATATCCACCCGCAGATCCTTAGGGTCAATATCGTACTCCACTTCTTCTACTTCTGGCATGACCAGAACAGTGGCCGTTGAGGTGTGGACCCGTCCTTGACTTTCAGTCACAGGGACCCGTTGCACCCGATGGGAACCTGATTCGTATTTGAGCTTGGAATAAACGGATTGGCCAGAAACCATGGCGACCACTTCTTTAATACCGCCGACACCGTTGTAGGAAGCCTCCATGACTTCAAAACGCCAGCCCTGACTTTCCGCATATTTCTGGTACATATTGAGCAAATCCCCAGCAAAGAGGGCAGCCTCATCACCACCAGCAGCGCCACGGATTTCCAGGATGATATTCTTATCATCATTGGGGTCTTTGGGCAGAAGGAGAATCTTGAGCTTTTCTTCGTAGTCTTCCTTGGCCGCCTTGGAGTCCTTGAGCTCCTCCTTGGCCATCTCCTCAAGTTCAGGATCTCCAGCCGCATCCTTAATCATCTCCTGGGCATCTTCAATATTTTGCAGAACCTGCTTGTATTCCCGATAGACGGTTACGGTTTCGCGTGTTGAAGCTTCTTCTCGGGAGAGTTTCATGAAGCGTTTGCTGTCAGAAACCACATCGGGGTCGCTCAACAATTCGCCCAACTCCTCATAGCGGTCTTCTACCGCCTGTAATTGATCGTAGATATTCATTGGTCTTGAGTCTTCTCACTTTCTAGCTGGGGATGATAATAATGCTTGCGGCAGACAGAGACATAGGTCTCATTGCCACCAATTTGGACCTGCTGGCCCTCATAGACCGGCCTACCATCCTTCATGCGTAGGACCATGGTAGCCTTCTTACTACAGTATTGACAAATGGTTTTGATTTCTTCAATCTTATCGGCCAAAAGCAAGAGTTCTCTAGAGCCTTCAAAGAGGTGATTGCGGAAATCATTTTTCAAACCAAAAGCCATGACAGGAACATCCAGTTCATCAACGACACGGGCTAAATCAAAAACATTGCCCTTGGTTAGAAATTGACACTCATCCACTAGGACGCAATAGGGCTTTTCAGGTAAATTTTCAATATAGCCAAAAATATCCGTATCGCCAGAAATTGGCTTGGCCTGGCGCCTGAGACCAATTCGGCTGGATACCCAACCCTTACCATCTCTAGTATCCAGGGCTGACGTCAGAAGAACAACAGGCTTGCCCTGCTCCTCATAGTTGTAAGCAACCTTGAGAATCTCAATCGATTTCCCTGAATTCATGGTCCCATAGCGATAGTATAACTGTGCCAAAATCTTCATCCTGTCTAAAACGTTAATGGTTCTATTTTACCATAAAATGACTATCATGGGCAGGGGCTAAAGGTCAAGAAAACTCTTTCATGATAAAGAAAGGAAACGAGAAAAAAAGCCGTCAATTTTATCTCGCTCCCGCACAGTTGCTGTTGGTTCTCTCTAAGAGGCTACCAGACTGTAGAGTCAATCCTTGCCTAGCAAGGAATAAGGACCTTAGCCCACTTTGTGGGTATGTACATTAAAAAAACGGCTACTTTTAGTAGGCAGATGACTTTGCCACATCGCCAATCAACTACCGAATCCAGTTGTTTAATGCTAAAAAAGAAGGTAAGGATTTTTGTCCTTAACTCACAGATTTATGGCCATCGAGAATACTGAGACCTACAGGAATAATTTTGGTCTCAGGTTAAATCAATACTTGCTTGGGCTAAAAAGATCTGCTCAAAGCTAGCTCCTCGGGCAAAATAAATCTTGCCAAATTCGAGAATGAGGATATGAAATTGCTGGGCTTGCTCTAGACTAAAGCCGTCTAAATTCACCAGCCGACGTAGGCTGGTATAATCCGAAAAACCTTGTCCAGTAAGACTCGAAAAAAGTTTCTGGCGTATTTGTCAGCAATGAAAACCGCTTGATTAAAGACATAAAGCAAGAGTACATCCGCCATCTCTTGACCGATACCAAAGAGTCTTAACAATTCAACCCTGAGCCTATCACCATAGTGATCTGCAATTCTTTTATAGTCGAAGTCCTCTTGTTTTAACCAGGCAAAGACCTCTTGGACGGCTTTGCTCTTGTTCTTATAGAAACCCGTGGGGCGAATCAAATCCTGCAGGGTCTGCTGGTCTAAATCCAATACCCTTTTGAAATCTCCGTCTAGATGCTGTCTTAAGTTATCAAGGGAGAGCACCACGTTTTCCCAGCGGGTATTTTGAACCAGAATGGCGTCCAAGATGATTTCTTCTGGACTTTCGGCTGGCCAGTTGCCCTGGTCTCCCAGATTTTCCAATAGGTTTCGATAAACTTGCTTCATGGTCTTATTGTAGCATAAAAGAATACCCTATTTCGTTAACCCCCACTCGAGCTAGACCTCGCTTATAACTTATGACTACTCTCTGCCCTAAGAATTTTGCCCAAGAGCATCTTTTTAGAACTTGTTGGTTTATTGAGAGGGCATTAGGAGATTGATTACTGCCTCGCCTTCTACTTTTTCTTCTGTTTAAATCTGGCAATTCATGCTAAAATGGAGCTGTAAAAAATTTTAGGAGGAAGCCTTATGCCATTTGTCAAAATTGACCTCTTTGAAGGTCGCACCCAAGACCAAAAGATTGAGCTAGCCCGTGAAGTGACCGAAGTGGTCTCTCGTGTTGCCAATGCTCCCAAGGAAAACATCCACGTCATCATCAGAGACCTGCCAGAAGGCACCTACTTCCCTCACGGTGAGATGAAGAAGAAATAAGTCGACAAACTCAAGTAGAACAAACATAAAACGAGCTATCCTCAGAGGTCGCTCGTTTTTTCTATGCCTCTTAGCAAGATGAGTCACCTGGCAAGATTGAACTTAGAGATGTTGACCCAGCTTGAACCAAGCGAAAACTAGCTTCCGCTAAACTAGTGAAAAATTTCAAAAGGTGCTAGAATTCATTTCCTAGCACCTGATATTTATAAAACAATATTATTCTGTGAAAGTCTTTAATTCCCTTTGTAAGATATGGACAAAGATGAAATCAATGACGGCGAAGGTCCCTGCTACAACTACCCCACTGAAGAGATTGCCCAAAACCAGAGAAAGAATTGGTATGACTATAGCGAAAATCTGATAGGCTTTGGATTTATAGAGCCAAGAGTAGGGTAATAGATGAGCTCCGAAGACCATGGCATAGACCATAATCATTTTTTCGGGTGCCACATTAAAAACCCACATAACAATCAAAAGGTAGAGCACCTGATTCATGGTGAATAGGAAACCCAAATTTCCTAGTTCGTTTTCCTTAGAAAAATCTCAACCTTCATCATTTTTCCTATCACCCAAGCAAGGGGAGTATGGGCACAGCATAACAGAATACCAGGATATTTTTTACATCAATGGAAATATTCAGCGCTGCTACAAGCGTAATCAGACTCCAAATCACTACTGAAGCCGTAATAAAGGGGAGTCCTTTTTTCTGCTTGACAATAATGTCATTTCTTAAGGCATCTAGTTTCATTACGTTACCTCCTCAGTAAAATGAAGTTGCTAGGTTCAGACCAATTTCTTGCCATCATCTGGCTTGAACTCGTCCGAACAGGGGTAGTTAAAATGCTGATTCTTAAGGGGGTAGTTCTGTTGCTTTACATTTTCATTTTATCATATGGGCTAAGGATTTTGAAGGTTATTAGAGAAGATATTTTCAAATATAAATATTTAGACTGGTTGATTTTTATCGTTTTTCAAATTGATTTTCGATTGAAGCAATTCTTGGAAAGTCCAATGGCTAGACTAATAATTAGTAATTGACAGACAAAGGCAAACAGTCGATTACCACCGAGAGGCAATTGGGCGAGGGCACTAACTTTTTAAAGAATTTGGAACAATATCGGTCATAAATCCTTTTTCTACTTTATTGCTCTATACAAGTCTCGGTGCTGTCCTGTTCTATAGTCTTCTGCATAAATATGATAAACAGGGTCTCCTTTGGGAAAAGAGTAGTTTCTTTTAGCTTCAAAAATCCGACCTATCATTCTTCTTAGCAAGTCCTAGAACATCAAATCGTCTTTTTCTCATCATCAGCTGGTCAAAAAAAGCCCAGAAACCTGCGTTTCTAGACTGTTAAACTTATAGAGTTCTTAATGGCCATACATCTTGAATTGGAGATAGAGGTCATTGTATATGCCCAGCCACTTGGGGCCTAGGTTATTGTAGACCTCCAAATGACTGATGACCTGCTCAGAAGGATAGAAGGATTTATCAGAGGTGATTTCTTTAGGTAGAAGCTTCTGGGCGGCCTTATTTGGTGTGGCATAGCCAATGTATTCCGCATTTTGTGCCGCATTCTTTGGCTCTAGCATAAAGTTGATGAAGGCGTAGGCAGCCTTTTTATTCTTGACTGTCTTGGGAATCACAAGGTTATCAAACCAGAGGTTGGAACCCTCGCTGGGCAGGACATAATGGAGGTGAGGATTAGCTTCCAGCATATCCCTAGCTTCTCCAGAAAAAGTGACCCCTAGAGTGGCATCGCCATTTTTGAGGTAGCCCTTCATTTCATCGCCAACAATGGCCTTGATGTTGGGAGTTAGCCGACTCAATTTTTCAGAAGCCTGGTCCAGTTGCTTCCTATTCTTGCTATTGAGGCTGTAGCCCAAGGAATTGAGACCCAATCCCATGACCTCTCTGGCGCCATCAACTAACATGATCGAATCCTTGTAGTCGGAATTCCAGAGGTCGGACCAATGCTGGGGCGGATTTTTGACCACGCTGTCATTATAGACAATCCCGACGGTTCCCCAGAAGTAAGGGATGGAATAATCATTCTTGGGGTCAAAAGACTTACCCAGGAACTGACTCCCCAGATTGCCCAGCCCTTTAAGCTGTGACTTATCCAACTTGACCAGGAGCTTCTCCTGACGCATCTTATCAATCATGTAGTCGCTAGGAATGGCAATATCATAACGAGTGCCTCCCTGCTCAATCTTGGTGTACATGGCCTCGTTGGAATCAAAGGTCTCATATTGAACCTTGATACCTGTTTCCTTTTGGAACTGACTAATTAACTGGGGGTCTATATAGTCACCCCAATTATAGACCACCAGACTATTGGCCTGACTACTGCTATTATTCTTCTTTTCTAGGGTCAGCATCAGGCTGGCCAGAGCCAAAATTATCAGAACAAGACCTAGAAAAAAGGAGCCTAATCTACGCATCTTGGTCACCTTCTTCCTTGCTGATAAAATAATAGCCAATGACTAGAAGAATGGAGAAGATAAAGACAATAGTGGATAGGGCATTGATTTCCAGCGATATCCCCTGTCTAGCACGGGAATAGATTTCCACCGAGAGGGTCGAAAAGCCATTTCCCGTGACAAAGAAGGTCACCGCAAAATCATCTAGCGAATAGGTAAAGGCCATAAAGTAGCCGGCGATGATACTAGGGGTCAAGTAGGGCAACATGACTTCCTTGAGCATCTGCCAGTAACTGGCCCCTAAGTCAAAGGCGGCGTGAATCATATCTTGATTCATCTCTTTGAGCCTGGGCAGGACCATAAGCACCACAATAGGGATGGAAAAGGCAATGTGACTGAGTAGGACTGAGCTAAAGCCCAGTCGAAAGCCCAGAACCGTGAAAAGAATCAAAAAACTAGCCCCCATCATAACATCAGGAGATACCATGAGAATATTATTGAGTGACAACAGGGTGTTTTGTCTCTTACTGCGACTTTGGTCAATAAAAATAGCTCCCAAAGTGCCGATAATAGTTGCCAAAAGAGCGCTGAGGAAGGCCAGGAGAAAGGTCTCAACCAAAATCAAAATCAGGCGACTATCAGAGAAAACCTGTCCATAATACTCCCAAGTAAAGCCAGTAAAGCCATTCATATCGCCCCCCTTGTTAAAGGAATAAAAAATCAAATAAAAAATGGGTAGATAAAGAAGGGCAAAGACTAATCCCAAGTAAAGTCTAGAAAGTTTTTTCAAAGCTCCTTCCTCCTTTCCTTGGTCATGACCATAATCCCTAGCATGGCTAAAATCAGCACGACACCAATGGTCGATCCCATTCCCCAATTCTGAGTGGTCAGGAAGTGTTGCTCAATGGCCGTTCCCAAGGTAATCACCCGATTGCCCCCAATCAAGCGTGTCAGCATAAAGAGAGAGAGGCTGGGAATGAAGACTGATTGCACGCCTGAGCGAACACCAGGTAGAGAAAGGGGAAAAATGATGCGAACAAAGGTTTGCCAACTACTGGCTCCTAAATCTCGACTGGCATTGATGAGATTGCTATCCAGGTCATCCAAGGTATTAAAAATGGGCAGAATCATAAAGGGCAGTTCGATGTAGGCAGCGACAAAGATAAAAGAAAAGTCTGTAAAGAGCAGCTGCTTGGGACCAATACCGATAAAGGTCAAGAAATGATTGATACTGCCGTCTTGACCGAAAATCCCCATAAAGGCATAGGCCTTGAGCAGGAGGTTAATCCAAGTAGGCAGGACCACCAGCATGAGCCAGAGCTGCTTGTGCTTAAGCTTAGTTAGAATAAAGGCTGTCGGATAGCTAATCAGAAAGGTCACCAAGGTAATAATACCCGCATAGAGAACCGAATTGAAGCTCATCCGCAGATAGGTCCAGGAGCTAAAAAAAGTTTGGTAGTTGGCAAGACTGACCTGTCCTTCTAGATTGAAAAAGGAACGATAGACAATCAGGGCCAGGGGAGCCAAAACAAAAAGCAAAAGCCAGAGAAAATAGGGAGCCGCAAAGAATTTAGTCGTCGTCTTCATGGCGTTCCTCCTCAATGGCATTTATCAAGCCATCTTCAACCTCTTCGGTCTCAACATACTCTTCAATCCGAGCATCGAATTCTTCCTCGGTCTCATTGAGTCGCATAATGTGGATGTCTTCTGGTGTAAAGTTAAGGCCAATCACCTCTCCCTCAAGAGCCTTACGTGTAGAGTGAATCAACCACTCATGACCAAGCTCATCATGGGCAATAATTTCGTAATGGACGCCGCGGAAAAGTTGGGTGTCCACCGTGACCACCAGCTTGCCTTCTTCAGGGAGAGTAATCTGCAAGTCCTCGGGACGAATAACCACCTCAACCGCTTCATTGGGTCGCATACCCCCATCAACCGCCTCAAAACGTCTGCCATTAAATTCGACCAGATAGTCCTTAATCATGGTTCCGTTGATGATATTGGACTCGCCAATAAAGGTGGCCACAAAATGATTGATGGGCTCGTCATAGATGTCAACGGGCGTGCCAGATTGGACGATTTCCCCCTCATTCATGACAAAAATCCAGTCTGACATAGCCAAGGCCTCCTCCTGGTCATGGGTGACAAAGACAAAGGTGATGCCAAGACGCTGCTGCAGCTCTCGCAATTCATACTGCATTTCTGTCCGTAGCTTCAGATCAAGGGCAGACAGAGGCTCATCTAAAAGAACCACCTTGGGTTGGTTGATAATAGCCCTAGCGATGGCCACCCTTTGGCGCTGACCACCGGAAAGCTTTTGGATGGAGCGCCTTCCATAGCCATCCAGTCGCACCATTTTAAGGGCCTCCCCCACCCGTTTTTCAATGTCACCTTTGGCAACCTTCTTTAATTTTAGGGGAAAGGCGACATTGTCAAAGACTGACATGTGGGGGAAAAGGGCATAGTTTTGGAAGACCGTATGGACATCTCGCTTGTTGATAGGAATATCGTTGATGCGCTTGCCGTCTAGGTAAATATCCCCACTACTAGCCTCTAAAAGTCCCGCAATAATATTAAGGATAGTTGATTTTCCAGAGCCTGAAGCCCCAAGCAGGGTGTAAAATTTCCCTGCCTCCAGCTCAAAATTAATATCTTTAAGAACCTGGGTGCCACTGTCCTCAAAGGTCTTGGTCACATGGTGAAAGGCAATAATTGGTTGGGTCACTTCTTCATGTCCTCCCCACAAGAGTGAGATAAAAAGGGACTGGCTAGAGGTAACTAGCCGGTCGCCGGTCCTGGTGAAAGTGGGAAAGATGTCTAGGACTATCCCCTCCCAGTCTTTTGCTAATAAAAGCTCAAACATTCATTGAATAAGGGGAGGACTATCTCCATAAACATACCGGTGACTTAGAAAACTCCCCTTAGATAAATGCCCCTTTGACTAAGCTTTATAATCACCGATAATGCGAACTTCCGGTTCCAGACGGACTCCAGAATGCTCTTGGACTTTTTCGATGACATGGGCAATCAGATTTTCATAGTCATCAGCTGTGCCTTGGGCCACATTGACCATGAAACCAGCATGCTTCTTACTGACTTCAACACCACCGATGCGATGCCCCATCAGACCTGCTTCCATAATCAATTGACCGGCAAAATGGTTCACTGGTCGCTTAAAGACGGACCCACAGGAAGGATATTCCAGAGGTTGCTTGAGCTGACGCAGGTGGTTGAGACGGGCCATTTCATTCTTAATTTGCGAATGGATTCCAGGACGAAGAGCGAATTTGGCAGAAATAACCACTTCGCCACTTGTCTGAATGGCTGAGTGACGATAACCAAAGGCCATATCACGAGCTTCAATAGTATGAATGTCCCCTTCCTTGGTCAAGACCGTTGCCGAAACCAGAATGTGGGAAATTTCGCCACCATAGGCCCCAGCATTCATAAAAACAGCCCCACCGATAGAGCCAGGAATTCCTGCCGCAAATTCAAAGCCAGTCAGGCTATGAAATTCAGCAATTTTGGTCGTCTCAATCAGATTGGCTCCTGCTTCTGCTTCAATGGTATAACCATCAACGGTGACCGTGCTCAGCTTATCAAACATGATAACAAAGCCTCGAATGCCCCCTTCACGGACAATGAGGTTGCTGGCATTGCCTAGAACCATCCAAGGGATATCATTTTCGTTGGCAAACTTAACGATATGGGCTAACTCATAGCGGTTGCGAGGGAAGGCCAAGTAATCAGCTGGCCCTCCAACTCTAGTGTAAGTATAGTTACGCAAGGGCTCATCAATACGAATATCAATTCCCTCAAGCACCGTTTTCATTTTTTCTAACATTGTTTTTCCATTCTTCTTGAGCTAAAGTTGATTGCTGATGTGAAAAAATCAAGCCTAGCTACTTTTCGATAAAAGACGTCTGAGCACCAAAAAAATCGGCCTGAGACCGACTTTTATTATATCAAAAACTAGAGACTTTTGCGATAGCCTGCCTGAGAGAATTTAGCGAATGTAAGAAACCATCAATCAGGATAAATATTGAAATCATTTAAAGTATATTCTGGTTGCAGTTCAGAAATTCTATCATCATTAATGAGTAATGATTCGTTGATTCTTTGATTAGATTTGAGCCACTTGTTATTCCATAATTGTATATTACTATCAGCGATTTTTTGAGATAGTACATTTTTATAATGTTTTGTTCTATCAATTCTTACAGAAATATTTTGGAGCCATATTTCTATTAAATCTGCATTTGGTAAACTATCAAATTTCTTTAGAATACTATTTATTATTTCCTCAACTTTTTCATTATCGTTGATAAATTCAAATAACTTGTGGAGAATAGCAACACAACTTTGTGTCGTTTTAGGACCTTTTACCATAATTGATGTAGTTATACTTATAAGTTGATCAATATCAGCAATCTGATGTTTCTCAGTATTTAAATTAATGATACGATAATTGTAAAATTTAATCAATGCTTTATTCAATTGACCACAATTCGAAAATTTATCAGCTAATATTTTTATTTCAAATAGGCGTTTCTGGAGAGTCAATTTATAAAGTCGTTTTTTGGTTACTTTTATTTTGTTATTTTTACGCAAAAGATATTATTTGTCGTCACCTTTAATCTTATTTTTAACGCCTTCGATTGCGCCTTCAACGGCATCTTTTGTATCTTCTGCCACTTCTTTTACTTTAGAAACTACTTTTTCAGCAGCCCCTTCTTTTTCTGTTTCCTTGTCGCCAGTCAATTTACCGGCACCTTCTTTGATCACACCTTTTGCTTGGTTTAATTTTTCTTCTGTAGACATAGTCTTACCTCCATATTTTTTTATTTGTACGTTTTTAAATACCCAAATTAATGAACACGTGGTTTTTCATTTGATGAAGAGTCAGTTACAGCTTCTACGCCTTCACCAACTTTTTCTTTAACTGCTGAGAATCCAGTCCCCAAACCTGTTTTAACATTTTCATACTGTTCAGATGCGAATTCACCTGTTGATTCAACTGCACCAGTTACACGATCTTGCAAGCTTACTGAATCTGCTTCATGTTGTTCTTTCGTTTTAATATCGACAACATTAACGTTTACTTCGACAACTTCCAAATCTGTGATCTTAGAAACTTGTTCTACAACTACTTTTTTAATGTGTTTGTACAAGTCAGGAACATTCTTTTGATATTCCACTACTACATTCAAGTCAACAGCGACTTGTTCTTTACCAACTTCAACGTTTACTCCATTGGCAACATTGTCAGTGTTGACGATCTTATCAGCTATATTAGAGAAAAATCCTCCATCTACAGCCAACAAGCCGTCTACTTTTTCTAATGAAAGTCCGATGATTTTTTGAATGACTTTATCTTCGTAAGTCAATTCTCCTTTTACTTCATCTACCTTTTTAGTAGCTTCTTGTTTATCCACATTTGTTGTGTTTACATTTTTTTCGTTTGACATATGAAACTCCTTTTATTTAAATAATCCTTTTTGTTGTAAATAATATCCAACTCCAGCTCCTAAGACGGCGAAGATTAAAACAAACAATGTTTTAAAGAACCCATAGGACAAGATGCAACAAGCCAAAATAACACCTGCTAATCCAGTCAGTAGTGGATACTGGTATTTTTTAAACCATTCCATTTTTACTTCCTTACTTTACACGACTCACTGGTTTTTTTGTTGGTGCTTTAGGCTTATAATCTTTTACAGAAACATCAAGCTTAACACCATGATTCATTCCAAAAAACTGTGTTAATCCATTACCGATTTCATCTTTTATAGACTGAGTTCGTTTAATAATATTATTTGAAGGAAGAATTTCTCCTTCCACGTAAACTAAACATTTATTTTTCCGACTATTTACACGAACTTTAGGATTCTTAATGAAGTTATTTTCATTAACTACACTACGAACAAATCCTTCAATAGCAGAATTTTTTAGTTTTAGCTCACCACCAGCATCTTCTAACTTTATCTCTAAATGTTGTTTAGGATAAAAGATGATTACTAGCATAAATAATAAAATTAAAATTGAGAGAACCAAGGTACCCCAGAAAAGATATCTTGAAAGATAATATCCTAAAAAGGAAATCCTCTTCCAATTAATCAATTGGAGTCCTAAACCGCTAACTTTATGATAATCTAGCAAAATAGGAATCAAAATTGTCAAGATTAAAATACAAAATATAAGAGAAAGTATTTTCTTAGATTTTGACATATTGAATCCTTTCACGAATACAATCAAATCATAACCTTGCCCTGTCTTAAAGATTATGATTTATTCTTGAAAAAGAAAATTATTCTTTTTTCCCTAAGAAGAATGAAACTACACTAACAACAATGACAGCTCCCGCAATTGAAGGAAGCAAAGCCATGCCTGCTAAAGATGGGCCCCAACTGCCCAAAAGGGATTGTCCAACTGATGAACCAATTAAACCTGCTAAAACATTAGCAATAATACCCATTGAACCACCTTTTTTGGTAATTCCTCCTGCAATGAGACCAATAAGGCCTCCTACAATAATAGACCATAGCATAATGGGCCACCTTTCTAAATCAAAGAATATTTATTT
>SKER01000396.1_pt1 | contig 52690 bp, 45 predicted proteins | sample 4826961 | NCBI WGS metagenome assembly SKER01 (sample SAMN11008804, study PRJNA524170) | human gut metagenome | biome: Human fecal sample; material: Feces; isolation source: fecal sample from pouch patient p47 | host: Homo sapiens | place: Israel: Tel-Aviv | collected 2016-11-16 | reverse complement strand
CAGAAGAACAACTCCGGCGCCTTAAAGAGCGCTGCGATAAAGCGTCGCAGAAGCTAGATGCTCTCTATGAGCTCAAGAAACACCGAGAGCAGGAGGAATTACTAAAAGCTATTGATAAAAGTACCCGAACTAAAGCTGAGATCCTCGCATTTCTGGAAAGTCATGCATAAAAGAAATACGGCTGGCAGAAAATCTGCCAACCGTATGGTTTGAGTTGTAAAATCCTGGGAAATTAGCATTTATAGCCTTCCCTGCTTTTTCTTATCTTCTCTCATTAAGCAGCCGCCACTTGAGCCAGGCTGCTTGGCCAGCCCCGTGGGCAAATTCACCCTTGACGATCAAATCTTCCAGCTGGTCGACAGAGACGATCTCCATCTTGATTTCTTCCAGAATCTCTCTTTTTGGCTGAGCCATTTTTGTGGCCCGGCAGGCAAAAAGGGTGATTTTCTCATTGGTTGAACCAAAAGAAGGGTAGGTGAAACCGAGTTCTGTCAAATGGCTGGCCTCATAGCCCGTTTCTTCCAGCAGCTCTCTTCTGGCTGCCTGACTGGGCTCTTCTCCCTCATCAATGCCGCCGCTGGGGAATTCATATTGCCAGCTGCCAACGGGATGCCGGTATTCCTTCAAGAGCAAGACGTGGTCATCATCAACGAAGAGGATGATGGAAATCCCGAAGCCGATCGTAACGTAGGAATATGGGACGATTTGCCCGTCCTTGGCCACCTTCTCTTGAATGACCGTGAAGCGGTCCGCCTTGATAGTTTCTTTCTTGACTACTTTGTACATTTTTTGCCTGCCACCAATCTCTTTAAAAATCAGTTCAATTGTAGCAAAAAAACAGTTAAAGTACAAAAATAGCAGACCAGGTGGTCTGCTATTTTCAGTGATTCAGTTTGTTAGTCTCTAGGGACAGACGCTAGTTAACGTGAGCGTACTTGAAGTCCCAGTGGTCGCGCAGGTTTACCAAGCCCTTGATTTCTGGACGGACAATCCAGGCACTGGTGCTTGAGTAAAGTGGTGAAATACCAACGTCATTCAGCAGAATGCCTTCAGCCTTGGACAGGTCGCTCCAGCGTTCAGAGTCTGAGCCAGTAGTCTTTGAAGCCGCGATCAGCTTGTCGTATTCCTTGTTGGACCACTTGCCGCCGTTTTGGGCGTTGGTGGAAGTCAGCAAGTCCAGGAAGGAGATCGGGTCGTTGAAGTCGGCACCCCAGGCAGAAACAACCATGTCGAAGTTAAGCGCGTTAGTTCTAGCCAGACGGGTCTTGAATGGCAGGTTCTGGGTGGTGATGGAGACTTGCGGCAGAGTTTCCTGGATGTTTGATTGCATTGCTTCAGTAGACTTCTTGGCACCATCGGTGTCGTCTGACAAAAGCTTGAAGCTCAGCTTGGAAACGCCAAGTTCCTTCATACCTTGCTTAAGGTACTTTTGGGCTTCCTTCTTGTTGTAGTAAGTGTAAGCTTCGTCACTCTTGGAAATCAGGCTGGTGTAGTCCTTGCCGTTAACCGTGGTCAGCTTGGCTGGAGTGAAGGTGTGAGCAACAGTGTTGCTGCCGCCCAGGACCTTGGTCAGGCTTTCCCGGTTAATAGCCATGGAAAGAGCCTTACGGATGTTGGCGTTTTGCAGGTACTTGTTCTTAGCCTGGTTGAATTGGATGTAGAAGGTAGTCCCACGTGGGTAGAGAGCATAACCCTTTACGCTCTTAAGCTGCTTGCTTTGTTCAGCGTCCAGGGCTACAGCGTCAAGCTTGTTTGACTGGTAGAGGTTGTAAGCAGTTGACGGGGTCTTTTGCACGCTGTAGTTGACCGCGTCCAGCTTGACATTCTTCTTGTCCCAGTAGTATGGGTTCTTTTTGAGCTTCCAGGACAGGCTTGACCCGCTCCAGCCGCTCATGACGTACGGCCCGTTGTAGACCATGTACTTGGAGGCAGTACCGTACTTGGAGCCGTACTTCTTGACTGCCTTTTCGTTTTGCGGGAAGAAGCTCCCGAAGGCCATCAGGTTGTTGAAGTAAGGAATCCGCCGGTCCAGGGTTACGACCAGCTTGTACTTGCCAACGGCTTTAATCCCCAAAGTTTCCGGCTTCTTCTTGCCGTTTTGGATGTCGGTGGCGTTCTTGATGCCTTCAAACAGGTAAGCGTATTGGGAAGCAGTCTTTGGGTCAACCGTTCTGCGCCATGAGTAGACGAAGTCTTGCGCGGTTACCGGGTCACCGTTTGACCACTTGTTGTCCTTACGGAGAGTAAAGGTGTAGGTCTTCCCGTCCTTGGATACCTTTTCGCTGGTTGCCATGGCCTTTTCCTGGCTGCCGTCAGACTTTGCCCGGTACAAACCTTCCATGGTGTTGATCAATTGGGTAAAGCTGGCAGAGTCAGTGGCCTTGGACAGGTCCATAGTCGGAATTTCAGCTGATTCTTCCCAGTTCAGTTCCTTTTTGTTAGATGAAGAAGATGAAGAGTTGCCGCCGCAGGCCGTCAAGGCTAATGCAGCCGTCAAGATGCTGCCGGCAGCCAAAAAAGTCTTAGTCTTTTTCATGTTGTCCTCCTTGAAAAGTTTACATTATCAAACACTAATTGTAGTCTAACAGAAAATACACAAAAAGAAACGCTCTCTTGCGACTATGAGCTGAAGATGAGACGGGACTGAAATCGTTGTTAAAGCAACTGTAAAGTAATTAAAGACAACTTTAAGTATTAGTTCATTTGCTAGAAAACAGTCTAGTCTAACTTAAAAGCAGAATTGGCTGATTATTTATAAGGAAGAAAGGTAAGTAAAAAGCATAGGAAAGAACTAGGCCAAAGATAAAGGGACAAAATTTTGCTTTTTCTCTGTTTTTGCCTTGACGAAAGGCCCGATCCGTTATACACTAACAGTGTATTAGATAGCTGGTACGGCAAAGGGGTGTGCAAATGAAATTCAAAGACAACCTGCCGATCTACTTGCAGATTGAAGACTATATCTACTTGCAGATCGCCCAGGGCAAGCTGCAGGCCGGCGAGAAGCTGCCTTCAGTCAGAGCCCTGGCACTTGAATTGACGGTCAACGCCAATACAGTCCAGCGGGCACTTAGAGAAATGACGGCCAAGGGCTATATTTTTACCAAACGCGGCGAAGGTAACTTCGTTACGACCGATGAAGGCCGCCTGGAGGAAATGAAGAGCAAATTGCTGAAGCAGGAGCTGGCGGCTTTCGTCAGCCGGATGGAGAAACTCGGAGTCGAAAGGGAAAACCTGACTGGACTATTGGCCAGCTACTTAGATGACACAAGGGAGGAATAGCATGAAGACTTTGGAGATTAAGGATTTAAGCTACCACAAGAATTCAAAGACGATTTTGGAGAGAGTTAACTTGACTTTGGAGGCCGGCAAGATCGTGGCCTTAGTCGGGGCCAACGGGGCCGGCAAGACCAGCTTGATGCGGGTGATCGCGGGCCTGGCCAAGCAGTACAAGGGCAGCGTGGAGGTATGCGGGGAAGCAGATGAAGACCGCCGCAAGCAGTACATCGCCATGACCGACAGCTTGTCCGCCTTCCGCGACTCCAGAAAGATCAAGGATGTCGCTGACTTTTACCGCCTGGTCTACCCGGACTTTGACGACAAGCAGTTTGCTGATATTCTGGAATTCATGAACTTGAATGAAGATGAAAGACTGGGCAGCCTGTCCAAGGGGATGAAGGAGAAATTAATCATCGCCCTGGTCTTCTCCCGCAAGGCCAAGCTCTACCTGCTGGATGAACCTTTCAGCGGGGTTGATGCCATGAGCCGGAAGAAGATTATCAAGTCCATGCTGCTTTGGAAGCCGGAAGAGGCGACCCTGGTCATCAGCGATCATGTCTTAGATGAAATCGCTCCGGTGATCGATGAGGTCGTTTTGATCAAGAAGCACTCAGTTTTAGAGCAGCGCAGTGCTGAAGAAATCCGGGCTGAACAAGAAAGTATCGAAGAGTGGTATGAAGGATTTTACGAGGGGGAAGAGTAATGATCGGTTTTAAGCAGACTTTCGCGGCCATGTTCAAGGAAAAGAGCCGGACGACCTGGCTCAGCCTGGGCATCGAGGCAATTTTTATCCTCTTGATCAGCTTGTACTTTGGTATCAGATACGGCTTTGGCAGCGACTCAGCTGGTATTGGCATCGGGATTGCCGCGACGGTGATCTTCTGCGTGGGCATCTGGTACCAAATTGACGTGATTATGACGGCCTACCGGATCAACCGGTCCCAGACCTGGCGGCAAGTGCCGGTAACAGCGGGCAACTTCCTGACGGCTAATGTGCTGACCGGGCTTGTGACCGCGGTTATCTTTGCCTTAGCTAACCTCTTGATCTTCGTAATTACCTTGCTGCCATTTATTTTTGGCGGGGAGATGCGGATCGATTCGCAAGCAGTGGCGACTTTCCAGCCTTACGTCTCCAGCATCAGCAACTGGCTGCTCTACATGACCTTGTTTGCCCTGGTCAGCTTTGTCGGCGGCATCTGCTTCTGGCTGCTCATCACTGAATCAGCCAGCGTTTTGGGGGACTTCCTGCCTTTGAAGGGGAAAACGAGCAAGTTTGCCAAGGCAGTTATCCTGCTGGCCCTGCTGGCTCTTTTGTCCTGGGGCAGCAGCAGCATCTTGGGCGCGGTCATCCGCATGGTTTCAAATTCCGGCTTTGACTTCAACTTTGTCATTGACAATACTGGCCTGCACACGTCCCAGACCGACCTGGGCTTGCCGGTCATCAGCTGGCTCTACATGCTGGCTGAGCTGGTCTACGTGGCCATCTTGTGGGCAGCGGAATACTTCGTCTTCAAGAAGGGCGTTGAAGCCAAGAAATAAGCAAATCAGATTAAGTGACAAATGCCTGCCTTTGGTGGGCATTTTTGCTTGTCGTCAAGGCCCGATTTGCCGGTAAAGATTGAATTTTTTCCTTATTGCTAGTAAACTTAATAAGTTGAAGAATAGTAAGAAAGAGGCATAATTTTGGCTAATAAGAAAATCCGCGTGAGATACGCTCCGTCACCAACTGGCCACTTGCACATTGGTAACGCGCGTACTGCTCTGTTTAACTATCTGTTTGCACGTCACAACAAGGGGACTTTGGTTCTGAGAATCGAAGACACTGACACCGCCAGAAACGTTGAAGGCGGGGCTGAATCTCAAATCGAAAACCTGCACTGGCTGGGGATCGACTGGGATGAAGGTCCGGACATCGGCGGGGACTACGGCCCTTACAAGCAGTCCGAAAGAAAGGACATCTACCAAAAGTACATCGACCAGCTGCTTGAAGAAGGCAAGGCTTACTACTCCTTTAAAACTGAAGAAGAACTGGAAGCCCAGCGTGAAGAACAGCGGGCCATGGGGATTGCTCCTCACTATGTCTACGAATACGAAGGTATGACTACTGACGAAATCAAGCAGGCACAAGACGAAGCCCGGGCCAAGGGCTTGAAGCCAGTTGTCCGCATTCACATTCCAGAAGGCGTGACTTACGAATGGGACGACATCGTTAAGGGCCACTTGAGCTTTGAATCCGACACTATCGGAGGTGACTTCGTCATCCAAAAGCGCGACGGGATGCCAACTTACAACTTTGCCGTCGTTGTCGACGACCACTTGATGGAAATCAGCCACGTGCTCCGGGGCGATGACCACATCTCTAACACGCCAAAGCAGCTTTGCGTTTACGAAGCTTTGGGCTGGGAAGCTCCAGTCTTCGGCCACATGACTTTGATCATCAACTCCGCTACTGGCAAGAAGCTGTCCAAGCGTGACGAATCAGTCCTGCAGTTCATCGAACAATACAGAGAACTTGGTTTCCTGCCAGAAGCCATGTTCAACTTCATCACTTTGCTGGGCTGGTCACCAGTTGGCGAAAGCGAAATTTTCTCCAAGCGCGAATTCATCAAGCAATTTGACCCGGCCCGTCTGTCCAAGTCCCCAGCTGCCTTTGACCAAAAGAAGCTGGACTGGGTCAACAACCAGTACATGAAGACGGCTGACAGAGATGAACTTTTGGACCTGGCCCTGCACAACCTGCAAGAAGCTGGCCTGGTTGAAGCTAACCCGGCTCCAGGCAAGATAGAATGGGTAAGACAATTGGTGAACATGTATGCCAACCAAATGTCCTACACCAAGCAAATCGTTGACTTGAGCAAGATTTTCTTCACTGAAGCAGAATACCTGACTGACGAAGAAGTGGAAGAAATCAAGAAGGACGAAGCTCGTCCGGCGATTGAAGAATTCAAGAAGCAACTGGACAAGCTGGACAACTTCACGGCCAAGAAGATCATGGACGCTATCATGGCTACCCGGAGGGAAACTGGCATCAAGGGCCGCAAGCTCTTCATGCCGATCCGGATCGCTACTACCCGGTCAATGGTCGGCCCTGGCATCGGCGAAGCTATGGAATTGATGGGCAAGGACACGGTCATGAAGCACCTGGACTTGACCTTGAAGCAGCTTAGCGAAGCTGGCATCGAATAAGCTAAAGAACAAAGGAAAAGGCTTTTACCGAGCGGTAAAAGCCTTTTTTGATGCAATCTATTAAATTGTTTGTTTTATTTTTTACCAGAGCCCCATTAGCCGCTGTAAAAGCAGGCTGACGGCTGTGATCCCGGCCCAGCAGGAAGCCCCGAGCAAGAGGGGCTTGGCCCCGGACTTGACCAGCTTGACGATGTTGGAGTTAAGACCAATCGCGGCCATGGCCATGATGATCATGAACTTGCTCAGCTCCTTTAAAGGCAGGAAGACATTGGCATTTACTCCATTAGCCAGGGCAAAGGTTGTGATTAAGGAAGCCAGGACAAAGTAGAGGATGAAGGCAGGAAAGGTCCGCTTCAAGCTGAAGCTGTTGTCCCTTTGCTCCTTTTTGGCGGTGAAATAGCCTAAGGCCAGGGTGATAGGGATGATGGCCAGGGTTCTGGTTAATTTGACGGTCACGGCCTTGTCCAGGGTCTGGCTGCCCAAATGGAACATGCTGTCCCAGGTTGCCGCCGCGGCAGTGACGGAAGAAGTGTCGTTGATGGCTGTCCCGGCAAAGATGCCGAAAGAAGTCCCCGAAGTCTGGTCAAAGCCCAGGAGCTTGCCAAAGATTGGGAAGAGGATGGCGGCCAGGACGTTGAAAAAGAAGATAACAGAGATGGCCTGGGCTACTTCGTCGTCGTCAGCGTCGATAACCGGGGCGGTAGCGGCGATGGCGCTGCCCCCGCAGATGGATGAGCCGACCCCGATCAAGGTTGAGATCTTGCCGGGGATGTTTAAAGACTTGTGCAAAAGCCAGGCGAGCAAGAGCGAGGTTGAGATGGTGCAGATGATAATCGGTAGGGACTGGCGGCCGGTCTTGACGACCACCTGCAGGTCCATCCCAAAGCCCAGGAGAACGACAGCCGTTTGCAGGATATACTTGGACGTCCACTTGATCCCGCTGGCCGCGCCTTTCTTCTCTTCCCAAAAGAGGGTGATGACCATGCCAAACAAGATGGCGAAGACGGCGCCCCCGATGACTGGCAGGGCCTTGCCTAAGAGCCAGGCGGGGGTAGCGATGGCCAGGCAGACCAGGATGCCGGGCAGATTCTTTTTAATCCAATTCATTTCTTTTTTGCCTCCAGATATTTTTTGAACATGTTTTAGTATAGTAGTAAAATGGTAGAAAATAAAATTATAGATTATTATCTGTCGATAAATCAGAATTATTGTAAGGAGGCAGGGGATGCTGGATTTTCGCGTCAAAACATTTTTAACGGTCTGTGAGACCATGAACTTCACCCGGGCGGCTGACCGCCTGCATGTGACCCAGCCGGCGGTGTCCCAGCACATCCGCTATTTGGAGAAGGAGTACCAGGTCAAGCTTTTCAGCTACCAGGGCAAGAAACTGACCTTGACCGCGGCGGGAGAGAAACTCCGCCAGGCCATGCGGCAGATGCAGAGCGATGAGCGCCTGCTTAAAGCGGAAATCAAGCAGGCTGACCTGCCGCCGGTCCGCTTTGGGGTAACCATGACCATTGGGGAATACGCCTTAGCCAGGCCCCTCAGCCGCTTTTTAAAAGACCATCCCCAAACCAATGTGGAAGTAGTCTACGGCAACACCCAGTTTTTGACCAAGAAATTGGATGAGGGGGACCTGGACTTTGCCCTGATAGAAGGGGACCCGGCCAGGGGTTATGCCAGCCTGCGCTACCAAAGCGAGGACTTCATCGCCGTCTGCTCGCCAGATTTGTCTTTTGCCAAGGAGCCGGACCAGATCGCTGACCTTTTTGACCAGCGCCTTTTGGTCAGGGAACCGGGCTCAGGGACCAGGAAGATCCTGGAGGACAGCTTAGGCGCCCAGGGGCAGGAACTGAGCGACTTCAAGCAGTATGTCCAGGTCGGCAACATGCAGATGATCACCCAGCTGCTTTTGGCCAATTGCGGGGTCTCTTTCTTGTACCAGACTGCCGTTAGTGACCTTTTAAAGGCAGGAAAGCTGCGGAAGTTGAGTTTGCGGGACTTCCAGATCCGCCATGACTTCACCTTTATCTGGGAGAAGAACAGCCTCTACGCGGACCGCCACCAGCAGATCTGCGCGGAACTGAAGGCAAGCAGATAAGAAAAGACTTTTACCCAAAACAAGTAAAAGTCTTTTTTGCATATTCTACTTGGTTAATTCGTAAATCGTTTCAGCGTAGATGGCCAGGCTTTTTTCCAGTTCAGCCAGGCTGACGGATTCGTCGATGGCGTGGGCGGTGTCCAGGCTGTCCGGGAAGGCAGGCCCGTAGCCGACCCCGTTTTTAAAGAAGCGGCCGTAGTTGGCCCCAGCGGAGATAACGGTCGCACCGGCTTGGCCAGTCTGCTTTTCGTAGACGGAAAGGAGGGTCTTGACGAAGGGGTCGTCGCTAGCAACGAAGTGGGGCTTTTCAAAGTCCTGGTAGGGCTGGAAGGTCGTCTGGCAGAAAGCGCCGAACTTGTCGTTCAGCTGCTGGCACATTTTTTCCGGGCTGGTCCCCCGGCTGTAGCGGATGTCGCTCTTGATACAGGCTTCGGCTTGGTCCCTTTGGTAGCGGAAGACGGCCGGGCAGTTGATGGACTTGCCCATCTCGGAGTCAGTATTGGCGATCCCGATTTTTTCCCCGTAGTAGTCTTCCAGCTCAAGGTCACCGGCAAAGTCCAGGAAATTTTTAGCCCGGCCGGTGAAAGGAAAGTCCCGTAAGAAGCTGGCCAGGAGGCAGGCCCCGTTTTTCCCTTCCCAGGGAACAGAGGCGTGGGCGCTGACGCCTTCCAAACTAATCTTTAAGCAATTACCATTTTCGCTAGCTGTTTCTTTGATTTCCCCAGTCAAGCCCTTTTTGGCCAAAAAGTCCGGGAAAGCTGCCGCAATTTTCTCAAGATTCTCGCCAGAGACGACGGCGGTCGCGGCGGCGGGAATCATGTTGGTGGCCTGGCCGGCAAAGAAGGACTCAAGGGTTAAGCCAGTAGCTTCCTTGCCAATAAAATCTGTCTTCAAAACCGCCAGACCAGCCTGGCCAGTCACGATCGGAAAAGAGGAGTCAGGGGAGAAGACCCAGTCAGGAGCCGGGCGTTTTTGGAGGTAGTACTTCATCCCCACCCAGTCGGTTTCTTCGTCAGTGCCGATAATCAAGGAAATCTTCTTTTTTGGCTGAAAACCGGCTTCCTTTAAAGCTAGGAGGGCGTAGTAGGCAGCCAGGGCCGGCCCCTTGTTGTCGCTTGTTCCCCGGCCGAAGACTCTGCCGTCTTTAACCCAGGGGGTAAAGGGATCCTGGCTCCAGCCTTCATCCGGCGGGACAACGTCGACGTGGACGGCCACGCCTAATTCCTGGTTGCCTTGGCCAAAAGTAACGACCCCGGCATAGTTGTCGATGTTTGCGGTTTGAAAGCCATCCCGGTCAGCCAGAGCCAGGAATTTCTCCAAGGCCTTGACCGGGCCGGGCCCCACTGGAAACTCAGGAGTCGCCAGGTCCATGTTGCGGACAGAGTCGATGGCGATCAGGTCTTTTAAGTCAGCCAGGAGGGCTGGCATTTTTTCACGGGCGAATTCTTGGTAAGGAAAAGTCATCTTATGCTCCTTAGTAGTTAATTACTTGCTGATGTAAGCACCCTTGAAGTTGTAAGCAAGGCCTGCGCCTTTGAGGGTGATGTTCTTAACCTTCGGGTTGATCAAGGTCGCGGTGTTGCCATAGTAAAGCGGGGTCACGCCCTGCTGGGTAAGGAGGATGCGTTCAGCCTTGACCAGTTCTGCCCAGCGCTTCTTGCTTGAAGTCGTGGTCTTGGAAGTTTCCATGGCCTTGTTGTAGGCCGCGTTTTCCCATGACCCGTAGTTGTTGACGTTGGTCTTTTGGAACATTTCCAGGAAGGTGTTCGGGTCAGCGTAATCCCCGCTCCAGCCGTCCAAGATGACGTCAAAGTCATCGGCTTCTTCTCTGGCAAAGCGGTTCTTGAATGGCATATTGGTGACTTCGACCTTCATGCCCAGGGTGCTTTCCAGGGCGCTTTGGATAAATTCCGTGGCCTTCTTGGCGTCATCAGTGTCATCGCCTAAAAGCTTGATGATGATCTGCTTTTTGCCCAGCTCCTTCAAAGCCTTCTTGTAGTAAGCCTTAGCCTGGGCCTTAGTCCCGGACTGAATAGCCTGTGTCTCTTTGGTTACGACTTCCTTGCTGAATTCCTTGCCGGTAACCGGGTCAGTGACCCCGCTTGGGGTTAAAGAAGTAGCGGCGATGTCAGCCAGGTTCAGGGTCTTGGCCAGGGATTCCTTGTTGATCGCGGCGGCGATAGCCCCGCGGAGGTTGACATTTCGCAAGTTCTTGTCAGTCTTGAAGTTGTACATGAGGTACTGGGTCCGGTTGCTCTTCTTGATCTGCCAGCCCTTTTGGTTTTTGAGACTCTTGCTTTGGGAAGCGGACAGGGTGGTCATGTCCAGTTTGCCGACCTGGTAGAGGTTGTAGGAGGTGCTTTGGGACTTTTGCACGCTGAAGTTGATCTTGGTCAGCTTGACATTCTTCTTGTCCCAGTAGTACTTGTTCTTGACCAGCTTCCAGGTCAGGTTGGACCCGGTCCAGCCCTTCATGACAAATGGACCGTCTGAGAGGGTGTATTTAGCGGCCGCGCCGTATTTTTTGCCAGCTTTTTCAATGAACTTCTGGTTTTGCGGGGCAAAGGCTGAGCCGGCTAAAAGGAGCTGGAAGTAAGGGATCTTTCTTTCCAGGGTCACGACCAGCTTGTACTTGCCCACGGCCTTGATGCCTAAGCTGGGGACAGGCTTTTTGGAAGCGACGATGGCGTCAGCGTTTTTGATGCCAGAGTACTTGTTGGACTGGGTTGAGGCGGTCTTAGGGTTGACCTGCCGGCGCCAGGCGTAGACGAAGTCCTTGGCTGTCAAACTTTCCCCGTTGGACCACTTGGCATTTTTCCTGAGCTTAAAAGTCCAAGTCAGGCCGTCCTTGCTTTCTTTCCAGGACTTGGCGATGCCGGGCTGGATCTTGGAGTTGTTGCCCAGGCGGACCAGGCCTTCCATAGTGGCGTCCAGCTGCTGGCCACCGTAGACGTCATTGTTCAAGGCCGGGTCCATGGTGGAGATTTCCCCGGCAGAGAACCAGTTTAAGACTTGCTTGGTCTTTGAGCTGCTGGCAGAGCTGTTGGAGCAGGCGGAAAGCAGGCTGGCGGACAGGGCTAAAGTGATGATGGCTGATTTTTTCATGGTCTTTTCCTCGGTGTTTTCTAAAAATTGAATTGATCTAGAACTGATTGTTTTCTTTTTAAAAAGCAGCGAGGGGATGTCGGCCATTTAAGGCGGACGGGGTATTTTTGAACATGTTTGACTCTTTCATGGCGGACTCCTTTACAAAATCATTTTTAAAGCTGGCAGAAAAAGAAAGATTAAAAAAAGAGCAAGAAACGGAGAGAAAGAAAAAATCGCCCCCAAGGAATTGCTTCCTTGAAGACGATTGTTAGTCGTGGTCCCACTTCATTTTATCAGCTGTCTCACGGCAACTGACCTTACACTGCCGCTGACTAGTCGCCGGAAAGGGCAAAGAAGGCCAGTTTCCAGGAACAGCCAGGGCAGCCGTGGTAACGCTCGCTAGCGGGAAGGCCTACTTTATTTCGGCCAACCAGTTCTTAGATGTGTTTCGCCAGGCGGCTTTTGCTCAATCGCACCAACTTGAGCTCTCTGGAAAAAGCCGGACCTGGTTACTCTTCTAATCGATACTTTTCTTAAATTGCTTTAATTTTTAATTAATGTAATCTTAAAGCGTAAATAAGTTTCTGTCAAGCGGCTTTTTGAAAAGAACTTTTTCTTTTTTGCTTTTTCTGTTTACCTAGCCGGATAATCCTTGAGTTTGGCGTTCAGCTTGGAGTAGATCCGGTCGACAAACCAGGGCTCGGTTGACTTTTCCAGGGCTTCATCCAAGCCAAACCAGGCAACAGCCTTGTTTTCGTCTTCTTTAGGCCGGATAGGCAAGCTGTCGTCTGCTTCCAAGAGGTAGGTCACGTTTAAGTGCAGGTGCGACGGGACGTATTTGCCTTTTTTCTCATGCCCGTCCACGGTTAAAATCTCAACAGAATAGATCTGGTCCGTGACTGGAGTTGCTTTAACCCCGCTTTCTTCCGCGACTTCTTTTAAGGCCACATGCAAAAGGTCCTGGTCGCCGTCCGCGTGCCCGCCCAGCCAGGCCCAGGAGTCGTAGATCCGGTGGTAGGCCATCAGGGCTTTGTCCCGGGCCGGGTTGACGACCCAGGCTGAAGCGGTAAAGTGCTCGGCCAAATTGGACCGCAAGAACAGTTCTTCCCCGGTCTCCAGCCGGTAGATCATCTCTTTGACGTCGGCTGCTTCTTGCTCGTTAAAGGGTTGGTAATTTTTTAAATCAGTCAGTAAAGTCATTCTTCTCTTCTCTCTATTTTTTCTGTTTCTCTCTGTTTCCTCAGATTTTACCACGGGCGGTGATTGTCTGTTAAAATGTAGAGTGTTAAGTACTGAATTATTGCAGGTAAGGAAAACTTCTTAAAGAAAGCAGGAAAATATCGTGAAGCTTTTCAACACTTTAACTAGGCAGAAAGAAGAATTCAAACCCCTGGTTCCCGGCCAGGTCAGCATGTACGTCTGCGGGCCGACGGTCTACAACTACATCCACATCGGCAACGCCAGAAGCGCCATCGCTTTTGACACCATCCGCCGCTACTTTGAATACAAGGGCTACAAGGTCAACTACGTTTCCAACTTTACTGACGTCGATGATAAGATGATCAACGAAGCTAGAGCCGAAGGCACGACCGTGCCGGAATTAGCCGAACGCTACATCCAGGCCTTCCTGGAAGACACCCGAGCCTTAAACATCGAAGAAGCGACTCTGCACCCGCGGGCAACCCACGAAATCCCGGCCATCATCGACTTCATCCAAACCTTGATCGACAAGGGCTACGCTTATGAAGCCGACGGGGACGTCTACTACCGGGCTAAAAAGTTCGCTGACTACGGGCACTTGAGCGACCAAAACATCGACCAGCTGGAAGAAGGGGCCTCCCAGCACGTAAACGATGAAGAACAAGGCCGCAAGGAAGACCCGATCGACTTTGCCCTCTGGAAGGGGCAGAAGGTTGCAGACGAAATCGCCTGGGACTCCCCATGGGGCAAGGGCCGGCCGGGCTGGCACATTGAATGCTCAGTCATGTCCACCAAGTACTTAGGTGACACCCTGGATATCCACGGGGGCGGGCAGGACCTGGAATTCCCCCACCACGAAAATGAAATCGCCCAAAGTGAAGCCAAGACGGGCAAGAAGTTCGTCAACTACTGGCTGCACAACGGCTTCGTGACCGTGGGCAAGGATGAGGAAAAAATGTCCAAGTCCCTGCACAATTTCGTGACCGTCCACGATATCTTAAAGAACGTTGATCCCCAGGTTCTCCGCTTCTTCATGGCCAGCGTCCAGTACAGAAGCCAGATCAACTACTCGGAAGAAAACCTGGAGCAGGCCGCTAACATTCTGGGCCGCTTCAAGAACACCCTGGAAGGGATCAACTACCGCCTGGCTGACGCGACTGAAGGCTTGCCGGACCCGGACCTGGCCAAGCTGGTCACTGAAACCACGGCCAAGTTTGAAGCCGCCATGGACGATGACTTCAACGTGCAAAATGCCTTGACCGCCATCTACGAAGCCCTGCCAGCCGTCAACTCCAACGCCAACGCTGAAAAAGCCGACAAGGAAAGTCTGCGGCTTTTTGCTAAAAAATTAGCTGCCTGGCTCAGCGTCTTTGGCCTGGATGTTGACAAGCTCCTGGCTAAGGAAGCCGGCGATGATGACGCTGTAATTGAAGAATTGGTTGCCCAGCGGACGGAAGCCAGAAAGAACAAGGACTGGGCCAAGAGTGACGAACTCCGCGACCAGCTTAAGGAAATGGGGGTAGTCCTCAAGGATACCCCGCAAGGAACCAGGTGGAGCCGTGAATAAAGCACAGAAGTTAACTGAAAAAAAGATTGATCCCAACACCTTGAGCGGGCAGACTCTGGCCTACTTGGGCGATGGGATCTATGAAGCCGCCATCCGCCGGCACTTGATCAAGGGCGGGATGCTGAAGCCGCAGAACTTGCAAAGAGCAGCAACCCACTATGTCTCAGCCAAGGCTCAGGCGGGCCTGATTGCTAAAATGCTGGACACCGGCTTTTTGACTGAAGAAGAAGAAACAGCCTACCGGCGGGGCAGAAATGCCAAGACCCATACCAAGGCCAAGAACACCAGCCTGGCCACGTATGAAATGTCAACTGGCTTTGAAGCAGTCTTTGGCTACCTGGACCTGGCCGGTGAAGAAGGCAGGGTCAAGGAATTAATTGCCTGGTGCATTGATGAGGTGGAAAGTGAAGGGACAAGGGAATATGTCTTCAACTAACAATGATTTTGTCTTCGGCCGTCATGCCGGAATCGACTTTTTGAAAACCCAGGACAGCGAAAAGATCAACAAGGTCTTCCTGGCTGAAGGGGTTCAGGAGGACTTTGCCAGAGAAGTCTACCGCTATGCCAAAAAGAAGCATTTGATCATCCAGCGGGTGCCGAAAAACAAGCTGGACAAGCTGACTGGCGGGGAAAACCACCAGGGCCTGGTTTTGGCTGTCGCTTCTTTTGAATACGCCGACTTTGCCCAGCTCTTGGACAAACTGGACCAAGAAGAGGCCCCCCTTTTGCTCATGCTGGACAATATTGAAGACCCCCACAACCTGGGCTCCATCCTCCGCAGCGCCGACGCGACCGGGGTCAGCGGGGTGATCATCCCTAAGCGCCGGGCCAGCGGCCTGACCAGCGTGGTGGCGAAGACCTCAACCGGGGCCATCGACCACGTGCCAGTTGCCCGGGTGAACAACCTGGTTCAAACCTGCCAGGCCTTGAAGGACCGGGGTTACTGGATCTTCGGGACGGCCATGGAAGGCGATGACTACCGGAAGTGGAATGCCAATGGCAAGACCGTTTTAGTTATCGGTAATGAAGGCAAGGGGATCTCCCCGCTTCTTCTTAAGCAAATGGACCAGACTTTGACCATCCCGATGATTGGCCACGTCCAATCCCTGAATGCTTCAGTAGCAACCGGGGTCTTGCTCTACCAGGCCTTTAACAGCCGCCACCCTTTGTAAAGCAAATCGTTTACAGTTCAAGAAAAGTGATTGAATCAAACAATGGTTCGATTCTGTCAAGGTAAAAAGTCCTTTATTCTGTGGGCAAACAGAATGAAAGGGCTTTTTATAATGGGATTGACAAAGGAAAGAGAGCGCCTGCTGATCAGCCGGATTCAAAAAGATGACGATGAGCAGGCCCTTAAAGAACTGTATTACAGCTGCCTGCCTGTGATCGGCGGCACCATCAAGCAGTATTTTGTGGAGCTATATGACAACCAGGACTGGGAGCAGGAGGCCTTGATCCTCTGCTATAAGACCGCCAAGCGCTTTGACTTAAAGCAAGGAAAGCCTTTTGTCGGCTTTTATAAGGTCAGCCTGCACAACCGGGCCATCAACTTGATCAGACGGGGCAAGCGGAAAAAGCGCCTGGCCGCCAGTGACCAGGTCTATTGGGAAGATGTAGCTCCCGAACTTGAGCAGGCTTCCTGCTTGATCGCGAGTCCGCCGGCGCCTGTTTTGGACTGGCAGGATTTGGTTGAGTCCTTGAGCATGCTGGAATTGGAAGAATTGCTTTTGGAACTGGGCTATAAGCAGGCCGGGGAGATCAAGCGCCAGTACCAGGTCAATGATATGGGGCTCAGACGGGCCAAATACCGGGTGAAGGAAAAAATCAAGCTAAAATTGCGGATAGGTGCGTAAACATTTTAGCCAAATAGGACTATAATATAGTTGTAGGATGAAAAAATTATTTAGGAGGTAATCAAAAATGTCAGAAATTGTTAAGACAGCTTTTCTGGATCGTTCAATGAAAGAAGTTTTTGATTGGAGTGACTCAGACACCCCTGTAAGAGATGCCCTTTGGGACTACTTCATGGAGTCAAACGGTCACAACACCGACAAGACTGAGGAAGCCATGCTTCCATTCATGAGCGACTCTGACGACAAGATCATCGCATTTGTCAACGAAAACCTTAAGAAATAATCTTTTCCCTACATTCCTGACCTCTTGTCTCCCATAAGGGAGGGGAAGGGGCGAAAAACGGCGGCTCGCTTGAGCCGCCGTTTTTTTCTGTTAAAATAATAATCTGGCTATAAATCTGACAAGGAGAAATTTGGAAATTTGGAAAAGAAACAAGAAAAAACGGAGAAACAGAAAAAGCAAAAGAAACAAAAGAATAAGATGGCCAAGAAGCAAAAAGGGCTGCTGGCTCTGGCGGTGATTTTAGCCGCCTTGCTGCTTGCCTTTGGTCTGTATTTTGGCAATTACTATCATGCTGACAAGACGGCCCAGCAGGCGATGAAGAGCAGTCGGACAGTCAAGGTCAAGCAGACAGCTGAGGGCTACCTGTTTGATGGGCCTGCAAAGAAGAATGCCATTATTTTTTACCCGGGAGCGAAAGTGGAAACTACCGCCTACGCGCCCCTCTTAAAGCAGATCGCCAGCCAGGAGGCGGATGTTTTCTTAGTCGCCATGCCCCTGCACATGGCCTTCTTCGGCCTCAATAAGGCAGACAAGATTCGGGCCAGCTACCACTACCAAAACTGGTACATGTCGGGCCACTCGCTGGGGGCGGCCATGGCGGCTATGTATAGCGCGGACCACTTGAAAGACTACCGGGGCTTGATCATGCTGGCCGGCTACCCAACCAAGGACCTGCACGCGGCTAATTTTTCCGTGCTCAGCATCTATGGGTCAAAAGACGGGAACGCGAAGATGCTGCAAAAGAATCCCCAGTACCTGCCAAATGACTACACTAAACAAGTCATCAAGGGCGGCAACCATGCCCAGTTTGGCAATTACGGCCTGCAAAAAGGGGACGGGCAGGCCACTATTTCCAGAAAGGCCCAGCAGCAGGCAACCGCCCAGGCGGTTCGGCAATATTTACTTGCTCATGACAAGTAATGAGTTAAATAGTAAAAAAGAGAATAAAAAGAAATATGATAGTACAGAAAAAGCTGGTCATCTTGCGTGATCAGCTTTTTACTTATATCTGCTTCTTAGTTAAATAATTGCTTGACGCTGGTAACGATTTGCTCAGCCGTCAATTGGTTGCGGACCAGGATCTGGTCATAGCTTTGGTCAACGTCGGTGTATTCCCGCTTTTCGCCAAAAGTCTTGACCAAAACCGGCCGGTCAGCCAGGTAGCCGGCCACCTTTTGCCCGAAGCCCCCGTCCAGAATATTGTTTTCCAAAGTAATTACAGCCTGGTAGTGCCGGGCTAAGTGGTCCAGGCAGTCAGTATCCAGGATGTTAGCTGACAAAGGATTGTAGAGGGCAGCATTAAGTTCTTCTGCCACTTGGCTGCCTAATTCCTGCATGTCTCCTAAAGCCAGGATGGCGATCTTCTTGCCGGCCCGCCGCTTTTGGTAATGAATGTGCCGGTAGCCTTCAAGCACAGCCCCGCCGGCTGGAACTGGCCGGACTGGCAGCTTGATAGCTACAGGGCCGTCTTTTTGCTTCAAGGCCCAGTTGATCATGGCCGCTTCTTCAGTCAAGCTGGTCGGGGCCAGGTACTTCCAGTTAGGCAGATTGCTGACCATGACCTGGTCAAAGACGCCCACGTGGGTCTTGGAGTTGGCCTGGATCCCGCCGCCAGCCACGATCATGACGACTGGCAAATTGTTAGCCGCCACGTCATGGCTGAGCTGGTCAAAGGCCCGCTGCAGGAAGGTGGAGTTTTCAAAAAGGACGGGCTGGCCGCCCGCCTTGGCAAAGCCCGCCGCGAAGGCCACGGAATCCTGCTCGGCGATCCCGACGTCCAGGTAGTGGTCCGGGTAAGACTCTTTAAAGGAGTCAAGGCCAAAGACGCCAGGGATAGCGGCAGTGATCGCCATGATGTTTTCCTGGCCCCCGTCAATAGCGCTAGCCACGGTCTTAATGGCAATTTCCGCTGGGGTCGAGCCCGCAGTAATGTTCTTTGGCGAATCATCGCTTAAGTTGAAGGGCCGGACCCAGTGGTGCTTTTCTTCATCCTCAATAGCTGGCTGATAACCCTTGCCCTTTAAGGTATTGACGTGCAAAACCAGAGGGTGGTCGACATCGCGGATTTCGCTGAAGGCATTAATCATGCTTTCCAGGTCATTGCCATCAGCGACATAGCGGTAATCAAAGCCAAAGGCCTTAAAAGGATTTTCCGGATCCTGCCCCTGGCTGTCTCTCAGCTTCTTCAGGGCCGTGGTCAAGCCGCCGACATTTTGGTCAATGGACCACTGGTTGTCATTGATGACGATGACCAGGTTGCCCTTTTCCAGCGCGGCGTTATTTAAGCCTTCATAGGCCATCCCGCCGGTTAAGGAGCCGTCGCCGATGACGGCCATGATCCGCTCGCTGCCGCCTAAGAGGTCCCGGGCCTTGGCCATGCCGGTGGCTAAAGAGATAGAGGTAGAAGTGTGGCCAACCGCGTAGTAGTCATAGGGACTTTCATCGGGATTAGTGTAAGGAGTCACCTTGCCGTAGGCTTCCGGGTCCAGCCAGGCATAAGCCCGGCCCGTCAGCATCTTGTGGGGGTAGGTCTGGTGGGAGACGTCCCAGATGATTTTGTCGCCGGGGGCGTCAAAGACGTAGTGGTAGGCGATGGTCAGTTCCACGATCCCCAGGTCAGGACCCAGGTGGCCGCCAACCGCCGCGTCTTTCTCGATGATCAAGTGGCGGATTTCTGAAGCCAGCTGCTTCATTTCTTCCAGATCCAGGACCTTAAGGTCAGCTGGTGACTTGATCTTGTTGAGCAGGTATTCAGGGTGTTGATTCATTTCTTTTCCTCATGGCCGGCTAACCGGCAATCTTATAAACTGTGTTTTTGCTAGTTCCATTATGACACAGGGGCCGCTTAAGATGTGAAAATAAAGCCCGGCAAAGTCAGTCATATAATAGTTGCTTTTAGGGCGGATTTTTGCTAAAATCAAATGAAGTTTGAAGGTGAATATTATGGCAGTAAAGAAAGCAGCTTTGGCCTGTAGCGTTTGCGGGTCACGGAACTACTCAATCACTGCAAACAGCAACCGCACCAAGCGCTTGGAACTGAACAAGTTCTGCAAGCACTGCGGCAAGAAGACTTTGCACAAGGAAACGAGGTAGACAGGGATGATTAAGTTTTTTAAGAGCGTTGGTCAAGAAATGAAACTGAGTCATTGGCCAAGTGCTAAGGAAAACCGGCGCGACACGGCAAACGTGGTCGTAACTTCTCTGCTTTACGCGATTTTCTTGGGCGCTTTGGATTGGGCCTTTGCAAAATTGATTCAATTAGTTCTGTAAGAGCGACAAAGTATGTTATAATCATGCTAGTTTCAAGGAAAACCTCTTTAGCGAGGTTTTTTTGTTTGCCAAAAAGGAGATTAAAGAAATTATGGTAGAATCCGCCAAGAAGCAATGGTACGTCCTGCACACTTACTCTGGTTTTGAGGACAAGGTTAGATCCGACTTGCTGTCCCGGGCCCAGTCACTGGGGATGCAGGACTACATCTTCCGGGTTGTCGTTCCGCAAGAACCAAAGATCGAAGACGTGCGCGGCAAGAAGGAAGAAGTTAACGAAAAGGTCTTCCCTGGTTACGTTTTGGTTGAAATGGTCATGACTGACGAAAGCTGGTTTGTTGTCCGGAACACTCCTAACGTTACTGGTTTCGTTGGCAGCCACGGCGGTGGTTCCAAGCCTTCCCCACTTTACGAGGAAGAAGTCAGAGCCATCCTGCAGATGCAAGAAGGCGAAGCAACTGAAAAGGTTGACTACGACTACGAAGTTGGCGAAAGCGTCATGATCACCGCAGGTGCCTTCAACGGTATGGTCGGCAAGATCGCTGAAATCCAGGAAGACAAGCAAAAGCTCTTCTTGACCATCGACATGTTTGGCCACGCTACCACGGCTGAACTGGGCTTTGACCAAGTCAAGAAAATGGAAGACTAAACATAAAAAAGTCTTGCATTCTGCCGGTTTTCAGAGTACTATATTAAACGTACTTTATTATTGTGGGAGGAGAGTCTGGAAACTCTCCATTTTAACCACATCACGGAATCAAGGAGGTTTTGACCGTGGCAAAGAAAGTTATTAACGTTGTTAAGTTACAAATTCCAGCTGGCGCTGCAACCCCTGCACCTCCAGTAGGTCCTGCTTTGGGTCAAGCAGGTATCAACATTGTTGGCTTTACTAAGGACTTCAATGCTCGTACTGCTGACCAAAAGGGCATGATCATCCCTGTAGTCATCACTGTTTACGAAGACCGTTCATTCGACTTCGTAACTAAGACTCCTCCAGCACCAGTCTTGTTGAAGCAAGCTGCTGGCATTCAAAAGGCTTCAGGCGAACCTAACAAGAACAAGGTTGGTTCAGTAACCACCGCTCAAGTTAAGGAAATCGCTGAAACTAAGATGAAGGACCTTAACGCTGCCTCAATCGAAGCTGCTATGCGCATGGTTGAAGGTACTGCTAGAAGTATGGGTATCGAAGTGAAGGACTAATTTGTTAATTTTTACCAATTAACAAGTCAGGTGGGAGAGCAAAGGGAAAGCTCGTTTGACCACACATACAAGGAGGATTTTTCATGCCAAAGCATGGTAAGAAATACGTAGAAGCTGCCAAGAAGGTTGACAGCAGCAAGTTGTACTCAGTAGAAGACGCTATCAAGCTGGTTAAGGAAACTTCATACGCTAACTTTGACGCTTCCGTAGAAGTATCTTACAACTTGAGCGTTGACCCTAAGCAAGCTGACCAACAAATCCGTGGCTCAATCGTTTTGCCAAACGGTACTGGTAAGTCTGTTAAGGTTATCGTATTTGCTGAAGGCCCACAAGCTGAAGCAGCCAAGGCTGCCGGTGCTGACGAAGTCGGCGCAGACGACCTGGTAGAAAAGGTTCAAAACGGTTACCTGGACTTCGACGTTGTCATCGCTACTCCAATGATGATGGCTAAGGTTGGTCGTTTGGGTCGTGTGCTTGGGCCTAAGGGCTTGATGCCAAACCCTAAGACTGGTACTGTTACTATGGACACTGCCAAGGCTGTTCAAAACGTTAAGGCTGGTCAAGTAGAATACCGTGTCGACCGTCAAGCTTCAATCCACGCTGCTATCGGCAAGGTTTCATTCACTGAAGAACAATTGACTGAAAACTTCCGCGCTTTGCAAAACGCTATCTTGCGTGCAAAGCCAGCTTCAGCTAAGGGTCAATACATCAAGAGCTGCGCAGTTGCCGCAACCTTTGGCCCTGGGATCAAGTTGGACCCAATCGCTTTGATGGCCTAATTTTCCCTAAGTTAAGCAAATTAAGCTCCTCGCCTTTTGGCGGGGAGTTTTTCTTCACCCTAATTTTACCTTAAGAAATTTTTAGTCTTGGAAAAGGCTTTCTTTTAAAAAATCTTGTTATACTAGTAGAGACAAATAGCGAACTGAAAGAAGTGTATCAAGGTGGAAAAATTACTAACTCTCATCGTTCCCTGCTATAACTCAGCTGAATACTTGAACCGCTGCGTCGACTCCCTTTTGCCCGGCGGTGACCGGGTGCAAATCATCTTGGTTGACGACGGGTCAACTGATGAAACCGGCCGGATGCTGGATGACTACCAAGCTAAGAATTTAAACTTGGACCTGGAAGTTGTCCACCAGGAAAATGCCGGCCACGGCGGGGCCATCAACAATGGCCTGAGACTGGCCAAGGGCAAGTACGTCAAGATCGTCGACAGCGACGACTGGCTGGACCAGGAGGCCTACAAAGAGGTGCTGGATTACCTGGAAAGTAATCCAGAGGTCGACCTCTTTTTGGCCAACTATGTCTATGACAAGCCAGCTGCCGGCCGCCAGCGGGTGATCAAGTTCCCGCATCTGCCGGTCGGGCGGACCTTCTCCTGGGATGAGGTCAAGCTGCGGATGGGCCAGTACTTCATGCTCCACTCCGTTATCTACAACCGGAAAGTCCTGGACCGGGCCAAGGTAGCCCTGCCAACCAAGGTGTCTTATGACGACAATATCCTTGTCTTTGAGCCGATGGTGCAGGTGCGGACCATGCGCTACCTGCCGGTCAACCTCTACCACTACTTTATCGGCAGAGATGACCAGTCAGTCAACGAAAAGGTGATGCTGAAAAAGATCGACCAGCAGATCCTGATCAACAAGCAGCTGATCGTCTTCTACGCCTCCCAGGTCAACAAGCGGGCGCCTTACGCCAAATACATGAAATACTTCTTAGAGGCCGTCACAGGCGTGACTAGCGTCATCTTGATCCGGGGCAAGAAGAAGGAGTATATTGCCAAAAAGGACGAGCTCTGGCAGTTCCTGAAGACTTATGACCTGGAGACCTACAAGTCCTTTAAACGCCGCCTGGTGGGCCATTTTGTCTCCCGGGACGTCCTGCCTATGCGGCAGATGGTCAGCGGGGCCTACTTGATCCTGCAGCGGTTGTATTCGTTTAATTAGGGCAGGGGAAAAAAGATACAATATTCGACAAAAAAGCTTTGGCAAGAAGGCCAAAGCTTTTTGATTTGATGAATAGGATGTTGAGAAAAAATGCTGCTACTTGCCGAAGATGGCCTGGCTTGCGCTGATCTGGCAGTCGGCGAATTCGCCGTGCTCGCTGAGGTCCAGGCCGACTTCTTCATCACGGGCGGAAACCCGCATGTTGACGAAGCGCTTCAAGACGGCTGTAATTAAGCTGACCATCAAGAGAGTAAAGACGATGGTGAAGAGGGTGCCGGCTGCCTGCTTGCCTAAGAGTTCCCAGCTGCCTCCGTAGAAAAGGCCGCTAGTGGAAATCCCCGGGTCAACTTTTTGACTGGCAAAGAGGCCGACGGTTAAAGAGCCAACAATACCGGAAATGCCATGGCAGCCAAAGGCATCCAGGGGGTCGTCAAAGCTAAGCCGTCCTTTAACCTGGCTGATAAAGAAGTAGCTGGCCAGACTGCAGAGGATACCGGTGAAGAGGGCTCCAGCGCAGGTTTCATAGCCAGCCCCTGGCGTGATGCCGACTAAGCCGCAGAGGGTACCGGTGCAGATCCCGTCTAGGCTGGCTTTGCCGCTAAAGGCTTCTTCCAGCAAAAGCCAGGTCATCATAGAGGCCGCTGCCGCAACCGTACTGGTCAAGCAGGCCGTCAAGGCCGTTTGGTTCATGCCGAAGGCACTGCCGGCGTTAAAGCCGTACCAGCCTAGCCAGAGGATTGCTGCCCCCAAGAGGACCCAGGGCAGGCTGTAGGGCCGGGTCTGCTTTTGGTAGCGGGGCCCTAAGAAGATGGATAAGACCAGGGCGGTGATCCCGGCGTTGATGTGAACGACCGTGCCGCCGGCAAAGTCCAGGATCCCCCAGCCGGCTAAAAGTCCGCCAGTCCCCCAGACCATGTGGACCAGGGGGTAGTAGACCAACACTGACCAGAAGAAGACGAAGACCAATAGAAAGTTGAACCGCATCCGGCCCACCGTGGCCCCGACGAAGAGGGCCGGGGTGATGATGGCAAACATCATTTCAAAAAGCAGGTAGCTGGCGGCGGTAATTCCCTGCTCTTTTAAAACGACCTTAGTCAAGTCACTGCCGGAGAGGAAGATGTGCTGGACTCTGCCAAAAATTCCAGCTACATTGCCGTTGAAGCAAAGTTCATAGCCAAAGGCCACGAATAAGACGATGGCTAAAGAGCAGATGATAAAAACCGAGATCATGGTGTTGACCACGTTTTTCTTCGAGACCAAACCCCCGTAGAAAAAGGCCAGGCCCGGGGTCATCATCAAGACCAGGACGGCGGCGATAATTAAGAAGACGGTGTTGGCTGTGTTCATCCTTATTTCCCTTCTGCTTCTATCTCTATACCAATTATTTGCTCAGATTTATGTTCTTAGTTATACCATGCCGGTGAATTTTGTAAAACTCTAGACCAATTTAGAAAGAGAAGAAATTGCCTGGAAAAGTTGGGAAAAAAGGGCAAAAAAGGGCCTGCTTTTTCAAAAAGCAGGCTGCAAGCGTTTGCTGAATTATTTTGTTAAAAAATACTAAAAAACAGACTTAATTTTTGTCATCAAAACCGGTCTCATCCCGGCGCTTGACATGAAAGTTCTTGTCGTTGGCTTGTTCGGGCACGACGAAAGAGCAGAGCAGGAAGAGGACGAAGCCGCCCCAGCCCAGGCCGTTGATGCCCAGCTTGTAGCCGGTCAAGGTCAAGATGACGCCCAAGAGGAGCAGGCACCAGGCGATCCAGGAGAGGATCTGCCAGTTCTTGCTCAGCTTCTTGTTTTCAGATTCGATGTCCAGGAAGCCGCGGACAATGAAGTAGGCGCTGATGATGAGGAATGAGACGTCCATGGCGATGCTAGCGGCGGAATGGTCCTTGAACATGCTAAAGACGGCCAGGGTGCCGGAAATGCCGGCTAAGAAGAAGTAGAAAATGTCGATCAGTTTACTCTTCAAAATTTTACCTGCTGCAAAAAACGTGTGCAATGTAGCCAAATAGTAATCTTTGACTATGTATTGTCCGAAGACATGAATACAGACATTTTTCTTATTGCCGTCATCACCGGTATTCCGATATCCCAACAAGGGGGTAACCGCATTGACCAGCGCAGGTACCGAAGCACCACTCTTGCAACTTCATGGAAAGGCTCTCGCCAATCCTCGGGTACAGCCAACCCGCATGACTAAGGCCAGGGCCTTAGCCATTAATTCTCCTTTCTTTAATATTTATAGTGCATGATTTAATTCTGGGTACTCAGTCAGCGCTAAAAGACTAAGCATCGCATTCTTATCTCGATCTACGACCTTATTGTAGTTCGGGCATTTTTCGTTGTAGCAGACGTACTCATTGTGTTTAGTACCATGCTTCTTGTTTCCGTAAAGTGTGATCTTGTCATCACCTTTTTTGACATTGCCACAGGCCGCACAACGCTGAGTAGACGGATACAGCTTATTTGCCAGGATAAGTTCCTTACCATACCAATCGCACTTATAGGTCAAGATCTGCTTAAATTTACCAAACATCGACCGGTGAACACCCTTTGAAGCTACGTGGCTCATCAGCATGCCCTTGACTGACAGATTTTCGATCACGATCTTGTCGTAGTCATTAACCAGTTCGGTCGTAAACTTGTGCATCAAGTCGTTTTGGATATTGTTTGCCTTGCGATAGCATGCTTGAATCTTGGCTTTCGTCTTCAAGTAGTTCTCGCTTTCGCAAGCGGCTTTTCCATTTTCGACTTGCTTTTTGGCAAGCTGCCTTTGATAGTGCTTGATCTTTTTATAAATTCTATCAAGCTTCTTAGGTAGTACGTTCACCCGGCCACCCGTGTAATCAAAGTGACCAACATTGACGTCAACCGCGGTAGCTTTACCTGTTTTGTCTGGCAGCTTAACATCTTCAGCCTTGATCTTATACGGAATGGCAACGTAATAACGGCCTTTTTCTTTGAAATAGCTGACAACGCCAAATTCATCTGACAAAGGCTTTTCTCTCAGCTTAAAGCCACGCCATTGATCTTTTGGAACGCTACTTCCTCTTGCCTGTTCCAAATAAAGAATTCCATCTTTGATCTTGCTCCGGTCACTTTTGAAGCCTTGTCTGGCTTCCCGCTTTGATCGAAATTTCGGTTTACCCCAGCCTGGTTGTGCCTTGTCGAAGAAATTTTTCCAAGCCTTACCCAAATCAGAAATTGCCAGTTGCAGAATCCGGGCTGACTGTGTATACTGCCAGTCTTTTTTATCGGCAACTAACATATTACGAACTCTTCGTTCACTCGGCGAAGGCTTTGCTTTAAGCAGCACTTTCTGCTCTTCGGTCAGCTTTTTGAAGTCGGAGGCCAAAGAAGATTTAAGTGCTTGCCTTTCCTTATACATTTCATTCCACAAGTCGAGGCCTTGATTCCAACAATAACGACGGTAGTCACAAGCTTCATCCAAAACTTTTCTCATAGTCTTGTTGGGACATAGTTCATAGACTCTTGTCTGAATTAATTCTGCCGGTGCTTCTTTTACCTGTTCCGCCATTTGATTTCACCGCCTTTCAGAATTATATCTTTGTCAATCTTTGTTTCGAGGAATATTTTAGCACGTATTCCTACAGATTTCCAAACATACGTTTTTGAAATGTGGGTGAAAGCTGTGCTCTATTCTTAAAGCAAAATCCTAGATTTCTCTACGTTGATTCGGCTTAGTACCTAGCTGCTAACTCTTACATATAATCAAACACTTTAAGTACGTTTTTTGCCACTAGTATTATGCTCCTAAAAGTCATTACAGTAAATTTTAGCAGATTTTTGCAAAAAGTGGCGAAAAAGGTTTGACAGATCTTGTTTCAGATGGTAATCTAGGTAAAGTAAATTTCTAACCTAAGACGTGGGTGGCGTAAAGCCTCAATACAATCCCACCGAGGCCAGAAGATAATGAAGATTATTAAACTCTCCATGTCTTTCTTGGCATGGAGTTTTTTAGGCCTTGTAGAATTTTACAAAATTTTATGGAGGTGAATAATTTTGAGTCAAGCTACTATCGCTGCTAAGGCAAAATTCGTTGAGGAATTTGCAGAAGAACTTAAGTCAGCTAAGTCCATCGTAGTTATCAACTACCTTGGCTTGACTGTTGACCAAGTTACTGCGTTCCGTGCAGAATTGCGTGAAAGCAACGCCAAGATGAAGGTTGTCAAGAACACTTACCTTCGCCGCGCTGCTGCTCAAGCCGGCTTGGAAGATTTGGCATCAGTATTCGTTGGCCCATCAGCTGTGATCTACACTGATGATGAAGACAATGTTACTGCACCTGCCCGGATCGCTGCTGACTACGCTAAGAAGTTCGACGTTGTTGAAATTAAGGGTGGTGCACTTGAAGGTCAAGTTGCTACCAAGGAACAAGTCGAAGAACTGGCTGCAATTCCAGGTCGCGAAGGTCTGCTTTCAATGCTTCTTTCTGTATTGCAAGCACCTGTACGCAACTTTGCATACGTTGTTAAGGCTGTCGCTGAATCAAAGGAAGAATCAGCTGAATAGTCTGGTCATTTTAAACTAGATATTAAATTCCATATTTTCGGAGGATATTACAATGGCTTTGGATACTGCTAACATCATTGAACAATTGAAGGGTGCTTCAATTCTTGAATTGAACGACCTTGTACACGCTATCGAAGAAGAATTCGGCGTTACTGCTGCTGCTCCTGTAGCTGCTGCTGGTGCCGCTGGTGGTGCTGAAGAAGCTAAGTCAAGCTTCGACGTTGAATTGACTTCAGCAGGTACTGAAAAGGTTAAGGTTATCAAGATCGTTAAGGAAGTTACTGGCGCAAGCTTGCTGGACGCTAAGAAGACTGTTGACGGTGCTCCAGTTGTTCTTAAGGAAGGCTTGTCAGAAGACGAAGCTAACGAACTTAAGGCTAAGCTTGAAGAAGTTGGCGCAACTGTTACCCTTAAATAATTGCGGCCTTCGGGCATTAATTATTAACGAAGAACGCGTTTGTGGATATCCACAGGCGCGTTTTTCGTTTGGCTTTTTTACCAGGGCCCTGTACACAATTAAAAAAAGTGTGCTATAAATTAAAGCAGTGTAATAAAAATAAGGCAAAAGATAACTAACAAAGAATAATGGAGGCGGAATATGGCGACGATGAAAGACGTTGCCCGTGAAGCAGGCGTCAGCTTAGGCACCGTTTCGCGCGTAATCAATCATGCGGCCGGGATCAAGCCGGCTACCTTGGAAAAGGTCAAAGCGGCAATCGAAAAATTGAACTATGTGCCAGACCAGTATGCCCGGGGAATGAAGCTGAACCGGTCTTATACGGTGGCGTTGATGGTGCCGACAATATGGAACTCTTTTAACGCGGAATTTGCATATCATGTCGAAAAAGCCCTTGCCAAGCAAGGCTATAAAATGCTGCTCTGCGATTATGACGATGATCCTGACCGGGAATTGGCTTACATTCAAATGGTCCGTGAAAATAAAATTGATGCAATAATCGGCATTACTTACGGTGATATCGATAAGTACATCGATTCTCAGCTCCCCTTTATCTCAATTGACCGCTACTATAAACAAAGAGTCTCATACGTGGCTAGCCAAAATTATGAGGGGGGGCGGCTGGCGACAAGTGAACTGCTTAAGCACGGGGCCAAGCATTTGGCTTTTGTCGGCAGTTACAACCAGTATCCAAATGATACTACCAGGCGATATGAGGGATTTTGTGACTATCTAAAAGAACGTGATTTGCCGATTTTGGCTATTCATGAACTGGAACCAGTGGAAAGCTTTTTCCCTCTGTTGGATCAGCTATTTAGCCAGCATCCGGAAATTGATGGCATTTTTTGCAATACTGACACTTTACTCTATGACGTTTGGCGTTGGTGCGTGGCTAATAAGCTGAGAGTGCCAGATGATGTGCAATTGATCGGCTATGATGGAATGCGGATGACTGATTCGCAGCGCTTGCCAGTCTCGACAATCGCTCAACCTCTTCAGGAGATGGCTGAGGGAGCCGTAAAACTGGCTTTGGACAAGCTAAATGACCCCCAGATGAAGGAAAAGCACATATTTTTTCCGATCAAGTTCGTTGAAGGCTTCACGACCAAAAATAATCACAGCCAGATTGACTTGCTAAAAAATCCAATGGGATAAGCGTTGGCGTCTTCGATAAAAATATCACTAGGAAAATAATATTTATTTTTTAGAAAGCGCTTGACATAAAATGAAAGCGCTACTATAGTAATAGATGTAAATTAAAACGTTTCAGTTTAGACGAAGGTGGCCCGATAGGGCATTTTTTCAGAGGTTTAATTGAAACGTTTCAAAATGCATAGGAGGAAAAATCATGAAGCATTGGAAAATTGGCGTAATGACGGTTGCTGCTTTGGCAGGATTGAGCTTGACGGCCTGTGGTAAAGGATCAAGTGACAGCAACAGCAAAGACATTACTATGTGGGTTCACTTCTCAAATACTGACCCGGAAGGCAAGGCACTGGCCAAGAACATTAAGGATTTCAACAAGACCAACAAGCATGGTTATCATGCGACTGTTAAATACATTCCGCGGTCAGGTTCAGGTGGCGGTTATGAAGACAAGGTGAACGCCGCGGTCAACTCCGGCAGCTTGCCAGATGTTTTGACTTTGGATGGACCTAATACGGCGGCTTATGCCAACGCCAAGATTATTCAGCCAGTTGGTCAATACATTACTAACAAGGATGATATCCTGCCAACCATCAAGGACCAAGGGACTTACAAGGGCAAGCTCTACGCGGTTGGATATTCAGAATCAAGTGTTGGCTTTTACTACAACAAAAAGATGTTTAAGGCAGCTGGCATCAGTAATTCAGAATTGCCAACTCTTAACAAGCCATGGACTTGGGATCAGTTTAACGCTATTTGCAAGAAGCTGTACGATAAGTATAAGTCACCGATCTTGAACATGAACTTGAACGATCACTCAGAAATGTCACTTTACTCACTGGCTCCATTTGTTTGGTCAGCTGGCGGTGACATCACCAATAAGGCTGGCACTAAAGCGATCGGCTACTTCAACTCTAAAGAAACTGCTTCAGCTTTCAAGTTCGTACAAAGTTTAGTCAAGAACAAGTACACAACCGTCAGCCCGAAGGACAAGGGCTTTGAAACTGGCAAGTACGCGATGATGATGACTGGGACTTGGGAAGTGCAAACTCTGAAGACCCAATACAAGAGCCTTGACTGGGGCGTTCTGCCTTACCCAGTTTCACCGAAGACTAAGAAGCTGGTTTCACCAACTGGCTCATGGCAATACGCAATGTCATCACAAGCTAAGAACAAGAAGGCTGCCGGGGCTTTAATCAACTACCTGGCCGGCACCAAGGCCACCTACCGGAACAGCTACCAGAACACAGTCCTGCCAGCTCGTAAGTCAACTTCCAAGCTGATTCTGAAGAATGCTGACGAAGCAACCAAGTTCTTTATCAAGCAAAACCAGCAAAGTGGTCACGCCCGTCCAGTTATCGTTAACTACCCGCAGATCTCCAGAACTTTTGCTGAAACGATGCAAGATGTGACCTACAAGCCGAATACTGACGTCCAAAGCCTGTTGAACAAGCAAGCAAAGGTTATGCAGAAGTACCTGGACCAAAAGAACTAGTTTTTTAGCTAAAGAAGAGAGCTATTTTTAGGAGAGGCAATAAAATGAATCAAAAGGGGTGGCACAAGCAGGTTGGCTGGCTCTATGTCCTGCCAGCGATGCTGCTTTTGCTGACATTCTTGATCATCCCATTCTGCATGTCGATCAATTACTCATTTACTGATTACAACATGCTGACACCGGGATTAAAAAAGTTTGTCGGCTTACAAAACTACCTGCAGACTTTGAAAGATCCTGTCTTTTTGAAGAGTCTGCGGAATATTCTGCAATTCGTGGTCTTCATTATTCCAATTCAATTGGGGATGGCCTTAGGCCTTGCTTTGATTGTCAACAAGCAACGGCCGGGCAACATGTTTTTCAAGATCTCATTCTTTGCGCCAAATGTGGTTTCTTTAACGGTTACCGCGGTTTTATGGATGTACATCGTTAACCCTGACCAAGGGCTATTAAACAGCGTGTTGGGTTTGTTGCACATCAGCCCGCAGCCGCTGCTCACTTCACCTAAACAGGCCATGTTTGTCATCATTGGGATTTCTGCCTGGCAGGGGGCTGGCTACCAAATGCTGATCTTCCTAGCGGGCTTGCAAGATATTCCTCACAGCCTTTATGAAGCAGCTGAACTTGATGGTGCCAATGCCTGGCAAAGATTCCGCCACATTACCATGCCATCCCTGCGGCCGACAACGATGATGATCATGACAACCACCTTGATTTCCGCTTTGAACTTGATTACTCAGTCAATGATTATGACTCAAGGTGGACCTGACAATGCAACGATGACTCCAATCTACTACATTTACCGGACTGGCTTTACGGACCGGCAACTGGGCCTGGCCTCAGCGATGAGTGTCATCTACGGGATTGTCATCATCTTCTTCACGATCATTCAAAGAAAGGTTGAAGGGAGAGCACAAAAAGATGAGTAGAAAGAAATTTCATATAATTTGGACAACAGTCCTAATTACTCTAATTGCCTTATTCTTCTTGTTCCCGCTGGTTTGGATGATTGCTTCATCCATGAAGAGCGAGGCAGAAATTTACAAAAACATTACTAGCTGGAAGGCCTTCCTGCCATCTGCAAATGTTCATGAATGGTTCGGTGCGTATGTGCAACTGTTCAAACGCTTTCCAATTATTCACTTCATTTTGAACTCAATTACCTATGCTCTGTGCTTGACAGCAGGATCATTGATTATCAATGGCTTGGCTGGCTATGGCTTTGCTAAGTTCAAGTTCACTGGCAACAAGATTCTGTTTAGCATTTTGATTGCCATGATGGTTATTCCAGGGGCAACCTTGATTATTCAGCAATTCCAAATTGTGAAGAACCTGGGCCTTTTAAACACTATCCTGGCTGTAGTTCTGCCTGGGGTGTCAAGTCCTTTCTATATCTACATGTTTAAGAATGCTTTCGAAGCAATTCCAGAAAGCGTTAGCGAAGCGGCATCTATGGAAGGGGCAGGGAGCTTCCGGATCTTTTGGAGCATCCTCTTACCAATGGCCAAGCCAACAATTGCTACTGTTGGTACTCTGGCCTTTATCGGTAGCTGGAACGACTATGTTTGGCCGCTGATAGTCCTAAATGATTCCAGTCAGTTCCCTTTACAAGTGGCAATTACGAACATAAACGTAACTCAACCAGTTTACCAGAACCAGGTAATGGCAATCTTGACTATTTCAACGATTCCACTGGTTTTGATCTACATCTTCGCGCAAAAGTACTTGGTACGAGGCTTAGGTTCAGCAGGTAACGGTGACAAATAATGACTATGAATGCAAATCAATATATTTATCAACAAATTCGCACTCTCCAACACGATCCCTTCCGGCCAGACCAGCACTTTACGGCCCCAGTTGGCTGGATTAACGACCCTAATGGCCTGATCTACTATAAAGGCTGGTACCACCTCTTTTGCCAGCACAATCCATATTCTGGCCATTGGGATACCATGCACTGGTATCATGCCCGCAGCAAAGATTTAAAGCATTGGGAAGATTTGGGCGAGGCTTTGGAGCCAGACCAGGACTATGAAGCTAAAGGCGGCGTTTTCTCTGGGTCAGCTATCGTCAAAGACGATCGCTTGTACTTGGTCTACACTGCTCATCACGTAGCGGACGATGGCACGATTGATGAGACCCAGTGCCTGGCTTATTCAGACGATGGGTTGAATTTCCAAAAACACCCAGGCAACCCAGTCTTAACGGCAGCAGATGGCCCTAGTGGCTTAGCAGCGGCAGATTTCCGGGATCCGAAAGTTTTTGAACATGATGGCAGCTATTACTTAGTTGTCGCCGGAGCTGTCGATGGCAGGGGGCAGGTCCTGCTTTTCAAGTCAACTGACCTGGTCAACTGGGAATATGTGTCCGCAATCTTGAAGGATCAACCTTACATGGGCCGGATGACTGAATGCCCTGACTATTTTGAAATTGATGGTCAAGCATTTCTGGCTTTCAGCACGATCTATGGTGATGACCACTACAGTACAGTCAACATCGTCAAAGGTGAAATGGATTGGGAAAAAGGCGAGCTTACCCCGCTTAAGCATGAACTTTACGATGCTGGCCCAGATTTCTACGCTTCACAGTCCTTCTTGGACAAAAATGGCAACCGGATCATGATTCCTTGGCTCAGAAGCGTGGATCAAGCTGATTATTTGGCAGACACTGGTCATGCCTGGAATGGGATGATGGGGCTGCCTCGCCAGCTCAGCCTGGGAAATGGAGAACTCGTGCAAACGCCGGTTACGGACTGGAAGCAATTTGGCGAAAGAGTTGTGAACGGCAGCTACCACTTGGATGACTTCAAACCAGGCAAGAAGCTGACTTTGATTGGGGCTAATGGCCGCATTGAAATTAACCGCTTGGCAGATAACTACCAGGTTAAGGTGATTTCTCCAATTTATCAAAGAAAATACCAGCTATCGGCAATAGGTGATCAGCTGGACTTGAATTTTGACAATTCATGTTTAGAATTGTTTGCTAAAAAGCAGACTTTGAGTCTTTTTACCTTCATCTACGGCATAGAGCAAGCAATCTGGAAATAGCAAGGAAGAGTAACAATGGTACAAATCGACTTAGAACACGTCTACAAGAAATATGACAAGGCGGAAAAGTACTCCGTCACTGACTTCAATTTGCATATCAATGATGAAGAATTCATCGTCTTCGTTGGGCCTTCCGGCTGTGGGAAGTCAACTACCTTGCGGATGATCGCGGGTTTGGAAGACATCAGCAAGGGGAAATTGAAGATCGGCGGCAAGGTGATGAATGACATTCCGTCTAAGGACCGCGACATTGCCATGGTCTTCCAGAACTACGCTCTTTATCCGCACATGTCAGTTTATGACAACATGGCTTTTGGCTTGAAGATCAGAAAAATGCCTAAGGATGTCATTGACAAGAAGATTCATGAAGCAGCCCAGATCTTGGGCTTGGAAGAATACCTCAAGCGCAAGCCAGCTGACTTGTCTGGTGGGCAAAGACAGCGGGTTGCCTTGGGACGGGCAATCGTCCGTGACGCGCCAATCTTCTTGATGGACGAACCTTTGTCAAACTTGGACGCCAAGCTGCGGGTCTCAATGCGGGCAGAAATTGCCAAGATTCACCGCAAGCTGAAGACGACTACCATTTATGTTACGCACGACCAGACTGAAGCCATGACCCTGGCTGACCGGATCGTCATCTTGAAGGACGGGAAGATCCAGCAAGTCGGCAGCCCGAAGGAAGTTTACAACAACCCAGTCAATGTCTTTGTCGGCGGCTTCATCGGCTCCCCGGCCATGAACTTTACCAAGGTTACCCTGCGCGGCAATCAAGTTATTGCTAAAGATGGCAGCTTAAAGCTGACCTTACCAGAAGGGCGCTTGAAGATGCTGCAAGACAAGGGCTACGCTGGCAAGGAACTGATCATGGGTATCAGACCCGAAGACATTCACTCAGAGCAGATGTTCCTGGAAACCTTCCCTGACAACGTTGTGACCGCGGAAGTCACGGTTTCTGAACTGCTCGGGGCTGAAACCCAGCTCTACACGAAGATCGGGGACATGGAAGTCATTTGCAAGGTCGACTCCCGCGACTATGTCAAGCCAGGCGAAACAATCCAGCTGGGCTTTGACATGAACAAGGCTCACTTCTTCGATTCTGAAACTGAAGCAAATTTGGACTTGAAATAAGCAGTTAACTCAATATTTTCTCCTAAAAACATCAAACAATTCAAACTCAGTACAACAAACACTATCTGCAGACAAGTTCAAATCAAAAAGGCCCTCCGGGGCCTTTTGCTTTAAAGAAGCAACGATTAAGAATACGTAGAGAATGCAATTAGAAATGAGGCAAAAAATGACTTTAGTTGGCAGCATTGAAGCTGGCGGGACTAAGTTTGTTCTGGAGGCCGCTGATGAAGATGGCAAGATTGTGGCCGAGGGCCGGATTCCAACCACTAGTCCGGAAGAGACCCTGCAAAAGAGCGTGGAATTCTTTAAGAAACATCCAGTAGCAGTTTTGAGCATCGCTTCTTTTGGCCCGGTCGATATTAACCCAAACTCCAAGACTAATGGCTATATTCTGAAGACGCCAAAGCCAGGCTGGTCGATGACTGATTTGAGGGGGACTTTTGAACGGGAACTCGGCATCCCTGTTTACCTGACTTCAGACGTTAATGGCTCTTGCTACGGGGAATATGTTGCCCGCGGCCGGGAAAATGAAAAGACCTACCTGTACATCACGATCGGGACGGGTATTGGTGGCGGTATTATCCAAAATGGCCACTTTATCGGCTATAACAACCACCCGGAAATGGGGCATATGCCAGTTGTCCGTTACCCAGGCGATGACTATGAAGGTCACTGTCCATTCCATGGCGCCTGCGTGGAAGGGATGGCAGCCGGCCCAAGCCTGGAAGGCAGAACGGGAATTAGGGGCGAAAAGCTGGACCGGAGCGACAAGGTCTTCACTTATGTGCAATACTATGTTGCCCAGTGCCTGTTCAATGCCTACTTAACCACCCGGCCAGATGTGATGGTGGTCGGCGGATCAGTCTTAAATGAAGCTGATCTTGAAGGCGTGCGGGAATTTTTTGCCAAATTCAACAACAACTATGTTGCAAGGCCAGACCTCGATGAATTAATTGTGCGGCCGGCGGTTGCGAATAACGGCTCGGCAACCTTGGGCAATTTTGAATTGGCCAAGAACCTGCTTAAGTAGAGACAAGAATAAAGAACGCGCTTGTGGATTTCCACAGGCGCGTTTTTTACGTTATTTAAAGTATTGTCTGCTACGCTCCCAGGCCATCTGCCAGAAGTCAGCCTCATAGCGGGAGCAGGCGACGAAGATGTCAATTAGGTGGACGTTGCCAGCCGCATAGTCCTTCAGATAGAGAAAGTCCTGCATGATGTAATAGCGGATTTTTTCTTTATCCAGTTCTCTGCCAGCAATTTGTCGCGTGTCGTCATTTATTAATTCTCTCTACTTGTCAAACTACGATTTACTTACAGATAATACTACTTGGATTATTTCTATTTTACCATCAGTATTTCTGCCCTTTTTGCTAAAAAAATGTTTTTTCACAAAAAGATGCGTGCAATTTTCGCCCTAGCTGATAGAAAAAAACTTAAAGCTTAATTTATACCTCAATAAAAGGAGCGTGACAAGCGATGAATCAGGAGAGAAACTACAGGCGACATGCAGGTTTAGGAATAATGGCAGTAGTGCTGGTTCACCGCGCGTCCTTGAACCAGTCTGGTTTGATTTGAGGCAAAAAATAAATGAAAAAGAGCAAAAATATCCTGGGCGGTCTGGCCGTCATGACGTCAACCCTCTTGGCTGCCTGCGGGGCAAGTTCCAGCAAGACCGCGGCCAATCAAAAGCTGAACTGGATGGAAGAGGCGGAACTGTCCACCATCGACGTGTCCAAGATCATGGACGACGTTTCTTTCAACCAGGTCAACCAAGTCATGGAGGGCCTCTACACCCTGGGCAACAATGCCAAGGTGAAAAACGCCCTGGCAAGCAAGGCAACCGTTTCTAAAGATGGCAAGACCTGGACCTTTAATATTCGCAAGAATGCCAAATGGTCCAACGGCCAGGCCCTGACCGCCAAGGACTTTGTCTACTCCTGGAAGCGGACGGTTGACCCCAAGACCGCGTCAGAATACTCTTATCTTTTTTCCGGGATTAAAAACGCTGACGCGATCGTCGCCGGTAAGAGAAAGGCTTCCACCCTGGGCATCAAAGCCGTGGGCAAGTACAAGCTGGTTGTCAGCTTAGAGTGGAAGATCCCATACTTCAAGCTCTTGATGGCCTTCCCGCTTTTCTTCCCGCAAAATGAACAGGCAGTCAAGAAGTACGGGTCCAAGTACGGGACCGCTTCTAAATACATGGTCTACAATGGCCCATTCGTGCACAAGGGCTGGACTGGCTCCAACCTCTCTTGGAAGCTGGTCAAGAACAAGTACTACTGGGACAAGAAGGATGTCAAGCTGACCCAGATCAACTACTCTGTCCAAAAGTCTCCGTCAACTGCCTACAACCTCTACCAGGCAGGAAAATTGGACGGGACCATCCTGGACGCCCAAGCCTCCAAGCAATTGACCAAGTCCAAGGGCTACACGATCAGAAAAGTGGCCAACACCCAGTACCTCCAGTTCAACTTGAAGAAGTACAGCAAGTTTAAGAGTACTAACTTCCGCCGGGGGATCTCCATGGCCATCAACCGGTCCAGCCTGTCCAAGACATTAGGGGCCACCTACAAGGCAGCGACGACCTTTACTTCCAGCGGCTTGACTACTGTCAACGGTGAGGACTTCACCAAGCTGGCCGCCAGCAGCGAGGCTAAAAAGTACACCAGCTACAATAAGCAGCTGGCCAAGCAGTACTTCGAAAAGGGCTTGAAGGAAGAGGGCTTGAGCAAATTGTCCTTTACCCTTTTGGCTTCTGACGACGATACTTCCAAGAAACTGGCGGAATTCGTCCAGAGCCAGCTGGAAACTGCTTTTGGCGACAAGATCACCGTCAAGGTGCAGAGCATCCCTTCCAAGACCAAGCTCAACCGGGTCCTGGCCGGCAACTTTGAATGCACCTTGTCCGGCTGGATCGCCGACTACGCTGACCCGATCTCCTTCCTGGACTGTGAAACGACTGGTAACTCCTACAACTACGGGAGCTGGAGCAACAAGGAATACGACAAGCTGATCGCGGCATCTAAGACCAGTTCCGGGGAGGCCCGCATGAAGCTTTTGGCCAAGACTGAAAACATCTTGATGGTCAACCAGGGGGTAACTCCTTTAACTCAAGCCAACAAGGCCTGGATGATCAAGAGCAAGGTCAAGGGCATTATCTACAACAGTGCCGGCGCCTACTACAACTTCAAGTATGCCTACATCGCTAATTAGTAATTCAGAAACACAGAAAAAAGTGGGACCGCTGGGTCTCACTTTTTGTTTGGATTATTTTTTACCAGTCAAATTCTTCATAATAGATCTGCCCGGCTGGCAGGCCCTTTTCTTTTAAGAGCTTGAGCCAGTGGTCAGCCATGACCTGGGGACCCCCGATCAAAACCTGGAGACCGGAAAAGTCTTCAGGCAGGGAAGCCAAAATTTCCTCATCTTTAAACCGGCCCACCTGGCAGTGGCTCTGGAAATTGTCCCGGCTGTTCCAGTAGTAGAATTTTTCCTCATAGATCAAGAATTCCTTGGTGTGGGCGTTGTAAAAAACTTTAGTAGGCAAGTCAGGATTGCCGTCAATTACCGACAGGAGGGGGACAACCCCGATCCCGCAGGCGATCAGCAAGAGCTGGTTGGGCTTGGCTTCGTCAATTGCTTCCTGGTAGCGGCCAAAGCTGGGGCTGAGGCGGGCTTTGACCGGCGCCTTGAGCTCTTGCAATTGTCTAGTGAAGTCCCCGTTACCTTTGATGGCCAAAACGACCTGCTTTTCTTCTTGCGGGAGGTTGACGAAGGAGAAGAGGTGGGGTTCTTCCAGGCCTTTTTCTTCTGGGAAGGAAAGGAAGACGAAGTCGCCTGCCTCAAAGTCTGACAAATTCTGGTCAGTCGTTAAAGTCAATTCCAGGACATTGTCAGCGATCAAGCGGCTGGACAGAAGTTCCGCATTGCTCTTCCCCCGGCTTTTGGCCAGGCTGATGAAGTAGCTGGCAAAAACGAAGACCGTGGCAAGCCAGATCCAGGCAATAAAGGGGGTGATGGCCCGGATGTAAGGGATCAGCTGGATGTGGATAAAGACCAGCAAGACGGCCAGCAGGTTTAACCGGTGCAGCCAAATGGACAGCTCGTGCTTGAAGATTTTTTCCTCCAGGACCTGCTTGCTTTTTGCCAAAAATGGGACCCGCTTGGTCAGCCAGCCGGCCATGAAGACCATGGAGTAAACCGCCAGGCCAAAGAAGAGGTAAAAGGTGATATTGCCGGTCTGCTTGATGAGGCCTGCTGAAGGTGACCCTTGCATGTGCAGCCAGGCTAAAAGGATGGCGCCCAGGCTCATGATACCGTGGATCATGTAGACCTTTGGCAGGCCGATCAAGCTGTCAAGCCAGCGCGGGCGGGTACTAAGATAAATGGCTAAGAGCAGCCAGACATAGGCGATGGTTCCGGCTATGATGGGCAGCTTTTGTGGATAGTAGATGGCCGGCAGGCCGGCTTCCAGGGTCTGGATGAAGGGCAGGGGGAGGATAAAAATCGCCGCTGCCCATAAGACGCCCAGGGTGTAGTCATGCTTTTTGAACATATTGCAGGTCTCCTTCTGTAAATAAGGCCAGCTGGCCGTCTTTTCCGGCATATAAGCCGCTGAGTCTTCTTTGGGCAATCTGCTCCTTAAAGGCTGTTTCTCCCATGGCCAGGCCGGCTGTTGCCCAGATGTCAGCAAAAATTAAGTCTGGGGCTAAAACCGTGACCTGGCTGAGGTCAGCGGGGCCAGTTAAAGTCACATGCTGGCCGCGGTAGGTGTAGCCGGAACTTGCCAAGGCATGGCTGGCTAAATCATAGATAGCCAAGAGCAAGCGGGGCTGGGCCGGGTTCTCAATGCCGGTCTTCCAGCGGAAGTCGCCCCTGGTCCAGGCCTGCAGGTCCCCGCCGCCGTTGATGCAGAGGCCGGTGACTTCGGGAAAAGCAGCTAGGGGCATGAGACAGGAGGCAAAGATTTTTTTCACTGCCCAGCCCTTGGCCGGGCCGGTCGGGTCGAATTTGCCGGCAAAGTAGGGATCAAAGGCACCGGCTGTTTCTTCTTTGGCCAAAAGGGCGGCCGCGTACACTTCTTGAAATTCAGCATTGGCTAAAAGTATGCTCTCATCGCCTTCAGCAAAGCGGCTGACTAAGGAGTCTGGCAAAAAGGCGGAGAAATCAGCTTCGATTCTTTTTAATTCTGTATAAATTTTTCTACAGGCGTCTGTAAAAGCCTGGGTCAAGTCCGGGGATGCCTCTCCTTGAACAGCAACAGAAACAGTGAAAGGAATGGTCATGGCTTCCACTGTCTGGTTAAGGCAGGTTACATTCATAATGGCCACTAGCTTTCTTTAGCCTGGGTGATGGCGTTTTGCAGGGACTGGGTGAAGCCCTCGTAAGTGACGGTGGCCCCGGAAACCTGCTGGATGTCGGCACTCTGGGCCTCGACGGCCTCTTTTTTATAGACAGGCAGGGCCTGGTCGTTGATCTGCTGGGAGTGGTCGTTGTCTGAAGGGTACTTTAAGACATTAACCGTGGTGATTTTTCCCCCGCTGACCTTGATCTGGACTTGGACATCGCCCCACTGGGTGCTGATGGATTTGCCGCTGTAAGTCCCGTCTTTTAACCCGCTGGACGTGGATGAACTTGCAGATGAGCTTGAAGATGAAGCAGATGAAGCAGAACTGGAAGCTGCAGTGCTTGTGCTGGATGAAGCTGCAGATGCAGTCGAGCTGGCTTGGTCAGCTTTTAAAAATAAGAGATAGCCGTCGATGGCAATAGCAATGGTTGTTCCAACGGCGAGTACACTCGTGATAACTTTTCTGGCAGACATGGTAGTCCCTCCTTGCCATAAAATACTTTCCTTGATATTACAAGAAATTCTATCTGGATAATTAGAAGCAAGTATGGCAAAAAATTGACCAAAGTGCATGAACTTATTTAAGAGAGGCTAAAATTTGCTCATAACTTTCCCCTTTCTTTGGAGATGGTAGAATAGAGGCGAAAGAAGTTTTTTAAAAAATTGAAATAGAAGAAGGCATAAACATGAAGATTGCAATGGCAAACGACCACGCGGGTACCCGCTTGAAGAACGAAATCAAGGCCTACCTGGAAGAAGAAGGCTATGAAGTCGTTGACTTCGGGGCCGGCAATGAAGAATTCTGCGACCTGTCAGACTTTGTCTACCCAGCCAGTCTGGCTGTGGCCAAGGGCGAATGTGACCGGGGCATTTTCGTTGACGGGGTTGGCTACGGCAGCGCCTTGATCGCCAACAAGATTAACGGCATTTACGCCGCGGTCTGCCAAGATCCTTTCTGTGCCAAGCTTGCCCGCCAGCACACAGACTCCAACGTCCTTTGCTTAGGCGCCAAGATTATCGGGGACATGATGGCCGGCGAAATCGTCAAGACCTGGCTGAACACGGATCCTTTGATGGAAGAAAAGTACCGCCGGCGGGTGGACAAAGTCAAGGCGATCAACGACAAGCACTGCGTGCCAGTGAAATAGGTGGATTCTGCTAAAACGTTTTTGTAATTTTAGTATTTCCCCTCATCTATTTCACAGAAAGGCTGTTGCAGCGGCAAAGTTTTGCTATAATTAAGCATATGACTAAGCTTCGGCATATTGCTGAGCCTTTTAATAGAAAGATGAGGAAACAAGATGAACAAGACTGAACTTGTCTCAGTTGTAAGTGAAAAGACTGAATTCAGCAAGAAGGAATCTGCTCAAATCGTTGACGCTTTGTTTGCATCAATCGAAGAAGCACTTGCTAAGGGCGAAAAGGTACAATTGATCGGCTTTGGGACTTTTGAAGTTCGTGAACGCGCTGCTCGGAAGGGCCGCAACCCGCAAACTGGCGCTGAAATCGAAATCCCTGCAAGCAAGGTTCCAGCCTTCAAGCCAGGCAAGGCCCTGAAGGATGCCGTTAAGTAAGCTTGACCACTTCTAAATGACCATCGGTTGATTCCGGTGGTCTTTTTTTGCGGAAAAATCCTGTAATTAAAACGTAACACAGCTTCCCTTGTTTTTAATAAACATTAGGGCTAACATAATTCGTAGTTATGCTTATGATGAGAAAGAGAAGAGCAAATTGAATTTTGAAGATTCCTTTTTGAAAAAATCCGCGAAAACTGCCGGCAAGCTGGCTTTAGCTGCCAGCCTCCTGCTTCCAGCTTTGGCGCCAGCTACGGTCCAGGCGGAAGCGACCAAGAGCGACGTCAACCGGGTAATGAGGGACAACCACCTGGCCGGGTCAGTTCTTTTAGTCCAAAACGGCAGCGTCAAGACCGTCAACTACGGCTATGCCTGGTTTGGACGGTGGATGAAGAACGGTTCTTATAACGTGACCTATCCAGCCGCTTCCCTGCAAAAGGTGGTAACCGGGGCCATGCTAGTGCAGATCATGAACGAAAAGAATCATACCAAGCAGCAATTCAGCCAGTACACCAAGATTTCCCGCTGGTATCCCAAGCTGAAGAATGCCCGCTATGTGACGGTTGGCAACCTTTTGACCCACACCAGCGGCTACCGGACGCCAGGCTTAGAAAGCAACCGGCGCAAGAATCTGTCAGAAAACAAGGCCATCAACTGGGTGAGCCAGAAGATCAATGGCAGCTGGCAGTATCAGACGGGCAGTTTTAACTACAACAATGCCAACTACATCTTGCTGGCGGGCATTATCTGCAAATTGACCGGCCACTCCTACGCCTACAACTTCAAGCACCGGATCGTTCAGCCGCTGGGTTTAGCCCACACCAGCCTCAGACACGACATCCCTTGGACCCGGAGCCAGGCGGTCTCTTATGCCTACCTTTGGCAGAGAAAGTACCAAAGACCGGTTTCTCTGCCTAAGTCCGTGGCTTCCCAGATGCCAGGTGCCGGCAATATGTGCACCACGCCAATTGAATATTATGAGATCATGCTGGCCTTGCAGAACGGGGCAATTTTGAGCCAAAGCGACTTCAATTACCTGACCCACCTCAAGGCCAGAAAGACCACCTATAGCGGCGGCATGTACATGAAGCGGGACGGCAAGGTCAAGTCTGCCTTTGGCGCGATTGGGGATGAGCACTACGGGAATTACGTCCAGCTGACGGCGGACAACAGAAACGGGATCATCATGTTCGTCAATGAGCGCAGCCAGACTGAACAGCAGCTCAAGGGCCTGGCCTTCGGCCTCTTGCAGAAGATCCAGCCGGGAACCTTCAGTTTGAATTAGTGAGTATTTTTTTAATTTTTTAAAAGTATAATAACTTTTCCCTTTTCCCTGGAAAAGGGCTTATAATGTTCATATTTATTCTAGGAGGGAAAAGCAGACTTGTTCAAAAAAGGTAAGAAATTAATCGTTGCCCTGCTTGTCTTAGTGGCCGCTTTGGCGTTTTGGCCAGAAGAAACCGCCCCTGATCTGGTAACGGCGGCCGATATGCATGTTTTTGTCGAGAAGCTTTTTAAGAAGAAGCATGTGACCGGCAGCGTGGCTATAGTACAAAACGGGCATGTCCAGGTTGTTAACTATGGCTTGGCTAATGCTAAGCAGAAGGTCAAGAACGGGGCCAGCCAGGTCGTCTACCCGGCCGCTTCCATGCAAAAGGAAGTTACCGGGGCCATGATCATGCAGCTGATGGAAGAAAAGAAGGGGAGCTCAAGTGCTTTTAGTCAAAACACGAAGATCTCCCGCTGGTACCCGGCCTTGCGGAATTCCAAGAAAATCAGCGTGGGCAACTTGCTTTCCCACACTTCAGGCTTGCAGATTCCGGAAGTCGAAGCCGACCGCCATATCAACTACAGTGAAGACCAGGCAGTAAACTGGATTGTGACCCGGGCTAACCAATTGCCGCAAGACAAGGTGGGGAGCTACCACTACAGCGACGTCAATTATGTTTTGCTGGCAGGCATCATCAAGAAGGTGAGCCATAAGTCATATGCCTGGAACTTTAAGAAGCGGGTGGTCCAGCGGCTGGGCCTCAAGTCAACTTATGTAAGCAGCCAGCTGCCTAAGAATAAGATGCTGGCTGTATCTTACACCTATAAGCATGGCAAGAACTACCAGCAGGCGGCAACTTTGGAAAAGACACGGTTGTCTCAGCTGGTTGGGGCCGGGAACATGCTGACGACAGCCAGCGACTACTATCTTATCCAAGAAGCTTTGGGGACAGGGCAGTTCCTGTCGCCGAGCGCCTTTCACAAGCTGACCCACCTCAAGAGCAAGATTAACCAATATAGCGGCGGGGTTTACCTCAAGAAGGGGGAAAAGGTCAAGCTGGCCTACGGGGCAATTGGCAGCGCCCACTATGCTGCTTACTTCCAGCTGACAGCTGACAACAAGAACGGGATTATCCTGCTTCTCAACCAGCGCAGCTTTGGTGAAGACAAGGTCAAGGATGTTGGCTACCAGATCTTGAAAGAGATCAGGTTTGCTACTTTCTCTAAGACTTAAGCAAAGTAACAAAGAAACAAATAAACAAAAAATTGCAAGATAAAAAGGCAGATCTCCGGATCTGCCTTTTTTGTCGTTAAATTGCTGGTTAATTCTGAAATGTTACAGAGCTTTTTAAAAGCTTAAAGAGAATAATCGTCCTGCAGGGTCTGGACCCGGACCAGAGCGTCTTTGATCCGCTCTTTTGGCAATTCACCGCTCTCTGCGGCTGCTTCCAAAATTGGTAAGTTTTCCAATTTGCCGCCTAAAAGGAGGTCGGCTCCGGCCTTTAGGGCCAAAAGTTCCGGGCAGCTGCTTTCTCGCGCCGTCGCCATAGCTAAGTCGTCGGTGATAGCCACGCCGGAATAATGAAGGTCCTCCTTGAGCAGGCGGTAGATTTCCGGGGAGAGGGAAGCAGGGCCAGGGCTATAGCAGGCAACTTCCAAGTGAGCCACCATGATAGTCGGCACGCCCGCCGCGATCGCAGCTTTAAAAGGTAAAAGATCCAGCTGGGCTTCCTTAAGGCTTCTAAGGTCTTTAGCCGGAGCCTGGTGGGTGTCGCCGGCATCCCCGTAGCCAGGAAAATGCTTGGCGCAGGAGGCGACTCCCAGCTGCCGGTAGAGCTTGATAAAGGCCGCGATTGCCGGCCCGGTTTCCTCAGCTCCTGTTTGCAGGGTCCGGCTGTAGATGAAGCTGGCCGGATCAAGCGAAAGATCAGCCACCGGAGCAAAGTTCAAGTTGATGCCTAAATCTTTTAATTCCAGGGCCGTCTTTTGGCTTTCTGCTAAGAAAAAGTCAGCCCCCTTTTTCAAAAGTTCAGCCTGGCTGGGGTAAGACCGGTTTGGGTAAAGGGCGGACAAGCGGCTGACTAAGCCGCCTTCCTGGTCAATGGCGAGCAGCAAACCTGGCCGGGCCTGCCGGTAAATCGCCAGCCGCTCTTTAACAGCCTTTTCGCTTAGGCCCGCCAGGTCTTTGGCAAAGAGGAGGAGGCCGGCTGGCTGGTACTGCTCCAAAAGGCGGAGGTTTTCAGTAAAATCGCCAGTGCTGTCGATTAGGAAAAGGCTGGCCAGTTTTTGACTAAGTGAAGACATGATGTACCTGCTTTCTAAAGTTAAAACAAAATGGATATTTTGTGAATTTTACGAAGTCTCTATAAATGATATTATTGGCCTTTTCCGGGCGGCAGGCAAGGAAAAGGAGGCAAGAAAGCATAGAATTAGACAGTTTTCTTGATATTTTACCGCTTTCTCGAAAAAGACTGAACAAATTAATTGAAAACGGTATAATAAACTAAGATAGAAATTTAATGGAAAAAATTGGGAAGGACCTCTATGAAAAAGAGACAGATCAAGCATTTTAAGAGCAAAAAAATCGTAGCGGCCAACTTGGCCCTGTTAGCCACGGCAACTGGCTTGGCCTATGCCAACCCAGCCAAGGCTGACGTAACCGACAGCCAGGCTAGTGACCAGCAGACTGCCAATACCCAAGCAGCACAAGCAGAGCAAACGCAAGCCGTTCAAAGCACTGATACCCAGGCAGAGCAAACCGCAGCGGATACAACTAAGACCGCGGATACGGCAACTGACAGCAAGATTAGCGCAAATACTGCCGATACTGCAGCTACCACGGCAGATACTACTAAAACGACTGCTGCAACTACTACTGCAACTACTACTACTAAGACTGCAGCCGCTAACACCGTGCAAACTAAGACCAGCGCGGTAACGGCGACTAAGGCGGCAACTACTACCACGACGACCACTACTGCCACTAAGAGCGCCTTTAAGACGACCAGCGGCAAGACTTACTACTATGACGCAAACGGCCAAGTAGTCAAGAACCAGGTCTTCACGGTAAAGGGCAAGCAGTACTACGCTGACGCCAATGGCCAGATCGCCAAGAGCACGACCAAGAAGGTCAACGGGATCACCGCTACTTTTGACAATACCGGTGCCATCAGCAACAACCTGGACTTCGGCCAATTGCTCCGCGACCAAATCGAATTCTCAGCCGCAAGCAAGCTGAAGAAGGCAGTCAAGTATGACTGGACTGAAACTGAGAACAAGTACCAGGAATCAGCTACCCATGAAATGGCCCAGCTCCTGGCCCAAGGTGACGTCAAGAACGACAATGACCTAATCGCGACCTTGATGGAAAACAACTCTTCCATGTCCGGCAAGGTTCTGGCCAGTCTGACCTTGAACGTCGGTCAAAGCGGGGCTAGCGCCAGCCAAGTAGCTGCCGCCCTGGTTTCCAAACTGGGCAATACTGATGCTACTGGCAGCGTGATCGGGGCCGGCTACTACAACGGTGTCGCATCTGCCTTGATCTATAAGGTTGAAGAAGTGAAGAAAGCAGCTCAAGCTGTCTCCAAGATTGACCCAAGCGTCAGCGCCGTTTACAGCGACGCAGGCAAGGTGACCAACCCGGTAACTAGCAAGATGAGCGATGAAGACGCCAGGACTTTGACTGACGGCGTTTCATCAGCCCTGTTGACGGGCAAGGCCGGTACGGCCATCAGCCAAGAAGTCCTGCAAACTATCTTTGCCGGTTTGGCCGGGGATGCAACCGCCTTTGAAGGCATCAGCCTTTACTATGACGCGAATGGCAAGGCCTATCACTACCAATACTGGCTCAGCGGCAAGGACAGCGCTGAGAAGCTGGCCAATTTACTCAAGGCCAACACCGGCGTTAAGTACGGCGACGCCTTGAAGGCTGTTTACACGGCTACCTTGGTTGCCGGTACGGGTACTAATACCGACGCAGTTGACGAAACGCCAACCAGCAAGAAGACGGCTGATGAAATCACCGCTGCTTACCAGACCGGGTCTGAAACCGGCCTTAAGTATGAAAACGTCAAGGTGGAAAAGATCCCTGGCATGACTGATGACATGATCCGCGGGGTCGACATCTCAACTTACCAGGCTTTGGTTAACGCCGGCGTTAAGTTCTACGACTTTGACGGCAAAGAAGCCAGCTTGATTAAGGTTCTGGCTGACGCCGGGGTCAACTGGGTCCGCCTGCGGATCTGGAACGATCCATACAACGCTGACGGCATGGGCTACGGCGGTGGTAACACTGACGAAGCCAGCGTGATCAAGATGGCCAGCGAAGCCAAGAAGTACGGGATGAAGGTTCTTTTGGACTTCCACTACTCCGACTTCTGGGTTGACCCGGCCAAGCAGATCCTGCCAAAGGCCTGGAAGGACCTGTCAGTCAACGCTTTGGATGAATCAATCAAGCTCTACACGGAAAAGGTGCTCACCGACCTGCGCAATGCCGGTGCCAGCGCTGATATGGTGCAAGTCGGCAACGAAATTACCAACGGTGCCTTCGGCTTGTACACTGACCGTGACCACGGCGGCAACTGGGAAACTCTGTGGAAGAGCGCTGACGGCGACCAGGTAGCTGAATACCTGGCAACCGCGGCCAAGGCAGTCAGAAACGCTGCTCCGCAGGCTAAGATTGCCTTGCAGCTGGAAACGCCAAATATCTACAAGTACCGGACGATCATGACTGTCTTCAAGAAGCATGGGATCGACTACGACTACCTGGGGACTTCTTACTACCCATTCTGGTCAACCGGGAACGACAATGGGACTTACAATGGCCAAAGCCTGGGCAAGGGTGCCAACACGCCAAACAACCTGCTGGCTGTTGAAAAGATGGCTAAGGAAGAATTTGGCAAGACGACCGTCATTCTGGAAACTGGCTGGCTGAACAACCTGAACGATTCAGACGGTACTGGCAACTCTATCGGGCAAATGCCAACCATGCCAGACGGCGTTTCCTACACGGCTGACCCGCAAGGGCAAGTTGACGCGATGGCTGACATGTACAAGGCGATCATCGCTGGCGGCAGCGTTGGTGCCTTCTACTGGGAACCAGCCCAAATCGCTGTTAAGGCCGGCTGGAACAACTGGAACTACAACAAGGAAATGTCCAACGTCTACGGGACTGGCTGGGCTTCCAAGTACGCCATTGGCTATGCGCCAGAAAACGTAATGTACTACGAAGGCAAGGAAACTTGGGGTGGTTCCACTTGGGACAACGTAGCCCTCTTTGACGACCATGGCTACCCGCTGCAATCCTTGATGATGTACAGGGGCTTTCTGACTGGCTATGAATCAGCTGAAAACACTGCTTCAACTGTTACGCCAAAACTGTCCGCCCTTTACGGGGCAGACCAGGCAGGTCTTAAGGCTGAAAACCAGTTGAAGGTCGGCCAGGACTTGACTTTGACTAACTACCTGGATGGGGCTGTTTCCAAGTACTTGAACGGGGTCAAGGGGACCAAGATCAGCGAAGCTTCTCTGAAGGCTCTCTACGCCGGTTTGACTGACGGCCTGAAGAGCGACCAATTTAAGGACGAAGCTGGCAACAACTACCACTATGAATACTGGCTGGAAGGAAATACGTCTGCTGAAAAGCTGGCCAACTTCCTTAAGGCGAACGTTGGCGCAACTTATGGCAGCCCGATCACGGTCAACTACACGGCTACCTTGGTCAAGGACAAAAAGGTGATTGAAAAGGCAAGTTCAACTGTTGAAGCAACTGCCACGACTGTCTGGGGCCTGGACAATGTCACTATCGACAGCCCGATGACTGTTGGCCAGAAGCTGTCAGCTGAAGACACAGCCTTGATCGAAAAGGCTGCTGCCCAATACCTGACTGGTGAAAAGGGGACGGAAATCTCTGCTGACAACTTTACCAAGCTGGCAGCCGTGATCAACGAAGGCATTGCTTCAAGCAAGGAATACCAAGTCAAGTTTACTGACGCAACCAGTGTCTACCACTACGTCTACTACCTGGACGGGACCGACTTAGCCGCTTTGAACAAGGGGGCCAAGTACGGCGATCCAATCAAGATCAATGTTTCTGTTTCTTTGAAGTGGGTTAAGAACCTGTAAAGCAGGCAATTAATTTAACCAAGAATGCTCAACTTTGCTGTTGAACATTTTTTGGGAAAAGAAGAAATAGAAGAAAAACAAGAAAAAGAAAATACAATTCAATTGCATTCAGAGGAATTAAAAGAGGAACAAGCTTATGAAGAAGAGACGGATTAAGCACTTTAAGTCTAATAAGAGTTTGACGGCTGCCGGAGTAGCTCTGCTGGCGACCGGCCTGGCTGTCGGCAATGTCAATAGCGTAAAGGCAGACACGACCGATGATAGCAGCAAGCAGGCAGTTGCTCAGGCAACTACTACTGAAAACACTACTGCGGAAGCAGAAAAGAAGTCTGCTAATACTGCTGTAAGTGAAAAACGAACTGCCACTACTGCAGCTACTACGACAACCACTACAACGACAACTGCTGTAAATGAAGATAAGACTGCCACTGCTGCCACTACGACTAATACCGCAGCTACTACTGCCGCTACTGCTCCAGCAACAAAGACAGCCAGCAAGGCAGTCCAGGCAACCAAAGTGACGGCCCAAAAGGCCGTTACGGCTACCGCTCAGCCAACCAAGAATGCCTTTAAGACCACTTCTGGCGTTACCAACTACTACGCCGCGAATGGCCAGGTAGTAAAGCACCAGTTCATCAAAGTCAACGACAAGCAGTATTACGCTGACGCGACTGGTAAGATTGCCAAAAGTACCAGCAAGACCTTGAACGGGATCAAGGTTTCCTTTGACAAGGATGGCGCGGTGGAAAACGGCATGGACCACGCCCAGCTTTTGCGGGATCAAACTGAATTCCTGACTGCAGTCAAGCTGAAAAACGGGGTCAAGTACGACTGGACGGAATCCAAGAACGGCTACCAGGAATCAGCAGTCCACGAAATGGCCCAGCTCCTGGCTCAAGGGGATGTCAAGGAAGACAAGCAGGTGATTGCTTCCTTGATGGAAAAGAACAACTCCATGCAGGGCAAGGTTCTGGCCACTTTGAAGACTGACGTCTCTGCGAACAACGAAACTGCTGCCCAATTCGTCAGTGACCTGATCAGACAGCTGGGGACGACCAGCGCTGCTGGCAGCGTGGTTGGGGCCGGCTACTACAATGGTACTTTGGCCGGCTTGATCTACAAGGTGGAAGCTGTAACCCAGCCAGCGCAAGCATCTTCTACCCTTACTCCATCCGTGACCAAGGTCTACGGCCAAGACAAGGTCAGCGTCAAGAACGGCTTGAAGGATGGCCAGGCCTTTACGGCTGATGAAAGCAAAAAGCTGCTTTCCACGATCTCTTCTTCACTTTTGTCTGGCCCGGCTGGAACTGAAATCAGCCAGGATGTCTTGACGGCCATCGAAGCCGGCCTGGGCGGCGACGACACGGCTTATGTTGGCACGACCGACTACGGCGATGATGCAGGCAAGACCTACCACTATGCCTACTGGCTGGAAGGGGCAGACAGCGCTGCTAAGTTAGCCAACTTCCTGGCCCTGAACAAGGGGGTTAAGTACGGGGAGGCTATCAAGGCCAACTTTACCGCGACCTTGACTGAAGGGGCCGGCAATAACAATGAAGCAGTTGACGAAACCCCAACCAGTAAGAAGCCGGCCGACGAAATCACTGCTGCCTACCAAAACGGGACTGAAACTGGCCTTAAGTACGAAAGCGTCAAGGTGGAAAAGATCCCTGGCATGACTGATGACATGGCCCGCGGGGTGGACGTGTCAACCTACCAGGCCATGCTTAAAGCCGGCGTGAAGTACTATGACTTTAACGGCAAGGAAGCTGACCTGTTTGATGTCTTGAAGGAAGCCGGGGTCAACTGGGTCCGCCTGCGTTTATGGAACAACCCTTACAACGCTGACGGCCAGGGCTACGGCGGCGGTAACACCGACGAAGAAAGCCTGATCAAGACTGCCTTGCAGGCTAAGAAGTACGGGATGAAGGTTCTTCTGGACTTCCACTACTCCGACTTTTGGGCTGACCCGGCCAAGCAGATCCTGCCTAAGTCCTGGAAGAACCTGTCCAGCGCTGAATTAAACGAAGCAATTTCCCTTTACACCAAGAAGGTCTTGACCGATATGGAAAAGGCCGGGGTGGCTCCAGCCATGGTCCAGATCGGTAATGAAATCACCAAGGGGACCTTCGGCTATGATGCCGACCAACTGACCGGCGGGGACTGGAACAAGCTCTGGCAGAGCAACTACGGCACGACCGTTGCCCGCTACCTGGCCACCGCGGCCCAGGCGGTCAGAACGACCAATAAGGACGCCAAGATTGCCGTGCAGTTTGAATCGCCAGATGTCAACCGCTACCGGATGATCATGACTGTCTTGAAGAACAACGGAGTTGACTACGATTACCTGGGGACTTCCTACTACCCATTCTGGGGCAGTTCCAACAACAACCCGGATAACCTGCTGAAGGTGCAGGAAATGGCCCAAAAGGAATTTGGCAAGCGGGTGGTTGTCATGGAAACCAGCTGGCTGAACAATGTCAATGACTCAGACGGTACTGGCAACAATATTGGCTACGCCCCAAGCGACTACGCGGTTGGCCCGCAAGGACAGGTCGATGAAGTAACTGCCCTCTACAAGTCCTTAGTTGCTGGCGGCGGTGTCGGTGCCTTCTACTGGGAACCAGCCCAAATCGCGGTCAGAGCCGGCTGGAACAGCTGGAACTACAACAAGCAGCTGGCCAACGTCTACGGGACTGGCTGGGCTTCCAAGTATGTGATCGGCTATGCTCCGGACAATGAAATGCACTACAATGGCAAGGAAACCTGGGGCGGGTCCACTTGGGACAACATGGGCCTCTTTGATGACCACGGCTACCCACTCCAATCTCTGTTGGTCTACAAGGGGATGCTGGAAGGCTACCAGTCAGCTGAAAACACTGCTTCAACTGTCACGCCAAAATTAGCCGCTCTTTACGGGGCAGATCAAGCAAGCCTTAAGGCTGAAAACCAATTGCAGGTGGGCCAGGACTTAACTTTGACTAACTACCTGGATGGGGCTGTTTCCAAGTACTTGAACGGGGTCAAGGGAACCAAGATCAGTGAAGCTTCCTTGAAGGCCCTCTTCGCCGGCTTGACTGACAGCCTGAAGAGCGACCAATTTAAGGACGAAGCTGGCAACAACTACCACTACGAATACTGGCTGGAAGGATCAAACGCCGATGAAAAGCTGGCCAACTTCCTTAAGGCGAACGTTGGCGCAACTTACGGCAGCCCGATCACGGTGAACTACACGGCTACCTTGGTTAAGGACGAAAAGGTAATTGAAAAGGCAAGTTCAACTGTTGAAGCAACTGCCACGACTGTTTGGGGCCTGGACAATGTCACCATCGACAGCCCAATGACGGTTGGCCAAAAGCTGTCAGCTGAAGACACGGCCTTGATCGAAAAGGCTGCTGCCCAATACTTGACTGGTGAAAAGGGGACGGAAATCTCTGCCGATAGCTTCACTAAGTTGGCTGAAGCCGTAAATGCTGGCATTGCTTCAAGCAAGGAATACCAAGTCAAGTTTACTGACGCAACCAGTGTCTACCACTACGTCTACTACCTGGACGGGACCGACTTAGCCGCTTTGAACAAGGGGGCCAAGTACGGCGATCCAA